>Ga0134122_10001750_pt1 | contig 15766 bp, 22 predicted proteins | sample KB302_FD_96461 | JGI IMG/M metagenome (GOLD analysis project Ga0134122, IMG submission 96461) | Terrestrial soil microbial communities without Nitrogen fertilizer from Kellogg Biological Station, Michigan, USA - KB3-0-2 | ecosystem: Environmental > Terrestrial > Soil > Unclassified ... | reverse complement strand
CAAAATGATTGCCAATGGCGCCTTGATGGCATTTCTTCCGCTCTATGGGGTTTCAGCAGGGTTGAATCCTGGGGAAGTCGGCCTGTTGTTTACGGTGCAGGCCCTTACGTCGCTTATTTCCAAGCCGATTATGGGCCGGGTGTCTGATAGCATCGGGCGTCAGCCGCTGATCGTCATCGGGCTCATAATCTGTGCTGCGACCTTTGTCTGCATCCCTCAGGTCTCGATGTTTTGGTGGTTATTGTTGCTGTCGGCAGGATTCGGGTTTGGCGAAGCCATTGTTTCCTCTTCTTCGTCCGCGTTGGTCGCGGACAGCTCAGAATTCAAGGGGCTCGGGGCCGGGATGGGTATGCAAGGGACGATCGGAGATATCGGACACGCTGCCGGGCCGCTCCTGGCAGGGGTCCTGATCGCACAACTGGACTATGCCAATGCCTTCGCCATCATCGCCGGTCTGCAACTCGTCGCGGCATCGGTCTTCTGGGTGACGATGAGACGGGCATAGCGTGGATATTATATAATGATCTCCGATGGAGCCCGTCGAGACAGAAAATCTTGTGATTGCCGCACTAGCCGGGATTGGCGTGCTCGTATTGCTTGTCATGTTCGTGTATGTGGTGAAACGGGTCTTTAAGAAAGAATCATAGCTGCTGGTTGGGGTCTGTTAGCAAAGGCTACGCATGTTCACAGGCATTGTGGAAGAAGTCGGTGCCATCGTTGCGATCGACAGGACCCTTGCCGGAACGAGGATGGCGATTCTAGCCTCGACCGTGATGGCTGATCTCAAAATCGGAGACAGCATCAGTGTGAATGGCATCTGTCTGACAGTGGTGAATAGGAGTGAGCACAATTTCTCCGTGGAGGTCTCTCCTGAAACTCTGTCCGTGACCACTCTTGGGACGCTTACGGCCGGTGCGCCGCTGAACCTGGAGAGGGCGATGAAACTCAACGAACGACTCGGGGGGCACCTCGTGGCCGGTCACATAGACGGCCTGGGGACGGTCCGAAGCCGCCAACAAGATGGAAATGCAATATTATTGATGATCGAAGCCCCATCGGAGATTCTGCGTCACTGCATCGTGAAGGGGTCTGTCACCGTGGACGGCATCAGCTTGACGATTAACCAAGTGACAGATCGTGGGTTCACCGTGTCGATTATTCCACACACGGCGAAGATGACCACTCTGGGCCTAAAGCAGGTCGGTGACCAGGTTAATCTGGAATCAGATTTGATCGGGAAATACGTCGAACGCCTGTTGCAGGAACGGGGACAGTTTCCCTCCAAACCGCCTCCCGTCATCGACAAAGATTATCTCAAAAAACACGGCCTCCTCTCGTAGGATGCTGAAAAAGCCCGCCAGCGGCGTTCTCGGCTCGTCGAAATCCTCAACGTACCCGGAGAGGGTACGCCTCCGGTTTCGACTCGCCTGCGGCCTTGCTGCCGGCCTTTTTGAGCATCCTACGTGGTGTTCTCCTGTTGTTCAGGAAATGCAGGTCAGTGAAGTGCCACAGTTGTATTTCCGCTACCTCCTAATTCAAAACCCGTAGCTGTCAGTATCCGCCGATCAGCTTCTGGGTAGATGGGGTTTCGGATGGCAGATAAGGTCTCTATATCATCAAAACGTCTCACTGTGGACCGGTTGCTTTCTAAGCGTGGGATTGCCTCCCGAAGCACGAGCCAGACATGGATTCGTGCTGGGCGAGTCCGTATCAATGGTCGAATTATACGCGATCCGGCCACATGGGTCTTGTGGCCAAGAGATGCTGTCTCGATTGATGAGCAACCGATCCATGACTCGATCAAACGATTTATCCTCTTTCATAAACCGAAAGGGGTGATCACGACGCACAGTGACGAAAAGGGCCGCAAAACAGTCTTCGATGAACTGCCGGCGGACCTGGGCTATATGCATGCGGTCGGGAGACTCGATCAGGCGACCAGTGGACTCCTCCTACTTACGAACGATTCGGTTCTATCAAGCTATCTCACGGATCCGATCAATAAAGTAAGGAGAACCTACCTGGTCTCAGTGCGTGGACCCTTCACTGAGGCACAGGCTGCAGAGGCTGTAGTCGGAGTGGTCGATGGTGGCGAACGACTCCAGTGCCACAGCGTAAAGGTTCAGAAAAAGTCCGGTCGAGAATCCCATCTGGAAGTCGTCCTGACCGAGGGGAAAAATCGTGAAATTAGAAGACTATTACAAGCCTTGGGGCATGAAGTGACCAGACTTAGACGTATTCAATACGGTCCTTTCAGACTGGAAGATCTCCCGTCCGGCGCATGGCGCGAGATCCCGATCGCGGACGTCAGGAAAGCGGTTTCTGATGGATGACTCTCAACTCATAGCCAGGAATTCACCCAGGGATATCCGAGCCCAACCCTGATTTTCTATTTTTTCCTCCGCTGGATTCTTTGTCGCGAACAGGAAGCAGACGGCGCTGGGAGCCCTCTGGCTTGTTTTGGTAACGGGCGATAAACATGTTGCCCAGCTGTTCTTGTGCCAAGCCACGGCTGGTTCGGACCCGCTGAAGTTGTTTTCCGAGATGCTGTGCTGCGCGCAGGGGGACCTCAAAGGGAACGAACGTTCTCACTCGCTACGGATGTGGCGCATGGAGGTAATATCCCGCTCGCTCTAACGCGCGGCGGACGGCATTCAGGACTGATGGACTGTCGTTGTAGGGCATCACGGTCACGTCCGGTGCGCTACGGAGCGCGGCCAGGGTTGGTTCTGTTTCCAGGCCGGCCAGCGCATCACAGGTTTCATACAACCCGCCCCCTCCTTCCTCCAACACATTGTGATCCACGAGTATGTGTTGGATTGTTGCCAGGATCGCGGCTGTCGGCGTCGGCATGAGTAAGGAGGCAAGGGCTCCATGATCGAGCCGGAGCCTGGCAGCAATGGGAAGAGGTTCTCTCCCGCGCTGGCGCTGGGCGGCAGGCAAAAGAATTTTCTCCTCCATGCCGATATGCCGGAGGAGTCCTGCACGGAATTGGGCGTAGGCGTGGTCATCGATCGATCCTGGACGAGCTCCCGCCGCTTGGAACAGTCCGTCGAGACGTCGATGGTCTTCGACTAGAAACTCCATGAGTACTCCTGCATTTTTGTTCTCTGATTGCCCCATCAGCCGACTTCAACCATAGCCTATGTCACACTCAGGCCATCATCATATATATCTTGCACCTAATATCGCCAGCGGCTCGTGAGGTTCTTCAGATAATGACTATTTGCCTACCGTCTACCTGCCAAAAAGTCCGTTATAAGGCGAGAGTTTTTCCTCATCACGGGGAGGCCAAATGAGAAAACTAGACGTTTTCCCACAAAAAACAGAGAGTGAGAAGAAGAAAGGAACAGTGCGGGGGTACGGAGGGCTATTGTGGTCCAGGTTGAGGCGATAAGGCGGCGGCGGATCTACTCGATGCCTGCCTGACGCTGCAGCCAGCGCACATACTTCACAATTTGATCGACATCGCCGGGGGTCACGTTTTCGATTTTTGGCATGTTGCCGAATTGCCAATGGTGGGCCCGGACCCCGTTGGCCGCAGCCAGTTGGAAGGCTTGATCGCCGTGATGGTTCGGCTCGTAGACTTTATGCACGAGCGGAGGTCCGTGGTCTGTTCCTGCTGCTTGTTTTCCATGACAGGCCGCACAATTTGTGTTGAATGTAGTTTCGCCAGCTTGGAACTCCGTAGGCACAGGGCCTCTCTCTATTGCTTGAGTGGATTGTGAGGAATCACAGGCTACGAGGAGGCCAATCCCCAGTATGCACATTCCAATCTGAAGTCTTTTTGTCATCGCGACTTTCATGGAGTCAGTATCACCGATCCTATTCGATCTAACACCTCTGGAGCGCACGGTGCGACGGATAAGGAGCACGACCTCTGTGAGGCGAGAATGCCGCCGGCCGCCTGTTTCAACGTTCCAAGGTTATCGCATATGTGATGGGATCTACAACCCCGGCCTTCGCAAATCCTTCCAGCCGGATCAGGCAACTATCGCATCGCCCACAAGCCTGATTCCCCACCGGATCGTAACAACTATGGGTCAAATGAAACGGGACCTGTAGTTCAATCCCTTGCCGGATGATTTCTTCTTTCGTCAGCATCAGCAATGGGGTCTTGACATGGAGGGAGTTTCCTTCCAGACCGGCTTTCGTACCCTGCTTCACAACCCCTTCAAACGCACGAATGAACTCGGGCCGACAATCTGGATAACCGGAATAGTCAAGCACGTTTGCGCCAAAATAGATGGACATCGCTCCCACGACCTCCGCATGTGCTGCCGCAATCGAGAGAAAGATGAGATTCCGTCCCGGCACATAGGTGATGGGAATGCCCTGACGATGCTCTTTGCTTGCCCGGTCCTTGGGTACGGCAGCTGGTCCGGTGAGCGCCGACCCGCCGATGGCGTGAAGGTCCAGATTCATGACCAGATGATTCGCTATGCCCAAGGCAGCTGCAATCTGCCCGGCTCGATCAATCTCCACTGCATGGCGTTGGCCATAGGCAATCGTGAGGAAGAAAAGTTCGCAACCCTCCCGCTTGGCCATAGCCGCGGTGACAGTGGAATCCAGCCCTCCGCTTGCCAAAACGACGGCTCGATGACTCGCTGGCTTCATCATGCCCCCATCTGCATGCCCGCAGAATATCAAGCGTCGTCAGAGAACGCGAGCCTTGCCTGATCAGCAAGGGCCAGAATCATTCTTGACGGAATACAGGCGATGCGAGGCGGGGAGAGAACTGATCACGAGAGGGGATACCTAATCGCGATCTTCTTCTCGCTCGATTTTTTCCAGCAGCTCTTCTTTCGATTGACACTCGACACAGAGCTTCGCAAATGGGACGGCGTCCAATCTCCGCTCGCTGATCTCTACGCCGCACTCTGCGCAGATACCGTAGGTGCCCTCGGTGAGCCTCGTCAATGCTTCGTCGATGGCTTGCCGGCGTCGATTGCGCATTTCCATTAAGGAGATGCCCAGCTCGCGATCGAGATCCATGAGAGCTTGATCGCCGACATCGCGGGCAGATTCAAGCCGGCGCTGTTTATCTTCAATGAGGGATTGGCCCAGACTTCCTTCGATCTCTTTCAGGATTTCCTGGCGTTTCCGCATCAACATTTGATGGAGGGCTTGGCGGCGGCGCTCACGGTCTTCGCGTTCTTTCGCGGATTCTTTCGGTTTGGCAGCCAGTGGCGAGACTGCCATGCTGACAGGTTTTTCGACAACCACAACCGGAGCGTTCTTTGTTTTGCTCACCGGCTTCGAGGGCTTCGCCCGCATCTTGGCCTTCGCCACCGATTTCTTCTTGGCGGGGGTTTTTGTTGCCATGACGGGTTCCACTCCTGGGATAATTCGAGTAACCAAAAAAAGTCCGGCATTCATAGCACGGTGCCATGATCTTTGACAAGAGGTTATGGGAACGAGATTTTTAAGGCTAAGGATAGAGGATGGTCGAATGGATGGGGTGACCGAGCAGTTTTTCTCGACCCTTAAGGCTCTGGAGTTCCACTAAAAAGTCGAGCCCCGCAATTTCGCCTCCCAACTGCCGAACGAGGGAGACAGTCGCGGCTGCCGTGCCTCCTGTCGCGAGCAAGTCATCCACGATCAGCACCCGTTCTCCCACCGCGATCGCATCGCGGTGGATGGCAAGGGTGTTCGAACCGTACTCAAGGCTGTATTTGATTTCAAAGCAGTCGGCGGGCAACTTACCGGGTTTCCGGACCGGGACGAATCCAGCATTCAGCCGGTTTGCCAGGACCCCTGCGAAAATGAACCCGCGTGATTCAATCCCGATGATTTTGCTGATTCGCTGCTCCTGGTAGTAGGCGGTCAACTCATCGGCGATCGATGATAAGGCGCGGGCATCTTTGAGCAATGTGGTGATGTCATAGAAGAGAATGCCGGGCTTTGGGAAGTTGGGGACTTCGCGAACGAGGGCGTGGTAATTGACGGTGGTCATCAGAGCAAGTCGGATTGTGTCATGGTCCTTCGTTCGATGGTATGGCGCAATCGCGCCAAAGCCGCCATTTCAATCTGCCGGACCCGCTCACGGGTCAACCCCATCTCTCGGCCGATCTCTTCCAACGTCTTGGCTTCACTTCCATCGAGCCCAAACCGCGACATAATAACCGTTTGCTCCTTCTCAGGCAACTCCTGCACCCATTCCATCATTTCCGCTCGACGCATCACCCCCTCGGCCGTATCGGCAGGCGAGACACACGAGGGATCTTCAATCACATCGCGTAAGAATGTATCTCCACTCTCACTGATCGGACTATCTAGCGAACAGGTCGTACGGACCACCTGTCTCAGATCCAAGACCGTCTCATTCGTCGTCTTCATTCGTGTTGCTACTTCCGAGGCGGTCGGTTCCCGTCCAAGCTCCTGGACGAGCTGCTCTGTCTTGGCGAGATAGCGGTTGAGCCGTTCCACCACATGCACTGGCAATCGCACAAGCTTCCCCTGATTGATAATGGCCCGTTCGATATATTGCCTGATCCACCAGGAGGCATAGGTACTGAAGCGAAACCCCCGTTTATAATTGAATTTTTCGACGGCCTTGATGAGCCCTAGATTGCCCTCTTCGATGACATCGGAGAAGGGGAACCCTCGATGCATATAGCGCTTACCAATGCTGATGACCAGACGGAGGTTCGACTCAATCATCTGTTGGCGGGCCTTCTCATCCCCCGCCATGACCCGCTTGCCTAACTGCTGTTCCTGTTTAAACGTCAGTAGTGTCGAATGACGGATCTCGCGCAAATAGCACTTGAGGGTATCCAATCCTTCCGCACGCCGATTCGGTTTTTCTTCTCCGATCAGCGGCTCGTCTAGTCCGGGAGGCGCGGCAATATACTCTTCGTCAGAGTCGACGAAGTGTCGGCGCGCTTCACTCAAATCGTGCAACTCTTCGCCTTCTCGCGCCATATGCTCCGTGGCTCCTTCAGTACCACACCTGGAAGTCTGAAAATCGTCCTGTCGCCGGACTCCATTCCACGTCAACGGCTGCCACTCGTGACGCGGGCGGCCCGGTCTTAGCGGCTTCGATCAGAATCAGGATCTCGTCCATGGGGCCCTCAACATCAAGCTCAACCCGCCCATCGTCGAGATTCCGGACGCCTCCGCAGAGCCCCCGTTGCGCTGCGACGCGGAACGCAAATGCTCGATACCCTACCCCTTGGACTTTTCCTCTCACAAGCAGCTTCGCACGGAGAGCTGCCGGTTCAATCGGTTGGGCCATAGACTCAAACAGACTGTGTTAGATAACGATGCCCATTCAACGAACGAATATTCTCATACCTCAACAGAAGCGTCACGCGTTTTGCGATTATGCGCGAGAGAATTTCATGCAGGGTTTCTGAAATGAAAAATAGGGGAAGAGAGAGGAATTAGGTGAGACTTAACTAGGGGAGAGTGCCATAGCTGCCGGTGTCGATCACCGCTTATGGTGAAGGGTTGGCGTTGTGAGGTATTCGGGACTCAGGATAAATAAACCTAGGTGTTAATATCCAGTAATCCTCCTGGCGGCGATAGACTACGAGCCGACCTGATGTGGTTGGTCGGGGCGAGAGGATTCGAACCTCCGACCCCTGCGTCCCGAACGCAGTGCGCTACCGGGCTGCGCTACGCCCCGACCGGGTGATCCGTTGAAGTAAAAAAGGATTGTCTTACATCAGAGGGTCGAAACGCAAGCCATGGGATTCCGCCACCGCTCGGCATGTGACTTTTCCATCAGCGAGATTTACGCCTTTGGCGAAGCCCGCATCGGCTCGCACCGTGGCATCGACCCCTTCTGTTGCCAGTCGGAGCAGATATGGAAGAGTCGCGTTCATAAGGGCTTCCGTCGAAGTTCGGGGAACAATGCCCGGTATATTTGCCACACAATAGTGCAGCACCCCGTCTACCTCATAGACCGGATCCGAGTGGGTCGTGGGTTTCGTGGTTTCGAAGCAGCCGCCTTGATCCACAGCTACATCCACAATCACAGAACCAGGTTTCATCCTGGCAACCAGTTGGCGAGACACAAGCTTGGGCGCCAGTGCGCCGGGAACCAAAACCGCTCCGATCACAAGATCCGCTGCGAGCACAGCCTGCTCAATAGCCGCTGTCGTCGAAGCCAACGTAACAATCCGCCCTTGATACTGATCATCCAAATACCGCAATCGGTCCACATCCAGATTGATCACCGTCACCAGGGCGCCCATGCCCACAGCGATGCGTGTTGCTGCACTCCCGACTATGCCGGCGCCAAGCACGACCACTCTCGCCGGCTCAACACCGGGCACCCCTCCCAGCAGCAGCCCGCGCCCTCCTTGCGTTTTTTCCAAATAGTGCGCTCCGACTTGCACTGACATGCGACCGGCGATCTCGCTCATCGGCTTCAGCATGGGAAGGCTGCCGTCCTTCGCTTCAACGGTTTCGCGGGCAATCGCGAAGATTCTGCTGTCGAGCAAGGCCTTCGTCAGTTCCGGGAACGAAGCTAGATGAAGATAGGTAAAGAGCACCTGGCCTGGACGAAATAAGGGGCATTCCGACAGTAGGGGTTCCTTCACTTTAACGATACATTCTGCTTGCTGAAAGACCTGCAGCTTCGATTGTGCGATCGTCGCACCGACCTGTTGATACTCGCCATCAGCATAGCCACTGCCGGCACCGGCGGATTGTTCCACCAACACCTCATGTCCGGCCTGACGTAACGCCCGCACTCCATCGGGTGTAACACTGACACGATACTCGTGATCCTTGATCTCTCTTGGTACTCCGATGACCATGGTTTACCCCTCCTTGATCAATTCATCCGGACCATACTCAGTTTATTCTATAGCAGGATGCGGCAAAAATCCGCTCACCTGAGTCTCGCATGTCTTGTGATCAGGTGGACAGTGCGCGCAGGCCTGTTGTAAGATTCGCCCGCTCTTCATCTCACGATCGACAGAGGGAGGCTCTATGGATTCAGTGTCCGGATCCTGCAATGCTTGCGGCGCCAGCGGCACCGCGCTCATGAAGTTATCGCTCGGGAAGGACTTCTTTGGCCGGACTTACGATCGACTATCTCCCTCGACCGATCAAAGTCCGAAATGGTACTGTGAAGGCTGTTCGATGCAGAAAAATCTCCAGCGCGACTTTCGTGATATCGTAGGGGAATTCGATAAACTCATTGCCGGCCAGGGTTCCACCCTGTCTGCGCAGGAAGAATTTCAACGGGCCTCATTACGGTTGCGAGAGATTGCGACCATTCTCTCCGGAACGGCTGGGCACTCCCCATTCCTGACCGCAGCTGATGTGACACAACTGATTGACCGGATGCAGGCCACCACAATGCAGGCCTAGCAGGAACCATTCGTGTCGACCTTCACGAGACATATTTTTGTCTGCACGAATCAACGGAGCATCGACGATCCCCGTGGGAGCTGCTCCAAGCTTGGGTCGGAGTCGCTCCATGCCTGCTTTAAGCAGGAAGCAAAGCGGCTCAACTTGAAAGACGTTGTTCGAGCCAACAAAGCCGGGTGTCTCGATCATTGCGCCCAAGGACCGAGCGTCGTAATCTATCCTGAGGGTGTGTGGTATCAAGTGAAAACAGAAGCTGACGTGACGGAAATCATGGAGCGTCATGTCATCAAGGGCGAAGTCGTGACTCGTCTTATCATGCCGGATCATCCGGCCCCTATAACACTCCCTCCGCTCAAATCTTAGGATCGCACCACAAGGATTGTCATGAGCGTCGAAGAAAAGTGGAAAGCCAACCTGGAAAAGGTGGCCTTCATGAAGCAGTTTCCAGGATTACTCGGGACCTGGGGTGCATTGGTCGGGAAAACCATTGAGGTCGTTATCCCTCTCAAGGGGAAACAGGGTGCTGCCGTGCTGGTGTGCTCCGATGGCACTTTTACCATCGTGCCCCCGATGGCGCCGGAGCCATACGAGTTGGGGGAGGCGTTGATGGTGGCACGAGCTGTTCTTGAACCTGCGCATCAGGCAGCCTACGTGGAGTATGATCGACTGGTCAAGAAGGACAAAGATGCCCTCAAGTCGGCTAGGGTGGAGAAGATTCTCGGGGCGATTCACAACAATCTGGAGCAGTTTCCGGAATTGAAGGATCGGCTAAAAGAGCTTGTGAAGGAGTGGAAGTGAACAGCCTTCCGGATAGAAACATGTTCGAGATCTTTTCCCAAGGTCTCTTTGAAGGAGTCAAACCCATGATGATCATTCGTGACCACCTCATCCGCCATCCAGACCGATGCACCCATCAAGCCGTCTGTGTCCCGATCTGCCCGACCGGCGCCTGGCTCTCCACTCCTCCCTACAAGTTCGACCCTTCCCGCTGTTTGGAAAGTTGCCGTCTCTGTCTGGACGCCTGTCCCTCGCAGGCGATCTACGGAGTGTTCAAGAAGGGGGAGAAGATGCTGGAGCCGCAAAAGAAGACGGCGTAGCCTGGCCGTCCCCTTTGCTCGCGCAACGCGCGGCCTGAGAAGGCCCTCGTTGGACGCGCGCAGTCGGGGATCAGCCGGGCCACCCCTAAGAGAGCCGAAGACGAAAGCTTGGTGAGTTCCAGCTTTCCTTTCCCACAGAGCAGGCTTGCGAATTTCGCTTTTCCGGCGATAGCATAGTTGAGGGTCTTGCAATCGCCCATGCTTGTTTGCAGCTCATACGATTTGCTTCCGCAATCTTCCCCAATAGGCTGTCCCCACGTAATCGCAGGCGAAGGTGCTGGTTGTGAGCGCGATGATTTGGTAGACCTTGCTGCGGGAGATTTTCACTTTGACGGCGGGGTTCAGGAGATCGGGCGAATTCATGACCAGCTTGAGTGATTCCCCTGCGGAGAGGATCGGCCACATGCAAGAGAGCCGGAGGCGTGTTTCATGCCTCGGAATTGCCATGCTGTACATCCACCCCTGATCGAGGTGTTCCGTGGCCATACGGACGAGTTTGCTTAGCACGGGCCGAAAGCGAGGAAGATTATCCTGATTCAGCAGATCGCGCGGTTTGAGCCCTGCTTCGGCCAGCAGAGATGCGGGAACATAGCAGCGCCCCTTTTGGAGGTCATGCGCGATATCCTTGACAATGTTCGTGAGTTGCAGCCCCTTTCCAAATCTCACGCCCACCTCCGACATTTCTCGCACCTTCCACGAGGCTAATGCCTTCCTGTGTGCGCACATCAAATCCGTCCAAAATTCGCCGACACATCCAGCCACGTAATAGGTGTATCGATCTAGATCGTCCGATGTCTTAAGCGCCACCAAATCCTCGGCTGATGTGCCGGGGAAGACCACGAGGTCCATCTCCATCCCCTGCGTCAGTGTGGTCATGAGCCGTTGAATACGACAGCGATCGCCCGGAGAAAACTCTTGGAACAATTTAAAGCAGCCTTCTAACCGTTCAAGAAGCATCTGCTCGGACGAATTTTGCTGGAGCGGCGCCATGGCTCGTTGAATTTCATGGATCTGTCCCCAGGAAATCTGGTCACTGATAAACTGCCCCTTGAGCTGGCCGAGAAAATCCAACCGGCGAGGCCGATCGATCAATTCCGTGTCGGCAATCGTATCGGCTGCTCGAGCGAAGAGATAGGCCAAACTCACTTGATCGCGCACATTTGCAGGAACCACGACCAACGTTGTGTAGAAGAGACGGGACACTTGCTTGAGGAGGTCGCGGAGCAGTTCCTGCTTGCTGGTCTCTATGCTCGTAGCCACACCTATCGTACTTCCAACTTCCCTTCCATCCCTTTGTCGCGATGGCTGGGCAATGGCCAGAGGCGTTTGTCGCAGTAAATGGGGAATATGCCGCGCTGGGTCGGCGTGAATGTGATGATAACTGTCTCGCCGGCACCGACATCCTGTTCTACGGATAGGTCTCCCGTTGGGTTCTTGATGATAAAATTGTGCGGGATGATCGTTGTGACACTTGTGAGCGTCAGTTCAACCGGCTGCCCGGCTTTGACGATCAAATGGCTGGGGGTATATGAGTAGCTATCAAGCGCGATCGTGGCTCGTTGTATTCCGTTTTCCGCTACCGGGATCGTCATAGGAGGGCTGGAGATTGGTTCCCCTGCATCAACGAGCGTCGCAACGACGGAGATCATCAACCCGACTGTCGCGAACAGATGGAGCGTTCGCCTTGGCACCTTCTGCATGAGCCAGTTCTAACAGGAAGGATGGGACGGGTCAACTTTGTCGAGGAGTATCAGTAACTTCGAACATCTTGACCTTGGCACTTCCCGACTTATTTTCTACAACAATACATCGTCGGCATCTCGATGAGATGCATTTTGCCCAATCCGTGAGTATAATTACTCTCACCGGCGACTCGCCTGAATAATGGGTCGAGGGCCTGGTTGTGAAGGAGGATTTCAATGAAGTGGATGAAAGGCATTTTTCTATTGTTGGCCGCGAATATTTTGATCATGGTGACGCTCTCGCTCACCGTGCCAATACTCATCAACGTCGTCCTGCCCATGTTCGGGGTCGATGTACGAGGAATGGTCGACTTGAGCTCGTTAGTGTGGGCCCTCGCCTTCGGCTTTGGTGGCGCTTTTATCAGCTTAGCATTTTCGAAGCAAATGGCCCGGGCCATGTTGGATTGTCGCCAGATCGTCCAACCCAGGTCGCAAGCCGAACAGGTCATCTACGGCACTGTCCAAGAAATCGCCCAACGGTTACATATTACGATGCCTGAAGTATGGATCTACGAATCCCCTGATCCCAACGCCTTTGCGACTGGCCCCAGCAAAAACAACTCAATGGTGGCCGTCTCGACCGGATTGTTGAGCAACTTACAGGAACAAGAAGTGCGAGCCGTACTCGCCCACGAAATGGGACATGTGTATAACGGGGACATGTTCGCAACGACCGTGTTGGCGGGGCTGATGAATACCTTTGTATACTATATCGCGATGTGGGTACGCCGGATCTTCGCGGAACGCGATCAAGCCATGCTTGGTTTTGGGTTGTCGATCGTGCTCCAGATTGTCGTCAGTATCTTGGCATCGATCCTGATCTGTTGGTTTTCGCGTCGGCGAGAATTTGGCGCAGATGCCTTTTCCGCTGAGGTGTATGGAAAGGACTCGATGATCTCGGCCCTTCGTGCGATTGATCGATGGGTCACACGCGCCCAGGTTGAGCACTCCACCCAGGATGCGCTCGCGACCATGAAGATCTCCGGCAACTCTTCTGGATTTATGCGCCTCTTTGCCACGCATCCGCCGATGGAAGCGCGCATTGACGCCCTAGAGCGGCTCTAATTTCGAGGTGTTCTCTGAGAGCTCTACCCCATACGTTAATTGGATTGTCGATCACGATCGGCGTGATCGCCGGTGGCGGGTCGGACGATCTACTCGACCCCGGTTCTGTGCATGCGAAACAGGAAGGAGCCATACTGATGGCAGCACGGAGTCCCATGGTCTATGACTTTATGTTGAATGATATCGACGGCAAACCGATCTCACTAGATCAATTTCGAGGTAAGGTTCTCTTGTTGGTCAATACAGCCAGCTTCTGCGGCAATACGCCGCAGTATACCGATCTCGAAAAATTGTATGAGCAATATAGAGAGAAGGGTTTCGAAATCTTAGCCTTCCCTGCTAATAACTTCGGGCAGCAGGAGCCTGGTACGAATGAAGAGATTAAGACCTTCTGCCATACCAAGTATAGCCTCACGTTTCCGCTCTTCAGCAAGATCAGCGTGAAGGGCAACGACAAACATCCCCTCTACCGGTATCTGACTGAACAGAGTCCATTCCCTGGCGAAGTGGAGTGGAACTTCCAAAAGTATTTGGTCGATCGTTCAGGAAAGGTCATCGCTCGATACCATCACCGCACCAAGCCATTGGCGCCAGAGGTGGTGCAGGATGTCGAGCGAGTGCTTGCAGCCCGCTGACTCATTCAGGTTCTTCGATAAAAAGAAATATTGGCTCGATATTCCTGTATAGCGGCAGTCAGAGCGGGGCCGCCGAGCGGGATATTGGCATCCAGGGCATCTTCGATCTCCTGGTCATTGATTTCGACGTCATAGCGATCTTGCACATTCGTTCGGACAGGACCCTGCGTCACCTCTCGAGGCATGAATATCTCTTTCCAGACTTCCTTCTCGACCAGACATACATCCCTGAATCGCTCGAAGAGCAGTGTCAGCTTTTCCGGATCCGTGACTTTGATGCGTTCTCCCATTCTGTTCCTTCCCGCACGTGTGATTCTCGGACGCTACTTCTGGGGACCTGCTCCGGCGGGGACAGCACCCTCAACGATGGTAAATCGCATGGTCCCGACTTGATTGACTGCATGAAAGGATTGTTGCCCGAGCGGCGTGATGAATAGTTTCACAAGATATGTCCCGACAGCCCAGGCATCTCCAGATCTCCTGAGTTCTAAGAATCCATAGCGTTCATGCCCCGGCACTTCCAAAATGTCTTTGCCGAGTGGGGTGGATGAAGGTATGCTCTTTTCATTCTCCAGGAACCATTGCGCGCTGAATTGAGCAGGATCTTCCAACGGCGCTGACTCGAAGACAATATAGATTGCGGGAATATCCCGAGAAAATACCGATCCCGGTTCGATAGGTTTAAGTCGAGGATCTTGTGTGTACCAGCCTTTTCGCCCGAATGTATCCCACTCAATGTCATATCCTTTCGCCATTTTGATCCAGGTAAACAGGGATTGCGGGATGCCTGTTTCCTGTTGGTCGAACGATGGGCTCTGCGTAGGATCGAACTCGGTTGTCGCTTGTTCCTTCGGTGCAATTAGGTCCCGTGCCTCGACTTTCTGCCAGATACAGACGACAAGGCTTAGGGTGGCGATTACTCCCACCAAGACCTTAGCCCGAGTATGTTGGATCAGAATCATCATTATAGCTAGCAGGCTGTTGAGGCGGTCCGCCAGCTCTCCGGAAGGTTGAGGACAGACGCTGCGGCCTTGCTGGACGGCCTTTCGGAACAGCCTCCGACGGCTTCTGACGGGTCTGCGAGTATCCAGACCTTGCGTGGCTGTTCTGTTCGACTCATTTGCCAACAGGCTGCTAGTCGCTTGTACCGTCATGGTATCGAGAGATCAACGAGGGGTCAATCATCGACTGATCAAACTACTCATCTATTTCTGCTCACCCCGCAGTCTGTGTTAGGCTTAACCAGAGTTCCCTTCCAGCAGAGGACCATGCATTTGAGACAAGTACAGGATCCGCAAGAGACTTCGTTAAGCAGTTCACGAGCGGAACATGCGGGCAAACAAGGCCTTCGTTACGGACTCCGAGACGGGGCCTGCCAGGCTATTACGCAAGGAAGCGGGGAACAATACCTTTCCGCCTTTGCTCTGCTTCTACATGCAAGCCCGTTCCAGTTGAGCGTCCTGTCGGCGTTGCCACAACTCATCGGAACCGGCGCCCAACTCATTTCCGTTAAGTTATTACAATGGTTCCCAAATCGTAAAGCCCTCATCTCGGCCGGCACTGTCGGGCAAGCCGTCTCCTGGGTTCCCATCCTGCTTCTTCCGTTGCTGTTTCCCCAGTGGGGGCCCTGGCTCGTCGTGGGTGGCGCTGCTGCATATTTTGCCAGCGCCCATTTCACCGCGCCTGCGTGGAATAGTTTGATCGCCGATTGGCTCGGCCAACATGAGCGAGGAGCCTATTTCTCGCGTCGAGCCCAAATCATCGCCAGCCTCAGTTTCTTTGCGCTCTGCGGAGCCGGATGGGTGCTGAGCCTCTGGCAGGATTCCACCGCTGCGTGGTGGGGCTTCATACTGATCTTCGCTATGGCCGGAAGCGCTCGTATCCTCTCCGCCTTGGCCTT
>Ga0134122_10001747_pt1 | contig 15775 bp, 18 predicted proteins | sample KB302_FD_96461 | JGI IMG/M metagenome (GOLD analysis project Ga0134122, IMG submission 96461) | Terrestrial soil microbial communities without Nitrogen fertilizer from Kellogg Biological Station, Michigan, USA - KB3-0-2 | ecosystem: Environmental > Terrestrial > Soil > Unclassified ... | reverse complement strand
GGCCGCCCTACAGACCTGAATGGCAGAAAAAGTCAGTTGGTGGCGCAGGAGAGCAGCGAGCCGGCGTGGGAGCAGATGTGCCTCATCTGGGTGGCAGAGTTGAGGCAGGGGTTGGAAGAGACACCGCCGAAATGGTGGATGCCGATGGCGCGGCCGGTGCCGGCGTCGAGGACCGGCGAGCCGGAGGAGCCTCCTTCCGTGTCGCAGCTATAGCCCATCTGCGTGTTGGGATCCGAGCCGCCGTAGGTCTGGTTGATCGTCGAGACGTTGCAGCGCAAGGTGTGCGCGGAGTCCTTCCAGTAGGCGATCTTCTTCACCACTCCCCCTGGGTGCTGGGGGAAGTCGATCACCATGCTCACCGCCGGGCTCTTCGAGGTGGCCGTGTACTCGCCCCAGGTGGCCTCCGGGTTGCCCAGCAGCGTGAACAGGGTGTAGTCCAGGTCCGACACGGAGCTCGTCTTGAGGAAGGTGCCACCGGCGTAGGTGGTGGTGGTCGCCACGGTGGAGCCGGTGCAGGTGGTGGTCTGGTAGTTGAAGCGGGCCTGGACGGTGTTCACCTCGGTCTGGGTCGAGAAGCAGTGGTTGTTGGTCATCATCGTGCTGCTGTTCGAGCCGGCCACCAGCCAGCCGGTGCAGAGGAAGCTCGAGCCGCCGCTCTGGAACGACAAGCGGGCCACCGGGTTCACGTTGACGCTGGTATGGCAAGCCACGTTCTCCTTGCCGTCGGTGCCGCAGATGACCTTCTCGACGAAGCTGCCATCCTCGTTGACCGGCGCGGTGCCGTGGGCGATGCGATCGATGGCGACACCGAACCGGCCGGTGCGCCCTTTGAGCAGACTGCCGCTATGGAGCTCGACCAGCGCGGTGTCGGACTCGACCATGAACGACCAGAGCTCGCCCGTGCCCCGCGGTCCCTTGCCGGTGTAGGTCCAGAAGTCCGATCCATCCGGGCTCGAAACGGTGAGGTAATCGCCGTCCGGCAGGTTGAGCTTCGCGAAGTGGATGCGGAGGAAGGTCGCCCCTGGCGATGCCACCGTCTCCGACCAGGTCACCGGACGATCCACTCCGCCCAGGGGATAGGCGGCAGGCGTCGCCGCCGCGTACGGCAGCTCGTCCCCCACCTTGATCCGCCTCTGCGCTCCCGCCGGAGCCGCGGCTCCCACGAGCGCGAGCGCGACGGCCGTTACCGCAACAATCCGCGTCTTTGGCAACATGCTGGTTCCCCTCCATGGGAAGACAGGCCGGCGCTGTGCTGGCCTGATAGGTGATTCGACCGCTTACAAAATAAAACGGTACAGGAGGGGGCGCGAGAGGGACAGGATGGATAGGAGCGGGTCGCCTGGATTCCGTAGCGGCGGGCCTACGCGCCCGCCGCCTCTGGTGCGCAATGAAGAACGGCGGGCACGTAGGTCCGCCGCTACGACCCCGAGGCAGCTTGTGCGGATTCGTCCTCACCGTCGTTCTTGATCTTCCGCACCGCCTCCTTGGGCTCGAGCGCGATCGCCTCGGCAAGGGCGCGGTCCAGCCGGCCGTCGATGCTGACGAGGGTCAGCTCGTCGTCCTCCAGGGTGACGACGAAGAGGTCGCGTATGGCGCCGCCCTCGTCGCTGCGGGTGAAGATCCAGGCGCGCGAGTCCTCCTCCCGCGTGCGGACGGCCATGCTCCAGCCGGCGCGGGCGAGCTGTTTCTCGAAGCGGGTCTCACCCTGGATGCGGTCGAGGTCGGGCAGGGAGCTGACCTTGTAGGAGGCGACGTCGATGCGATGGATCTCGTTCAGGATCTCCTGGCCTTCCACCTTGCCGGGAACCATCCGCACGAGGCCGCGGATCAGGCCCAGCGTGATGCGCCCGAGGTGCACGTGCTCCTCCGGCTCGAAGCGGGCTTCCGGAAACCGGTGCTGGAGCTCCCAGCGTACCTGCTGCACGGAAGGCGAGCTGGCGCAGCCGGCGAAGAGACAGGAAAGGGAGAGGAGAAGGGGAAACAGGACGACGCTTCGCTTCACGGTACGCCTCCTTCAGATGAAATCATTCCGGTTTCTTGCCCGAAGCCGGGACTTTCTTCATGTGCGGAACGTGGAGGTTCTCGACGACGCGGCCGATCTGCTCCGGGTCGATCCGGCCGACGATGTTGATGACGACCGCCTCGTCTCCAGGCTGGAGGGCGAGCAAGGTCAGCCCCGCGATCTTGCCGTCGATCTCCTTGAGATAGATGTAGGTCTCCTCGCCCTCCTCGCGCACCCGCATCGTGGACTTCCAGCCGCGGTCCTCCAGCCAGCGAACGGCCTGACCGATCTTCGCGTGGACCGAGCCGGCGTCCACGTCCTTGAGCGGGACGGCCTGCACCGTGATCCCCTTGAGGCCCGCGATCAGCGACGCGAACTCGGGATCCTCTCCCTTCGCGCCCGCGGCAATCAGGCTCAGCAAGGCTCCCTCGATGTTGATCTCGACGCTCAGCTTGTCCCGGGGGAAGAGGTCCAGTTTTTGGATCGGCACGTAGCCGGGTTGATCGGCCAGCTTTTGGGTCCAGCCGGCGGCGGCCGTCAGCACGAGGAGCACGAGGGTAAGGGGGATGGTCTTGCGCATGTCAAAACTCCTTGTCGAGCCGCCCGGCGGCGGCGGACGACGGCACAGAAGCGCTCGGGGTCTCGCCGAGAGTCCGGGAAACGCTGCGGCTGGCCGGCACGACCAATCGCTTCTGAAGGACCTCCTCCTGGAGGTTCATGCGGGTCCGGCGAGTCACCTTGCCGATGTAGGCCAGGGCATAGCGGGCTTCCGCGGTAGCCTGGGCGATCTCCTGCGGGCTCGGACGGTCGCGCCGTTCGAATCTCAGGAAGAGCGCGGCACCGCCCACGGCCAGCGCCAGCACGGCCGCTACGGCGGCGATCCGCAATCCCACGCGCTCTCGAGGCCGGAACGGAACGACCTCGCCGCGGCCGGTCTCGCGGACCTTCTCCAGCACCTCCGGCGGGCAGTCGAGCTGCGGCAGGGAGCGCAGCTCGCGCTGGATCCTTGCCGCGAGCGCGAGCTCGGCGGCGCAGTCGGGGCAGCGCTCCAGGTGCTCGCGGAGCCTGGACGCCTCGGCCACGGGCAGATCTCCGTCCAGATAGGGTTCGAGGAAATCCAGCGCCTCTTCGCAGGGCAGCTCGTGATCGGATCGATTCATGATGGCGATACCTCCCGCAGTCGTTCCCGCAGCTTGCGCCGGCCGCGGTGGAGATGGACCCGCACCGTGACCTCGGGGATGCCGAGGGCCTCGCCGATCTCACGGTGGGGCAGGCCCTGGACCTCGCGCAGGATGACGACGCTCTTGTACGGCTCACCGAGATCCGCCAACGCCGCCAGCAGCCGCCGGCGGAAGTCCGCGCCCTCGGCCCGGGCCTGCGGATCGGGCTCGGCGCTCGCGGCCTGCCGCGCCTCCGCGGTGTCGAGGCTGGAGGCGGGTGGCAGCCCGGCGGCGTCCGACCGGCGCTTGCGCAGCAGGTCGTAGCAGGCGTTGCGCGTGACCCGCAGCAGCCAGGCCCCGAGGCGCTCCTCGTCGAGACCGTTCTGATGGCGCCACAGGCGCAGCAGGACCTCCTGGGTCACGTCCTCCGCCTCCTCCCGGTTCGAGAGCAGGTAGCGGGCGAACGAGTAGACCCGGCCCCGGTACCTCTGGGCGTTGTCCTCGAAGGCCGTCAGCATCCAGAAGAGAAGACGCAGGGCGTGGCGGAACGTTTCAAGGGTGGCGTGCCGCACTATTTGCACGGAACCCGTGCTAGATTGTCCTCCGGAGGCGTTGCGATGAAGAGACTAAACATGACCCTGGTCGTCGAGGAAGAGCTTCTGCGTGAGGCGCGAGCCGTGGCCGCCCGGCGACGGACCTCTGTCAACGAGATGGTACGTGGATTCCTGAAGGAGGTGGTGGGCCAAGAGGGCCGGCGTCTCGCGGCGTTGGAGCGTATTCGGCATCTTCTGGACCGCCCTTCCGTTCACCTCGGCGGACCCCGGCCCTCCAGAGCGGAGCTTCATGAGCGCTGATCGCTTGGTCTTCGTCGATTCCAACGTGCTCGTCTATGCCGTCAGCAACGACGAGCCGGAAAAGCAGAGGAGGGCGCGAGAGATCGTGGCCCAGGGTTTCACCGAGGGGTGCTTCGCCATTAGCACTCAGGTGATGATGGAAACGTATGTCAACGTCACTCAGAAGGCAAAGATCGCTCTCCCTGCTAGTGAGGCCTTCGAATATGTCCGTGCCCTAGGAGAGTGGTTCGTCATCGAGATGACTCCCGAGTTGGTCCTAACGGCGCTCGGCCTCGCTCAGCGATCGAAGATTTCTCCCTGGGATGCCGCTATCCTCGAGGCTGCGCGCCAAGCCGGGTGTAAGAGGGTGCTCTCGGAAGATCTCGGCGATGGACAGGTCTACGGCGAGATCACCGTCGAGAACCCCTTTTCGGGCCCGGGGTAGAGTCCTCTTCAGGATGCATAAGAAATTCCATGGTAGAGCTGCCCTCGTGGGAGCCCTCCTCTCGGCGCTGCCCGTCGCCAGCGCATCCTTCGCCGACGAACCGAAGCCCACCGACGAGCGCGTCCGCTGGCTGGCCGAGCACGCGGTGGCGGTGCGCTCCATCACACCGGCGGACGAAGACTTCTCCGACCTGATGCCCCTCCTGGGGTGGATCGGCAACGCCCGGGTGGTGGCGCTGGGAGAGGTTACCCACGGGGACGGCTCGACGTTTCTCGCCAAGGCGCGGCTGATCCGTTTCCTCCACCAGGTGATGGGGTTCGACGTCCTGGCCTGGGAGTCCGGTTTCTTCGACGTCCCGCTGGTAGACGCGGCGCTGCGCTCGGATGTGCCGCTAAAGGAGGCGGCGTCGCGCGGGCTGTATCAAATCTGGGCGAACAGCGTCGAGGTGCAGCCGACCCTCGCCTACGTGCGGTCGACGCAAGGAACGGCCCGACCCATCCAGACCGTCGGCTTCGACTGCCGCGTCTCCACCGAACGGTCGCGCTCCGAGCTGTTCCCCGCCTCCATCTTCGGGTTCTTCGACCGCCTGGACCCCAGCCTGATCTCGAAGCAGGAGCGGGCGGACCTGACGGCGATGTCCGTGGGGCTGCTGCCCGCGGACGTTTACGAGCATCCCGGCGAGCGGCGCTACAACCGCGACCTGCCGCGCCGCCTCGTCTCCGTGATCGACGCGCGCCGCGCCGAGCTGCTGGTGCGCTCCAGCCCGCGGGAGATCGACTACGTCCGCCAGTCGCTGGTCAGCTTCATGAACATGGACCGCGCGCTGGGCGGCCAGGCCGGCACGGGCCATGGCGACAACGGCTACAGCCGCGACAAGGCCATGGCGGAGAACCTCCTCTGGCAACTCGACGGCCCGCTGGCGGGGCACAAGGTCATCGTCTGGGCGCATAACTACCATGTGCTGCGCGACATGACCATGGCCGGGGCTTCGGAAGCGGCGCGGAAGAATTCCTCGCCGGCAGGCCCGATGGGGCTGCACCTCTCGCGGGCTCTCGGAGGCGACCTCTATGTGATCGGCTTCCTCGCCCACCACGGCCGTTATGGCTACGCGGGAGAGAAGCCGGAGGACCTGCCGGCGGTGGATCCAGGCTCCCTCGAAGGGCTGCTCCACGCGGTCGGCAAGCCCCGGCTCCTCGTCGGCCTCCACGGCCTGCCGCAGGATCACTGGCTGAACGCGCCGCTGTCGACCGGCCTTTACTTCTACGAGCCGATGACCACCAACGTGCCGCGCCTCTACGACGCCGTCTTCTTCCTCGACGAGATGGCGCCGAGCACGGCCGTGGGAACGCCGTGAGACGGACGTATAATTGACCCATGGAACCCCGCTATTCCCAAGAAGAGTTCGCCCGGCGTGGCGAGGAGATCTACGAGAAGGAGATCTCGCCACGGCTCGAGGGAGAGGAACCAAGCAAGTTTGTCCTCATTGACATCGAGACCGGCGACTACGAGGTGGACGCGGACGAGCTTGCAGCTTCAGACCGGCTGCTTGCCCGCCACCCGAACGCACAAGTTTGGTTCCGGCGGGTTGGCTCTCGGCATGCGCGGCGCTTCGGTTCTGGCCGCAAGACCACCGCGGCCTAGCGCGGCATGATCCTGGGCACGCTCAACGACCACCGCGAAGCCGTGGTGTGTCTCGTGATCCGTGGTCGCCTCGGACAGGAGCTGGAAACGGAGGTCCAGACGAGGAGCTTGAGCATGGATGGAACCTCCTTCGCTTCCGAGATGCAGTACGGATTCGGATGGCGGGAGGTTCCATATCGACCGCGAGCCCCCGTTTGCCCCCTCTCTCCCGGTGAGGCGGGAAGGGAGGGGGCGGAAGAGAGGGAGTCGGGGGGAGCGAGGACCTACCGCCGGCCCGCCGCCGTCGCCCCGTCGCCGGTCTTGGCGAAGCCGGTGACGATGTAGGTGCCGGAGCGCTGGTCCTTCTTCAGCTTGATGATGTTCTTGCGCTCGGCGTCCTCCAGCAGCTCGGAGAAGGTGCTGTAACCGTAGTAGCCCTCGTTGAAGGAGGGCTTCTTGCGCTGCATCGTCTGCTTGATCATCGAGCCCCAGAGCACGTCCTTGTTCTCGCGGATCAGCGCCTGGATGGACTCCACCATCAGGCTGAAGGCCTCGGCGGTCTTCTTGTTGAGGCCGTCGAGCTTGGGGCCCTTCTGGGCGTCGCGCCAGACGTCCTCGTAGTAGATGAACTCGTCGCAGTTGTCCACCAGGAGGTTCGAGGACGAGTTCTTGACCCCGATGCCGATGACGTACTTGTTGTTCTCCTTGAGCTTCGAGACCAGGGGCGAGAAGTCGCTGTCGCCGGAGAGGATGACGAAGGTGTCCAGGTGCTCCTTGGAGTAGGAGAGGTCCATGGCGTCGACCACCATCTTGATGTCGGCGCTGTTCTTGCCCGAGTAGAACTTCTGCGGGATGTCGATCAGCTCGATGGCGGCCTCGTGGAAGGGGCGCTTGTAGTCGGAGTAGCGCTCCCAGTCGGCGTAGGCCTTCTTGACGATGATCTTGCCCTTCTCCAGCAGGCGCTCGAGGACCAGGCTGATCTCGAACTTGCCGGTGTCGGAGTCGCGCACGCCGAGGGCGATGTTCTCGAAGTCGCAGAACAGGGCGATCTTGCGCTCGTCGCTGGCCGACCGCTGGCGGTCGGGGACGGAGATGATGATCTCCCGGGTCATCGGCTCGACCTCGCTCGGGGAGATGACGTAGCTCTCGCTGCCGCGGGCGACGCGGTACTGCGGCGCGGCGGCCGGCGCGATCCGGCGAGGCGCGGGAGCCTCCGGTGCAGGCTCGTCGCGAAAGGGCTCCTCCTCGTCGTCCTCCTCCTCGGCCGGAGCCGCCGCAGCGGTGCGGACGACCCGCTTCTTGCCGCCGCGCCGGCCGCGGGAGCGCCGCTTCCGGGCTTCGGCCTTGCCCTCGCCTTCCTTCTCCTCCCGCTCCGCCCCGGAGGCTTCGATATCCTCCGGCTCCTCGCCGCCGTCCTCCTCGTCGAAAAGCTCCTCGTCGAAGCGGGGCTCCTCGGCCGTCAGGGCCGTGGGCGCGGGGAGCTCGGTCGCAGATTCGGCAAAGATGGGGGCCGGCGGCGGAGAGGTGGGCTCGACGTGCCATTCGGGCTGGACGAGCGCGTCGGCGGGCCGATCGCTCGGCGGTTCTGCTGTCATCGGGGGGGTAGCCGTCGCGGCCTCCGCCTCCCGGGGTTCGGACTTCGGCTGGTCTCGGTTTTCTTCTTCCAGGCCCTCAGCCGTAGGGCGCATCCACCATGGACTCAAGGGTTACTCCTTTTTAGCGAGCCTTCCATAGGCCCGTCGGAACATGTCGGTCATGAATTCAAATCAGGCAAGCTCTCAAGCGAGCAGTACGAGCGAGCGGCAACAGACCGGGGTTGAAGCTCGGGCCACGGCGGCGGGGGAAGGACCAAGGCCGGAGAGAGATTCTAGCACAGGTGGTACAAATTTTTGAAGAAGGCGGCCGCAGGCCCGCAGGCCGCCCTCTCGAGGCGCGGGTCCGCCCTTCAATCCAGATCGAACGGCCGCACCGGCCGCCCTTCGTCCGGATCTTCCTCCGCCCGGCGCATGGCCTCGCGGAACTTCTCTTCGAGGAGCCGATCGCGGTCCTTGTGAGCGGCCACCTCACGCTCGAAGATGTCCTCGGCCCGGGACTTGTCCTCGTCCAGGCCCTTGAGGAGAGCATCGAAGTCCTTGCCTCCGGCGGGCGGCTGCTTGGCCTTGCGGTGGGAGAGGACCTCGCCGGTGGAGGCGTCGATCACCAGGTCGGAGCTGCAATCCGGGCAGCGGACGGTGAGCTTGCGGTTGTCGGCGGCCATGCCCCCATTGTAGCCAGTTCTGCTAAGTTAGGCGCCATGCCGGATACGGAACGTCTCCCCAGCCGCGACGAAGCGTGGAATCTCCTGTGCCGCTACACGGAGAAGGAAGGGCTGCGCAAGCACGCCTTGTCCGTCGAAGCGGCGATGCGCTACTACGCCCGCCTCTTCGGCGAGGACGAGCAGCTCTGGGGCCTGACGGGGCTGCTTCACGACTTCGACTACGAGCGCTGGCCCGACGCGGAGAACCATCCCTACCGGGGCAACGAGATCCTCGCCGCCGAGGGCTACCCCGAGGCGATGCGCACGGCCATCATGGGCCATGCTCCCTATACCGGCGTGCCGCGGCGGACACGGCTCGCCAAGGCCCTCTACGCCTGCGACGAGCTGGCCGGCTTCGTCGTCGCCGTGGCCCTCATCAAGCCGAGCCGGTCGCTGGCCGACGTGGACCTCGCCTCGGTCAAGAAGCGCCTCAAGGAGAAGGCCTTCGCCCGCGGCGTCCACCGCGACGACGTCTACAACGGCGCCGAAGAGATCGGCCTGCCCCTCGACGACCACGTCGAGCACGTCATCCGGGCGCTCCAGGCGGCCTCCGGCGAGCTCGGGCTGTAAGCCCGAACGCCGGTTGACGAGAACGTCGAAGCGGGGGTACACTCCCCTTCCACAAATAGCCAAAGAGGTATCGGCAGGTGATGTTGACGTTCGTCAGTACGTTGTTGGTGGGAGCCGCGGCCGGTTTCGTGATGGAGCAGCACGTGGGCTCGAGCCTGGCGCGCTGGAGCCGGATGCGCCGCATGCAGATGCGCGTGGCGCGCCGCCAGGGGGTCAGCCCGTGGCGGGTCTGGTTTGGCAATCCGGAGGATTGATGCCGGCGCGCAGCCGGAGGAGCAAATGCGCCGTCGTCTCGGCCCGGCTCCTCCAGAAGGCCGCCGGCTCCGCCGCCAAGTGAAGCCCTGAGCCATGCCGGAGTGCCCAGCGCGAAGCCTCGCCGGCCAGCCACTGCAGAACCGGTGCGGCGGCCTGCTCGAAGAGAGCGCGGAGCACCCACCGGCGCTCGCCGAGCCGCAGACCGAGCCCGAGCTGATCGGCCGCGCGGGAGAGGTCGGCACGCGTCAGAATCATGCCGCTGCGCACCGGCGTGAGGAGCGACTGGAGAAAGGGCTCCAGGCCGTCGCGCTCCGGATCGGCGAGGCCCGGCGCCTCGCGCAGGTGCAGCGCCAGCCGCTCCGGCCCTCCCACCAGCTCGGCCTCCTCCCGTAGCGTCTCGCCCAGCAAGGACGCCCAGCGGTCATAGAACGGATCGGCCAGCTCACCCAGCTTCTCCAGGAATCCCGGCAGCCAGCTCAGCAGATGCTCCCAGAGGTGGGCGCGGCGGGCGTGGCGCCAGGCTTCGCTCCGATGCGGGGCGGCGGCCTCGAGCTCGCCGACTCGGGCGTGGAGGGCGAGCATCAACGCCAGGTGGTCGGGCTCGGCGGGAGGGGCCTCGCCCAAGGCGCGCCAGAAACCGGCAATGCGGTCGCGCGCCTCCCCGCCCAACATCCCCTCGGCGCCGAGGTAAACGGAGGCGTAGGGGTAGAGCTGAAAGAGGAAAAGGTCGCTGTGCACGGCGGGCGCGGGAAGCGCTCCCAGGCCGAGGACGTCGGCGATCCTCTGCAGCTCAGGACGCGGCTGTTCGCTGAGCGCGCCGAGGGCGCGGAAGAGCTCCACTACTCCGCGGCGCCCGTGCCGGCCGGGATGGGCGAAGCGGTCCGAGGGAGCAGGTAGGCCTCCCGCGAAGGCTTGAGCGGACGAATGAGCCAGTAGGGCCGGCGAGTGCCATCCGGAGAGTGGCGAGTCGCCGGACGGGTGCGGGCGAGCCATTCCTCGAAGACCCGGCGCGACGCCGCGGTGTCGACGGCAATGTCGCCGTAGTGCTCGCCGGGAGCGGCCTTCGCAACGCGCACCGCCTGATGCCAGCAGTGCATGCCGGAGACCGGATCGGGGTGGACCGGGAAGGTCAGGTTCTGGTGGACGCCGACATCGGTCCACCAGAGCCGCGCCGTGTCGGGATCGCTCGAGGCAAACGGCTCGACGCTCCCCTCCTGACGCAGCGTCCAGCGGCTCCCGTTCTGCGCCAGGCCGACGGTCGCCGTTTGCTGATGCTGCCTCTGGCCATCGGGAGCGGCGAGCTTCCACCGCCCCATGTGGTGGCTGCAGGCCAACACTCCGGGCCGGATTCCTTCCGTCACCCAGGCCTTGACCACGAAGTGGCCGATCTCCGTCTCCACCCGCACCAGGTCTCCCGTGCTGACGCCGAGACGCTCCGCGTCCCGGGTATGGAGCCAGAGCGGATTGGTGTGGGCGATCTCGTCCAGCCATTTGGCGTTGGCGCTGCGGGTGTGGATGTGGACCGGCAGCCGGAAGGTGGAGATGAGACACATCCGGTCGGGGCCGAGGCTCTCCGGATGGACGTGGCTCCTGATGTAGGCCGGCAACGCGACTTCGCGCCAGCCCCAGCCGGCGAGAGTCGAGGAGTAGAACTCCAGCCGGCCGCTGGGGGTGGGAAAGCCTTGCAGCACCTTGCCGTCCTGGCGGACGCCGGCCGGGCGGCGTCCAGCGGCGTCGGGATCGGGGCTGCCCATCGGCACGATGTTGGGAGAAGGGGGTTTCGGGGCCTGGGTGTAGACACGGCCGTAGCGATCCTCGGCTGGATCGATGAGCTCCTCCGCCGGCACCTCGCGCTCGTACAGCGGCCCCAGGTCGCGGCTGATCTCGAAGGCGCCGTAACGGCGCATGAAGGCGAGCGGTGTCAGGCCCTCGGCGGCCGCCCGCTCCGGCAGCCCGGGGACGGAGTGTTCGAAAATCCAGGCGTAATACTCGTCGACGCCGAGGCGCTCGCCCGGGCGCTGCTTCGATTCGGCGAAGGGGCGGATGCCGAGGCTGCCGTCGGGATCGAGGCGCCAGGTGAGCTCGAGCCAGAACTCGTTCTCCTCCCAGACCTCGCCCGGGTTGGTGGCGCGGGTGTCGCCGACCTTCTCGCCCAACCGCTCGCGCGCCGCGCGCAGCACCGGCTGGCGGAAGCCGAGCCACTGCGCGTCATGGGTCTCATAGGAATGCAGGTCGTGGCGCTCGGAGCCGTGGCCCATGGGAAGGACGTAGTCGGCGAAGTAGGCGGTCTCGTTCCAGGTCGGGGTGAGCGCCACGTAGCAGCCGACCAGCTTCTCGTCGCGCAGCATCTCGATCCAGGAGAAGCCGTCGGGGTTGGTCCACACCGGGTTGTAGACGCGAGTGAAGTAGACGTCGAGGCGGCCGCGTCCCTGGCGGAGGAAGTGCGGCAGCAGGAAGGACAGCTCGTACATGCTGAGCGGGAACTCGGCCGGCCAGGTGAGCTCGTTCCAGTGCTCCGGGTGGCGCGGCAGATGGATGGGCTTGGGGACGAACTTGTTCCAGGCGTTGGGATAGGTGCCGCCCTCCGTCGCCACCGCGCCCAGCAGCGCATTGAGCAGGAACAGGGTGCGCGCCACCTGCCAGCCGCCGAGGTTGCCCGAGGCGGCGCTGCGCCAGGTGTGAGTCGCCAGACGCGTGCCGGCGCCCGCCACGAGCTCAGCGACCTGCGCCAGCACCCGCGCCGTCACCCCCGATTCGGCGGCGGCGAAGTCGAAGGTGTAATCGGCGTAGAGGGTGGCGAGCACCGCCTCGAAGCTCTCGAAGGTGGGAGCCAGCTCCGGGTGCTCCGCCTCCAGAAATTCGCGCCAGTTCCACCACCGGCGCACGAACTCGCGGTCGTAGCGGCGGGTCTGGATGAGGTGGTTGGCGATGGCGAGAAAGATCGCCGCCTCCGATCCCGGAATCGGCGCCACCCAGAGGTCGGCGTGAGTGGCGGTGTTGGAGAGGCGGGTGTCGAAGACGACGAGCTTGGCGCCGTTGGCCTTCCCCTCCATGATGCGCTGGGCATGCGGGTTGAAGTAGTGGCCGGCCTCGAGATGGGAGCTCACCAGCAGAATCACCTTGGCACGGGCATGATCGGGGCTGGGCCGGTCGATGCCGCACCAGAGCTCGTAGCCGGCGCGTGCGGCCGAAGAGCAGATATTGGTGTGGGAGTTGTGGCCGTCCACTCCCCAGGCGGCGAGGATCCGCTCGGTGAAGCCATCCTCGCCCGGCCGGCCGACGTGGTACATGATCTCGCTCTGGCGGCGCTCGACGATCGCCTTGCGGATGCGCGCCGCGAGGTCGTCGAGCACTTCGTCCCAGGGTACCTGCTCCCACTTCCCCTCACCGCGGCGCCCGACACGGCGCAATGGAAAGAGGATGCGGTCGGGGTCTGTCACCTGGTTCAGAGTCGCGGGGCCCTTGGCGCAGTTGCGTCCCCGCGAGCCCGGATGCTCGGGGTTGCCTTCGAACTTCTGCACTTCCAGGGTCGCGCGGTCGACGTAGGCGAGCAGGCCGCACGCGGACTCGCAGTTGAAGCAGGTCGTGGGGACCAGCAGGTAGCGGCGTTCGACCCGCTGCGGCCAGGCGCGGGAATCCAGCTCCGCCCAGTCGTCCCAGCGCTCCTTGGGAGGAAAGGCGGCGAGGTGGACGCGGCTGGGGCCAGGGTAGAAGGTCTCGCCCCGCGCTTCCGTCGCCGCGCGCGCGGCGCTCACCCGCTTTGCCAGATCTTCGAGGCTCATGCTTCCTTCCTAGGCCAGCGGTACCGCCTGACCGGCCTGCACGTAGGCATGCTCGAAGGCGAGCAGCCCGAGGAGCGCCAGCGGCGCCGCCACCGCGCCGATCCAGGGGGCCAGCATGCCGGCGGCCACCAGCACCGCGCCCAGCCAGAAGACGGCGCGGAATCGTCCGGCGACCATCTCCCAAACCGCCAGCCGGGCGTGCGCCGTGCCGTGCGTCAGGGTGCACTCGCCCGCGACGAGAAGCAGGTGAAGGAGGCTCGCGACCGCGAGCATCGCGCCGAGAGGCTGCAGGAGGTGCGGCGCGCTGAGCCGCGCCACCGGCAGGAGCACCGCGGCGCCGGCGAGCACCGCCTGCACCGCGAGATGCGGCGGCAGCAAGGGGTTCTGCCAGAGGTCGCGCGCCTTGGCCTGCGCGAAGAGATAGGCCGTATAGACCGCGGTGAGCAGAGCCAGCGGCACGCCCGGCCAGAGGAGGGCGCGGGCGATGCCCGGCCGCCCGGCGACGCCGGCCAGAAAGTGGAGCGCCAGGACCGCGCCGTAGCCGGCGATCACGAAGGCCCCGCGCACCAGCCAGCTCCGCCACTGCGGACGGGTGAAGATCAGGTAGAAACGCCCAGGGTGCTCGAGGTCCCAGATGAGGAGGCAGCCGGTCAAGGCGAGGAAGACACCGGCGATCACCGGCACAATTTGGAGCCAGAGCGGGCTCGTGGGGCTCAGCCACCCCGCCAGCAGCAGGAGCCACGCCACGAGGTAGACGCCCGCGGCGATCCCCTTGGTCAGCGTGTAGAGGCTCACCCGCCAGTCCCAAGGGACGCTGTGAGATACGTCGTACGCCAGCAGCGCGGCGGCCGACGAGTTGGCGGGCGCGGGGTGGCCCGAGACGACCTGCTCGGCCCCGGCGCGCTGCTGGCTCCACATGAAGAGGCCGCCCGGCGGCCGGCGGGCGGCGAGAGGATCGAGAGTCGCCTGATGGGCCTCGCGGTAAAAGAGCTTCGGCAGCGTCTCCTTCTCCGGGCGGCGCACCGCCACCGGCTCGCGGTGCACGATCTTGGCGACCTGCGACTCCGGGTCGTTCATGTCCCCCACCAGGATGGCCTCGGTGGGGCAGACGACGACGCAGGCGGGTTCCAGCCCGACGTCCAGCCGATGCGCGCAGAAGTTGCACTTCTCGGCCGAGTGGTCCTCGGGGTTGATGAAGATGGCGTCGTAGGGGCAGGCCGCGATGCAGGCCTTGCAGCCGATGCAGATCGACTTGTCGAAGTCGACGATGCCGTCCTCCCGCCGGTACATGGCGGTGGTGGGGCAGGCGACGGTGCACGGCGCCCACTCGCACTGGTTGCAGCGCGTCACCTGGAAGGCCCGCCGGGCCTGGGGGAAGGTCCCCACCTCGACGTACTTGACGTAGGTGCGGGTGACCGAGAGCGGCACTTCGTTCTCCGACTTGCAGGCGGTGGTGCAGGCGTGACAGCCGATGCAGCGCTCCTGGTCGATCACCTTGGCCCACTTCACCGGCAGAGGGGCGGCCTCGGACGCTTGGGGACGGGGCATCGGCTCAGCCATGACGGTGCGCGATTGTAGCAGCCCGCTGCGGTAGGCCGGGCAACTCTTACTTGTATGCCTTACTGCGTCGTATTACGCTTCAGGCATGAAAGCCACGCTGACTTCCAAAGGCCAGGTCACCATCCCTACGGCGATTCGGCGGCGTCTCGGTCTGCAAGCCGGCCAAGTCCTCGAATTCGACGAGAAGGCGCCATACATCCTGGCGGTTCCGGTCTTCGACGAAGAGGCGATGCGGGCGGTTATCGGTCGTACCCGCGGCCGGCTGAAGAAAACCTCCGACGAGTGGCTCGACGAGACTCGTGGCCGTGTCGGTGAGAGGGACCAGTGAAGCTCGCCCTCGATGCGTCGGTGCTTCTGACAGTGTTCAACCAGGAGCCCGGCGCCGAGGACTGGATGGAGGTTTTGATCCAGGCGCGGCGCCAGGGCTTGCTGGTGCTGTGCGAGGTCGTTTATGCCGAGATAACTCCTGCCTTTGAGAGTCGAGCCGAGCTTGACGAGGTGTTGGCGGATCTGGGTGCTCATCTCGATCCGATCGGGGCCGAGGCGGCTTGGCTCGCAGGGCAGACTTTCAAGCGATATCGTGCGGAGGGCGGACCGCGGGAGCACCTAATCCCCGACTTCTTGATCGCTGCCCACGCCAAAGTGCAGGCCGACCGCCTCGCTGCCAAAGACCGCGGGTACCTGCGCCAATATTTTCCCGACCTCGCCGTGCTCAGCCTTGACCCGAAAAACGGGCCTACTCGTCATAACTGAGCCCGCGGGCCTACGGCGCGCCGACCAAACCGCAGCGGGTGGAATTTCACCCGCCTCGGGCGAATCTCGCCCCCTTGGAGTTTTTGAGCGAATCGCGCCAAGTCATTGCTCCTCAATGGATTATGCTGACCTGTAATCTCTTTGACCGACAAAAGCTTTCTCAGTAGCTAGACTCTGCAGGTTCACCTTCGTACCCTGGACGAGCTTCGAAATCGAGACTCTGGCGCCACAAAGGCGCCAGTGGACTGGACCCGAAGGTCCGGAAAGGAGTGAGAAGGTGCCTGACAAGAAGAGTCGTTACGCCGACCACCTCAAGGAGTGGGAGGAGATCACGGCCTCCGTGGCCTCGAACGCCTCCGAGCTGCCTCAGCTCGAGCTCCTCCGCATCGACCTGGAAAAGCTGCTCCAGGAGGCGCGCGAGCTCACCAAGCAGCAAGCGGCTCACCAGGCCGCCAAGCAGGAGGCCTCGAAGCGCCTGCAGACGGTGATGAGCGAGGGC
>Ga0134122_10001746_pt1 | contig 15778 bp, 12 predicted proteins | sample KB302_FD_96461 | JGI IMG/M metagenome (GOLD analysis project Ga0134122, IMG submission 96461) | Terrestrial soil microbial communities without Nitrogen fertilizer from Kellogg Biological Station, Michigan, USA - KB3-0-2 | ecosystem: Environmental > Terrestrial > Soil > Unclassified ... | reverse complement strand
CATCACCTTGGCCATGTTCTCCAGGTGCCGGTCGGTGATGACGTGCCGCAGCCCGAGGAACTTCCGCGCCGGCACCGCCAGCGTCACCACCATGGCGAAGCCGGAGAACACCGCGCCGGCCACGAAGTAGGGCGGGAAGACGGTGGTGTGCCAGCCCGGGATGACGCCGGTGGCGAAGTCGAAGCTGACGATGGTGTGGACGGAGACGACCAGCGGCGTGGAGAGCCCCGCCAGCAGCAGGTAGGCGATCTTGTAGTTGTGCCAGTGCCGCCCGGAGCCGCGCCACCCGAGCGAGAGCAACCCGTAGACGATCCGCTTCCGCCGGGTGGGCGACGAGTCGCGCAGCGCCGCCAGGTCCGGGATGAGCCCCACGTACCAGAACAGGAACGAGACCGTGAGGTACGTGGAGATGGCGAAGACGTCCCACACCAGCGGGCTCTTGAAGTTGGGCCCCACGCCCAGCGTGCTGGGGTACGGCACCAGCCAGTAGTCGAACCACGGGCGGCCGGTGTGGAGCAGCGGGTAGAGCCCGGCGCACATCACCGCGAACAGCGTCATCGCCTCCGCGAACCGGTTGATGGACGTGCGCCACTTCTGCTGGAAGAGCAGGAGGATGGCGGAGATCAGCGTCCCCGCGTGGCCGATGCCGATCCACCAGACGAAGTTGATGATGTCGAACGCCCAGCCCACCGGCTGGTTGTTCCCCCACACGCCCACGCCGCGGGCTTCGAGCAGGATGATGCAGGTGAGCAGCAGCCCGCTCCCCGCGAGCGACGGCAGGAAGAGCAACCACCACCCCGGCCCGGCCTTCCGCCAGACGTGGTTCAGCAGCGACTTGTTGAGGGACTCGCTGGTGTGCTCGCCGATGATGAGCGGCGCGCCCTCCAGGTCCACCGCCGTCGCCGGGGCCAGCTCCGGGGCCGCGCTCATGCAAGCTCCGGATTGGGGTTCTTGATCCGCGTCAGGTAGGCGGTGCGCGGGCGCGTGCCCAGCTCGTGGAGCACGTCGTACCGGCGCGGTCGCGCCTGCAGCTTGGAGACGGTGGACTCGGGGTCGTTGAGGTTGCCGAAGACGATGGCCGTGGTGGGGCACGCCTGCTGGCAGGCGGTCTTCAGGTCCGCGTCCTTGATCGGCCGGCCGTCCAGGCGCGTGGAGATGCGCGCGCGCTCGATGCGCTGCACGCAGTACGTGCACTTCTCCATCACGCCGCGGGCGCGCACCGTCACGTCCGGGTTCATCCCCATCCGCTCCAGCGGGCCCAACTCGTTGGTGAAGTGGAAGAAGTTGAAGCGGCGCACCTTGTACGGGCAGTTGTTCTGGCAGTACCGGGTGCCGACGCAGCGGTTGTAGACCATCTCGTTCAGCCCCTCGTCGGAGTGAACGGTGGCGTTGACCGGGCACACGTACTCGCACGGCGCCGCCTCGCAGTGCTGGCACAGCATGGGCTGCGTCACCATCGACGTCGGCGAGTCCAGCGGGCCCTGGAAGTAGCGGTCGAGGCGGAGCCAGTGCATCTCCCGGCTGCGGAAGACCTGCTCCTTGCCCACCACCGGGACGTTGTTCTCGGACTGGCACGCGGTGACGCAGGCGCTGCACCCGGTGCAGCGCGAGAGGTCCACCGCCATCCCCCACTTGTACTCGGGGTATTCCACCGGCTTCTGCAGCGTCGGCTCCGGCCCCCGCTGCTCCCCGGTCTTCTCCTCCGGGCGCTCGCGGTACTCGGCGGCGGACTGCTCGAGGGCGATGGGGCGGCCCTCGGTGACCCAGTGCTGCTGGGTGGTGGCCAGCGGGTGCTTCACGAAGGGCACCCGCTCCGCGCGCAGCCCGCCGGCGAACCACGGCGTCTCGCCGAAGCGGAGCTGGCCGGCGTTGAAGCCCACCCCGCGCGCCACCGCCTCCGACCCGTCGCGCCCGTAGCCCAGCGCCACGCCCACCACGCCGTCCGCCTGGCCGGGCACCACCATCGCCGGCGCGTCCACCGACCGCCCGCGCAGCGTGAGCTTGAGCACGTCGCCGGTGCCGACCTGGAGGCGCGCCGCGGTGCGCGGGCTGACCAGCGCCGCGTTGTCCCAGGTGAGCTTGGTGATGGGGTCCGGCAGCTCCTGCAGCCAGGGCACGTTGGCGAAGCGGCCGTCGCCCACCTTGGCGTCGGCGTGGAAGGCCAGCTCCAGCTCCGCGCTCTTCCGCGCCGGCGCGAGCTGGGCGATCGCCGCCGTCGCCTTGCCCCACTCGAAGGGGGGCGTCGACGGGTCGTTGGCGGTGTCGGGGAGCACGCCGTGCGCCAGCCAGCCCTCCCACTGCGCCTCGAAAGCCACCGCCGGCGCCTGGTTGCGCCAGTACTCGCGGAGCAATTCGTGGGCGCCGCGGTCCGCCTCGGAGAGGAAGGCGGCGAACAGCTCGATCTCGTTCACGCCGGAGAAGAGCGGCGACACCAGCGGCTGGCAGATGGTGGTGGTGCCGTCCGCCGCGCGCGCGTCGCCCCACGACTCCAGCGGGTGGGTGGCGGGGACGAACCAGCCGCAGTGGGGCGCGGTCTCGTCCTCGTGGAGCGAGTGGTAGACGGCGTTGGGCACCTTCTCCAGCGCCGCCGCGAAGTCCACGTCGGCCGGCGCGCCGTAGACCGGGTTGCGGGCGGTGATGCACAGGGTGTGCACCTTCCCCGAGCGCATCTCCGCCACCAGCTCCGCCAGCGCGCGCGGGCCGGTCTTGAGGTCCGGGGTGGCGGGCTCGGTGAAGGAGACGGCGTTGCTGCCCAGCGCGGCGTTGATGGCATGCGCCGCCAGGTGCACCAGCGGCGGCTGCGCGCGCCCCGCCAGCACCACCGCCCCCGAGCGGCTCCGCGACAGGTCCTTCGCCGCCACCCGCGCCAGCTTCACCACGTCCGGGCGATCCGCGAAGTACGCCGAGACGCGCGCGCCCAGCTCCGGCTGGAGCGGCGACTGCGTCACCTGCGCCACCTCGCCGGCCAGCAGCAGCGCGAAGGCGCCGACGTCCGTGGGCTTGAGCGCCAGGCGGTGATCCGCCATCCCGCCGGTGATGGAGAGGAGCGACTCCACCACGTAGAGGCGGTTGAGCGGGCCCTTCTCCGGGTCGCGCCGGTCGGCGAACTGGCGCGCGTGGCGGAGGCCTTCGCCCTCGGCGCGGAGGAAGTCGGCATCGAGGGAGAGGATGACGTCGGCGCGGGAGAAGTCGTAGCGCGGCTCGTGCGGCTTGCCGAAGGCGAGCGCCGTCCCCCCGTAGACGTTCTCTCGGCCGGCGGAGGCGAAGGCCACCACCTTGCTCTGCGGGAAGCGGTCGGCGATGCGGTCGCGCAGCCAGAGCACGGTGGGCGAGCTGGTCGGCTCCACGAGGAACCGCAGCCGCGCGCCGCCGTCGCGCTCGTGGTCCTTCAGCTCGCCCGCGAGGGTGAGCAGGAAGGTCCGCAGCGCGGCGGGCGTCCCCTTCCGGCGCAGCAGCCGCGCGCGGGTCGGGTCGTACAGCTGCATGGTGAGCGCGAGGTCCTGCGGCCCGGCGGCGCCGAGGCTGGTGGGGTGCTCCTCGTTGCCCTCCACCTTGGTGGGCCGCCCCTCCCAGGAGGTGACGAGCAGCCCCGTGGCCAGCCCGTCCCGCTGCACCGCGGTGGCGTAGTGGAGCGGGTTGCCCGGCGTCAGCTCCGGCGGCGTGCGCGTGTAGGGGAGGATCTTCTCCGCCGGCTTGGTGGTGCAGGCGGCGCCGGCCATGGCGGCGGTGGCCCCGAGGAGCGCGAGGAACTCGCGGCGCGCGAAGCCTTCGGGCGGGAGGTCCGCGCCGGGCGGGAACTCCTGCGACAGCGCCTCGAGGAATCCCGGCGTCCCGGCGCGCTCCTCGGGGCTGCGCCAGTAGTCCGGCTGTGGCCCCGGGTTGCCCAGCACCGGCAGCTTGAATCCGTCCTCGGGCGCGCGGTGGTCGTCGCTCATCGGTGGCAGGTGCTGCAGCTGATGCGGGTGTGGACGCGGTACTGCGTCTTCAGGCGGAGACCCTCGTCCTCGGACTGGCGGACGTAGGTCATGGAGGTGATCTGCTCCTGCGGGCGGAGGTGCTCCTCGGGCGCGCGGTGGCAGTCCAGGCACCACTTCATGGTGAGCGGTTGGACCTGCTGGATGGCCGCCATCTGGTCCACCCGGCCGTGGCAGGTGACGCAGCCCACGCCCTTGTTCACGTGGATGGAGTGGTTGAAGTAGACGAAGTCGGGGAGGTTGTGGACGCGCGCCCAGGGGATGGGGCGGTCGTTGAAGTATTGCTCGCGGACGTAGGCGAGGAGCGGGCTCTTGTTCCACACCTGCGAGTGGCAGTTCATGCAGGTGCCGGTGGGCGGGACCCCCGCGTACGGCGAGCGCTCCACGGTGGCGTGGCAGTAGCGGCAGTCGATACCCTCGTCGCCCACGTGGTGGCGGTGGTCGAACTCGATGGGCTGTTCGGCGGGGGTGAACTGGCCGGTGCCGAACGGGGAGCGGACGTAGATCATCAGCGCCGCGATCCCCAGGGCCGGCGTCGCCAACAGGATCCCCGCCGTGAGTCGGGACACCGTGTTGGTCCAGCGGGGGAAGAGCGCGGGCATACCGGGCGAGGGCGGATTCACATGCCGTGCGAGCGCGAAGTCAACGAAGTCATCCAGGAGTTCACGGCGTTGAACTTCTCGGTTCCGTGAGTGGTGCCCCTTCTGGAGTCGTCAGAACGCGCCGCCGCCGGGGGAGAAGCCGGTCGTGTCGCCCGTCCGGTAGAGCGGGTGGAGGGCGCTCGTCCGGCAGCCGACGGGCACGTGCGCCCGGGGTCGCCATCGGCCCGCCGCCGCGGGGATGCGCATCGTGAGCAGGAGGGTTCGCATGCGCCGTGCGCAGACGCTGACGTTCGTGTTCGGGCTCGTGGTCGCTACCGCGGCGGCCGCGGTGCCGCTGGAATACCCAGAGGGCGCTCTCCGGGGCTTGCCGGAGATGAGGGACTTGCAGGGGCGGTTGCTCGGGCGGGGCAACTTTGCCCAGTGGGTCGACGGAGACGGCATCCACGTCAAGGTCACCTACGACCAGCTCAATGGCGACCGCATCGAGGAGGCGACGACGCTGTCCACCGAGGGCGGAGACCTCGCGCAGCGGGTGTGGAGCTGGCAGCGGGCGAGCGGCGGCCAGGTGGTCGAGCGCTACGCGATGGACTTCGACGCCGGCGAGGGCCGCACGCTGCTGGTGCGAAACGGCAAGCGAGAGGAGCGCCGGGAGCGCGTGCCTGCGGTGAAAGGCCAGACGTTCGCCGGCATCGGCTTCAACTTCGCGCTCAAGAACATCCACCAGCGCCTGGTGCGTGGTGAGCGCGTGGTGCTGGAGGGCGTCGCCTTCACGCCCAGGCCGCGGAAGGCCAAGGTGCTGGTGAGCTCCAGGGGCGTGGAGACGGTGCGCTCGGGCGGCCGCTCGCTGAGGGCGGATCACCTGGTGATCCACCCCCAGGTCCCGCAGGTCGCCAAGCTGTTCATCAACGTGCCCGACAGCCATCTCTGGTTCCTCCGGGGGCGCCCACCCGGGTTCGTTCGTGCAGAGGTGCAGATGCAGTCGCTCGGCGTGGTGCGGATCGACGCCGTCTCCGGCGACGGCACGCCTCCATCAGCGGCGCGCGGCAAGCCGGAACGGTGAGGCGCCTGGCTGCTCGGGCGCTCATCCTGTGACTCCACCCACCGCGTGCGCAGCTTGTTTCGGAAAGGAGCCAATCCATGCCCGAGCAACCAGACCTTCCCCGCCCCGCGCCCATCCCGAACGCGCCGCCGCGACAACCCGGCGTCTACCCCGGCCAAGGCGCGCCGGAGATCCCGAACCGCCCCGGCCCCGACCAGGAGATGCCCTTCCGCCGCGGGCGCCCCGGCCGCGACATCCCGGACTACCCGGAGCGGCCGCACCGCGACTTCCCGACGCAGCCCGGCCGCGTGGACCAGCCGGAGGTACCCGGCGTCCCGCAGCCTCAGCACCAGGAGCCGCCGCCGATGGTGAGCCTGCCGGACTGACGACTGAAACCAGCGGCCTGGGTTCTGCGTAGGATGAGGGCGATGGCCCTCCCCAAGGAACCCCCGTCCTCAGAGATCACCCCGGAGAAGGACTACCTCCGCCGGCGTGAGTTCATCCGCAACGCCGCGCTCCTCACCGCCACCGCCGCCGGAGTAGGCGGAGGTGTGGTGCTGTTGGGGGGCGCGGGGCCGCTGGGGTCGGACGGCGGCGCCAAGCCACCTCCGGTCCAGGGACCTGCAACCGCGCCCTCCGCCGCCAAGGGGAACGAGACCGCCGAAGGCGAGATGGGCACCTACACCAGGAACGCGAAGTACCGCGTGGACGGTGAGAAGGTGAACTCCTTCGAGGAGATCACCCACTACAACAACTACTACGAGTTCGGCACGGACAAGTCGGACCCGGCGCAGAACGCGCACACGCTGAAGACGAAGCCCTGGACCATCCAGGTGGAGGGCGAGACGTCGAAGCCCCGCACCATCGGGATGGAGGACATCCGCCAGTGGTTCCCGCTGGAGGAGCGCGTCTACCGCTTCCGCTGCGTGGAGGCGTGGTCGATGGTGGTGCCCTGGATGGGGTTCCCGCTGGCGGACCTGGTCAAGAAGCTCGAGCCCACGTCGAAGGCGAAGTACGTGGCCTTCACCACGCTGATGCGCCCGGAGGAGATGCCCGGGCAGCAACACGCCATCCTCGACTGGCCGTACATCGAGGGGCTGCGGATGGACGAGGCGACGCACCCGCTGGCGTTCATCGCGGTGGGGCTCTACGGCAAGGAGCTGCCCAACCAGAACGGCGCGCCGCTGCGGCTGGTGACGCCGTGGAAGTACGGGTTCAAGGGCGTCAAGGCGATCGTGAAGATCCGCTTCACGGAGAAGGAGCCGCCCACCACCTGGAACCTCGCCGCGCCCGGCGAGTACGGTTTCTACGCCAACGTGAACCCGGACCACGACCACCCGCGCTGGAGCCAGAAGACGGAGCGGCGCATCGGCGAGTGGCGCCGGCGGCCCTCGCTGCCGTTCAACGGCTACGCGGACCAGGTGGCCAGCCTGTACTCCGGCATGGACCTGCACCGGTACTTCTGATGGCCGCCCCCCACCCATGGCTCAAGCCCGGCGTCATCGCCGGGGCGTGCATCCCGGGCGCGGTGATCGTCGCGCGCGCCGCCACCGGACACCTCGGCGCCAACCCCATCGCGGAGTCGCTCAACCGCTTCGGGCTGTGCGCGCTGATCTTCCTGGTGGCGTCGCTGGCGTGCTCGCCGGTGAAGATGCTCACCGGGTGGACGTGGCCGGTCCGCATCCGCCGCAACGTGGGCGTCATCGCCTTCGCCTACGCGTCCGTGCACCTGCTGACCTATGTCGGGGTGGACCAGGGATTCGCGTGGGGGACGTTGTTCAAGGACGTCCTCAAGCGGCCGTTCATCGCGGTGGGGTTCCTGGCGTGGCTGGGGATGCTGCCGCTGGCGATCACCTCCACCGACGCGATGGTGAAGCGGCTGGGGTTCGTGAAGTGGAAGCAGCTCCACCGGGTGGCGTACGCGGCGGGGGTGCTGGGGGCGATCCACTTCTACATGCGCGTGAAGTCCGACGTGCGCGAGCCGCTCGTCTACGCGTCCGTGGTGGGCACGCTGCTGGTGCTCCGGGTGGTGGACGCCATCCGGCATCCGAAGCCGAAGCCCAAGCCGCGCGCCGCGCCGAGACCGGAGCCGGGGTAGATGCCGGTGCCGGCCCTTCGCCCTGAGTGCATCAGGCGAACCTGATGCAGTGGGTGATGCGTACCAGCAGCACCAAGACCCAAGGCCGATGGTAAGCTCCAGGCGTGAGCGAAGGCGATCCCCCCAATCCCTGGTACGCGTTGCTCGACAAGCTTCCTCCGGGTCTGGACGAGACGCAGATCGAGGAGAATCTCAAGCTGACCCCTACCGAGCGGGTAGAGAAGATGCGGCGGTTCCTGGAAGCCCTGGAGGACTGGAAGCGCCATGCCCACGGACTTCGGCCGGATCACTCAAGTCCTTAGCGGGGGCGGAGTCGAGTTCGTCCTCGTTGGCGGCTTGGCGCTCACCGCGCTGGGATCGCCCCGCTCGACCGAGGACTACGATGTCTGTTACGGGCGACGGCGCGAGAACCTGGAACGGCTGGCGGCCGCGCTCGGTCCCTTTCATCCCACGCTGCGTGGGGCTCCGCCCGAGCTGCCATTCCATCTGGACGTCCCGACGCTGAGGTTCGGACTCAACTTCACGCTGAACACGGACCTGGGACAGATGGAGCTCGCGAAGAGCGCCGCCGGTCGTCTCAAGGACCTGGGCGATCTCGAGATCATCCGGGCGCTCAAGAAGCGAAGTCCCTGAGCCTGGATGACTGGTCCGCCAGTTCGGCACGAACGGCATTGCGGAGTCCGGGTTAGAAGCGCCCCAGAAGCGGGGATCGACAGCGCCAGCGTCTCGACGACGTTGGACGCCTTTGAAGAGAGCCAGAACCTCATCCGCCGGCCGCGTTCTCCCCGACCCGGGCGTCCAGCCACTGGAGGGCCTCCCGCTCGCTGGTGAACAACTTCGTCTTCTTTCTTCCCTGGATGCGCATGATGAAGTTGATAGTGACCCGGAGCACCGTGCTGGTCACCACCGCAGCCTCCCATCTCTCTGCTTGCTCCCCGCCGACCTTCACGATGGCGGCTCTGGAGTCCGAGGCGATCGAGCTCAGCTCGTGCGTCAGGATCAGGAGGGGCATCCCGTGGAGGCGGCCGCCGGACGCCAGCTGCTGGTAGATCTGCCTGGTGTCCTCAATGGAGAAATCGCCTCTCGCCTCCAGCCGGCAAGCCTGAACACCGCAGGGGAGCTGGAAGAGGGTCGTCTCGTAGGGCATGGAACCCCCTCACCATGATCATAAGGCAGCGCCCCGTTCAGTCCCAGACCAGCAGCCACTTCACCGCCGAGTACACCCCGTAGAACACCCACCCCACCGGCCCGGGCTTCACCGGCCGGGCGAACTGGACGTCCACGGTGGCCATGGCGACGAGGTGGTTGGTCTGGTCGAGCGCCGCCTGGAGCCGTTCGATCTCCAGGGTGATCCGCTCCAGCTCCTTCTCCACCGCCAGGGTCTCGGCGACGTTGGCCGCCTTGGCGAGGATCTCCAGGTACCGCTCACGCGACTTGCGGAGGTTGGTGAGCCGCAGCTCCAGGTCCGCCCTGGCCTCCGTCACGTCCCGCGCCCGGACCTCCTTGTGGTCCACCTGGCCCAGCCCGCCCAGCGCCGTGAGCGCTTCGTCCAGCTTCGGTGAGGGGACCATCAAGGTGATCGCCTCCAGCGACGAGTTGCTGGAGTACCCGCCCAGCTTGGTGGCGATGGCCTCCGCCGCGCCGACGCCTGTCTTCGGGTCCTCGCGGAGCACGCGCATCGAGGCGGTTTTGATCACCGCGCGGTCGGTCTGGTTCTGCCCGTCCTTCCCATCGGTGAGGGCCTGGTCTCGCCGGACCATCTCCGGCTCGGAGGCGGCGCAACCAACGAGGAACAAGAGGGTGAGCGCGGCACAGGAGGGGCGTGGAACGTTCATGCCGCGATGGACGTCCCAGCGCGCGGCTGGGTTCCAGCGCTAATTCACGACGTCCAGGTACCACGCCTGCGAATCGACGCTCGGCATCCCCGCGCCGGGGGCGACCAGCGGCTGCAACTCGTTGGGCATCCGCCACGTCTGCCCGGTGAACTGCATCAACGTCATCGCGTACCGCCCCACCGGCACCCCTTTCAGCACCACCGGCCTCGACGGATCCGCCACGTCCAGCGCCACGCTCTGCACCACCAGCCGCAGCGAATTCACCGGCACCACCGGCCACGTCGCCACCCCATTCACCATCTGGCACTTCGGTTGCCCGGTGCTCCCGTCCACCAGCACTGACAGCACCGACGTGTCGGGCACGATGCCCGCCGCCAGCAGCACCGCGTCCGGCGTGTTGTCCGTGGTCCCGTCCGCGTGCATGTACGTGGGCGGCGTCTGGATGAACGACGGGTACGTCGTGTCCACCACCCCGTCGTGGTCCCAGTCGTTCTCGTCCGTCAGCAGCGCGGGATTATTCGTGTCCGCCTGCTTGCGCACGAACACCCGCGGCCAGAAGTCCGGCTGCCCGTCCCCATTGAGGTCGTCCGCCACGCAGTCGTTGTTCTGGTCGATGAACCGCACCAGGAACGCCGGCGCGCGCTGGTCCACCGGGCCGCCGGAGATCGGCGCGTTCACCACGTCCACCACCTTGCACCGCGGCCCGACGGGGGGGACCGACCCGTTGCAAGCCGGCGCGCTCGCGATGGAGAACTGCTGGCTGGGCGTGGTCGCGGTGTTGATCTGGAACACCGGCCGGTCCACCGGCACCGTGGTGGACGTCGACTGCTGCACCGTGAACGTCACCCCGGTGGCCGCCCCGGTCGCCTTCCCGTCCGGATCCTTGGCGATGGTGATGGTCTGGAACGCCAGCGTGACCGCGTCCACCGCCGCCCCGCCGATGTCGCCGCGGTTCGGCTCGCCCGTCACGCCGTACCACGGGTTGAAGTCGGACACCCGGCACGCCGTCCCGCCCGGCCCGGGGCAGAACGCGTTCTCCGCGTCGAGGAACCCGCGCAACAGGTACGACCCCGGCGGCACCAGGCTGAACGCGTACGGCGCGGTGAACGGCCCGGCGGCGCCCGCCGGCGCGTTCCCGTACAGCTCCTCCCTGGTGATGATGGTGAAGGCCTCGGGACGGCCGGTGCCCGCGGGCGGCGGCGGGCGGGTGGCGTCGAATCGGAAGATCACCAGGTTCCCGCGCGCGGGCCCCGCCACCACCGCGTTCCCGTCGATGCGCGAGTACTGCACGTTCTGCGCGGCGTCCGAGGTGGGCGCCACCGGCGGCAGGTCGCACGCCAGAACCGCGCCCAGCGCCGCCGCGATCACCACCGACCTGCGAAGAACCGGAGTCCCCGTCATGGCGTCACCGAGAGGGTGGCGAAGAAGCGCTGCGAGATGCGGTTGCCGAAGGGATGCTCGGAGTGGGTCGGCCCCAGGTTGGTGCCGATCAACCCCACCCGCACCTTGTCGTCGAGGAACTTGTACCCGATGCGCGCGTTCACCACCGCGTACCCCGACTGCGCGTACGGCGTGAACAAGATCTGGGTCGGGTCCTGAGGCGACGGCTCTCGCTCGATCCACGTGGTGCCGGTGATGAACGACCCGTCGGCGGAGAAGTCGAACCCCACCCGCGTCCGGTACGTCGCCCCCACGTAGACCTTGAACGCCGGCGCCTGCGAGCACGGCGCGCAGGACGACGTGTCCGTCACCCCGGACACGCTCACGTTCTGGAACGCCATCGACGACGCCAGGTCCAACCCGTCCACCGGCGACCACTTCACGCCCAACTCGGCGCCGCGCGCGGTGAACACCCCGTCCTCGTTCTGGAAGGTGGACTGCCCCAGCAGGAACGTCTGCGTCACCGGGTCATACGAGCTCTGCGCGTCCATCCTCACCAGCGGCGAGACGTCGATCAAATCGCGCACGTCGTTCTGATACAGCGACAGGTCCCACTCCAGCCCGAGCGGCGTGTACTCACCTCGATACCCCAGCTCGTACGCCAAGAGCCGCTCCGGCCGGAGGTTGCGGTTGCCCACCGTGAGCGCGGAGGCGCCGTTGATGCCGGGGAGCGGGATGCGGATCTCGGTGTAGTTCTCGAGGATGGTGGGCTCGCGGAACGCGGTGGCCCAGGAGGCGCGCACCGCGTGCCCCTCGAAGGGCGTCCACAGCGCGGAGAACCGCGGCGAGTGCGCGAACCCGGGCTGGCCGTCGTCCAGCAGCGGGTGCCGGTCGATGCGGTAGGAGGCCAGCACCACCACCGGGTTGATGACCCGCCACTCGTCCTGCACGTAGCCGGCGAAGTGCGGCTCGGTCGGGTTCTCGGTCAGGTAGCTCCAGGTGATGTGCTTGTAGCGGGCCTCGGCGCCCACCTGCAGCTTGTGCGCACCGAACAGCGACAGCTCGTGGCTCCAGAGCGCCTCCGCGTCCAGCACGTTGGACGCCAGCTGGGTGTCCAGCAGCCGCTGGCCGATGGGGCTGTACTGGGGGCCCGCCTTGGTGTCGAGGTGGTTCCAGAACAGCTTCACCTTGAGCTCGGACACCGAGACGTCCGCCTTGGTGTAGGCGCCCAGCCCGTCGAAGTAGAAGTTGCGGAGCAGGCCCAGCGGGTACAGCTCCGTGTAGAGCCTGTTCACGCCCGCGGAGACGCCCACGTCCAGGCCCTTGCCGAGCGCGAAGCTGGTGGTGAGGTTGGCGCGCGCGGCCCGCTTCCCCAGGCTGGTGTCGGCCACGCGCGGCGCCACGTCCGGCCGGTCGTCGGCGAAGTCGCGCGACCACTTGTCCTCCTGCTCGAACGCCGCCGAGGCGCGGTAGCGGACGACGCCGTCCGACCCGTAGGCGACGTAGGAGACGCCGCCGGTGTCGCCGGTGCCGGCGATGGCGTTCAGCTCATTCCGGTTCCCGGCCCCGGGCTGCTTGGTGATGATGTTGATCACCCCCAGCATCGCGTTGGCGCCGTAGAGGGCGGAGCCGGGGCCGCGGATCACCTCGATGCGGTCGATCTCCTCCAGCCCCACCGGGATGGCGGGCCAGACGGTGAGGCCGAGGAAGTCCTGGTACTCGGTGCGCCCGTCCAGCAGCACCAGCACCTTGTTCGCCAGGCGCTGGTTGAAGCCGCGGAAGGAGACGTTGGTGGAGCCCACCCCCATCGCCATCACCTCCGCGCCCGGCACCCGGCGCAGCAGGTCGACGATGGTGGTCGCGCCGGAGAGGCGGATCTCGTCCGAGGTGATGACCGTGGTGGCGTTGGGCGCCTCCAGCGTGGACTGCGCGCGCCGCGACGCGGTGACCACCGTCTCCTCGTAGGGCCGGCTCTCCGCGGTGGTGCCCTCCTGCAGCGGCTCGGCGGTCGCCAGCGGCGCCACCTCCAGCGGGCCCTCCGGCTTGGCCTCCGCCCCGGCGTTGGCCGCCTCCGCCTTGTTCACCGCGGCCTCCAGCCGCGTCATCAGGTCGTTCAGCTTCTCCAGCGTCTTCGGGTCCACCGCGGCGACGCTGCCGGGCGGCGGCGGCATGGGGAGCGCGACGCGCCCGCCGGACGAGGTCTTCCCCGTCTCGGGCGGCTTCTCGGGCTTCTCTGGAGGCGCCGCCTCCGCCGTCTCCTTCGCCTTCAGCGTCTCCTCCAGGCGCGCCACCGTGGCCCGCACCTGCCCGACGTCCGCGGGGTTGGAGGCGAGGTAGCGGCGGTAGTACTCCACCGCCTCCTTCACCTTGCCCGCGTCGAGGTACGCGCGGGCGATGTTGTAGAGCACGTTGGGGTGCGGCTTGATGGCGTACGCCTCGCGCAGCTCGCCGATGCCCTCGTCGAACGAGCCCTTGGCGATGAGCCCCATCCCCTTCTGGAAGTGACGTTTCGCCTCGATGCGGGCGTCCGCGAGCGCCACCGCGGGCAACGCCAGCGCGAGCGCCGCGAGCAGCGCCTTCGACCGGTTGGCCACGAATTTCACTGGTAGGGGTCGTCCTTGTAGCCGGGAGCGTTGGTGTTCTTCTTCTTCTGCTGGGTGGTCGGCGCGGGGGCCTTCTTGCGCAGCTTCTGGGACATCACCACGTCACCAGAGCCGGCGGCGGTGATGCTCAGGTTCTCGTAGCCGCTCTTGGTGAGGACGAGCTCCGCGGAGGCGGTGCCGTCGCCGCCGGGCGCGCGGGTGAACTCCAGCGGCGTCTCGCCCAGCGCCTTGCCGTCCTCGGTCACCGTGGCGCCCTGCGGGTCGGAGTCGATCTTGAACTTCACGCTCGCGGCGGCGGCGGTGGTCGGGGTGGTGCCCGTCGTCTTGTCCGGCGGCGCCTGCGTGGTGCCGGTGGCGCCGGTCGTGGTGGCCGTTCCCGTCGTGCCGGTGGTTCCCGTCGTCCCCGTCCCCACGGGCGTCTTGCCACCCCGGACCGGCGACTCCGGGCGGGTGAGGGCCCACATCACGCCCAGCCCCAACAGCACCGAGCCGCCGAAGATCGCCACCTGCAGCGCGCGCGCGCGCTTCTTCGGGAGCTCCGTCGTCGGCACCACCGGGTCCGTCGCGTCCACGTCCACCACGAGCTGGCTGAACGCGCCGGAGGAGGGGCGGCTGTGCGGGCCCGTGGGCGGGCGCACGTGCGGGCCGGTGGGCGGCTTGTTGGTGATGTGCGGGCCCGACGGCCCGAGGACGTGCGGCCCCGAGGGGAGCTTGCGCGGCCCCGTCTGCACCTTGCCCATGGGCCCGGACTGGCCGGGCTGCGGCATGGGCGGCGGGGTGGGGGCGGGAATGCCGTTCTGGAAGCGCGGGCCGGAGAACAGCCCGCTCATCCCCGCGGCGGAGGAGGCGCGGCGCATCCCCTCCAGCAGCTCGTCCATCGTCTGGTAGCGCTTGGCCGGATCCTTCTCCAGGCACTTGAGCACCACCGCCTCCACCTCCGGCGGGATGTCCAGGTCGGGCCGCACCTCGTGGAAGGGCGGCGGCGGCTCCTTCATGTGCTTGACGATGACGTCGATGGACTGCTCGGCCACGAAGGGCGGGCGGCCCATCATCATCTGGTACATCACCACGCCCAGCGAGTAGATGTCCGACCGCGGGTCGGCCAGGTTCCGCGCCTGCTCCGGCGCCATGTACTGCGGCGAGCCGAGGAACACGCCGGCCTGGGTGAGCTCCGCGGACGCCGCCTCCTTCGCGTGCGGGCTGTCCGACTGGAACGACTTCACCAGCCCGAAGTCGAGGACCTTGACCAGGTCGTGGTCCGTCTCCTCGTTGCAGATCATCACGTTCGCGGGCTTGAGGTCCCGGTGGATGATCCCCGACTTGTGCGCCTCGCGGAGGGAGCGGCAGACCTGCTGCGCGATGTTCAGCGACCGCGACCACTCGACGGAGCCCTCGGTGGCCACCACCTGCGCGAGCGTGATGCCCTCCACGTACTCCATCGCGATGTAATAGATGTTGTCTTCGGTCTTCCCGTAGTCGATGACGGTGATGGTGTTCGGGTGCTTCAGCTTGGAGGTGACGGACGCCTCCAGGAAGAAGCGGCGCTGGAAGCCGGGGTCGCGCTTGGAGTCGTAGTTGGCGTTGAGGACCTTGAGCGCCACCAGCCGGTCCAGCGGCGCCTGCACCGCCTTGTAGACCGTGCCCATCCCGCCCGCGCCGAGCTTCTCGACGATCCGGAAGCGCCCGTCGAGCGTCTTGCCGACGAGGGGATCGGGGTGGGCGTTGGTGCTCGCCCGGGCGGCGGTATCACTCTCCACGTGGGGTGTCCCCTGTGGTGAAGCGGCCTAAGATGTACCACGGTTCGGTCCTCCCCGGCGTTTTCCCCGGGCCCGCCTGGTCGGCAGGCGAGCCTGTGGTCGCGCAGGGTTATGGGTACTTCTCGCTCCGGGGGCTAAACTCCCCCGCTCTCACCCGGGATGCGGATGTGAAGGAACTCCAGATAAACGGGAAGCGGCTGTGGGACGCCCTGATGGCCCTGGCGGAGATCGGGGCCTACCAGGACGAGCGCACCGGGCTCAAAGGCGTCAACCGCTTGGCCCTCACGGACGCGGACGCGCAGGGGCGCCGGCTGGTCAAGCGATGGTTCGAGGAGGCGGGGCTGGAGGTGCGGGTGGACCGCATCGGCAACGTCATCGGGCGGCGGCGGGGGAAGCGGGGCGGGGACGCGCCGGTGATGAGCGGTTCGCACATCGACAGCGTGCCCACCGCGGGCGCCTTCGACGGGTGCCTGGGCGTGCTGGGCGCGCT
>Ga0134122_10001745_pt1 | contig 15786 bp, 17 predicted proteins | sample KB302_FD_96461 | JGI IMG/M metagenome (GOLD analysis project Ga0134122, IMG submission 96461) | Terrestrial soil microbial communities without Nitrogen fertilizer from Kellogg Biological Station, Michigan, USA - KB3-0-2 | ecosystem: Environmental > Terrestrial > Soil > Unclassified ... | reverse complement strand
GGCGCGATTGAGGCGATCGCATTTGCTGCCAAAAGTCCTCCGAGCGCAAACGGTCCGCCCAGTCGCCGTTGGCGATCCGCTGCTCCGGTGGCGGAGGGTTTTTGCGCAAGAGGCGCGGTGCCTCGGGCGTTCCCGGCACGGCACGGTCCGCCGCAAGCTCGCCGCGGTTGTCGACCCGCAACGATATTGCGGCACCGCTAAAGCCGAGGAGCAAAAGTGCCGAGCAAAACGCCGAGCGCGCAAATCGCATGTGCGAGTAAAGGTTCCCAGGAGACAATCGTGTTTGATCGTGTTGGCTTGAGCCCAGCGCAATCCTGGAAAGCGTCACGCTCGGCGGCAATGCGCGAAAATCCTGCAACTCGGGCAGAAAACACCCGAACCTCGCCCCGGCGAATCCCGAAGGCCGCTCAGGCGGTTTGCCGTGGCTGACCCTTGGAAGCACTTTGTCGGATCGTCGGGTCGCCCCCGCGGCGGCCAAGGGCAAGCCCCGCGGCTGGCGGGAACCCGCGCCCCTGGCTCAGGCGTGTCGCTCGCCCCAGGCATAGAGCGCCCTGAGCACCGGTGCGAGAGCCTGTCCCTTTTGGGTCAGGAAGTACTCATAGCGGGGAGGATGGCGCTCGTAGAGCCGGGTTGCGATCACGCCATGCGCCTCCAAGGCTTTGAGCCGCGCGGACAGCGTATTGGGAGCCGCGCCCGCCAATCCCGCCGCGATCTCATGAAATCGCAACGGCCCCTTGCGTTTGAGATCGCGCAGGATCAAGAGGGACCAGCGTTCGCCAACAACATCGAGGGCGCGCGCGAGCGGACAAAACTGGCCATAGTGTTGAGCCATGCGCCCAGTGTACTTCTCTCATTTCTGTCAAGCAAGTCGCTATAGATTGACAAGTGACTATACTATCTATAACCACGGCGGCGATCGAGGCGAGACTGGGATTGCCTGGTCTGAGCGAGTCAGCGGGAGTATTTTTGTCGACCGACGCAGCATCGACGATGGCATCGGCTCCCTCGCCTGCGCGCCGTGGCGCCGGCGACGCGCTCCTGCAAGCGCCCTTGCTGCCGACCCTGCTGCGCATGGCGTTGCCAAATCTTGCCGCGCTGCTCGTTGCCGCCGCCGTGGCGATCGCCGAGACATCTTACGTCGGTGTCCTTGGCACGGCGCCGCTAGCCGCCATCGCTCTGGTTTTTCCGGTAATCATGCTCATGCAGATGCTTTCGTCGGGCGCCATGGGCGGAGGCGTCTCCTCGGCGATCAGCCGAGCCCTGGGTGCCGGCGACGACGGGCGCGCCACGGCTTTGGCGATGCATGCATTGGCAATCGGTGCGGGCGCGGGCCTTTTCTTTTCACTCCTGTTTAGCGTTTGCGGCCGGCAATTGTTTACCACCCTGGGCGGACGGGGTGCCGTACTTGATCAGGCCATGGCCTACGCCAATGTCGCCTTGTCGGCGGCGGTTTTGGTTTGGTTGCTCAACACGCTGGCCTCCATCGTCCGCGGCACCGGGAACATGCAGATCCCCTCCTTGACGCTGCTTGGCGTATCGGCCCTGCAAATCGGCTTCGGCGGCGCCCTCGGCCTCGGCGTCGGTCCCATTCCGCGCTTGGGCCTGCCCGGCGTGGCCTCGGGGTTGGTAATTGGCTGTGCGACGGGGACGCTGTTTCTCTGCTGGTACCTGTGGTCGGGCCGCGGCCGACTGCGGTTGCGATTGGCTGGTGTGCCTTTTCGCCGGGAGATGTTCGCCGATATCCTGAGGGTCGGCGCCGTTGCCGCCTTCTCTCCCCTTCAGTCCGTGTTGACGGTCTTGATCCTGACCCGGGCGATTGCGAGCTTCGGCACCGAAGCTTTGGCCGGATATGGCATTGGTGCGCGCCTCGAATTCCTGCTGGTTCCCATCGCATTCGCGGTCGGCGTTGCGTGCGTGCCCATGGTTGGCATGGCTGTGGGCGCCGGTAGAATCGCGCGGGCGCGTCAGGTGGCCTGGACCGGCGCGGTGGTATCGGCGCTTGCCCTCGGGGTGATCGGTTCGCTGGTGGCGACGCTGCCGCACCTCTGGTCCGGTCTCTTCAGCGCCGAGGAGACCGTTACCGCCGCCGCAAACCTCTACCTACGCTGCGCCGGTCCGGCCTTTCCCTTCTTCGGTCTGGGTCTTTGCCTCTATTTCGCCTCGCAGGGCGCGGGCAAGGTGCTTGGTCCGGTGCTGGCCTCCAGCCTGCGGCTCGGCATCATCGCCGTTGGCACGGTCGTGCTGGCTTGGAGCCATGCCCAGCTGTGGACCCTGTTCGCGCTGGTCGGGGGATCGCTCGTCGCTTATGGCGCGGCAACGGCGGCGGCAGTCCATGCGACGGCCTGGGGCGCGCCGCCGCGCGCGCCATAAATAAAATAGGCGCTCAGTAGAACAGGCTGGAGACGCTTTCTTCGCGCGCCGTTCGTGCGATCGCCTCTGCCAGCAGCGGGGCCATGGGAAGCACGCGAATATTGCCGGCCGCCTTGACCGCCTCGGTTGGTTGGATCGTGTCGGTAATGACAAAGGTCTTGAGGCGCGACCCCGTAATCTTGGCGACCGCCCCGCCTGAGAGCACCCCATGGGTAACATAGGCCAAAACTTCCGTGGCTGCTTCCTCGAGCAGGGCGTTGGCAGCGTTGACCAGCGTGCCGCCCGAATCGACAATGTCGTCGATTAGAATGCAGCGCTTGCCCTTTACCTCGCCAATGACGTTCATGACTTCCGACTCGCCGGCCTTCTCGCGGCGCTTGTCGCAAATGGCGATCGGAACGTTGATGCGCTTGGCAAGGCCGCGCGCGCGCACCACGCCGCCGACGTCGGGCGACACCACGACCAAGTTCGACGTGCCGTAACGTTCTTGGATGTCGCGCACCATGACAGGGGCGGCAAACAGATTGTCAGTCGGAATGTCAAAGAACCCCTGCACCTGGCCGGCGTGCAGATCGACCGTCATCACGCGATCCACACCGGCCCGCTCGATCAGATTGGCAACGAGCTTCGCCGAGATCGGCGTTCGAGGGCCCGGTTTTCGGTCCTGTCGGGCGTAGCCGAAATACGGCATAACCGCGGTAATACGCTGCGCGGATGCGCGCTTGAGGGCATCTACCAGGATCAACAATTCCATTAGGTTATCGTTGGCGGGGAACGAGGTCGACTGCAGGATGTAGACGTCCTGTCCGCGCACGTTCTCTTGCACCTCGACGAAGACTTCCATGTCGGCAAAGCGGCGCACGACCGTGCGACAGAGCGAGAGCTTCAACGCTCCGGCAATGGCCTCCGCAAGGGGGCGATTGCTGTTGCCGGCCACCAATTTCATTTTCAGCGCCCCCCGGCCACGGTTCGCGTCTCGGGTATCGAAGGGCATCAACGCGCGCTCCGTTCGCACTGCCGAGGCCTTCTAGCAAGGACATCGGCCACCTGTAAACGGTGTGGGCGGGTGTTGGAACCCGCCCACCGGAGGTTAAGCAGCGTTCAACCCATCACCCTTTGATTAACCGCTTTTTTGCGGCAAGAGCTTGAGAATTCCCTGGGCGGCGGCCCCGGCAGCCTGCTCCGCCGTCTTACCCCATGAGCCGTCCAAGGACCCCTCGGGTATCTCGTTGCGTTGGGACACGGTGCCAAGCTTCTTGCCCTGCGGGTCACGCACCAGCCATTCGATGTGGATCGGTTGCTTGCCCTCCTTGGCGGGGCCCATCGTTACGGTGCCCTCCACTCGATAGGCCGATGCCGATTTGCCGGCAACGGTTATGCCCTTACCCGATAATTCGCGCTGCAGCGCGCTCGCCAGTGATGTGCCACCGTCACCAGGTGCTCCGTTCACGCTCGGCACGACGGCGGTCAAAGGGCCGTCACTGCCGATGCTGCCCGTCGTGGAAGCGCTCGCGGGAGGCGCCGCAGGCGCGGGCGGGGCGGCGGCCACGGCTTGCTTGGCCGGCGCGGGCGCGCGCGCATCTGCTTGCGCGCCCTCCCCGTTGCCCTGGGCGCCGACGCCCGCAGGGTGCGCGGCGGCGTTGGCAACTGCCGATTGGCCCCGCGTCGCGAGCCACGACGCGAAAGAGTTCGCCGCCTTGCCGGCGATGGACTGCGCAACCGTGGGCGTGAGCGCCGCCCATGGATCCTTGGAGCCACCCGCGGAGGCCATCTCTTCGCCGGTGACGCGGTTGACGCGTTTACCGGTCGGGTCGGTCACGTCCCAGATGTAGGAGACCTTGGTCCCCTGCTTGTCCTTGGCGGCAACGATATAGCCGCGCAGCGTATAGTCGACGCGCTCGTCCTTGGCGACGGCCACGGAGACGCGCTGCTTTTCTATCGCGTTGGTGAATTCCTGCTGGATCTGCTTGGCGACCGCATCGGGCGCACCGATGATCGGCGCTACCATCACTTTTGCCAGCGTCGGCTGCGGTGCCGCGGGCGCGGCAATAGGATCTTGCGTCGCCGTCGCACTCGAGCCGAACAGGGACGTGGCGCTTTCGCATCCTGCCAGCCCAAATCCTGCCAATACGACGAGGACGGTGAGCGTGCGCCCAATGTGCTCACGCCGCGCCGCAGCAGCGTCCATGGTTCTCACAGCGAAGTCCCCCCTTCACCGATGATCTGCTGAACCGGCTGCCGGCGTACAAACCCTGCGGCGGATGACACGTGGCCGGTACTTAACCCCAACGGCTTCCCTAACGGTTGTGACCGGCGGCGTCCAGAACCTAGCAGGGGAAAACCTCTCCCATCCCTTGCTCGGGGCTGATCGCTGCCCTTAAAGTTGTGGAAAACGTCCGTTAAGTCAAGACGATGGCGGATATTTGGCGGCCGTAGTCGCCGTCGCCTTGGCGCCCGGACCGCCGGTAGCTGAATAACTCATCCTCCCTGGCAAAGGTGCACGGCATCGGCTCGGGCTCCCGGGCGACCCCGATCCTGCGTAGCCGATCAGCGACATAGCCCGGCAAGTTAAAATAGGGACGCACGCCCGCCTGGGGCGCGCTGAAAAAGGGTGCGCTGTCACGATCGTGGGCCAAAAAGGTGGCCTGGAACTCCCACCCCACCTCGTAGGCTGAGGGCCCGATCGTGGGGCCGACGGCCGCGGTGATGTTATCTCGTTTGGCTCCCAATCCTTCCATGGTCGCAACGGTTGCTTCCAAGATACCCTCCAGAGCGCCACGCCATCCGGCGTGCGCGGCGGCCACCACACGCGCTACCGGCTCGGCGAACAAAACGGGAGCACAATCTGCGGTCAGCGCGCTGACCGCGATGCCAGGCGTGGCCGTGACGATTGCGTCCGCGCGGGGCCGCTCGCCGTTGGGCCAGGCGGCGCTCGCCACGATCGCAACCGTGCCGTGCACCTGATGCGCGCTCAAGAGCGCACGCGCGCCGAGATGACCTTGTACCCGACCGCGGTTCTGCAAGACCGCCGCCGGATCATCGCGCGATCCCGGCCCGCAATTGAGCGAGCCATAGATGCCCCGCGATACCCCGCCGAGGCGCGTAAAAAAACCGTGTCGCAGTCCCGGCAGCGCGGCAAGCCTCGGAGCGAGCAGGGGGTCCAGCATGGCTTTGGTTCTTAAGCGAAAGGCGCCGGTGAGGGAAGCTGAGGCGAACGCACGATCAGCACCTTGAATTGGCTGCCCATGCCGGTCGGGGCCAAGAGGCGTTGCACCGCGCCCTCAATTTGGCTGGCGCAGGCCGCGCTTGCGGCCATCAGGCGAGCGGCGCGCTCGACCATGCCCAAGCGACCGAAGAACTCCGCCTGGGGCATGGGGCCATCGGCGGCAAACCCAACCGCACGCGCCTTGTCAGCCAGGGGGCCAAACTGAACGTGGGCGGTGAGGTCGCTGCTTCCAGGCGCGCTGAGGGGATCGACATAGGCGTGCCGCCGCACCGCCTGCAAGGTGTCGCCGTAGCCAGCGTACGCCGGTCCATAGTCAATGAAGGCGGCCATCACCGGGTCCGTCCGCTTTTCGAGGTCGGCCAAGACGACATCCTCGCCGCTGCGGATCTCGGCCACGTCTCCCGGCCGAGGTGGAGCGTGGCCTTGGAAGGCGACGACCTCGCCCTGGCCAAACCGCAAGGCGCCCCCGCTATCGAGTCCAACCGTTCGCTCGCGCCAGCCTCCTTCCCCAAACACCAGCTGGCGGACCGGCAGCGCATCGAGAAATTCGTTGCCGATCACGATCGCCGGGCCGGCAGGCACCTCCGCGAGACGCTGATGCCAGGAGACCGCGAGGCCTGCGGCGGCCAGCACACGCTGCTGCGTCTGGCGCAAAGCCGGGCTGATCTCGATCAGATGCACACGGACGGCGGCCAGAAATGGGACAAGCACGGCGGCCGCACGCAGCGCGTCGGCCATGAGCGTGCCGCGGCCGGGACCGAGCTCGATCAACCTCACCTCGGCGGGCTCGCCCATGCGCTGCCAGGTCGTGGCCGCCCAAAGTCCGATGATTTCCCCGAACACCTGGCTGATCTCGGGCGCCGTTATGAAATCACCATCGGCCCCGATCGCGTGAGCCTTGTTCCAGTACCCATGTTCGGGATCGGCCAGGCATATGTTCATATAGGTGTCGAGGCGTAACGGCCCTTCGCGGCGGATCCGCGCACGCAAGACCGCGAGCAGCCCCGGTTCGCTCAGGGGTGTCTCAGCGTTCGACATGACCTGGCAAGATCGACGATTTGGGCGTGCGCTTGCTGGCCCAGCGCGCGATCAAAACGCCCGCGACAATCATCGGCATGGAGTAGACGATGCCGGCGGTGAGGGGACCGATGGTGAACAGGTGCCCGGGGTCGGGCTCGCGGAAGAACTCGCTGAAGGATCGTGCCAGCCCGTAGCCGGTAAGAAAGACGCCGGCCAGGAGGCCCGGTTGTTGCAAGGCCTGGCGCTTATGGGTGAACCAGACCAGCACCGCAAACAATAGGGCGCCCTCCAGCAGGGCCTCGTAGAGCTGGCTTGGGTGGCGCGGGAAGGGCCCGGCGCCCGGAAAAACCATTGCCCACGGCGCATCCGTGCTGCGGCCCCACAGTTCGCCGTTGACGAAATTGGCAAGCCGCCCAAAAAACAGCCCCATGGGGGTGGCGGCCGCGCCCAAGTCCAGGACGCTCCAAATGTTGGCGCCGACCCGGCGGGAAAAGTAGATCATGGCGAGGATCGAACCGATCAAGGCGCCGTGGAAGGACATGCCTCCGTTCCACACCGCCGGGATCGCCAAGGGATTGCTGAGAAAGAAGTGCGGTTCATAAAAGAGTACGTAGCCGAGCCGTCCACCCAATAGGACGCCAATGGTCATGACCAACAGCAGGTCGTCGGCCTTTTCGGGGGCGAAGGGACGGCCTGTGGCCGGCCACAATTCGCCTCGCCGCAGCAGATATTTGACGTAGAGCCAACCCAGCAGGAGGCCTGCCATATAGGCGAGGCCATACCATTTGATCGACAAGGGCCCGAGACGTAGGGCGACCGGATCAATGGCGGGGTAGGCGATGGTGTAAAGGCGCATGGATCGGGACCTATCGGCAGCCTCGGCGCCGTGTCAAGGCCGGGGGCCGGCCGCCGCGGCAAACAGCCTTGAAGCGGTCGCCGGCGCCCGCCATAGTAAGCTGTGCTAGGGCGTCGGCCCCACGCCGGGGCGATTGGATGCACGCATGACTCAGAGCAACAACCGTTTTCTCGACGAACTCGCCAAGTTGATGACGGATGCCGCCGGTGCAGCGCAAGGGATGCGCCGCGAGGTCGAAACCTTGATGCGGGCGCAGGGTGAGCGCCTGCTGCGCGACCTCGATGTCGTGCAGCGCGAGGAGTTCGAGGCGGTGAAGGAGATGGCCGCCAAAGCGCGCGAAGAAAACGAGCGCCTGGCGGCGCGTATTGCCGCGCTCGAAAGCGAGATCGCGAGCTTACGCAAGTCGGCGTAGCCGCGCCGCAACGCAACCGCCTTTCACAGGCGATCGACAGTCTGTCCCCAACTTTTACCGCAGGCAGGTCCCACCTCGCCGTGGCCTTTTTGCCCGTGGACAATCAGGCCGCCGGCTTGCAACGCACACCGGCATGCGATTACGCAGGAGGGGGATCGAAGCAAAGGCTACGGCTTGACACGATAAAGACTCGAAGCGCAGCCATCGCGTACGAGCAAAAAATAGAGGGACGGAATGGCCATCGCTGAAATGACACGCACCCGCACGAACAACCCGATCTCCTTGCTCGAGCAGATCGCCGGCAGCAACGACTGGGCGTTCGATCGCGGCAGCGAGGACGAGTTGACGCTAAACGTGGCAGGGATCTGGACCGACTATCACGTGTCGCTCAATTGGCGCCACGACCTCGAGACCCTGCACATCGCCTGTGCCTTCGACGCCAAGATCCCCGACAATCGCCTGGCCGAGGTCTATCGCCTGGTTGCGCAAATCAATGAGCAATTGTGGGTCGGCCATTTCGATGTCTGGACCCAGGAAGGCTTGATCATGTTTCGCCAGGGCCTAATGCTGAATGGAGCACTGGCGACCACGCATCAGTGCGAAGCCCTGCTGAAGGCGGCGCTGGAGGCGTGTGAGCGTTACTATCAGGCTTTCCAATTTGTGGTGTGGGCCGGCAGGGACAGTCGCGAGGCCCTGGCCTCGACCATGTTTGAGACCGAGGGCCAGGCCTGAGGTCTTTTTTTGCGGCAATCGACCTCCCAATTGGTGCCGCACGACATTAAGATCGTGCGCTGGCTGGTCGGGCGTGTCCCGGCCGTTGAATTGGGCGGTACATCATGACACTCAAAATCGACGGCTCGTTGCTGCTCGCCGGTGCGGGCAACATGGGCGCGGCACTGTTGGCCGGTTGGCTCGATCGCGGCCTCGATCCCAGCGCGGTGCAAATCCAGGATCCCTCTCCCCCCTCGGCAACGCGAGCCCTGCTCGAACGCTACCACCTCGCCGCTAGCCCGATGCTCCAGACGCAGCCGAAGGCCCCGGCCGTCATCGTCGTGGCCGTCAAGCCGCAGGTCATGGACGAGGTTTTCCCCGCGCTGGCGCGCCTCGCCGGCCCGCATACGGTCGTCTTGTCGATTGCGGCCGGACGCACGCTCGCGGGCTTCGAACGGCATCTGGCGGCGCGCGCCGCCGTGGTGCGCGCCATGCCGAATACGCCGGCGGCCATCGCGCGCGGCATCAGCGTGGCCGTGCCGAACGTGCACGTGACCGCCGCGCAGCGCCAACTTTGTGATGCCTTGCTGCGCGCGGTGGGCGAGGTGGAATGGGTTGCCGAGGAGGCTCTGCTCGATCCGGTTACCGCTGTCTCGGGCTCGGGTCCCGCCTACGTCTTTTACCTGACCGAATGTCTGGCGGCGGCAGGCGTCAAGGCCGGGCTCGCCCCCGATTTGGCCATGAAACTTGCCCGCCATACGGTCTCCGGTGCGGGTGAACTCATCAATCGTTCAGATGCGCCCCCAAGCGTGCTACGCGAGAGCGTGGCGTCGCCCAACGGCACCACCTTTGCCGCGCTGCAGGTGCTGATGGGTAAAGACGGCCTGGCGCCGCTCATGACCGCGGCCGTGGATGCGGCCAGCCGCCGCTCGCGGGAGCTGGCGAAATAGGCCAGCACCCGCTGGTCAAGTCGGCGGTCTGCTCTTATTTTGCGCCGCGCGAAGATCAAGAGTATCCATATGCCCAACACTCAACCCCTGCCGCAACCCGGCATCTTGCAGATTGACGCCTACGTTCCTGGCGAAAGCAGCGTGGCGGGTGATCTCAAGCCCATCAAGTTGTCCTCCAATGAAACACCGCTCGGGCCGAGCCCAAAGGCGGTTGCGGCCTACAGGGCGGCCGCCGAAAGCCTGGCGCTTTATCCAGATGGTGGCGCCAGCGAGCTGCGTAAGGCGATCGCCGGTCACTATGGGCTCGACCCCGAACGCATTGTTTGCGGCTCGGGCTCCGACGAACTGATCAACCTGCTGGCGCATGCCTACATTGGGCCGGGCGAGGAGGCGATCTACAGCGAGCACGGCTTCCTGATGTACAAGATCGCCACGCTGTCGAGCGGCGGCAAACCGATTTCGGTGCCTGAGAAGAATTACCGTGCCAACGTGGACGCCATTCTGTCCGCGGTCAGGCCCAATACCAAGGTGGTGTTTCTCGCCAACCCGAACAATCCCACGGGAACCTACCTTCCCCACGACGAGATCCGACGCCTGCATCGGGGTTTGCCCGCCCGCGTGGTGCTGCTGCTCGATGCAGCCTATAGCGAGTATGTGCGGCGTAACGACTACGAGGCCGGTCTCGAGCTGGTTGCCACCACGCCCAACACGGTGATGACGCGCACGTTTTCGAAGATCTATGGCCTTGCCGCGTTGCGTCTCGGCTGGGCTTATTGCCCGGCCGCCGTCGCCGACGTGCTTAATCGGGTGCGCGGGCCTTTCAACGTGACGGGGCCGGCTCTGGCCGCGGGCAAAGCGGCCATTTTGGACCGCGCCCACGTCGAAACCGCCGTTGCGCACAACGAAAAATGGCTGCCTTGGGTGGCAGCCGAGCTCGAAAGGCTGGGTCTCAAGGTGACGCCCAGCGTCGGCAACTTCCTGCTCATTCACTTTCCCTCCGAGCCGAGCCGCAGCGCCAATACCGCCGATGCGTTCCTAAAAGGGCGCGGCATCATCCTGCGCCGGGTTGCGGCCTATGGATTGCCCGGCGCGCTGCGCATGACGATCGGCACCGAAGACGACAATCGCCGCGTCATTGCGGCCCTGCAGCAATTCATGGGGCAACCATGACGGCTCACCTTTTCGAGCGCGTCGCTCTGATCGGGCTCGGCCTGATCGGATCATCGCTCAGTCATGCCATGCGCCGGGCCGGTCTTGCCCGCAGCATCGTCGGACACGCGCAATCGGAAAAGACGCGCGACACGGCGCTGAGGCTGGGGTTGGTCGCCTCCGTCTACGCCAGCGCGGCAGAAGCCGTTGAGCAAGCGGACCTCGTCATCCTGTGCACGCCGATCGGGGCGTACGCGCCGATTGCTCGGTCGATGGCTCCGGCCCTCAAAACCGGCGCCATCGTCACCGATGTCGGCTCCGTCAAGGGTTCCGTTGCGCGCGAGGTCGGCCCTTGCATTCCGGCGGGTGTGCATTTCATTCCCGGGCACCCGATCGCGGGCACCGAGCATTCCGGGCCGCATGCGGGGTTCGCCGAACTGTTCGATGGCCGTTGGTGCATTTTGACGCCCTCGAATGCTGCCGACCCCGTGGCCGTCGCAAGGCTCAAGGCCTTTTGGCTGGCGCTCGGAAGTCATGTCGAGATCATGGACGCGGAACATCATGATCTCGTTTTGGCCATCACCAGCCATGTGCCGCACCTCATTGCCTACAACATCGTCAATACCGCTCGGCACCTGGAGCGCGTGACCGATAGCGAGGTGATCAAGTTTTCCGCCGGCGGCTTCCGCGACTTCACCCGCATTGCTGCCTCCGATCCCATCATGTGGCGCGACGTCTTCCTCAACAACAAGGAGGCGGTGCTGGAAATGCTCGGCCGCTTCACGGAGGATTTGACGGCGCTGCAGCGTGCCATTCGCTTCGGGGAAGGCGCGACCTTGCATCAGCTTTTCATCGAGGCGCGGGCGACACGGCGTAGCATTATCGAGGCCGGGCAGGACACGGCGGCACCCGATTTCGGCCGGCACGCAGGTGGTAAGCCCTCCGGCACATGACGGTAACGGCGCCCGAGCACTGGATTTTCGCCTACGGCTCTTTGATGTGGCGGCCCGGGTTCCCGCATGAAGAGGCCCAGCATGCGCGCTTGATCGGCTATCGGCGTTGTTTTTGCATCTACTCGATGCATCACCGGGGCACGCCCGAGCGGCCCGGATTGGTGCTCGGCCTCGATCGCGGCGGCACTAGCGAAGGAATTGCCTACCGCATCTCGGCCGCGAACTATGTCACGGTCGTGCGCTATCTGCGTGGGCGCGAGCAGGTGAGCGGCGTCTATCGCGAGGTCAATGTCGCGGTGGCCCTGCTAGGTGGCAGCAGGCGCGAGGTGATGGCGCTCACGTATGTGGTCGAGCGCGCGCACCCGAGCTACGCCGGCCGCCTGCCTTTGACGCTTCAGGCGCGCCTGATCAGGGGGGCCCGCGGCGTGTCCGGTCTCAATCTCGACTATCTGATCAGCACGCTCAACCACCTCACCGAGCTTGGCATCCGCGAGCGCGACTTGCAGCGACTGCTCGCCATCATCGGTCCGCACACGGCGCGCGGTAGGCCGACCGATCATGCCAATCCCTCGGTCAGGGCGATGCTGCGCGCGACCCGGCGACTGCCGGTGTCGGTGCCCGTGCGTGGACTGAAGCTTGACGCGCGCCGCCGCTTCCTGCATCGCCAAGGCGTTCTGCTCTAGGCGGCGCGCACGGCCTCAAGATCAGTCGGTGCCGCCGTATTTGCGTTCGTAGCGTGCGACGAACGACGGTGATGTCGACCTCAGTCGTTCGCTGTCGATGTGGCTTGAGCGCCGAAGATAGCTCATGGCGAGCTGCATGGGTTCAAGGCGCATGTGCTCGGGAAAACGACGATACCAATCGGCCGAGCGGAGCGAGGCGGCTACCAATTTTTCCACGCTCGGCCGTCGTTGCGCCTCGTAGCGTTGCAACGCCGCAGAAATTTGCCCCAATTCGACGTCAGCCAGATTGTTGGCCAGCGCCAAGGCGTCCCCCAACGCCAGGCGCGTCCCCGAGCCAATCGAATAGTGCGCGCTATGTGCCGCATCGCCGATCAGGACGACGTTGTCTGCTGCCCATCGCTCGTTGCGCACGCAAGGAAAATTGCGCCAGATTGACTTGTTGTCGATCAGCGATGCCCCCTGCAAAGTCGCGGCAAAAATCTGTTCGCACAGCCGACGCGAGCCCGCCACATCGGCGCGATCCAGGCCGGCGCGGTGCCAGGTCGCCGGGTCGCACTCCACGATGAAGGTGCTGCGGTCCGCAGCATAGCGGTAGTGATGCGCATTGAATGTGCCCAGTTCGTTGGCGACGAAGGTCTGCGTCAGCGTGTCAAACGGGCGATTGGTGCCGTACCAAACAAAGCGATTTTCAAGCTGCGAGGTGGAGCCGCCAAAACGACCGATGAGCCGGTTGCGCAGAAAGGAATTGATGCCGTCGGCGCCGACGATGAGATCGTAACCCGATAGGGATGCGAGCGAAGTTATGGCGCGGCCAAACTCCATCTCGACGCCGGCCTCGCGCGCCTGTCCCTGCAAGAGACGGAGCAACTCGAGCCGTCCGATGGCCGAGAAGCCGAAGCCGTCGATCCTGACGCGTTGGCCACGATGCACGATGGCGATGTCCTGCCAACTCTCGAGCCGTGGCGCGATAAGCTCGAGTGTTGGCGCGTCCTCCTCGCGCAAGAACTCTAGCGCACTTTGCGAAAACACGACGCCGAAGCCCCAGGTGGCGTCGGCCGGGTTCTGTTCCCACAGCCGCACCGCATCGCCGGCGTGACGCCTTTTCCACAGCGCCGCGAAATAGAGGCCGGCGGGGCCTCCGCCCAGCACGGCGATGCGCATCAGACGCCCTTCCAATGGCTCAATGGAGCACTCAGTGGAGCACTCAATGGAGCACGGGCCCTTTGAGGAAACGGCGACGGTCCGAGGATCGCAAGGCAATGTCGAAGGTCTTGCCGTCGCGGTGGATTTGCAAGGGAACGCTGACGCCGGCTTCGCCGAGCGACCAGACCTGCCGGAACAGGCCTGCCAAGGTGGAGACCGGCGTGCCGGCCACGCTCAGGACAATGTCGCCGGCCTTGAGGTCGGCATTCGCCGCCGGACCACGACTGGCGATGCCCAGAATGGCCACGCTGCTGCCGACCTCGGTCGCGTAAAGGCCGAGCCAAGGCCGGGCCGGACGGTTCGGCCGGCCGATGGTCAGCATGTCGTCCAAAATCGGTTTCAACAGGTCAATCGGCACGATCATGTTGGCGTCCTCAGCTTGCCGCTGTGCTCGACCGGTCGGATTGGCCGCCACCTGCTGGATCTGAAGCGAACCGATGCCGATGAGATCACCCTCGGGTCCGATCAGGCCCGTGCCGCCCCAGTGGGGATGCGACGGGGCTGTGAAAATCGCCTCATCGAGCACGTACTCCCAGTAGCCGGAGAACTCCTGCTTGGCGATGATGCGGGCGGCAACCGAGCGCGGTCGGCCGCCGGCACCCCCGACGACGACGCGTTCGCCCACCTCCGCTGCCTTTGAGCTGCCCAGCGGCAGCGCCGGCAGGTCGAGGCGACCCAGGGCCTGCAGCAGGCCGAAGCCGGTCTCCTGATCGTAGCCCAGCACGTGACCCGGCACGGCGCGTCCGCCGCTGTGGCTGATCCAGACCGTCTCCGCCTCGGTGACGAGGTAACCGATGGTCAAGATCAGGCCGTCGTCGCGGATGAGGACGCCGTTGCCCCGGCGCTCGGTGCCGAGCGTCTCGGCGGTGAAGGCGTCGGTGGGAATGAGCGCTCTGATACCCACCACCGATGACAGGGCCCGGTCCAGCTCATAGTCGTAGTCGTCGGGTTTTGGCTCCACAGTCGGCGCACCTCTTGCTGGCAGCCCAGATCGAATTGGCCGCGCCCGGCTATTTTATCGCGCCGCGGCTGCGGTGGCCACCATCGCCTTGCAGGCAAGTCCGTGGTGCGCCGCAACGCTCGGCCCTTGACGAGCACCGTGGAGCGGCGCTTCCTCATCGCATCGATGGGGAATGGAGAGCACTCGAATGGCACCGTTTTTTGCTTTCCTGCATCACCTTGCGGCATTCACACTGGTTGCCGCCCTGGTGGTCGAATTCGTGCTCCTCAAGGACGAGCTGACGCTCCGGAGTGCCCGCAAGGTAGTTGTTGCGGATATGATCCTCGGCATCGCCGCCGGCATCGTATTCTTGGTAGGCCTCGGTCGCGTGTTCCATTTCGAGAAAGGGGCCTACTACTATTTTCACAATTGGGCATTCATCGCCAAACTGTCGGTGTTCGTTCTCATCGCCATTGCCTCGATCGTGCCGACCAGGGAATTTTTGTCCTGGCGCAGTGCCGTCAAGCAGGGCCAGGTGCCGGTGGTCGAGGGGACGCGGCTGCGTTCAATCCGTTTGATTCTTCATCTTGAGCTCGTCGGCATAGTCATAATTCTCTTCTGCGCCGCCCTGATGGCCAAGGGCGTCGGCACCCGGCTTTGAGCGCCCGGGCGCGAGGACCAGCTGGTCCTTGCCCGCGCCCAACAGGCTTACGGCCACAACTCCGATCCGGCATGGCCGTCCATGCCGCCGCAGCGGCGGGCGGCAAGTTGGCGCCGAAGTTGCACGTGCCCCTGCGCCATGCACCAAATAGAAGCACACAGTTCCGTCAGCGTCGGTTCCGATCGCAGCTTTGGCTTTGTGTTTGCCGCGGTTTTTACCACCGTGGCCGCCTGGCCATTGCTGCGCGGCCAGGATCCACGTTGGACGGCCTTCGGCCTTGCCTGCGCCTTTGCTTTGATCGCGTTACGGCGTCCCGAACTTTTGACGCCGCTTAATCAGGGCTGGTTCAAATTCGCCCTGGGCTTGTCCCGCATTACGACGCCGATCGTGATGGGCCTCCTATTTTTTGCCGTTGTCGTGCCGACCGGCCTCATCATGCGGCTGTGCCGCAAGGATCTCATGAGCCTCAACTTTGATCGCGACACACCTTCCTATTGGGTCAAGCGTGATCCACCCGGACCGCCGCGCGACAGCATGCGCAATCAGTTTTGAGTGCGACCAACGTGCGCACGCAACCTTGGAGTGTGAACATGGTCTCCTTCGCCGGCGAACTTTGGCGCTTCCTGCGCGCGCGCAAGAAATTCTGGATGTT
>Ga0134122_10001741_pt1 | contig 15813 bp, 17 predicted proteins | sample KB302_FD_96461 | JGI IMG/M metagenome (GOLD analysis project Ga0134122, IMG submission 96461) | Terrestrial soil microbial communities without Nitrogen fertilizer from Kellogg Biological Station, Michigan, USA - KB3-0-2 | ecosystem: Environmental > Terrestrial > Soil > Unclassified ... | reverse complement strand
CGGATGGATCAGATCATCTTCGAGGAGTTCAAGGGCACCGGCAACATGGAGCTCTACCTCTCGCGCGAGCTGGCCGACCGGCGGATCTTCCCCTCGTTCGATCTGATGCGGTCCGGGACGCGGCGTGAGGAGCTGCTGTTCTCCGAGGAGGACATGAAGAAGATCCACATGCTGCGGCGGGCCCTGTCCGGCACCAAGCCCCAGGAGGCGATGGAAGCGCTCCTGGGCCGCCTCAAGCTCACCGCGACCAACGCCGACTTCCTGAAGTCGCTCGGTCAAGACTGAGCGAGCGGGCCGTCTACCGCGTCAGTCCCACCACCTTGGAGACGGCCTGCCGGAGCTGGCTCAGGGTGAAGGGCTTCTCGATGACCGGGATCCCGGTTTCGCGCAGGAACGCGCCATAGTCCGACGAGTTCGCCTGGGCGGTCACGAAGACGATCCGCTTGAGCACCTGCGGATGATCCCGCTGAACCTCCTCGTAGAGGGTCTGGCCGTCCATCTCGGGCATGCGCAGGTCGCAGAACACGAGGTCGAAGCGATACTGGGCGATGAGGTCGAGGCCCTCCTTGCCGTTCTCCGCGGTGTGGACGTCGTGGCCTTCGATGAGGAGGGCGTCCGAGATCAGATCGCGCACCGCGCGCTCGTCGTCGATCACCAGGATACGCGCTCGTCCCAAGAATGGCCCCCCGCGGTTGTTGACCTGCTCCCGGTTCGGGCTATTCTACGACGAGTGAGCGGGGGACTCCAATGACCAAGGGCCTGGGCGTGGTGGCGGATCGGCGGGCGTTTGTCGCGACGCTGGCGGTGGGGGCGCTGTTCCTCCCCCGGGCGGGCTCCGCCCAGCAGCCCGCCGCGCGCGTTCCCCGCGTCGGTTACCTCACCCCCTCGTCGGTGCCGACCCGCGGCGGCATGGTCGAGCTCCGCCAGCGCCTCCGCGACCTGGGCTACGTGGAAGGGCGCGACGTCCGGTTCGAGCTCCGCTCGGCCAACGAGGACTTCGAGCGCCTGCCCGATCTCGCCGCGGACCTGGTGCGGAGCGGAGTGGACCTGATCGTCGCGGTCTCCTCGCCCGCGATCCGGGCCGCCGAGAACGCGACGTCCACGATCCCCATCGTGATGGTGAGCGGCACCGACCCGGTCGCGGGCCTCTTCGTGGCGAGCCTCGCCCGTCCCGAGAGCAACGTGACCGGCGTGACCACCTATCTCCCGGAGCTGGCCGGCAAGCGTCTGGAGACGCTGCGCGAGTGCCTGCCCGGCCTGCGCCGGGTCGCGGTGCTCGCCAACCTCCGCAATCCGAGCAGCGCGGCGGAGGCGAAAGAGACCGAGTCGGCCGCGCGGAGCATGGCGCTGGAGATCCACGTGGCCGACGCGCGCCTGCCCGAGCAGTATCCCGAGGCCTTCGCGAGCATCGCGCGCGGCGGGGCCCGCGCGCTCTTCGTCACCGCCGACCCGATTCTCTCGAGCAACCGGGAGCGGATCCTCCAGCTCGCGGCCACCCACCGCCTGCCCGCCATGTACGAGTGGCCGGAGATCGTCGAGGCCGGCGGCCTGCTCTCCTACGGCCCGAGCCTGGCCGACGTCAATTCACGCGTCGCGACCTACGTGGACAAGATCCTCAAGGGCGCCAAGCCCGCCGACCTGCCCGTCGAGCGGCCCACCCGGTTCGAGCTGGCGGTAAACCTGAAGACCGCGGCGGCGCTCGGCATCACCATCCCGTCCGCGATGGTGGGTCGCGCGGGCCGTGTGATCCGGTAGCCGCGCCGGTCCCCACCGGTTCAGTGTCCGGCCGGCTAGGCGACCACGTAGAAATCCAGGACCACCGCGTCGGCCCGACGCACCGCCGAGCCCACCGCGATCACGTCGTTGAGCCACGCGTGGGCGGGCGCGCCGGTCTCGAAGCGGGGCGTGGTGCGGAAGTAGTAGGACGCGGGATCCACCGGCTCGCCGCGACCGAGGCGCGCCAGCACCTCGGGCGGTCCGCACCGCACACCGACGTTCCGCACGTAGACGAGCGCGCCGGCGGTCGTCCGGACGGTATAGCGCGCTTCCAGTACCGTCCCGCCGTCGGACCGCACCACCTGCCAGTCCGCGCCGCCGGGCAGGATCTCGCCGGAGAGGCGCGCGCCCTCGACCCGGCCGCCCGTGATCGGGATGACGCGCCGCAGGCCGAGCGGCGTGTCGCCGACCACGAGCGGCGCGGCAATCGTCACGGTCGCCCGGCACAGGGGCTCGAGGCGCGGCGTCACCGGATCGAAGGTCATGGCGCCCGTGACAGTATCGGATCGTGGCGGGCCACGCAATGAACCGGCGAGCCTTCATCGGTGCGGTCGCGTGGATCGTCCTCGCCCCGGCGCGCATCGTCGTGGCCCAGCCGAAGGGGCGGGTGTACCGCGCGGGGTTTCTCTTTCCGGGAAGCCCGGGCCCGGGGATCGCCGCGTTCGACCCGGCGATCCGCCGCCTGGGCTGGTTGCCGGGGCAGAACCTGATCCTCGAGCAACGCTACGCGCACGGTGACCTCTCCCGGCTGCCCGCGCTGGCCGCCGAGCTCGTCGGCCTCAAGGTCGACGTCATCCTGGTGAGCAGCCTGGCGATCCCGGCAGCCCGGGCGGCCACGCGGACGATTCCGACGATCATGGCGTTCGCGGTCGACGATCCGGTCGAGGAGGGCTGGGCGGCGAGCCTCGCACGGCCCGGTGGCAACCTCACCGGCGTGACGCTCCATGCACCCGAGCTGGCCGGCAAACGCCTCGAGCTCCTCAAGGGCGTGCTCCCGGGGATGCGCCGCGTGGGGGTGCTGGCCTGGCCTCGGCCCGGCGGTCTGGGCCAGGTCCGGGCGGCCGAGGCGGCCGCGCGCTCCCTGAGTCTCCAGGTGCACGTGGTCGAGGTGCGGGAGACCGCGCAGTACGACGGCGCGGTCGAGATCTTGAAGCGGGGCGGCGCCGACGCGCTCTTCGTGCTGTCGAGCTCGACCTTCTTCGCGGAGCGCCAGCGTATCGCGGATCTGGCGATCAAACACCGGCTCCCGCTGGTGGCCCCCTTCCGGGAGGTGGCGGAGTCGGGGGGCCTCATGGCGTACGGACCGAACATCGTCGAGCTCTGGAAGCAGCGGGTGCCGATCTACGTGGACCGCATCCTCAAGGGCGCGAAGCCCGGCGACCTGCCGATCGAGCAACCCACCAAGTACGAGCTGATCGTCAATCTCAAGACCGCCAAGGCGCTCGGCCTGACGGTCCCTCAGTCGCTGGTGCTGCGCGCGGACCAGGTGATCGAGTGACGGGGGCGCGAGGGAACGCACACGACGCGATCGTGATCGGCGCCGGGCATAACGGGCTCGTCGCCGCGTGCTACCTGGCGCGCGCGGGGCTGCGCGTGCTCGTGCTGGAGCGGCGGTACCTGGTGGGGGGCGCCTGCGTGACCGAGGAGACCTTCCCGGGCTTCAAGGTCTCGACCGCGGCCTACGTCAACAGCCTCTTCCGGAAGGAGATCGTCCGTGACCTGCGCCTGGGTGACTACGGCTTCGCGGTGCTCCCGCGCAGCCCCTCGTCCTTCACCCCGCTCCCCGACGGCCGCTCGCTCACCCTGGGGCCGGACGCGGAGCTCACGCGCGCCGAGATCGGCAAGTTCAGCGCGCGCGACGCGGCCCGCTATCCGGAGTACGAGGCCATGCTGGAGCGGGTGGCCGCCTTCGTGGAGCCCACCCTCGACATGACCCCGCCCGATCTGCTGCGTCCCGGTCCGCGCGGGCTGCTCCGGCTCCTGGGACTGGGGCGCTCGTTCGCCCGCCTGGGCGACGGGGCCTCGGAGGCGGTCGAGCTGCTCACCGGCCCCGCGCGGACCATCCTCGACCGCTGGTTCGAATCCACCGAGCTCAAGGCCACGCTGGCCACCGACGCGATCATCGGAGCGATGGCGAGCCCGTCCACGCCGGGCACCGGCTACGTGCTCTTCCATCACGTGATGGGCGAGACCGACGGCCGGCGCGGCGTCTGGGGCTACGTGCGCGGCGGCATGGGCGGGCTCACCCAGGCCCTCGCTCGCGCGGCCCGCGACCTGGGCGTGGAGATCCGCTGCGAGGCGCCGGTGGCCCGTATCACGGTCCGTGACGGCCGGGTGACCGGGGTGGTGCTCGAGAGTGGGGAAGAATGCCGTGCCCGCATCGTGGCGAGCAACGCCGACGCCAACGTGACCTTCCTGCGCCTGCTCGACCCGGACACGCTGCCCGCGGGCTTCCGCGACGCGGTGTCGCGCATCTCGTACGAGAGCGCTTCGCTCAAGATCAACGTGGCCTTGAGCGAGCTGCCGAACTTCACCGCGTGTCCCGGCGGAGCGCCCGGGCCCCAGCACCGCGGCACCATCCACATCTGTCCCGATCTTGACTACATCGAGCGCGCGTACGACGACGCGAAGTACGGCCGTCCGTCGGAGCGGCCGGTGCTCGAGTGCACGATCCCCTCGGTGGTGGATCCCACGGTGGCCCCGCCGGGCCGGCACCTGATGTCGATCTTCGTGCAGTACGCCCCCTACGTGTTGCGCGGCCCGGGCTGGGACCAGATCGGCGAGGCCTTCGCCGACCGGTGCTTCGCCCTGCTCGACGAGTACGCGCCCAACTTCGGCCGCTCGGTGCTCGCGCGGCAGGTGCTGACCCCGCTCGACATCGAGCGGGTCTTCGGGCTCACCGGCGGGAACATCTTCCAGGGCGCGATGACGCCGGGCCAGCTCTTCTCGCTGCGCCCGGTGCCCGGCCACGCGGGCTACCAGACCCCGGTGGCAGGCCTCTACCTCTGCGGAGCCGCCGCGCACCCGGGCGGCGGGGTGATGGGCTCGCCCGGATGGAATGCGGCGCGCGAGATCCTGCGCCGCCGCCGGCGCTTCCTCACCACTTGAAGATCGACAGCAGGTTGTGGAAGTCGTCGGTCCAGGTGCCGACCGCGGGCTCCGGGTTCAGCGGCGCCACGGTCCATCGCGAGTCCGACGCCAGGTCGCCGAAATCCTCGGGGCGCCGGGCCAGCAGGACCCAGCTCGCCTCCACCCCGCCGCGCACGTCGCCGGTGTCGCCGTGCTGGAGCAGGCGCGCGTAGCCGCGGTCCACCGCCAGATTGGCCACGACCGGCTCGAGCCGCAGGTAGCGGTTGGAGATGTGCAGCGCGACGATGCCGCGCGGCCCCAGCATATCGAAGTAGAGTCGCAGGGCCTCCCGGGTGAGCAGGTGGACGGGGATCGCGTCCGAGCTGAAGGCGTCCACCAGGATCACGTCGTACCGCTCCTCCGGCCGCTCCCGGTGCACCGCGTCCAGGCGGATGCGCGCGTCGCCCAGCTCCAGGCGCAGGCTCGCCCCGCGGTCGCGTGCGTCCGCCGCGTAGGTGAAGTAGCGCCGATCGAGCGCCACGTCGCGCACGAGGCGGTCGATCTCGTAGAAGGTCACCCGATCGCCGGGCCTCGCGTAGGCCGCGAGGGTGCCGGTGCCGAGCCCGATCACCGCCATGTGCACTGCGCCCGGGCGCCGGTCGAGCTCGGCGAAGAGCTGGCCGATGGGGCCCTTCGGCTGGTAGTACGAGAGCGGCTCCGCACGCCGGGACGGCTCGAGGCTCTGCCGCCCGTGCAGCGTGGTGCCGTGGCGCAGCTCGGTGTAGCCTTTCGGATCTCGATCGCGGGAGATGCGGAGCACGCCGAAGAAGGAGCGGCTCTGGCGGATCTGGTCGTTGTTCCGTGCGTCCACGTAACCCGACACCAGCAGCACCGCGGCGAGCGCGATCCCGAGGTGGAGCGGCCGGCGCCGCAGGAGCCAGGCGAGCACCAGGGGCGGGCCGTAGATCAGCGTCTTGTTGAGCGGGCGCTCGATCGGATCGAGCCGGTCGCCGACCTGGGCGCTGTTCCAGTCGAGCACGCGGGCCAGGAACGAGAAGTCCACGCGGAGGGTGGCCGACTCCGAGTAGAGCACGAGGGCGAGGGCCGCCACCAGCAGCACGAGCGCAGCGGCCCGCAGCGCCCCGGCGCCGAACCCGAGCCCGGCGTCGCCGCGGCCCGCCCGCAGGAGCACGCACGCCAGCACCATCATCAGCGGGTACTCGATCAGCGAGGAGAAGATCACCGGGGCCAGCAGCGCGTTGAAGAGGCCGCCCAGCACGCCGCCCACCGAGATCAGCAGGTAGAACTCGGTCAGGTGGCGCGGGGCGGGCCGGGCCAGCGCGAGCGCGCCGTGGCACGCGAGCGCGATCACGAAGAGCAGGCCGAAGTGCCAGAGCACGACGACCCAGATGCGCTCGGGCAACGACGAGACCATCAGGAAGATCACCACGAGGACGAGGGGCAGGGTGATCGCGACGACCGCGCGGTGGAGGAGGCGCGGCCAGCGGCCGAAGGCTAGGATGAAGGTGAGAAGGTAGATCGCGAGCGGCAGCACCCAGAGCAGCGGCACCGCGGCCAGATCGGTGGTGATGTAGGTGGTCACGCCCAGCAGCAGGCTCGAGGGCACGAAGGCGAGCGCGATCCAGTGGAGCCGGCGCGGCCAGCCGAAGGCCGGCGCGGCGGGCGCGTCCCCCGCCTCCTCCGGAGGCGCGGTCACCGCGCCCGCCGGCTTCCACCAGAGGGTCAGCGCGCAGAGCGCGGTCAGCATCGCGAGCACGCCGTAGCCCGCGCTCCACAGCGTGGTCTGGGTGAGCCAGCCCGGACCCTGCAGGGGCAGGCGCGGCTCGACGAGGGTCGGGTAGCCGAGCAGCGCGAGCATGCTGCCGAGGTTGCTGGCCGCGTAGAGGAAGTACGGATCGCGCGCGGCCGGGTGCCCGGTCCGGGTGAACCACTGCTGGAGCAGGGGCGCAGTTGCGCTCACCACCAGAAAGGGCAGGCCCACCGAGAACGACAGGAGCGTGAGCACGTCGAGCACCGGGTTGGCCTCGCCGCCCCGCAGCAGTCGCGGGTTCACGGCCAGGGGGAGCACCGCGAGGGGCACCGCGAGCACGATCAGATGCACGAGGGCCTGGCGCGAGGGCCGCAGGCGCGCGCTGCTCGCGTGCGCGTAGGCGTAGCCGCCGAGGAGCGCGGCCTGAAAGAACACCATGCAGGTGCTCCACACCGCGGGCGTGCCGCCGAGCAGCGGCAGGATCATCTTGCCCACCATCGGCTGCATGACGAAGAGGAGCGTGGCGCCCGTGAAGAGGGTGAGCGCGTAGAGCAGCAGGACGGCGGTCAGATGCGGATCCTCCCGTGGCCGCCTCCGGGCGGCGCGTCGTAGCATACCGTATGTTGACGCGAGTGCTGCGGAGACCGGTAGGATACCCAGGCGGGCGGTCTCGCCGCGCCGATGACCCAGCAAGAGAAGATGAAAGCCTGCAACACCAAGGCACGCGAGAAGAAGGGTGACGACCGCAAGACGTTCGTGAGCGAGTGCCTGAAGGCCGACAAGAAGTCCTAGCCAAGTCCCGGAATGCTGGGGTAAGTTCGCCCCGCCTGACCGTCCCTTCGCTCGGTCCCTCCTAGACGGGCGGTCAGGCGGGGAGTGTTCGTGGACCGACGCGCATTCATTGGCACCGTGGCCGGCAGCCTCCTCGCCGCGCCGCTCGCCGCCCGCGCGCAGCCGAAGGCGATGCCGGTGATCGGCGTCCTCAGCACCGGATCGCCCAGCGCGTCTTGGGGACCGATCATGGACGCGTTCCGCCAGGGACTGAGCGAAGCCGGCTACGTCGAGGGACAGAATGTGGCGATCGAATACCGCTGGGCGGAGGGCCATTACGATCGGCTGCCCGCATTGGCCGCCGATCTCGTCGGCCGCAAGGTCGATTTGATCATGGCGAACAGCCCGCCTTCGGCACTAGCCGCGAAAAACGCGACCTCGACAATCCCGATCGTCTTCAGGGGTGGCCCCGACCCAGTCCGGGACGGGCTGGTGGCCAGCCTCGCCCGGCCGGGCGGCAACCTCACGGGGGTCATCACTACCGCCACCGAGCTGACGGCTAAGCGGCTTGAGCTGCTGTCTGAGCTGGTTCCGCGGGCTCGGGTGATTGCCCTGCTGGTGAACCCGAACGGTTCGAATGCCGAGCGCGTCATTCGAGACGTGCGGAAAGCAGCGCGCACGAAGGGGTTGCAACTCCATGTCCTGAATGCCGGCAGCGAAAGCGAGATCGACACCGCCTTCGCCTCCCTAGTCCAACTGCATGCTGGCGCGCTCGTCGTCGGCGCGGATCCGTTCTTGAGCGGCCAGCGCGAGCAGCTCGTGGCGCTGGCATCGCGCCGTGCCGTTCCGTCGATCTATGCGTGGCGTGAATTCGCCGCTTCCGGCGGCCTGATCAGCTATGGACCAAGCCTCACTTCTGCCTTTCGCCTGGTCGGCCATTACGCGGGAAAGGTCCTCAAGGGCGCCAAGCCCGCCGATCTGCCCATCGAACAGCCCACCAAGTTCGAACTGGTCATCAACCTCAAGACCGCCAAGGGGCTCGGCCTGACGATCCCGCCGTCGCTCCTGCAGCGGGCGGACCAGGTGATTGAGTGATGGACCGGCCGGAAGCCTCCTCGCCGCGCCCGTCCCGGTCCGTCAGCTCTTCGCGAGGGAGTGGGCTTCGTCGTCTGCGATCCAAACGATCCGGAGGCGAGAAGGGTCCAGCTGCGAGGGAGCCAATGAAGCGAAGGGACGCTTAGCGGCGCCCTAGGGGCCGGGGCCGATGAGGCGCCAGGTGCCGGCTTCCTTGCGGGCGACGTCGGGCTCGTGGTCCCAGGTGAGGGCGGAGGTCCACAGGCCGATGCCGCGCAGACGCCCCGAGATCTCGCCGGTGGAGTAGACCCACGCGGCGCCGTCGGCCACGCGGATCTCATCCACGCGGATGCGGGCGCGCACCGAATCGTAGAGGGTGAACATGGCCAGCAGATGCTCGCGGAGCGCCGCCTTGGTGAAGGGGCCGTTGCGGTACTGCTCGGATACGTGGCCGAGCACGCCCGCCGCGTCCAGTGCCTGGAAGCGCTCGGTGGCGGCGGCCAGTGCCTGCTGCAGCTCGCGGGTCACCGGCTCCGGCGCAGCCGCGCCCGGTGCGGCGCTCTGGGCGCGGACTGCGGCGGGCATCGCCGCTGCGAGACCGGTCAGCGCCAGCCGGAGCAGCGCGCGTCTACGGATGCGCGGGCCCGTTGTAGCGCCGCCACTGGGCCACCGCGCGGCCGAAGCGCAGCGCGGTCAGGCGGGTCTGACCCCGCCGTCGGCCCTCCCGGTAGGTACGGAACACGGTCGCGATGAAGGCGAGGGACCGGAAGCGCCGGGCCAGCCGTCGATAGCGTCGTCTCATCTCGCGTCGTCTCATCTCGCCTCCTCTCTGGAACGTCACTGGAACATCTTACGTTCCCATCGCGTGTAAGCCTTACATCCTGATGGGGGCCCGGCCTCCCCAATCGGCCCTTCGATCCCGGGATTCCCGGACCTGGTATCGCCCTTGCTCTACACATATGCGGAAGCGGGGCCAAGCAGAGAGGAGGACACCCGATGACACGGTTCATTGCGGCGCGTCGCACGGCGAGGGTGGGGGCGGTGACGCTCATGATTTCGACCACGGTGGTGGCGGGCTCCGCCCTCGCCCCGCCGGCCCTCGCGCAGGGGCAGCCCCATCCGCTCCAGCCGTCCTCGCCGCGCATCGACCGGCTCGTGCGGGCCCCCGGCGTGATCGAGGGCACGCTCACCCGGGTGGACGGCCGGACCGAGAGCGTGGACGTCTCGATCTTCCTCGGTCTGCTCGGGAAGACGCTGGAGGTCGTCCCCGGTACCCTGATCCAGGTGAACGGGCGCGAAGGGCGGTTCGCGGATCTCCAGGAGGGGGCGAAGGTGAAGGCGTTCTACGAGGAGCGCGGAGCGAAGCTGGTCGCCACGCGCCTCGAGGTGTCGACCGGCTAGAAGTACTCGAGCGTGCTCGGCTCGGCCGCCATCTTGAGCCGCAGCCCGGCCATGAAGACCAGGTAGGGGTGGGCGCCGCGGGCCACCAGCGCGTCGCGATCCATGCGGCGCAGGTCGGCCCGCTCGCCCTCGTCGAGGCCCATCTCCGCGGTGGCCGCGACGGGATCGACGAGGAAGCGGTCGATGAAGGCCCGGTCGGATTTGAGCGCGTAGAGGCAGCGGTTGAGCGGGTAGGCCGTCGACGGCGGGAAGCGGTAGTGGGCGTCCTCGCTCATGAGCCGGGAATCGGCCACTCCACCACCGCGTTGCCGTGGTGCCAGGAGGGCTCGTAGCAGTACACGTCCGCGCGCGCGTCGCCCACCGCGCCCAGCAGGGTGATCCACGTGCGCAGCTCGATGTTGCCCCGCTTGTCGAGCTCCTCCCCGGTGACGCGGGCGAGCTCGCGGCCGCGTCCCTCGCGCAGCAGGTCGAGCAGCCCGCGGTCGTAGTCGAATTCGGGCGAGGCGTAGCGGTCGGTGCCCGGGAAGTGCGACATGCCGCCCGAGGCGATGAGGGCCACGCGCTCCGGGCGCGCGCGGAGGATCTCGCCGAGCGCGGTCCCCCAGGCGTGGCAGCGCGCGGGGGTGGGCTGGGGCGGCAGGTACACGTTGACGTGCAGCGGAACGATCGGCCGCGCGGGCTCCGGCATCACGAAGTGCAGCGGCACGTAGAAGGCGTAGTCGAGCGGAGCGTCCTGGGTGTAGAGGAGATCGAACCCGCGCTCGATGCCCTGTTCGACCACCGCCCGCGCGAGCGGCTCGTGGATGTCGAGGCGGTAGCGATAGGGGCCGAAGGTGCCCTCGCACTCGCGTCCCACGTAGACCGCGAGAGCGGGCACCGCGTTCAGGAAGAAGGCCTCGACGTGGTCGCCCGCGACGATCGCGATCGCGTCGGGGCGGAGCTCCTCGAGCCGCCGCTTCACGCGTCGCATCGCCGCGTGAACGCGCAGCACCAGGTCGCGGTCCTCGGTCTCCGGGCGGATCAGCAGCTGCGGGGTGTGCGCGACCGCGAAGGCGCCGACGAGCATGACAGCGCCAACCCTAGCACAAGAGGGCCTCGACGGCAGGCCCGGGGGCAGCGTATGCTTGGTGGCCGCGGACCGCGTTACCCACCCCCAGACCATCCAGGAGGTCGTCGGCATGGCAGCCGGAGCCAGGAAGTTCAAGATCGTCGTGCAGAAGCCGTCGGGCGGCATCACCTATGACCTGGCCGATTCGGCCTACTCCATCGAGCGCGAGGCCCTCGACCCCATCGGGGCCGAGATCGTGGAGGTGCCGGCCAAGACCGAGGAGGAGTTCATCGCGGCGGCCCAGGACGCGGACGCGGTCATCGCGCGGAACCGGCGCATCACCGCGGCCATCATCAAGGGCCTGAAGAACTGCAAGGTCATCGGGCTCGGCAGCGTGGGCGCGGACACGGTGGACGTGGACGCGGCGACCGAGGCGGGCATCGTGGTTACCAACGTGCCCGACGTCTTCATCGACGAGGTGGCCGATCACACCATGGCCATGTTCCTCGCCGCGCACCGGCGCCTGCGGTTGATGCACCAGCTCACCGTCGACAACAAGTGGACCGAGGGCCGGCCCTACTTCGCGGGCATCCCACGGCTCTACGGCCAGACCATCGGCCTGATCTCGTTCGGCAACGTGGCCAAGGCGGTGGCCCGCCGCTGCCACGCCTTCGGTCTGCGGGTGATCGCGTTCGACCCGTTCCTCGCCGAGCTCGAGATGACCGCGGTGGGCGTCGAGCCGGTGACGAGCCTGATCGAGCTGTGCCAGCGCGCCGACTTCCTGTCCATGCACGCCCCGCTCAACTCCGAGACGCGCCACATGATGGGGGAGCGCGAGTTCCGCGCGATGAAGAAGAGCGCGATCTTCATCAACAACGGGCGGGGGCCGACCGTGAACGAGGCCGCCCTCGCCGACGCGCTCCGCCAGGGTCTCATCGCGGGCGCCGCGCTCGACGTCTTCGAGGTGGAGCCGGTGGATCCCAACAACGCGCTGCTGCACATGGACAACGTGCTGGTGAGCCCGCACATCGCCTCCGCGACCGCTCGAATGGCGCCTGAAACTCGCCGCCGGCTGGGCCGCGAGCTGGCCACCGTGCTGCAGGGCAAGTGGCCCCGCTCCGCGGTCAACCCCGGCGTCCTCCCCAAGACCTCCCTGATCCGCTGGCAGCCCTACCCGATGGGCCGCGGCCCGAACCGCTAATCTGGGGGTCAGGTCTTGCATTACGACATTTCCGCGCGGGCTGACGGCGCCGGGCGGCGAGAAAATGTCGTAATGCAAGACCTGACCCCTTACTGCAGCTCAGTCCAGATTGCGTTGAGGGCTGAGAGGGCGGCCGGGGAGAGGGGGCCCTTGTTGACCGCGGCCGCGGCGAAGTCGAGCTGGGCGAGGTCGGAGCAGCCGATGAGCACGGTGGACAGGGCGTCGCCCGTGATGGCGAAGCGCAGCGCCGCCTCCACCACGCTGGCCGCGTGGCCCTGGGCCACCAGCGGCTCGAGCGCGCGGGCGCGGCTCACGTCGGTGGCGTAGTCCGGACCCGAGGCGATCGGGGCCACGCTCGGGATCGCGGTCGGGTGCCGCGTCACCTCGCCGCTGAGCGCGCCGCCCGCCAGCACCCGGATGCCGATCGTGCCCACGCCCTGCTCGCGCGCGAGCACGAGCAGCCGGTCGTAGTCCTGCGCGGGATAGCCGGCGGGCAGCGCGTAGGCTCCGGTGGGGTTCAGCAGGTTGAACACCACCTGCGCGGTGTCGATCGCCCCGCTCGCCAGCGCGCGATGGAGCGCGCCGGTCTCTCCGGACGCGGTGACGCCGACGAAGCGCACCTTGCCCTGCTCCTGCAGCCGCCGCACCGCGGGCACCACCGCCTCCAGCACCCGCGCGACGCCCAGGGGCCGTTCCTCGCCCACGCGCCCGATCAGGTTGTGCAGGTGCAGCAGGTCCACGCGCTCGCGCCCGAGCCGCCCGAGACTCGTCTCCACCGAGCGCGCCACTGCCCCCGCCACGTCGGCCAGATCGGCGGCGACGAGGCGCCACTTGGTGCCGACGATCAGGGCGGGCGCGGGGCGCCTGAGCGCGCGCAGCACCTGGCCCAGGTTCTTTTCCGACTCGCCCGACCCGTACGACGGCGCGGTGTCGAGGTAGTTGATCCCGTGCTCCAGCGCCCGCGCCACCCCGCGCTCGCGCTCGGCCGGGGTGCCGCGCACCATGAGCCCGCCCACGTCGCCGCAGCCGAAGCCCAGCGCGGAGACCTTCAATCCGGTTCGACCCAGCGTTCGATATTCCATGGCCGCTGTTTATACCACGGTCCGCGCGCGGCCCGCTTGCCGACCGCGAACCCGTCGTTTACTCTCTGATTCGTATGCGTCACACGCGCCTCGGCCGCACCGGCCTCTCCGTCTCGCGCCTCTGCCTGGGCACCATGACCTTCGGCCTGCAGTGCGACGAGGCGGCCTCCCGCGCCATCCTCGATCGCGCGGCGGCGGGCGGGATCACCTTCCTCGACACCGCCGACGTCTACCCGGTGGGCGGCGGTCTCGAGACGGTGGGCCGCACCGAGGAGATCGTCGGCCGCTGGCTCGAGGGCCGCCGCCAGGACTTCGTGGTGGCCACCAAGTGCGCGGGGGCGATGAGCGCGCGGCCGTGGGACCGCGGCACCTCGCGCAAGCACATCCTGGACGCGATCGACGGCTCGCTGCGCCGGCTCCGCACCGACTACGTCGACCTCTACCAGCTCCACCACTACGACCCGCACACTCCGATCGACGAGACCCTGCGCGCGCTCGACGACGTGGTGCGCGCGGGCAAGGCCCGCTACGTCGGCTGCTCGAACTTCCACGCCTACCAGGTCGCCCGCGCGCTCGGCCGCAGCGAGGCGCTCGGCCTCGCGCGCTTCGACTCGGTGCAGCCGCGCTACAACCTGCTCTTCCGCCAGATCGAGCGCGAGCTCCTGCCGCTCTCCCGTGAGGAAGGCCTCGGGGTGATCCCGTACAACCCGCTCGCGGGGGGGCTGCTGTCCGGCAAGCACCGCCGGGACGCCGGGCCAACCGCGGGGACCCGCTTCACGCTCGGCAACGCGGCGGAACGCTACCAGGACCGCTACTGGCACGAGCGCGAGTTCGAGACGGTGGAGGCGTTCCGGCCTCTGGCCGCCCAGGCCGGCATGCCGCTCGCGCGGCTCGCGGTGGCATGGATGCTGGCCGAGGCCGCGATCACGTCGCCGATCGTGGGGGCGAGCCGCCCCGAGCAGCTCGACGACGTGCTGCCCGCGACCGAGAAACCGCTGGACGCCGCGCTCAAGGCGCGCCTCGACGAGATGACCCGCGAGTACCGCTGGGGCGACGACCCGCGCTGACGCGGCCCGCCAGGAGACACGCGCCATGCCCACGCCCGTGAACCGCCAGATCGTGCTCCGCAGCCGCCCCGTCGGCATGCCGAAGCCCGGCGACTTCGAGCTCGTCGAGTCGCGGCTGCCCGCGCCGAAGGACGGCGAGATCCTGAGCCGCACCCTCTACCTCTCCCTTGATCCGTACATGCGCGGGCGTATCAGCGGCGCCCGGTCGTACGCGCAATCGGTGGAGATCGGACAGGTGATCGTGGGCGCCACCGTCGGGGAGGTGCTCGAGTCGAAGCACCCGGACTTCGCGAAGGGCGACATCGTGCAGGGCTACAGCGGCTGGCAGTCTCACGGGGTGGCCGCGGGCGGGACGGTGCGCAAGCTCGATCCGCGGCAGGCCCCGGTCTCCACCGCGCTCGGCGTGCTCGGCATGCCCGGCATGACCGCCTACGTGGGTCTGCTCGACATCGGCCGGCCGAAGCCGGGCGAGACGGTGGTCGTCTCGGCCGCCTCGGGCGCGGTCGGCTCGGCGGTCGGACAGATCGCCAAGATCAAGGGCGCCCGCGCGGTCGGCATCGCGGGATCCCAGGACAAGTGCGACTACGTGGTGGGCGAGCTGGGCTTCGACGCGTGCGTGAACTACAAGAAGGGCGATCTCCTCGCCGAGCTCAAGGCGGCCTGCCCGGGCGGGATCGACGTGTACTTCGAGAACGTGGGCGGCGACGTGCTGCGGGCGGTGATGCAGCTGCTCAACATGAACGCGCGCATCCCGCTCTGCGGCCTCATCTCCGAGTACAACGCGACCGACACGGTGCCCGGCCCGAACCTGCGCCCGCTGCTCTTCAACCGCGTGCTCGTGAAGGGCTTCATCGTGTCGGACCACCTGGCGCGCCTCCCCGATTTCCTGAAGGACTGCGGGGGCTGGCTGCGCGAGGGCCGGCTCAAGCATCGCGAGGATGTGGTGGTGGGGCTCGAGAAGGCGCCGGAGGCATTCATCGGGCTGCTGCAGGGCAAGAACTTCGGCAAGCTGCTGGTTCGCGTGGGGGAGGATCCCTCCCGGTGACCCGGCGCGGACGGCTGGCGCGCGCGGCCGCGGCCGCGCTCCTCGCCCTGGGCCTGGGCCCGGCGGCGGCCTCCGCGCAGGTCTTCATCGCGTCCAAGCCGCACCCCGAGTTCTGGATCGCGCCGGTCCTCATCACCGCGAACGTCGAGCGGAAGCACGTCGGGGATCATCCCGGCCCGCTCACCATCCAGGTCTCGTTCAGCGTGGCCCCGCCGCCCGCGCGCGATCCGTCCGAGTTCGCCCAGGACATCTTCCTCCTGTGGCCGGGCGAGCTGGTCGGCACCGACGGCGTGGACGGCGCCGACGCCGCGCTCAGGCGCCAGGTGGAGACCGCCGGGTTCAAGGTGCTCGTGCACGGGCGCGTTCCGTTCACCGCCCGCAACCGGCTCCAGATGGGCACCGGGGCGGGCGCGGCGGGCCGCCTCGACCTCGGGAGCGCGTTCTTCGTCACCTTCGCGCGGCCGGAGGGGCTCGCGCGCGGGGCCAAGCCCGCGACCTACATCCGGAT
>Ga0134122_10001740_pt1 | contig 15815 bp, 16 predicted proteins | sample KB302_FD_96461 | JGI IMG/M metagenome (GOLD analysis project Ga0134122, IMG submission 96461) | Terrestrial soil microbial communities without Nitrogen fertilizer from Kellogg Biological Station, Michigan, USA - KB3-0-2 | ecosystem: Environmental > Terrestrial > Soil > Unclassified ... | reverse complement strand
TTCATTGGTCACTATGCCGGTCACGCTTGCGGTGACGTTTGCAGTAGCGGTGGCCGAACCGCGTTGTTGCGCATGCAGTGCGATGCCGATGCCGAGCACAGTGATGATCGTGGCCAGAACAGCGGTTTTGTGAAATCGCGTCATGGTTGTCTCCTGTAGCCATTCGGCAAACGGATTCAAATCAGCCTTCATGACGGCGGATCATACCTTGGTGGCCAAACCCGGTAAATGCCATAACAACTTTTTGGCGTGGCCTGGAGTACTATCAGGGCGTCATTTGAATATTTGGAAAAATGGTTGGGGGTTCACCATGAGATTCGTCTGGATCATGATTGGAAGTCTATTCGTTACGGTTAGCGCATGCAACAAAGCGCAATCGCCTCCACCGGAACTCATAAGGACGGCGACAATCAAAGACATCATGGACTCCATGGTCGATCCCAGTGGTGATTTCATGTTCGAGTCGGTTGTCCAGATCGCGGACGAACACGGGATCTCCGAAAAGGCGCCAAAGACCCCTAAAGAATGGGAAGAGGTCCGGCATCGAGCCCTCGTCCTGCTTGAAGCCCCGAATCTCCTGGCGATGGAGGGTCGCAAGGTGGCTCAAACCGGTGAGAAATCGGAGAATCCACAAGTCGAGCTTCAGCCGGAACAAATACAGAAGTTGGTGGACGGCGATCGTCCCGCTTTTCTCCGTCGTGCACGCCGGCTTCAGGACGCGGCGGTCCAGGCGCTAAAAGCAGTGGATGCCAGAGACAAGGATGCTTTGTTCCGCTCGATCGAAAGTATCGATAAGGCTTGTGAGAGTTGTCACCTGCACTACTGGTATCCGAATGATAAGCGGGCTCAGGAAGCAGCAAAGGAAGCCGGGCTCGTCGATTAGCGGGGCAGCTGTAGGCGCGGTCTATGACCGCGCACAATCCAGAATTTGCCGTACTGCGGAATGAGAAATCGCGCGCGGTCATAGACCGCGCCTACAGCTATGAACGGGACTAAAACGTCGTTCCGCCGCTTAGCGTCATGCCGGGAACGGAATCGCAGTGTTTGTCGGCCGCCGGCAATTTGGGTTTTTGCTTGTTGGTTGCCGGATCCAGTTCCGTGGGACATTTGGCGATGGCGCCGGTACGTGATCCAAAATTACTGCCATCCCGCGTCGGATTCAACTTGACGCTGAATACCGTGCCGGTTCCAAACGTGGACGTCGTAATTCCTTGTGCAGCGACGGCAGCCGCGCCAGCCATCTCCACGCCCCATTCCACATTCTTTTTGTCCGGAGTCTGGGCCAATCCCTTGCGGTCGGGCGCGATCAGATAGAACGATATTTCCGCATGGTTTGCCTGTGCTGAAAAACTTTTCACCACTCCGGTCAACGTCACTGTCTTTGTCTGATCGTACATGGCGAATGAATGGTGCGATGATGCCGGCGTGACAAATAGAACCATGAAGAGAAGCGTACCGGCGGCTATAAACGAGATTTTAGTTTTCATCGATTCCTTCTTTCCTTACCTTATTTAAAAATATCGAGTATTTCCTGCGGAACCTCCGATTGGGGTTTATCCCAGTCCTTCTCGAAGTATTTTTCCCAGTTTTTGGCCCATGGTCGGCCCATGTAGTCGACATAACGGGGGTCCGAGGGGGATAACTGCCCCGGTCTGCCGTCGGTGTTCCTGATATTGCTCAAATTCGCAATGAAACTGTATCGACGGTTTGGATCGTCCGGCGTCGCTCGCCGGGCAAACCGATAGGTTGCGCGCACGGGTGCAACGAAGGCATCCGGATCGTAAAACACCGCTTCGTGATCCAGTCCGATGAACTTGCCGCTCGCGTCCAATGCGGGTTTAAAGATTTCCACCGTCTCCATCTTATTGCTGAATTCGAACATCGAATGCGTCAGCGTCCAGCCCTGAACGTTCGCAGTCCAACTGATCAGGCTCGTGCCATCCCAAAATGCAATCGATTCTCCGTACCACTGCGGATTCCTCTGAACGTGTGTTTCCTTGCCGATCATAAACTGGCGCAGAAAGTTATCCGCGATGCCGGAAATGGTTTGCATCATCCACGGGGTCATGGTGAGCTGAAAATTTCCAGCCTGCGAAGGACCTGCCCACCAACGCATGAATCCTTCCGGATAACCAAAAGAAGCGCTCCACTGAGGTGCGTTGGTGACGGCCTCATGGTAAATCAACTGAACCATGCGTTTCTGATACTCCGGTGTGAGAAGAGAGAGAACAGTGGGCGCCTGGCTGACTCCCCAGATCCATTCCGAGCCGTGATCGGCCTGCCCGTCGCGCGAGTAATAACCGTCCCAATCTGGAGTCGTTGCTTTGGTGTAAACGGTGGGTCCTCCCTTGGCCTTAGCCGCCGCCAGCAAAGCCACATAGTGTTCCTTGGCCGTCTTGTAAGGATAAGGACTCAGGATACTCTCCCGCGTGAGATCGGTGTTGCAGTTGCCCCAGGAAGCCGACTCCGGCGGATTGGGGCCGATCCGGCGCGGCCAGAACTCCGAAAGCTGCTGCGGCGTATTGCACCGGTAATAGAGCTTGTTTCCCCAATTGGCCTGATCCTTGTAGAAATTCTTCGACGTAAACAAATCCGTCGGCAAGGGCTGCACGCCTGCGGGCGGCCCTTGAATGACTGCCGCGCCTCTTCCTCCGGGCGCCTGCTGTGCGGGTGCCGCTGCGCCCCTGCCTCCAGGTGCCTGCTGAGCGGGAGCCGCTGCGCCTCTGCCTCCAGGTGCCTGCTGAGCGATTACCACGGCGGACACGATCACGACCAGAACAACGAACAATTGAGCTCTCATAGGCCTCACCCCTTATCTTTTCTGGAGCATCATACATCGTGCTCCGGTTGCACCGCTATTTCTGAAACGCCAGTTCCCTTGAGAAAAACGGCAGCACCTTCATTTGAAAATTCATCGGAACCTGACCGTTGTGATCGCCCTCAAACGTTTCGAAGTGATGAGCGACTCCGGCATCGGTGAGCGCTGCGTCCATGTCGCGATTGGTTTGAAGCAGCCCGTCCTGAAGACCGACGTTCATTTCAATCGCCTTCATCTTTTTCAGATTGGCGGCGTATGCCTGCAGCATCACCAGCAGGGAATTCGCCATCCACTTCGCGGCGATTTCCGGCCGCTGCTTGCCATCTTTCACCGGCAGATCGATAAACAACGGCGAATTGTTCGGATTCGAAGACCATGCCGCGGCGCGTGCAAGCGGTGATTTCTGATTGTAGGAAAGCTTCAGTGCATCCTCTTTAGTCTTGATCGCTTCCATCTGTATCATGGCGGGAGTGACTTCAGCTGTCTCGAAAATGCCGCCTGCTGACATCGAAAAGAGACTTGAAAACACTTCGGGATGCTTCATGCCAATGCGAAACGTACCATAGCCGCCCATGGAGTGCCCGGCAAGTCCGCGGCTCATGCGATCGGGAATCGTTCGATAATGGCTGTCCACGTAATTGACCAACTCGACGGCAATGAATGTTTCCCAATCGCCGGTCGTCCTCGAGTTGGAATAGAAGCTGCCGTTGTGCAGCGAGAAGGCATCCGGACTGACGAGAATCATTTCTTTCGTGGTCCCTGCCGCAAGACCTTTTTCCAGGCCCGCGACATTCGCAAACCCCACCCATTGTTCCGCATGCAGCCCGTAACCGTGAAGCGTGTAGACAACCGGATAGCGGCGGCCCGGCTCGCTCGTATAGCTCGGAGGCAGGTACACGAAGACATCGCGATCCGCAGAGTCGCCTTCAAGATTACCTTCAAGCGATTTTGCGTGCACCGTGATGCGCTCCAGCTTGCCCTTGAGTTCCTTCTGTAACGGACCAAGTGGCTGGATCAGATTGTTCTGTGCGACAACAAGCGCCGCCGAAACGAGAAGCAGGCCGGAGATTCGGTAGATGGACACGCGATACCTCCACTGGAAAAGTGCGGCGATTATACTCTTTAGCGCCGTGCAATCTGAAAAATGGCTCCTCAAAAAGTTGTCTTGTATACTTCGGCGCAATTCGTCATCAATCCTTCAAAAGAGGACCCTTCAGTGAATCTGGTTCCGAAACATGATCCAGCAAAAACATCCAGATTTGTATTTGATAGTCCCGGTTCTGTAAGCGTTACAGCGGAATACTCCGATTTGATGATCGTTGCTTGAATTCGAAGGACGTTGCGAATTGGGGGCCGTTCTACTCGAACCCCGAATTCGATTTCAAATTCGGGGTTCGAGTAGAACGGCCCCCAATTCAAATCGTTTGATACTGTTTACGCCCGCTAGTCTTTGACTCTCTTGGACTGCCCCATCAAAAGTATCTCGATTTGTATTTGATGGTCCCGGTTCTGTGAACGTTACAGCGGAATAATCCGATAAGCTGATTGTTGATTGAATCGCGCGAAGCCCTATCCGAAATACACCGTCTTCACTTCGAAATAGTTTTCGAGGCCCTCGATGCCGCCTTCTCTTCCAATTCCGGATTGCTTGAACCCGCCGAACGGCATCTTGTAATCCACGATCAGTCCATTCACGGTGACGCTGCCGGAGCGCACGCGCCTCGCCACCTGATAGCCGCGCTCGGGGTCCGCTGTGTATACCGCGCCGTGCAATCCATACATCGTGTCGTTTGCCTTGGCAATCGCGTCATCGATACCGTCATAGCTGATGAACGAAACGACGGGACCAAAGATTTCCTCCTGCGCGATGGTCATGCGCGTATCGACGTCGGCGAATACCGTCGGCTCGATGAAGTAGCCCTTCTTGAGATGTTGCGGGCGGCCGCCGCCAAGCACCAGCCGCGCGCCCTCCGCGCGGCCCTTCTCGATGTAGCCCTGGACGCGCGTGAGTTGACGCGCCATCGTCAGCGGTCCCATGTTCGTGGCAGCATCGAACGGATCGCCGACCTTGACGTTGCGAACCGCGGCGACATAGGCATCGCGGACTTCTGTGGCGCGGGAGCGCGGCACGAGCACGCGCGTGAGCGAAAAACACACCTGGCCCGTGATCGGCATCGAGAAGGGAACCAGACTCTGCAGAACCTGTCCGATATCGGCATCGTCCAGCACGATGGCGGCCGACTTGCCTCCGAGTTCGAAACTGCAGCGTGCCATGCGTCCGGCGCAGGCGGCCATGATATTTCGGCCCGCAACCGTGCTGCCGGTAAAGCTGACCTTGTCCACTCCAGAATGCCGGACCAGGTAGTCTCCGGTTTCGCGGCCGGCCGGCACGACATTGAAAACGCCGGGTGGCAAGCCCGCTTCTTCAATGCACTCCGCAAGCAGATATGCATCCATCGGCGTTTCCGGCGCGGGCTTCGAGACCATCGTGCAGCCTGCGGCGAGTGCGGCCGCGGCCTTGTAGCACAGCAATATCATTGGTGCGTTCCACGGCGTGATCGCTGCAACCACTCCCACCGGTTCGTTGACAACGCGCGCGATCTTTCCATCATCGCGTTTGCGTTCGTCGACCACAGGATAGGTTTGGATCATCTTTCCGTAGAACTCGAACAGGCCCGGCGCCTGTGTGGACGCATATTTCGTAAGGGAGATCGGGGCGCCAACCTGAGCAGTCCATGCATTGGCGAGCTCTGGCAGCCGCCGTTGGAGCACGGCGGAAACTTTCAGCAGCATGGCGCCGCGTTCCTGCGGAGACATGCGCGGCCATGGCCCGGTGTCGAAGGCGGCGCGTGCGCTGGCGACGGCGCGATCCATGTCTTCCGGCGTGCCGTCGGGAAAGGTCATAATCTCCTCTTCTGTGACGGGAGAAATGACGGAGAGTTTCTGCTTACCGCTCGGCGCGGCCCACCCGCCGTTCACGAAAACAGAATCGGATGCCTGGATTGAAACCGTTGGATTCGCCACGATGATTACCTCGCTGTTGAAAGTGACAGGAACGTTAACACAAGTTGCTTCGCCCATGGAGTTTCGCCTATTCTCGGGGACAATTCTCAAGGAGACGGTCATGACTCAACGTCTGGTGTGTCTGTCACCGCGATCTTCTATCCGTCCCCGGAGCAGCCCATTCTCAACTGGCCGCCCTACGAAGGGAACTGGCCGCTGCCTGCAGGAATTGTGCCGACGCCGGCAGCTCCTGCGCAGCGGTAGATCGATCACAGAACGAGGAATTCGGCGTTGAATCGAGAAGCCTGCGGTAAAATCGAGGAATTCTTGTGAGGTGCATGATGAGAAAACTCAGGGTGTTCGCTGCTGGCTTCATCGTGCTTGTGCTGGCGGCGCCAGTGCTCGCGCATCATTCCTTTGCGGCAGAATTCGACGCCAACAAACCCGTTACCCTGAAGGGCACGGTCACAAAGATCGAATGGACGAATCCTCACACCTGGTTCTATGTCGATATCAAGGATGACAGCGGTAAGGTCATCAGTTGGGGGATCGAGATGGGCAGTCCGAATGGATTGATGCGGGCGGGCTGGACCAGGAATTCCATGAAACTTGGTGAGGTCGTGACCGTGGAAGGCAGTCGCGCAAAGGATGGAAGCAACCACGTGAATGCCAGAACGGTCGTGCTCGCCAGCACGGGTCAGAAACTGTTTGCTGCCTCGAGTCAAGGGCAGTAACAACTCCGCAGGGAGAGGACACTAATAATGAAGATGCGGGCTGCCTGGATTGCCTTGCTCGTTGTTTGCTCCGGATCACTTCTGGCCCAGTGGCCGAAGTATAAGGAGCCCGGCCTGCCGCGGGACGCCGAGGGCCGCGTGCAGATGGATGGCCGCACGCCGCGAACGACCGACGGCAAGCCCGACCTTTCCGGAGACTGGGTTAGAGCGGATCGCGATCCGTTGCCGCAGGAACTTGCCGGCGTCGTCACGGCACGCGGGGAAACCACCCGTACCGGCGTGATCGTCGAGCCGCCGACTTCGCCGTTTCCTCCGGATCCAAATTCCCCGCCGCTTGCGACATTCTTCGACCTTGGCGCCAACCTTACCGGCGGGTTGCCCTTCAAGCCCGCGGCGTCGGATTTGAAAAAGAAGCGCATGGCGACAGACAACAGGGACAACCCCGACGCGAACTGTCTTCCGATGGGCATCACGCAATTCCACATGCAGCCGCAGCCGCGGAAGATCGTGCAAACGCCGGGGCTGATCGTCATCCTCTATGAAGCCAATTACGGCCTTCGCTACATCTACACCGACGGCCGCAGCCTCCCGCCGCAAGGAGATCCGCAGCCCTTTTGGTATGGCTACTCCATCGGGCGATGGGAAGGGGATACATTGGTAGTGGAGACGAACAATCTACGCGGCGCCGAGTCCGGTCCATTCGACGGGTGGCTCGATGTCCGCGGCAGCCCGTACAGCGAACAGGCTACCTTCACTGAGAGGTTCCGCCGCCCCATTTTCGGCAAACTGGAAATCGACATTACCGTCAACGATGAGAAGTTTTATTCGAAGCCGTTCACCGTGCGGATCAATCAGCGGTTTGTGGCGGACGAAGAACCCATCGAGTTCGTTTGCAACGAGAACCAGCAGTTCCGGCAGCGCATCAAGGTCGACTAGTGAGTTGTCCGCTCGGCCCGGTTGATGCGCGCGCATGTCTTCGCTGTGCCCATGGTCGCCGGCGTCCAGCCAGCTGAGATCGTCCACACTGCACACTCCAGTAGGAGCGTTACTTCATTTGCTGATCGATGTGAGAGATTCGGGAGCTCATCGTCAACTATGTTGAAGTCGCTTAGCATGATGAAATCCAAAATGAAGGGGTAATATGAGGGGGATATCGTTTGGATTACGACGCATTCTTCTTGCATCAATTGTTGTCGGTGTGGGCTCCGCCGCTTCGCAGAACACAGCGAACCAAAATATCGTACTCCATGTATTGAATGGCAAGAATGGAAAGCCTATTTCAAGAGAACATCTCTTGATCTACCTTGGCACAAGCGCGGATGACGTTCGCTTAGGTAAGAAACTTGTTAACTTGGAAACCGACGACAGTGGTTTAGCAACTTTATCCTTAGGGAGCAACCCAGAATCTCTCATTAAGGTATGGGTAGACCACTTCAAGACCCTCTGTCAGAAGGACTCTCCAAATAAAACAAACTTCAGTATTCAAGAAATCCTAAAGACGGGACTAAGCACTCCAAACAATTGCGGTAAGGTAAAAGCAAATCCCACTCCAAAGCATTTTTTTGTGTTTGTGCGTTCCTACAGTTTTTGGGAAAAATTGCGCAGCTGACTCAGGGCAATCAGACTCGAACGTTCAATCGCGGTGAGGTGGACCCCATTCTTTGAGCACAAAAAAAGCGAGTCGTTCTATTTCTCTTAAGATCCCGAAGAACTCTGTGGCTTCAGTCGGGGTCCTTTTAACATCAGATGGCAAAAGGGCAACGCAGGGATGGCGATTTGAGAAACACGAACTGCTCGAAGCAATAGACTCTGAGGATGACGAGCCTGGTGACAACACGCTATGATAGAGGCATGAGTACGGTCCGCATCACCGATACAGAGCTAGCCCGCGACGTGCATGCCGTGTTGGAGAAAGTCCGGCAAGGCGTCGAGGTCATCATCGAACACAATAATCGTGCGGTTGCGGTGATCAAAACGCCTTCCGCGCCCGTCCGCGGCATCCGCGACTCGATCGCACGGGCCAGGGCATATGAGGACCAGCTCGGCTACAAACCCGTCCCGGATCCGGATTTTGCGAAAGATGTCGAAGAAGGCATTGCCGCCCGCAGTCATCCTCTCGATCCGCCATCATGGGACTAGCGCTCGACTCGAGCGTACTGATCGCCGCCGAGCGCGGCGCGAAACCGGTCAGCGAACTGCTCCTGCAACTGGAAGAAAAACACGGCGAGACCGAGATCATTCTACCCGTGATCACCCTCATCGAGATGGAGCATGGTTTCCATCGCGCGATTAACCCGGAGCTGGCCCAGCGCCGCAGAGACTACTTGGATACGGTCTATGCGGCAATTCCCATCGAACCGCTGACTGAGGAGATGGCGCGGCTTGCCGCCAGGATCGATGCGGAAGCGAAGAAGAAAGGTTCCGTCATCCCGTTTGCCGATCTGCTGATCGGCGTCACCGCTCTTTACTTTGGTTACGCTGCCGGCACGCGAAATGAAAGACACTTTCGAATGATCCCCGATCTCCGGATTATCTTACTCTGAGCCATTCCACGCTTCCTGCTGCCGCCGCTGAAGAACAACCTCTGCCGACGGGGAATGCCATGATTCTTGCGCCACGTTCTTTAACGGCCTATTCTGATTCCGCAATCTGAGAGGAGGGCGTATGGCGTTCGATCTGAACGTGAACGGAACACGGCATACCATCGATGCCGATCCGCAAACGCCACTGCTGTGGGTGATCCGCGAATACGTCGGGTTGACCGGCACCAAGTTCGGCTGCGGCATCGGGCAATGCGGTGCGTGTACGCTGCATGTCGATGGCCAGCCCATCCGCTCCTGCAGCGTCCCCGCCGCAAATGCCGTCAGCAAACGAATCCTGACAATCGAAGGGCTTTCAACGGATGGCAGCCATCCGATCCAGGTGGCCTGGAAGGAATTCGATACACCGCAGTGCGGCTACTGCCAGTCGGGGATGATCATGAGCACGCTCGCCTTGCTGCAGAAACTCCCCAATCCCTCGAACGTTGACATCGACGCCGCGGTGACGAACGCCTGCCGATGTGGCACGTATCACCGAGTCCGTCAGGCGATTCATTTGGCCGCAGACTTGATGAAAGGCATACGCCGATGAGCGAACAGGGCATCAATCGCCGCGAGTTCCTCTCGGTGGTCGCTGCCGCACAGGGAGCCTTCGTGCTCGGATTCTGGGCGCCGTCGAGGGCGAGCGCGCAGAAGCCGCCCGGAGCTGTCTGGGACGAGGAATCCGCAGTGCCCGAGATCAATGCCTGGATTGTCATCTCGCCGGATGACACGGTGACGGTCCGGATTACACAGACCGAGCTCGGCCAGGGTGTCTGGACCTCGAACGCCATGATGGTCTGCGAGGAATTGCAATGCGACTGGAGCAAGGTGCGGCCGCAATATGCGTCCGCGAACCGCGATGCGCGAGAGAAGGCGCCCGCGTGGACCCTCAACGTCATGGGAAATGGCGCCACAGATCCGAAAGGCGGCGGGGAGCCCGGGTTTGGCAATCGCGATCGTACTGGCCAGCAGGGAATTCCCGACAGTCTCTATCGACGCATGCGGACGAATGCCGCGTCTTCGGTAAAGGACGGGCGGTATTACCTTCAGCTTGCCGGAGCGGAGGCGCGGGAACGGCTGCTGCTGGCTGCAGCGGAGTTGTGGCGCGTGCCCGTCGCGGAGCTTGCCGCGAAGGACAGCATCATCACGCACGCACCGAGTGGCCGGACGACGACCTATGGACAGATCGCAGATCGTGCTGCACGAACGCCGCATCCGAATCCGGAGAAGATCACAATCAAGCCGCCGGATCAATGGACACTGATGGGGACTGAGCGGAAGAACCTCGACGTGCCGGCCAAGGTCACCGGCGAGACGGTCTATGCAATCGACGTCCGCGTTCCAGGCATGAAATGGGCGGCCGTGAAGTCCTGCCCGGTCTATGGCGGCGATGTCAAGCGCTACGATTTCGAGGCGATCCGAGCCTTACCGGGTGTGCGCTCCGCGGTTCGGTTCCCGATTCCGGATCCAGCGCTGACCCGCGGCCGCATCTTCAGCGGTGGCGTCGCCGTCATTGCCGACACCTGGCATCAGGCGAGGACCGCACTCGATCGGATGCCCATCGAGTGGGAGATTCCGCCGGCGAATGCCGCATTCAATACCGCGAATATGAGCGCGGCCCTCGTCGCCGCTCTCGACAAGCCCGGCAGGGTACGCGTCGATCAGGGCAATGTCGCGGCGGCCTTCGCGAGCGCCGCCAAAATTGTCGAGGCGGCATACTCGACACCGTATCTGCCGCGCGCGCGAATGGAGCCCGGGAACGCCACGGTGCTCGTCACCGCCGATCGGGTCGACATCTGGATCGGCGATCAGAGCCCGCAGGAAACGCGCTTCAGCGCCGCGAAGATCACCGGTATTCGCGAAGAAAATGTCTATCTGCACCTGTGCCACCTGGGCGGCGGCTTCGGCCGCAACGGGAACGGCCCTCAGGCCGAGCAGGCCATCATGATTGCGAACGCGCATCGCGGCACGCCGATTCATCTGCTCTGGACTCGCGAGGAGGATTTTATCGGCACAACGTATCGCGCCATGGGCGTGGCGCGTCTCAAGGCCGCCCTCGACGCCGACGGCTGGCCGGTCGCGCTCGACGTGCGTACGGCGATGCAGGAAGGCGGCTTTGGGCCGGAATCCTCGTTCGACGTCGCCTCGCGATACCACGTGCCGAACTATCGCTACTCGAACCACACCACCACATTTCACGTTCCGGTCGGAACGCGGCGCGGCATCGGGCAGGCCGCGCACGAGTTCTATCGCGAGAGCTTTATGAACGAACTGGCGCATGCCGCGGGCCGGGATCCGTATCGCTATCGGCGCGAGCTCATCAGCCGCACGAGCCTGCCTTACAAGGACGACATGATCCGGGCTCTCGACATGGCCGCCGAGATGTCGGGCTGGGGAACGCCGTTGCCGGTGGGCAAGGCGCGGGCCATCGCGCTCGAGGAACGGGGCGGGGAAGGCAACCGCATGGCGACGATCAGTGCCATGGTGCATACCGTCTCCGTGAGCCGTGAGGGCAAGGTCCGGCTCGAGCGCGTCGATGTCGCGCACGAGACGGGCTTCGGACTGGTCAACCCGCTATCGGTGAAGAAGCAGATTGAAGGCCAGATCATCTGGTTCTACAACGACGCGATGCACCAGGCGAACACGATCCAGGACGGGCGCATCGTCGAGAATAATTTCAAGGCGTTCCCGCTGTCGCGCATCGACGAAGATCCGCCGGAGATCAACATCCGTTTCTTCAAGACCGGACACTGGCTGCTCGGCATGGGCCACGACCGCGCCACTTCGGTGCAGTCCGCGATTGGCGACGCGATATTCCAGATTACCGGCAAACGCTTCCGGGATTTGCCCTACAGCAAGCACGATCTGAGCTGGGGCTGAACGAAAGAACTACTGATAACCCTCAAGCGTTGCCAGGTAGTCTTGCTTGGTTGGGAGCGGCGGATCGCTGGCCTCAAGGAGATTCAGGTCCAGGCTCGACACATACGTTCGAACAACTTCCTCGGCGAAGCGCGCGATTCTGCGGAAGTTCCAGCCGTCGAGGCGCTCGACGATCTCCGCTACATCCTCAGGTGAGAGCTGTCTTGCATAGTAGGAAAGAGCCGCATGGAGCTGGTCTCCGTCCGGCAAAGCAAACTCGATCTTCAAATCAAAGCGGTCGAGCACAGCACTGTCGATAGACTCCAGGTTGTTGGCGGAGCCGACCAGCAGAACTCCGCTGGAATCCGCCAACCCGTCCATCTCCGAAAGCAGAATCGAAACCAGGCGGGCGGTTGTTTCGTGACTCTGACTTCTGCGCCTCGCCAGCGCGTCGAGTTCGTCGATCAGCAGGATCATCCTGCCAGCCTCCCGGCATAAACCGAACAGGCTCGCAAGACGTGCTTCGCTTTCTCCGTACCATTTGGTGAGCACCGCATCGCAGGGGAAAACGATAACCGGCAGGCCGGCTTCACCGGCGATGACTCTCATGCTCCAGGTCTTGCCGCATCCCGGCGGGCCGAATAGCAGTACGCCGCGCGGAAGCACATTGACCCGATGCGGCATCACGTGAGATGTGATCTTCTGATAGAGCTGTTCCCGGACGAGCGGCCGCAACACAGATCTCTCCAGACGTTCGCGAAGATTCCGGAGTCCAACGAGATCTTTCCACCCCAGCGACGATTCGTGCAACACTCGACAGCCCATCTTTTCGAATGAACGCCCGAACTCTTCGCGCCAGGACTCCAGGTCCGCGACCTTCTTGTGCGATTTCTCCGCAGGAGGAAAGAGCGTCCGAACGGCGTCGATCACAAAGACTTCGAAGTGGTCGTTGAAGTCATCGAGATTCGTTTCGACCTTGACCGAATACCCGGTGAAAGACTTCTGGAAGCTGAGGATCGTGTTTTCCTTGAGGTACAACTGTCCGTAGCTGCCATCCTTTTGGCGAGATTGTCGCAGGCGCATATTTGTTGTCCCTCGACATTCCAGAAAGATCGGTGCGGATCTTGCGAAACTGCGTTCGAAATCGTGAGCGATCTTGCTCGCGGTTTCCCATGACAATTCCGTAGCGAAGAATTCAATAATGACGGCTTCGGACTCCAGGTTCACGTCGACGCGTTCCTGACTTCCCAGCAAAGACCAGGCGGAGTCCGGCGGAGAAATCTTCCGCAGAGCCAGCATCGACTCTACCAATCTCTTGATGCGATCCCGGAATTCGACGAACTCGGACCGCCCGCCGCGCCCACTCGATTGACGCCCCCCGGTACTCTTTGTTATTTGTTCTTCCGTCATTCCGTGAAGATGAATCCGCGGTCTGCAATTGTCAAGGGAGTTGAATTGCGGAGTTGAATTGCGGAACGCGCCGGGAGGCGGGCTCCTCCAGCAAAAGTAGGGTGCATCCTTGGCCGTCGCCAGATCGTCGAGATACGGAGCAGCGGGACCGGATCGAAGTCGTGTCCGAATCTTGTCCCACGAGAACAGTGAATCAATCATGGTTTTCTCCTTTCGGCTGGATTGCCGCTAGAGAAAACATTTACGGATTATGTTGAGTTATCAATGGCGAGAACAACGGTGGGAGTGATTGTCTTAACCATTCTCCAAAGCAACAGGGAGCTCGGACCAGATTCAGCGTTACATGTCGAAGATCTCCGGCCCGCTGATGTATCGCATCGACATTCAGATCGATGTGCCCGCGGTTCCCTACAAGGAACTCTCGAACACGCGGGCCGCCGAATCTTCGGAAACGATCCGCATGCGCGTGATCGCCCCGCGCAGCGTTCGTTCCGCCGGTTCTACGACGAACACATATCCATCAACGCGCAAATGGGTCCGCGGCACATTCGCAGACACTGCGTGCTGACACCGGTATGCGAAAAGATCATGGAGAACGCCGTGACGATGCCTCGTTGTGGATATCCCGATTAGAATAGAATCTAAAATCACAATTAGAACTGTTGCCTTTATGAAACCTAACAGGAAAGGAATGGGATCATGGCCGATAAGCAAAAGGAAGGTGACGTAAATCTCAAGGTGACTGGTAATACATCGGAAATTGAATCTGATCTCAACAGACGAGCTGCCAACGCAAGCATCCTATATTTGCTGGTCTTACTTGCCTTCTTTAGTTGGCTACTCTTTGATACCTGGATCAAACGACACACTTTGCCGAGCTTGGTTGGATATGATCGTGTACTTCTTAACTCTCCTACTTTCCGACTAGTTGCTTATGCGGTTATCGGCGGTGCCCTTGGTGGTATCGTTAATGGGATACGCAGTTGTCTCAACCATTATAACGGGTTTCAACGGCGCTATGCGTGGAAGTACCTAACGGCGCCTTGGATGGGTGCCACGTTGTCGCTACTGGTGTATGCACTAATTCGCAGCAGCGTTGCAGTATTTAGTGGCGGTACGGCCACGGATAATAATGTCAGCACGCCTCAAGCACTATCCAATTTTGCTGCTGGTGCGCTCGCTGGATACGGTTCCAAGGATGTCTTTATATGGCTTGATGCTCAAGTGCATAAGATTTTCCAAGTATCAGAACAAGTTCCTGACGTAACGGGAAAGACTGAAGAGGCCGCAGTCTCTCGCTTGCAGTCTGCAAATCTCGAGTTGGGTGAGGTTAGTAGGGTACCCCAGAAAGATGAAGCTCGTGTAGGTACCGTGATAGATCAGTCCCCATCTCCAGCGGCGCCAATTGATCGTGGCGAGGCAGTAGATATTACTGTTGCCACCAGGAAGTCAGACGAGTAGAGCGGAACATCTAACGCGAACTGGAGTACCTATCCTTACGGTGAACTCGATTGGGAGTCAAGCTGGCGGAGGGTTTCATACAAGCGGCCACATTGTGCTCGAATGTTCGATCGAGTCAAGACTCGCAATTCTCCGAAGTTTATCGAATTCGCTTCGCGAATCGATCAACTTCACCTAATTCCCTCCAGGCTTCCTCCCCACGAAGCCATGATCACATTTTCAACCGCACTATGGCGTCGGAATACCCTCTCAGCGTGCCAATCTATTCTTTATCCGTGCGTTCGACTTCGATCGTGCAGTTTTTCGCTACGGCGACAATGGCGCCGATCGCGGCGAGCACCGGCGCAACGACGGCGCCAACAACGCCAACGAGCAACGGAAACTCCGCGATCGTTCGCCCTTGTTGCTTGATCACGATCCGGCGGACATTCCCTTTAGCGATCAGATCTTCGAGTTGGTCCAGCAGTCCCTGACCTTCGGCCTTTATGGTTTCCCACCAAGTGCGTTCGCTCATCCCGGGGCCCTCCAATTAACACAGCTGCACTTTACAACAATGGAACGCTATTCATGATAATGCGCGTGGAGTCCAATATGGCGCTCCTTGCTTTTGGCCGCAATAGGGCAGTGTGATAAAGGGTAAAACCACTCCGTCCACCGCATGTGATCGCCATAGCTATGAGTCATTTCGGCGACTTGCTTTGCGTTCTTTCCCAGTTAGTCTCGGTTTAGACCGACGACGATTTGAATTACACCGGAAACCGAGTCGTCGACATGAAGTCCGTTTGCAAGAAGGTCCGTTGTTCCCAGTCCTGCGGATTTCACATAAGCCTTGCCATCCGGAGTCACGATGTTCAGGCGATAGTCGCCAGTTGGAACGTTGGGCATCTCAATCGTTCCACTGGCTGGTACGGCAACGGTCAGCGTCAGGTTCGGAATGCGTGTCGATGT
>Ga0134122_10001739_pt1 | contig 15823 bp, 11 predicted proteins | sample KB302_FD_96461 | JGI IMG/M metagenome (GOLD analysis project Ga0134122, IMG submission 96461) | Terrestrial soil microbial communities without Nitrogen fertilizer from Kellogg Biological Station, Michigan, USA - KB3-0-2 | ecosystem: Environmental > Terrestrial > Soil > Unclassified ... | reverse complement strand
CTTTATAGACGAAAAGTCGCGGATTGCATAAGGATTACTGCCGCTCTCCTGCCGTCAGCGGATTGTCAGTATTCGTTGCCCGGCTGGGTGAGCGCGTCCTATACTCACGGCCACCGAGACTTACGTCACCAAGCAATGAACAACCGAGTCGCAGCAGTCCTCATCGCCGCGCTTGCCGGGGCTTTCGCAGCAGAGTTCGTGTGGGCGCAAGCGCGGAGCACCGCGCCGGCGCAAGCGCGCGCGGGCGCGACGACGCCAGCGCAGGCTCGCGCCTACATCTACGGCGCATTCCTCACCCAGGCGGCGCCGGGCATCCTGAGCGACAGCATCAAGCTCGGGCCCGAACTGGAGAAGCGGCTCAATCTTCCCGCCGGCGCCGACAGCGGCAAGACCTATGAAGCGCTGGTCGCGCTGACCGACGGCAAGCAGCTCGACGTGCGGCGCGCCACCGACGACGAGGTCTCGGGGTACGGCATGGTGCCGGGGCTCAACCTCGCGCTGCCGATCTACACGCTGCAAGCCGGCGACCAGAAATTCCTCGTCCAGTACGACCTGCAGGCGAACGCAATTCCGTTCGTCGGCCAGCTCGGCGTCCGGCCGCTCGCCGTGCGGCCTTCCGGCGCGGCGGCCGCCCGCAGCGGCGAATTCGATGCGAAGAAACCTTCGATCGTGACCCTGGTCTGGACCGAGAGCTTCGACTACAACCGCGCCGCGCTCTCGCCGGCGGTGCGCGCCAAGATCGACAGCGACGTCATGCCCAAGCTCAAGGACTTCGTCGAGATCCGCTACATCAACGTCAACGGTCATACCGACATCCTCGGCTCGCCGGTCTACAACCAGATGCTGTCGGAGAAGCGCGCCGAGGCCGTCCGCGACTACCTGGTGTCGCAAGGCGCGAGCGCGGAGAAGATCGAGGTGTATGGCTTCGGCAAGACGCTGCCGATCAAGTCCTGCCGCGAGGAAACGGGCCGCCGCGCCCTGATCGAGTGCCTCGCGCCGAACCGCCGCGTGCACATCGAGGTGCAGGGCACGCTGCGGCAGTAGCCGGGTTCGCCGCCCCTCAGGTCGCCCATCGGCGCGCGCGGCCGACGGCTTCGCGCCAGCGCTTCATCTTTTCCCCGGCTTCGTCGCGGCTCATGCTCGGCTCGAAGCGCCGGTCGAGCTGCCAGTGGCCGGCGACTTCTTCGCGCGACTTCCACAGATTGACGGTCAGGCCGGCGAGGTAGGCGGCGCCGAGCGCGGTGGTCTCGAGCACCTTCGGCCGTGCCACCGGCACGCCGAGCAGGTCGGCCTGGAATTGCATCAGCAGGTCGTTTGCCGCGGCGCCGCCGTCGACGCGCAGCTCGGAGAGCTTCTCGCCAGAATCCTTCTGCATCGCCTCGAGCAGCTCGGCGCTCTGGAAGGCGATCGATTCCAGCGCGGCGCGGGCGATGTGCGCTTTCGTGGTCCCGCGCGTCAACCCGACGATGGCGCCGCGCGCATGCGGGTCCCAGTAAGGCGCGCCGAGGCCGGTGAACGCCGGCACCAGGTAGACGTCGCCGGAATCGAGCACCTCGGCGGCGAGGCGCTCGACTTCGCTCGAGCTCCTGAAAAACTCGAGGCCGTCGCGCAGCCATTGCACGACGGCGCCGCCGACGAAGACGCTGCCTTCGAGCGCGAACTCCAGGCCGCCGGTCTGCGCGCACGAGGTCGAGATCAGGCCGCTCTGCGAGCGGATCACCTTGTCGCCGGTGTGCAGCAGCATGAAGCAGCCGGTGCCATAGGTGTTCTTCGCCATTCCCGCGCGGTGGCAGCCCTGGCCGAAGGTCGCCGCCTGCTGGTCGCCGGCGATGCCGCCGACCACCACCGCCTCGTCGAGCACGCTTTTGGGCAGCATGCCGAAGGCGTGCGACGAAGGATGCGCGTCGGGCAGGATGGCGCGCGGCACGCGCAGCAGAGTGAGCAGCTCCTCGTCCCAGTCGTTCATGTGGATGTTGAACAGCATGGTGCGCGACGCATTCGAGACGTCGGTGACATGCGTGCGGTTGCCGGTCAGCTGCCACACCAGCCAGGTGTCGACCGTGCCGAACGCCAGCTCGCCGCGCTCGGCGCGCGCCCGCGCCCCGGGGACGTTGTCGAGCAGCCAGGCGATCTTGGTGCCGCTGAAGTACGGATCGATGACCAGGCCGGTGCGCTCGCGCACCAGGCTCTCGGCGCCGACCTGGCGCAGCTCCTCGCACTGCGGCGCGGTGCGCCGGTCCTGCCAGACGATCGCGTTGTGGATCGGCTCGCCGGTCTGGCGGTCCCAGACGATGGTCGTCTCGCGCTGGTTGGTGATGCCGACGGCCATCAGCTCCTTGAGCGGTACGCCGCTGCCGCGCACCGCCTCGCGCGCCACCTCGCGCTGGGTGCGGAAAATTTCCTTCGCGTCGTGCTCGACCCAGCCGGGCTGCGGGAAGATCTGCGGAAACTCGCGCTGCGCGACCGACTTCGGCGTGCCCTTCTCGTCGAAGAGGATCGCGCGCGAGCTGGTCGTTCCCTGGTCGAGGGCGAGCACGAAGGGCATGGCGAGAGCGCGAGTCTAGCAAGTCGCCGATGCTAAAATCCGCGGCGATGCCCTTGCCTGTTTCCGATGTCGAGCGCGAGCTGCGACACACCCGGCGCGTGCGCTACGAAGGCTACAAGCGCAGCGACGGCTTGTGGGACATCGAGGCGCACCTCTCCGACGTCAAGAACCACGACTTCAACCTGAAGACCGGCGTGCGCCGCGCCGGGCTGCCGGTGCACGAGATGTGGCTGCGCATCACCATCGATCGCAGCCTGACGATCGTCGAAGCGGCGGCGTCGTCCGACGCGGTGCCCTATCCCGGCGGCTGCGAAGCCATCGCGCCGGCCTATCGCAAGCTGGTCGGCCTGACGCTGAGAAGGAATTTTCGCAAGAGCGTTGCGGAATTGTTCGGCGGCACCCGGGGTTGCACCCATCTGACCGAGATGCTCGCCGGCCTGCCGACCGCGGCGATCCAGACCTTCGCCGGCGAGATGCCCGAGGAGCGCGACGACGGGCGCAAGCCCTTCCAGCTTGATCAATGCCACGCCTTGGAAACAACCACGGAGACGGTTCGCAGGTGGTATCCGAAGTGGTACCGAAAGTCCGCTTGACCGGCGTCAATGCCGGCGGAGCGGTTTCCCGCCGACGATAGAACCACAATGAAAATACACGAGTACCAGGGGAAGGAAATCTTCAGAAAATACGGCGTGCCGACGCCGCGCGGCTATCCCGCGATGAGCGTCGACGAGGCCGTAGAGGCCGCGCGGAAGCTGGGTGGCAAGGTCTGGGTCGTCAAGGCGCAGATCCACGCCGGCGGCCGCGGCAAGGGCGGCGGGGTGAAGGTTGCCAGGTCGCTCGATGAAGTCAGGGATCTGTCAAAAAAAATACTGGGAATGCAGCTGAAGACCCACCAGACGGGGCCGCAGGGACAGAAGGTGCGGCGCCTGCTGGTCGAGGAGGGCGCCGACATCAAGAAGGAGCTGTATGTCGGCATGCTGGTCGACCGCGGCACGCAGAAAGTGGTGCTGATGGCCTCCGCTGCCGGCGGCATGGACATCGAGGAAGTGGCGGCGAAGACCCCGGAGAAAATCCACAAGGTGTTCATCGACCCGGCCAGCGGGCTGACGAGCGCCGAAGCGGCGGACGTGGCGGCGAAGATCGGCATCCCTTCCTGGTCGGTGCAGCAGTGCGCCTCGCTGCTGAAGGCGCTCTACAAGTGCTTCCTCGAGACCGATGCATCGCTGGTCGAGATCAACCCCCTCATCGTCACCAACCAGGAAAAAGTCATCGCGCTCGATTCGAAGATGAATTTCGACGACAACGCGCTGTTCCGCCACCCGGACCTCGTCGCGCTGCGCGATCTCGATGAGGAGGACCCGCTCGAGGTCGAGGCCTCGAAGTACGACCTGAACTACATCTCGCTCGACGGCAACATCGGCTGCATGGTGAACGGCGCCGGCCTGGCGATGGCGACCATGGACACGGTGAAGCTGTTCGGCGGCTCGCCGGCCAACTTCCTCGACGTCGGCGGCGGCGCGACGGCGGAGAAGGTCACCGCCGCGTTCAAGATCATGCTCTCCAACCCGAAGGTGAAGGCGATCCTGGTCAACATCTTCGGCGGCATCATGAAGTGCGACACCATCGCGAGCGGCGTGGTCGCCGCGGCGCGCGAGACGAAGATCTCGGTGCCGCTGGTGGTGCGCATGAAGGGCACCAACGAGGACCTGGGGAAGAAGATCCTCAAGGACTCGGGGCTGCCGATCATCTCGGCGGACAACATGGGGGACGCCGGGAAAAAAGTTGTTGCTGCGATCAAGAAGAAGGCGGTAAAGAAGAAAAAGGTCGTGGTGAAGAGGAAGGTGAAAAAGAAAAAATGAGCATCCTGATCAACAAGGATACGCGGGTCGTCACCCAGGGCATCACCGGCAAGACCGGCATGTTCCACACGCAGACCAGCCGCGCTTACGCCAACGGCAAGGCGTGCTACGTCGCCGGCGTGAACCCGAAGAAGGCGGGCGAGGACTTCGAGGGAATCCCGATCTTCGGCTCGGTCAAGGATGCGAAGGAGAAGACTGGCGTCAACGTCTCGGTCATCTACGTGCCGCCGCCGTTCGCCGCCGCCGCGATCTGGGAGGCGATCGAGGCCGACCTCGATCTGGTGATCTGCATCACCGAGGGCATCCCGGTGCGCGACATGGTGGAGGTGCGCGACCGCATGCGGCGCGAGAACCGCCGGACGAAGCTGGTCGGCCCGAACTGCCCGGGCGTGATCACGCCGGGCGAGATCAAGATCGGCATCATGCCCGGCCATATCCACAAGAAAGGGCGCGTCGGCGTGGTGTCGCGCTCGGGCACGCTCACCTATGAAGCGGTCGGGCAGCTCACCGAGCTCGGCATCGGCCAGTCGAGCGCGGTCGGCATCGGCGGCGATCCGGTCAACGGCCTGAAGCACATCGACGTGATGCAGCTGTTCAACGAGGACAAGGAAACCGATGCGGTCATCATGATCGGCGAAATCGGCGGCTCGGACGAAGAGGACGCGGCGCGCTGGGTGAAGAAGAACATGAAGAAGCCGGTGGTCGGCTTCATCGCCGGCATCACCGCGCCGCCCGGCAAGCGCATGGGCCACGCCGGCGCGATCATCTCCGGCGGCAAGGGCACGGCGCAGGAGAAGCTCGCGGTGATGGAAGAGTGCGGCATCAAGGTGACGCGCAACCCGGCGGAAATGGGAAGGACGCTCAAATCCATTCTCAAGTAATGCGCTCGCCGCTCGCGGCGACCCTGCCCTACGCCGCGACGATCTTCCTCTCGTCGTTCCTGCTGTTCCTGGTGCAGCCGATCATCGCCAAGCAGATCCTGCCGTGGTTCGGCGGATCTGCGGCGGTGTGGACGACCTGCCTGGTGTTCTTCCAGAGCATCCTGCTCGCCGGCTACGCCTACGCCGACTGGACGACCCGCCTCGGCGCGCGCCGCCAGGCGCTGCTGCACGTCGCGCTGCTCGCGGTTTCGCTGCTCTGCCTGCCGATCCTCGCCTCGACCGCCTGGAAGCCGCAGGGCAACGAAGAGCCGATCGGGCGCATCCTGCTGCTGCTGCTCGCGACCATCGGCCTGCCGTATTTCCTGCTTTCGACCACCACGCCGCTGCTGCAGGCCTGGTACTGGCGGCGGTTCCGCAGCGTCGTGCCCTACCGGCTGTTCGCGCTTTCCAACCTGGCGTCGCTGCTGGCGTTGCTCGGCTTTCCGGTGCTGTTCGAGCCGGCGTTCGACCTGAAGGCGCTCGGCTGGGGCTGGTCGTTCCTGTTCGCCGGCTTCGCGCTCCTGTGCGCGGGGACGGCATGGCTGTCCATGAACGGAAATGGGGCCGAGGAAAAAGTCGCTCTCCCCGGGGAGAAGCCTTCGACGAGAAGCCAGCTGCAGTGGCTCGCGCTTTCGGCGATGGGGTCGGTGATGCTCCTTGCGGTCACCAACCACATCACGCAGAACGTCGCCAGCGTGCCGTTCCTGTGGGTGGTGCCGCTTTCGATCTACCTCGTGAGCTTCATCCTCGCCTTCGATCACCCGCGCTGGTACTGGCGGCCGCTGTTCCTCGCGCTGGCGATCGTGCTGGTGCCGTTGATGGCCTGGTACGCGCCGTCGCTCGATCTGCGCGTGGCGATGCCGATCTATGTCGCCGGCCTGTTCGCGGCGTGCATGTTCTGCCACGGCGAGCTGGCGAGCCTCAAGCCCGATCCCGCGCACCTGACGCGCTTCTACCTGATGATCTCCCTCGGCGGCGCCGTCGGCGCGGTGCTGGTGGCGATCGTCGCGCCGCTCGTGCTGTCGGGCTACTTCGAGCTCGGCCTCGCGCTGGTGCTGCTGGCGCTGCTCATTTCGGTGCGCCTGCGCGGCGCGGCGCTGCTCGGCGGCATCGCGGTGGCAGTGGCGACCGTGGTGCTGGTGACCCGCGCGGCTCAGGAGTACAGCGAAGGCGTGCGGGTGATGGAGCGGGACTTCTACGGCGTGGTGCGGACCGTCGATCACCAGAGCCCGATTCCCTACCGCTCGATGTACCACGGCTCGATCATGCACGGCGGCCAGCTGCTGGGCGATTCGTTCCGCAACGTGCCGGCCGATTATTTCGGCCCGGGCTCGGGCTATGGCCGCGTTTTCGGTTCCTTGAGGGAAATCAACCCGAAAAAACCGCTGCGCGTCGGCGTCATCGGCCTCGGCGCCGGCGTGATCGCTTCCTGGATGAAGCCCGGCGACGCGCTGGTGTTCTACGAGATCAGCCCGCGCGTGGTCGATATCGCGAAGCGCGAGTTCACCTTCCTGCACGACACGTCGGCGCGGACCGAGCTGGTGATGGGCGACGGGCGGCTTTCGCTCGAGCGCGAGCCGCCTCGCGGCTACGACGTGATGGGCATCGACGCCTTCTCCGGCGACTCGATCCCGATGCACCTGGTGACGCGCGAGGCGATGGCGCTCTACGTCAAGCACCTCAAGCCCGACGGCGTGATCGTCTTCCAGGCGACCAACCGCTTCATCGACCTGCTGCCGGTGGTCAAGCGCCTCGCCTCGGAGTTCGGCTTCGAGGCGGTGAACGTCTCGGACGTTCCCGAAAGCAGCGAGGGGCCCGAGTACTGGTATTCGCCCACCGACCAGATCATCGTCACGCGCAATGCGAAGCTGCTCGCCTGGCCGCGCATCGCCGAGGCGGCCGAGGAAATCGAGGAGCGCGGCAACCTGCCGACCTTCACCGACTCGCACCACAATCTGCTGCGCATCCTGAAGTAACATTCGCCGCATGCTCAGGCGCCTGTTCGGCGGCAGACGCTCGGCGCAGGAGGAATTCGCGCGCGGCACCGCGGCCGCGCAGGCCGGGCGCATGGCGGAAGGGATCGTCGCGCTACGCAGCGCCGTCGAGCTCAAGCCCGATTTCCCGGAAGCGCACTACAACCTCGGCGCCGCCTACCGCGACGTCGGCAACGCCGACGCCGCGCTCGCCGCCTACCGCCGCGCCGCCGAGCTCGTGCCGAAATTCGCCGACGTCCACGTCGATATCGCCTCGCTGCTGCGCGAGCGGCGCGAGCTCGAGCAGGCCGAGCAGAGCCTGAACCGCGCGCTGGCGCTGAGGCCGGCCTTCCCGGAGGCGCTGCTCGAGCTCGGCAACGTGCACAAGGGCGCGGGCGACTGGCGCGCCGCGGTCGAGGATTTCCGCCGCGCGGTGAGCCTCGCTCCGACCTTCGGGCGGGCGCGCTGGGCGCTGGCGGTGGCGCAGATCCCGATGCTCGACGATGGCGAGACCGACCGCGAGGAGCGCCGGCAGGCCTTCGCGCGCGAGCTCGGCGCGCTCGAGGCCTGGACCGCGACCGACCCGCAGGCGTTCCGCGCGGTCGCCGAGCAGCAGCCGTTCTACCTCGCCTATCACGAGGTCTCGAACCGCGACCTGCTGGCGCGCTACGGAAAGCTCTGCGCCTTGCTGATGCAGGGCTGGCAGCTCGGCGCCGGCCTCGAGCCGCCGCGGCGCGGCGGGCGCGGCAAGCCGGAGCGCCTCAAGCGCGACTCCAGGATCCGCGTCGGCATCGTCTCGGCGCACATTTCGGACCACTCGGTCTGGCTCGCGTTCGTGCGCGGCTGGGTGCAGCGCCTCGATCCGCGGCGCTTCGAGGTGCATCTCTTCCACCTCTCGGCGAAGCGCGACGCGGAAACCGAGCTCGCGATCTCGCTCGCCGCCGCGTTCCACGACGGCAAGGGCGCCTGGGAGAACTGGGCGCGCTTCATCCACGGCAGCCGCATGGACGTGCTCATCTATCCCGAGATCGGCATGGACCCGGCGACCGCGAAACTCGCCTGCCTGCGGCTCGCGCCAGTCCAGGCGACGAGCTGGGGCCAGCCGCAGACGAGCGGGCTGCCGACCATGGACTACTATCTTTCGGCACAGGCGCTCGAGCCGCCGGACGCGCAGGCGCACTACAGCGAGGCGCTCGAGCTGCTTCCCGGTACGAGTTGCTGGCTGCCGCACGCCGCCGACGCGGCGCCGGGAGCGCGGCAGCCAGCACCGGATCTCCCCGCTGCCGAGGTGCTGCTGCTCTGCCCCGGGACGCCGTTCAAGTACGCGGCCGCTCACGACGCGCTGCTCGTCGAGATCGCGCGTCGCGTCCCCGGCGGCAAGCTGGTGTTCTTCCGCAGCCAGCCCGAAGCGCTGTCGCTCCGCCTCGAGCGGCGCCTGCGGGCGGCGTTCGAGCGAGCGGGGCTGGGATTCGAGCGCCACGTCGCCTTCCTGCCCTGGCAGCATCCGCAGGCCTTCCAGGCGATCCTCGGCGCCGCCGACCTCTACCTCGATACGGTCGGCTTTTCCGGCTTCAACACCGCGCTGCAGGCGGTGCGCTGCGGCCTGCCGGTCGTGACGCGCGAAGGAAGCTTCATGCGCGGCCGCCTTGCAAGCGGCATGCTGCGGCACATCGGCCTCGACGAGCTGGTCGCGACCTCGGATGCCGGCTACGTCGAGCTTGCCGTCGCGCTGGCGACCGACGCCGGGCGGCGGCAGAATCTGCGCGAGCGCCTGCGCGGCGCACGCGAGCGGTTGTTCGAGGACGACGCGCCGGTGCGCGCGCTCGAAGCTTTTCTGGAGAGGGTGGTCGAACGATGAGACGCTTCAAGCAGGTCGATGTTTTCACCGCAACGCCCTTTCGCGGCAACCCCGTCGCGGTGGTGATCGACGCCGAAGGGCTCGACGACGCGACCATGCAGCGCATCGCCTGCTGGACCAACCTCTCCGAGACTACGTTCCTGCTGCCGAGCGCGATCGCCGACTACCGGCTGCGGATCTTCACGCCGCTGCAGGAGCTGCCGTTCGCCGGGCACCCGACGCTCGGCAGCGCGCACGCCGCCCTCGAGGCCGGGTTCGTGACAAAGAAGAAGCAGCTCAAGCAGGAATGCCTCGCCGGCGTGATGGAGCTCACCGTCGACGGCGAAGAGATCTTCGTCCGCGGGCCCCAGGCGAAAGTGGCTGAAATCGACTCGGCGCGACTCGCGCGCACGCTCGGCGTGGCGGCCAAGGGTTTTCTCAGGGTCGATGTCGGCGCCGTCTGGGTTATCGCCGAGGTGGCGAGCCCGGATGCGCTCGCGAAGGTGAAGCCCGACATGAGCGCGCTCGCCAGCGCCAGCAACGAGCTCAAGATCGCCGGCGTGACGCTGTTCGCCGCGTCGGCAAAGTCCGAGATGCACGTGCGCTCGTTCGCGCCGGCGCACGCCATTCCCGAGGATCCGGTGTGCGGCACCGGCAACCTGAGCGTCGCCGCGTACCTTCGCCACACCGGCGAGCTGAAGCGCTTCGGCGATCGCTATGCCGCGCGGCAGGGCATGCAGCTCGGTCGCGACGGGCGCGTCTCGGTGCGCGTCGACGCCGACGGCGTGCGCATCGGCGGGCCGTCGGTCACCTGCATCGACGGCACTCTGGCGATTGAAAAGTAAGGAAAAGTGAGCAGCCGCTGGCGGGAGAACCGGATACACTTGCGCGCCATGTCGGCGACCGGACCTATGTTGGCTATCGCACATATCAAAGAGCAGAAGCGCGCGCTCATCAATCGCTACGCGAAGCCGGACAATTCCTCGGGCTTCATCCAGATCCTCAATACGCTGCCGCCGTACGCCGCGCTCTGGTACGCCGTCGCGCCGAGCGCCGAGATTTCGTACTGGCTGACCGCGGGCATCGCGCTGCTGATGGTGCTGTTCCTGACGCGCGTTTTCGTGCTGATGCACGAATGCGGTCACGGCAGCCTGTTCCGTACCGGCCGGCTCAACCGCGGTTTCGGCTTCGTGCTCGGCGTGGTCTCGGGCATGCCGCAGTACGTGTGGTCGCAGCACCACGCCTATCACCATTCGACCAACGGCAACTGGGCGAAGTACCGCGGCCCGTTCGTCGTCGACACGGTCGACGACTACGCGGCCATGGATGAGAAGCAGCGACGCCGCTACCAGTTCCTGCGCCGGATCTGGATGCTGCCGCTGCACGGCTTCGTCTACGCGCTGTTCATGCCGCGCTATACCTGGCTGAAGGGCAGCGCCAGCCTGCTCTGGCACATCGCGAGGGGCAAGCGGGCCGAGTTCAGCACCCGCTACTGGAGCTCGCCGCTCGAGTACCGGCACATGACCTGGAACAACGTCGTGCTGCTCGGCCTGTGGCTGGCGATGTCGCTCGCCATCGGCCCGCTGCTGTTTTTCGCCGTCTACGTCGCCAGCCTCTCGCTCGCCACCGCGGTCGGCCTCACGCTCTTCACGGTGCAGCACAACTTCGAGCATTCGTACGCGAGCGGCGACGAGGGCTGGGACTACGATACCGCCGCGATCGAGGGCACCAGCTTCCTGGTGCTGCCCGGCTGGCTCAACTGGTTCACCGCCAGCATCGCCTACCATCACGTCCACCACCTGTCGGCCAGCATTCCCAACTACCGGCTGGCGCAGTGCCACCAGGAAAACCAGCACCTGTTTTCCAGCGTGACGCGCATCCGCCTCGCCGAAATACCGGGGGCGCTCAGCCACATCCTCTGGGACACCCGCGCGCGCCGCATCATCTCGGTCGCCGAGTTCGAGGCGCAGGCCGCCGCGGCAACCGCCGCGGCTTAAAGCAGGTCGGGCTCGCCGCAGCGCCGCAGGATCTCGGCGCGCACGCGGTCGCGCAGCCTGACCGCGGCGTTCCAGTCGTTGCCGTCGGGCATGATCGGCGGCGCGAAGCTGACCGACACCGTCGAGCGGCGCACGTACCAGGTCCCCTCTCGCAGCATCGAGCGCACGCCGCGCAGGCCCACCGGGACTACCGGGATGCCCGCCTGCGCCGCGACCTGGAAAGCGCCGGTGCGGAACGCCAGCAGCCCGGCGTGGTGGCGGAACGTGCCCTCGGGAAAGAGCAGGAGCGAGACGCCGCGCCTCGCCGCCGCCACCAGCTCGTCGGCGTTCTCGGCGCTCTTCTGCACGTCGAAACGCTCGACGAACACCGAGCCGATCCCGGCGAGGAAGGTCTTCATGATGAAGTTGCCCAGGAACTCGCTTTTCGCGACGTAGGCGTAGCGGTTGTACTTCAACACCGACATCAGCACCACGCCGTCCATGTAGCTGGTGTGATTGGGGGCGATCACCGCCGGGCCGGCGGGCAGGTTCTCCAGCCCCCGCACCACCACCCGGATACCGGAGAGCCAGAGAAACATCTTGGCCAGGGTGTGCCCGGTGTTCCACGCGATGCGCACGCTGCCGAACGCCGCCGCGAGGAAAGCGATCAGCATCAAGGGCGGAAAGACGAGGTAGGCGCGCGCGGCGAAAAGAAGCCCACGCACCACGCGCCAGCCGCGGCGCAGCTGCGGCACGACCCCGGCAACGGCGAGGCGGACAAACTGCAGCCACACGGCCTGCGGCCGCACTGCGGATGCGCCGCGCTCGTAGTATTCGCGCGCGGCGACGCGCCGGATCTTGCCGCTCGAGGTCTTGGGCACGGTGTGCGGCGGCGCGAGCACGATGTCGTCGACCGGCCCGCCGAGCAGGCTGAGCGCGAGGTCGTTGATCTTGCGCTTCAGCGCCTGGTGCTGCGCGGCATCCTCGCCGCGCGTCTCGGCGAGCACCACCACCCGCTCGGTGGCGCTCGCGCGATCCCGCGAGCCGAACACCGCGACGCAGCCGCGCCGCACGCCCGCGAGATCGCCGACCGCCTCCTCGAGCTCGTAGGGACTGATGTTGCGACCGCCGCGGATGATCACGTCCTTCTCGCGGCCGGTGATGTAGAGCGCGCCCTCGGAAAGGTAGGCGCGGTCGCCGGTGTTCACCCAGTGGCCGTCGAACAGGCCGCGCGTCGCCTCCGGGTTGCGGTAGTAGCCGCTGGTCGCCGAGGGTCCCTTGAACTGCAGCTGCCCCTCGGCGCGGTCGGGCAGCTCGAGCCCCGCGGCGTCGACGATGCGCAGGTCGTGGTCCGCCAGCACGCGGCCGCAGGCGACGATCTTCAATGGCGCGGGATCGCCCTCGCGCGCCGGCACCGCTTCGCCATCGCTCGCCAGCCGCTCGCGGTCGAGGAGGTCGACCGTCCAGGGCTCGCCCGGCGGCGTGAACGCGAGGCCGACGGAGGCTTCCGCGAGGCCGTACACCGGGGAAAGGACATTTTTTCCGAAGCCATGTTTCGAAAATCGCTCTTCGAATGCCTTCAGCGTGTCCGGGCTGACCGGCTCGGCGCCGTTGAAGGCGAAGCGCCAGGAAGAGAGCTCGAGACCCTGCAGCTCGTCTTCCGGGATTCTCCGCAAGCACAGTTCATACGAAAAATTCGGGCCGCCCGAGATGGTCCCGCCGTGGCGGTGGATGGCGCGCAGCCACGAGCTCGGCCGCGACAGGAACGCGAGCGGCGACATCAGCACCACCGGGAAGCCGAGGTACATGGTGGCGAAGCAGCCGCCGATCAATCCCATGTCGTGGTAGAGCGGCAGCCAGCTCACGAACACGTCCCCGGCGCCCGCGCGCGCGGCGCGGCCCATGGCGCGCACGTTGGCGAGCAGGTTGGCGTGCGTCAGCACCACGCCCTTCGGTTGTCCGGTGCTGCCCGAGGTGTACTGCAGGAAGGCGATCTGCCCGCCGCTGCCGCGCACCGGCGCGAAGTCCTTGCCATCGCCCGTGAAATCCGCCGGCACCAGCACCGCGCGCAGCGATTCCACCTGCGCGCGCAGCAGCCACGCCAGCGGCTTTGCTTCCGGCACCGTGACCATGAGCGCCGCGCCGCAGCTCTTCAGGATGCCGACGTGGCGCGTCATGTGGTCTTCGATGGTGGTGAGGCGCGCCGGCGGGTAGAGCGGCACCGGGATGCCGCCCGCGAGCAGCGTGCCGTAGAAGCAGAAAAGGTAGTCCCTCGAGGTCGGCAGCATGATCGCCACCGTCTGTCCCGGTGCCAGCCCGGCCTCGGCAAGGCGCAGGGCGTAGCGCGAAGCGCCCTCCCAGATCGCGCGGTAGCTGAGCGAGATCTCCGACTGGTCTTCGTACAGGAAGACGCTCAGCCGGTCGGGCTGGCGCTCGACGTGGTACGCGAGCGCCTCGACCAGCGTCTGTGCATCGGCGGGCGGGCGCACGCCTTCGCGCTGCGACAGGCTCGCGACCGTGCGGTCGGCGGCGCGGGGCGACTGGCCGGCGCTGGCGAGGAGGAAGCGAAGCAGGTCGCGCGGCGTCTCGGCTGCGGCGAGCGCCTGCTCGGCGAGGCTGGCGCCGAACTCGCGCTCCAGGCGCAGAACCAGCTCGACGCGCGCCAGGCTGTCCATTCCAAGGTCGCGCTCGAGCGAGCTGTCGAGGGCGACCTCGGCGGCGAAATGCGGATGCGCCTCGCGTGCAACCTCCGCCACGACGGCGAGCAGCTTGTTCGGATCGACGGTCGGAGCCACGCCGGGGGCGAGTGTACACTCGCTCCGCATGCCGTAATTCCGCGAGGGGAGTGACCGACGATGGGCTGGTTCGACACGAGCGAGGTGGACGCATTCGCGAAATGGGTGGTGAACGAGGTGGTGCAACGCATGCCTCCCGACTCGCTCGGCACCGCCGACCAGAAGCTGGCCGACCGCATTCACCGCATGAACGAGTTCGTCTCCGGGCGCGCCGTGACCATGGCCGCCGAGAAGCGGCCGAACTTCTACAAGCGGGCGCGCCTCGCCAACCAGGTCAAATGGGGACTGCGCGAGGCGGGCTACACCAGGAGCTTCGCCGACACCTTCACCTACGAGCTCGCCACCCTGATTACGGTCAGCGCCAGGAAGCCCCGCAAGCCCTGAGCCGATGCTGCGCCGCCTGCTGAGCCGCCTATCGCGCCGCGCCGCGGAGCGGCTGGTCGCCGAAGGCAATCGCGCCGAGGCGGCGGGCCGCTTCAGCGAGGCCTGCGACCGCTACCAGCAGGCGCTGAAGATCCTGCCGGGGCACGCGCCGGCCTATCTCAATCTCGGCATCGCGCTCGAGGGCGCCGGCGACGCGCGCGCCGCGCGCGAGGCGTACCTCGCGACGCTCGAGGTCGATCCCGGCAATCCGTTCGCGCACTTCAACCTGGGCAAGCTGCTGCACGCCGCCGGCAACCATGGCGAGGCGGTGCGCCAGCTGCGCGCCGCTCTCGAGCGCAAGCCCGACTTCACCGACGCGCGCGTGGTGCTGGCGAGCGTGCTCGAGGCGCAGGCCGATGCCGAAGGCGCCGTGGCGACGTTGCAGCAGGTGGTCGCGGAGCGTCCGGACTACGCGGGCGCCTGGTACAACTACGCGCTGCTGCTGCAGAGGCTCAACCGCGTGGCGGAAGCCGAGGCGGCGATGCGGCGCGCGATCGAGCTCTGGCCCGACCGGGCCGACCTGTGGCTGCGGCAGGCCGAGATGCTGAAGGCGCTGCAGCGGCTGCCCGAGTCCGAGGTCGCGCTGCGCCGCGCGCTGGCCCTCAACCCGCGCCTCTCGGGCGGCTACCGGCTGCTCGCCAGCATCCTTGCGGATCAGCTGCGCCTCGACGAGGCGCTGCAAGTGCTCGCCGCCGGGCGCGAATTCGACAGCGACGGCTACACGCACGCCTGCGAGCTGTTCATGCTCAACTTCGACGAGAAGATCTCGACCGAGGCGCTGTTCGAGCGGCACAAGCAATTCGGCGCCGAGGTCGAGCGACTGCATCCGCCGACCTTCCACGGCTTCGCCGGCGCGCGCGACCCGGAGCGCAGGCTGCGCATCGGCTACATCTCGGGAGACTTTCGCGAGCATCCCATCGGCTGGACGTTCGCGCCGCTGATCGAGCGCCTCGATCGCTCGCGCTACGAGGCGTGGTGCTACTCGCTTTTCGAGGCGGCCGACGACGTGACGCGACGCATCGGGACCAGCGCCACGCAGTGGCACGACGTCTCCGCGCTCTCGACGCAGCAGGTGGCGAACTTCATCAACGCCGACCGCATCGACATCCTCGTCGACCTTTCCGGATACGCCGGCATTTCGCCGATGGACGTCCTGGCCAGCCGGCCGGCGCCGGTGCAGGCGAGCTGGCTCGGGTACCTCTCGACCAGCGGCATGGCGTGCGTCGACTATCGCGTCACCGACGTGCACGCCGATCCGCCCGGGCTCGCCGACCGCTACCACACCGAAAAGCTGCTGCGGCTGCCGCATTCGCAGTGGTGCTATCGCCCGCCCGCCGCTTCGGAGCAGGCGGGCGAGCCGCTGCCCGCGCCACCTCGCGAGCGCAACGGCTTCGTCACCTTCGGCTCGTTCAACCAGTCGGCGAAGCTCTCGCCGACGACGCGCCGGCTTTGGGCCGAGATCCTGAAGCGCGTGCCGGGCTCGCGCCTGCTGGTG
>Ga0134122_10001738_pt1 | contig 15824 bp, 17 predicted proteins | sample KB302_FD_96461 | JGI IMG/M metagenome (GOLD analysis project Ga0134122, IMG submission 96461) | Terrestrial soil microbial communities without Nitrogen fertilizer from Kellogg Biological Station, Michigan, USA - KB3-0-2 | ecosystem: Environmental > Terrestrial > Soil > Unclassified ... | reverse complement strand
TCGGGGTCGGGATTCCACGGCGGATCCCGGACCCCGGATCCCGCATCCCGGCCTGAGTCCCCAACAAAATTGCTCGTGCGATCGCGATCGGCAACATAAATGTGTGCTGACGCGATCGCGCGGGTTTGCCGAAAGCATCTCATCCCCTCGCGTCGCCACATGAATGTTTGAGATCGATCACAGCACGACAAAAAAGTCGTGAACGCTTCGCGCTCTTGGGTCGTTTCCGCACGTTTCTCTAAGCTTTTCACGCACTTGCGCCGTCACCTGCTGGCACCTCGCTTGCTGAATTGCGCCCCGGCACGCCTTCCGCTTCATTTCCGGCGCCCGTGACTGGAGCACTCCTGCGGACGCCCCAACAGGTGACGCATGAACCAAGCTGATACCGCGTGGATGCTCTGTTCGACCGCCCTCGTGCTGCTGATGACGCCGATGCTGGCGTTCTTCTATGGCGGGCTGGTTCGCTCGAAGAATGCCCTGAACACGATGATGATGAGCTTCATCGCGCTCGGCTTCACGGGCATCATCTGGGCGGTCATCGCGTACTCGCTCGCGTTCAGCGGCACCAACAAGTGGATTGGTGACCTCTCGAACCTGTTCCTGAGAGGCGTGGGGCTGGAGCCGCTCGGCACCATTCCGCACATGCTCCACATGTCCTACCAGGCGACGTTTGCGATCATCACCGCCGCGCTCATCTCCGGCTCGATCGTCGAGCGGATGCGCTTCTCGGCCTATGTGCTGTTCATCTCGCTCTGGGGCATCCTCGTCTACGCACCGATCGCGCACTGGGTGTGGGGCGGCGGATGGCTGGCGCAGATGGGCGCGCTCGACTTCGCGGGCGGGACGGTGGTGCACGTGAACGCCGCGATGGCTGCCGTCGCCTGCGCCATCGCGGTCGGCAACCGCCGCGAATATCCATCCTCCTCGCTCCTGCCGCACAACGTGCCGTTCACGCTGCTCGGCGCGGGCGTGCTCTGGTTCGGGTGGTTCGGCTTCAACTCCGGCAGCGCGCTGGCCTCGAACGGCATCGCCGCCCTCGCGTTTACCGCGACGTTCCTTGCACCGGCGGCCACGCTCGTCGTCTGGACGTTCCTCGACTACATCCGCTCCGGCAAGCCGACGGCGGTGGGCGCGGCGACCGCGATTGTCGTGGGCCTGGTCGCGATTACGCCTGCATCCGGCTACGTCGGGCCGATGGACGCGATCTGGCTCGGCGGCTTCGCGGCGATCCCGAGCTACCTGATGCTGCAGTTTCGCGCGAAGACGAACTTCGACGACTCGCTCGACGTGTTCGCGGCGCACGGGGTTGGTGGAACGGTCGGCGCGCTGCTGACCGGCGTCTTCGCGCAGAAGGCGCTCAACGGCGTCCAGGACGGGCTGCTCTATGGCAATCCCGGCCAACTCGGGATCCAGGCCGTCGCCGTGGCCGGTGCCGCCGTCTACAGCTTCGTCGTGAGCTTCATCCTCGTGAAGATCGTCGGCCTCGTCATCGCGCTGCGCCCCTCGTCCGAAGACGAGATGACCGGCCTCGACGTCAGCCAGCACGGCGAGGAAGCCTACCTGCACGCGGAGTCGTCTTCGACGAGGATGATGGCCTAGGACGGATCACCACGATGGCCGCTTCGCGCCATGCACGGAGCCCACGAAGTAAATAAGATTGCTTCGTGGTCTTCGTGGTTGCCGTAAGGCCTTCGTGGTTACCGTGAGGCCTCCGTGGTAACCCCGTCGTTCAACGGGTTGCGGGTCCTCACGCTGGAGAGCCGGCGCAGCAGCGAGATGGCTGCGCTGGTGTCCAACTACGGCGGGCAGCCGCTGTCCGCGCCCGCCCTTCGCGAAGTCCCGCTCGACACCAACACCGAGGCGTTCGCATTCATCGACTCGCTGCTTCGCCATGAATTCGACCTCGTCATCCTGCTGACCGGTGTCGGCACCCGGGCGTTGCTGGCGGTTGTCGATCGGCGCGGTCTGCGCTCCGCGTTCCTCGCGGCGCTCGGCAGCACCAGGATCGCCGCGCGCGGGCCGAAGCCGGTGGCCGTGCTGCGCGAGCTTGGACTGACGCCCTGGGTCGTCGCGCCCGAGCCGAACACGTGGAAGGAGCTGATCGCCGCCCTCGACGCGAAGGCGGCGGAGCTCACGCTGCGCGGCGCGCGCGTTGCGGTCCAGGAATACGGCACGTCGAACGCGCAGCTGCTCGACGGCCTGCGCGAACGCGGGGCCGGCGTCGTCAGCGTGCCGGTCTACCGGTATGCATTGCCGGACGACCTCGGGCCGCTCGAGGCGGCGGTGCGCGCGGTCGCCGGACGCGACCTCGACGTGGTCCTCTTCACGACGGCAACGCAGGTCGTCCATCTCCTGGACGTCGCGCGCCGGATGAATGTCGAGCCAGCTGTGCGGCAGGGGCTGGCGGCGATGGCCGTCGCGTCGATTGGCCCGACGACCTCCGAGGAGCTGCGCGAGCAGGGGATCGCCATCGACATCGAAGCGAGTCATCCAAAGATGGGTTTCCTCGTCAGGGACGCGGCGGAGCGGGCCGCCGGTGTCCTCCGTACAAAAGGCGGCGGCGCGGCGGTAGGATGAAGGCATGGCCGAAGCACTACGGACGAAAACGGATCTGCGGGAACTGCTCAAGGACGCGGCGCTCTTCAAGGAAGCGGCATACATCGGCGGGGCGTGGGTGTCGGACGGACCGGCGCTCGCCGTACGCAACCCCGCGAACGGCGAGGTGATTGGCAACATTCCGGACGTGGGCGCCGAAGGGACGCGACGCGCGATCGACGCTGCCAACGCGGCGCTGCCGCAGTGGCGTGCGCTGCCAGCCGCGAAGCGCAGCGCGCTGCTCGAGGCGTGGTTCGACGCCATCAACCAGCACACCGACGACCTCGCGAAAATCCTGACCGTCGAGCAGGGGAAGCCGCTCGCCGAATCGCGCGGCGAAATCACGTACGGCGCCGGCTTCGTGAAATGGTTCGCCGAGGAAGGGAAGCGCGTCTACGGCGAAACCGTCCCGTCGCCGACGGCCGATCGCCGCATCATCGTGCTCAAGGAAGCCGTCGGCGTGTGCGCGGCCATCACGCCGTGGAATTTCCCGAACGCGATGATCACGCGGAAGATCGCCCCGGCGCTGGCCGCCGGCTGCACGATCGTCCTCAAGCCGTCCGAGCTGACGCCCTACTCGGCGCTCGCGCTGGCCGTGCTCGCCGAGCGTGCCGGGTTCCCCAAGGGGGTCATCAACATCGTCACCGGTCAGCCCGGCCCCATTGGCGAGGCGCTGACCTCCAGCGACGTCGTCCGCAAGCTGTCGTTCACCGGCTCGACGCGCGTCGGACGCTACCTGATGGAGAAATCCGCGGGCACGCTCAAGCGCCTGAGCATGGAGCTCGGGGGGAACGCGCCGTTCATCATCTTCGACGATGCGGATATGGACCGCGCAATGAAGGGCGTGATGGCCAGTAAGTTCCGCAACGCGGGGCAGACGTGCGTCTCGGCGAACCGGATTCTCGTGCGCGACGCGATCTACGACGAGTTCGCGTCGAAGCTGACGAAGAAGGTGTCCGGCCTCGTCGTCGGCGAAGGCCTGCAGGAAAACGCGACTGTCGGTCCGCTGATCAACGACGCTGCGACCGAGAAGGTGCTCGGCCACATCGAGGACGCGCGCACGCGCGGCGCGGTCGCGACCGTCGGCGGCGGCTCGCACGCGCTCGGCGGGCACTTCGTGGCGCCGACCGTGCTGACGGGGATGAAGACGGGGATGCGCATCGGGGCGGAGGAGACGTTCGGACCGGTTGCGCCGCTCTTCCGCTTCAAGGACGAAGACGAGGCGATCGAGCTGGCCAACAGCACGCCGTTCGGGCTGGCGGCGTACTTCTACACGGAGAACATCCGCCGCGCGTGGCGCGTCGCCGAACGGCTGGAGTTCGGCATGGTGGGCCTCAACACCGGGAGCGTCTCCGTCGAGATGGCGCCGTTCGGCGGCATCAAGCAGTCAGGCTTCGGCAGGGAAGGGTCTCACTTCGGGATCGACGAGTACCTGCAAGTGAAGGCGTTCCACATGGGGGACATTACATAACCACGAAGGACACGAAGAGCACGAAGAAACCAAAGTATATTTCCTTCGCGACCTTCGCGACCTTCGTGGTTTCATGACCGTATGCCGACTTCAGACGAACTCCTCGAGCTCGCGGAGCAGTGCGCGAAGAAACTCGATCTCGATGGCAAGGTGCGGCACGTGCCGTCGTTCTCCGACGCCGAGGACCAGTGCGAGAACGAGTACGAGGAGCTGCTGGAAGCCATCCACGATGACGAGCTCTTCGAGGCGGTGGATCTCCAGCGCCAGGAGACGCTGGTCGAGCAGATCGCGGCGGCGCTCCCGGAAGACAAGCGCATGATGATCGTCGAGCTGGCCGACAACTACGCGCGGCACATCTGGCTGCAGCAGGAAGGCGCGTATCATCTCGGCCTCGCCGTGGGCCGCCGGCTCCGGCTTCGCCGCGAACAGTAGCGTCCGCTTCAAATGGCCGATCGTGGGGTCCGGCTTTAGCCGGACCTGCCTGGGGGACCGTCAGGGTCCGCTTTCAGGCGGATCTCCTGAATCCCTCCCAGTGAAAACTCCGTGATGTGTTCGGCGATCTTGTCGATGGGGCCGGGGACCGCATCCGGGGCATTGACCAGCTGCGCGACCGCCCGGGACCACAGCATGCTGTTGAACTGGGACGTGACGCTGAGCGCGCATCGCATCGCCCGCGGATCGTCCGGTGCGCAGCCAATCAGCTCGGCGATCGTGCGGCACAAGTACGCCATGCGCGGTTGCAGCACATCCTCGGCCACCATGGCCAGCGCGGGTGACGGGTCGGACATCTCGCGCAGCATCAGCTGGTGAATCCACGTTTCGTGGTGGGTGCCGAGCAGTCGATCGGCGAAGACGGCCACGTACGCGCGGATCCGTTCGCGCGGCGGCAGGTCGCGCCCGGCGGCACGCGCTGCGTCCGTCGTTGCCTGCATCGTTTCGATCGCCATGCGCATGACCGCGTGGTAGAGGCCGTCCTTGCCGCCGAAGTGATAGTTCACGGCGGCGACGTTGGCGTGCGCCTTCTGGCAGATGTCGCGCACGGTGACCCTGGCGAACCCCCGCTCGGCGAACAGCCGCGCGGCGGCGTCGAGCAGGCGCGCGCGGGTCTCGAGATCCTCCCTCGACTTCGCTCGGGTCGGCGCCTGGCGTGCGGTCGCGTGGTGTTGGGCCATGGGTCAGAGCGTTCGCTTGAAGAGCGACGTGGCCGCGGTCATCGCGACCGCCGAGAACGCGACGAGGTACAGCAGGTCGCCCGTAATCGCGTCGATGCCGGTGTTCTTCAGCAGCAGGCTTTTGAACCCGTGCACGGCGTAGGTGAACGGGTCGACCTTCGCAATCACCTGCATCCAGTCGGGGAAGCCCTGCTGCGGATACACGGCGCCGCTCGGGAAGTAGAGCACCGTGTTGAGCACGCCGAAGATCGCGCGCGGCATCAGCGGGTCGCTCACGCGCACCATGATGAGGAACATCATGCTGATCAGCGCGAAGGCGGTGACCACGATCAGGACGACCAGCCGTAAGAAGCGCAGCGGATCGAGCGGACTCGGCACGCCGGCGATGATCGACCCGATGATCGCGATGGTGCAGCCGGCAAGCACCGCCTTGATCGTCCCCGAAACGTTGAAGCCCGCGATCAGCTCCAGCTTGCTGATCGGCGTCACGAGATACCCCTCGTGCAGGCCGCGTGCCTTGTCGTCGATGAAGATGATGCCGCCGCCGATCATCACCATCATGAAGATCGACATGACCACGATCCCCGGCAGCAGGTACTGGATGTAGGGGACGTACGGATACACCTCGACGACGTCGAGCGTGGCCTTCGCCGGCACGCGCGCGACCGTCGGCGGCTCGTTGTAGGCGAGCAGCATCGAGTTCAGCGTCCCGGCTAGCGCGCCGGCGACGACGTTGTCGGTGTTGTCCTCGATCAGCGCGACGCGTGGCTGGTTCTTGACCAGCACGCGCCGCGAGAACTCCGGCGGAATCGTCAGCACGCCGTTGACGCGGCCGTTGCGCAGGTCGTTCACCGCCTGTCCCTCGTCCGCGTAATCGATCAGATCGATCGTCCGCGCGCCCGCGGACGCCGCCTGCGCCAGCTCGCGGATCTTCACCGCCGGCAGCCCGTGGTCCTGGTCGACGACCGCCACCCGCAGGTGCTTCACGTTTCCGCCGAAGGCGTAGCCGAGGATGACGAGCTGGACAAGCGGAAAGATCATCGAGACGACGATCAGGATGGGGCTGCGGCGGAACCGCCGCAGCTCGCGTTCGACGATGGCCCACATGCGTGACATGGCTATCGCCCTCCCGGTCGCCGCAGCATGAACGGTGAATCCATCACGGAAGCCTCCTGCAGCGCGTCGCGCAGCTCGTGCCCGGTGTAATGGACGAATACGTCGTCGAGCGTCGTGCTCTGCACGGAAAGGGAGTGGACGGTGACGTGCGCCGCCGCGGCCGCGTCCATCATCGCCAGCGTTGTGCCGGGGCCGTTGCTGGACGAAATCCGGTAGACGTTGCCCTGGCCGTCCACCTTGTCGACGAAGGGAAGCGTCGCGAGCCGCGCGTTCCAGTCTGGCGGCGCGTTCTGGAAGCTCGCCTCGAGCACGTTCTTGCCCGGAATCGACGCCTTGAGCGTGAGCGGCGAGTCGAGCGCGACGAGCTTGCCGTGATCGACGATCGCGATGCGGTCGCACAGCTTGTCCGCTTCGTCCATGTAGTGCGTCGTGATGAGCACCGTCAGGTTGCGCTGCGACTTGATGCGCTGCAGCATCTCCCACACGGCGGTGCGGGAGACGGGATCGAGGCCCGTCGTCGGTTCGTCGAGGAAGAAGACGCGCGGCTCGTGGACGAGGCCGCGCGCAATCTCGACGCGGCGGCGCATGCCGCCCGACAGGTTCTTCACCTGCTTGTCCTTCCACTGCAGGAGCTCGACCGACTCGAGGAGCTGCGGGATCAGCTTCTGCCGCTTCTCGCGTGGGACGCCATAGAGCTTGGCGTAGATCAGCAGGTTCTCCTCGACGCTCAGCTCGAGGTCGCTCGTCATCGCCTGCGGGATGACGCCAATCGCGCGCCGCACATCGTCGGCCTGCTGCATGATGTCGAAGCCGCCGACCATGGCGGTGCCCGAGGTGGGCGGGAGCAGTGTGACGAGCATTCGGATCAGCGTCGACTTGCCCGCGCCGTTCGGGCCGAGCAGTCCGAAGATCTCCCCTTCCTGGACGGCGAAGCTGATGCCGTCGACGGCGGTAAAGTCACCGAACTTCTTGACGATGCTCCTGACGTCGATCGCGTTGGTCATTTCATTTCGCGTTTTGCTGACGTAGGGGCCGGCTTTCGCCGGCCCTGCTTTAGCCGGCCCGAACGGGCAACTCCACGTACGCCGTCATCCCGACCGCAAGGCGGCGATCCTTGTTGTCCACGCGCAGCCGGATCTCGAACGTTTTGATGTCGCGCTTAGTGCGGCTCACGTCGCGCTGGGTCGCGAACGCCGCCTCGACACCGCGGTAGAAGACCGTCCCTTCGCGCTCTTCACCGGACGGCAGGCGGACTTTCAGCTTGTCGCCGACGCGGACGCGGTCGATGTAGGTTTCCTCGACGTTCGCGCGCACCCAGAGATCGTCCGGGTTGATCAGCGTGACGATCGGCTGGCCCGGCGTCACGACCTCGCCGATGCGCGCGGCGCGCACGTCGACGATGCCGTCGATCGGCGCGCGAAGCTCGGTGTAGCCAAGCCGCACGCCGGCCTTGGCGCGCTGCGCGGCGGCCGCCGCCTGCTGCTTCTGATTCGTGGCGAGCTGGTTGCGGCGGACCGAGACCTGGTCGGCATTCGATCGCGCGAGCTCCACGGCGGCGCGCTGCGCGTCGATCTGCTTGGCGAGCGAGTCGATCTTCGATTGCGCGACCTGATGCGACGTGCGCGCCTGGTCGAGCTCCTGCTGCGCCACGACGCCTTCCTTCGACATCCGCTCCGCGCGATCGAAGTTGAGCTTCGCGTTCTCGAGCTCCGCCTGCGCCGCCATCTGCTGCGCTTGCGCGGCAGCGAGGTTGGCTTCGGCCTGGCGAATCTGATCCGCGGTCTGCCGTTCCTGGAACCGGAGCGCGGCGGCGCTTTCCGCCACCTGCGAGCTCGCGCCCTCGGCGCCCGCGGCGTAGTACGCCTGCTCCTGTTCGAGCTCGCCGGCATCGAGCACGCCGATCACCTGCTCGGCCTTCACCTGGTCGCCCTCGTCGACCGAGAGCTGCTCGATGCGCCCGGCAATCTGCGGGCTGACCACCACGTCGTTGGTGGTGACGATGCCGGTGAGGACGAGCGGGACCGGTCGGGAGCTGAGGTAGTAGTAGTAGCCGGCGCCGGCGACGAGCATCAGGAGGATCAGCGGGCGAATCAGGCGTTTCATGTCGGTGAAACAACTGTATAAAACAAACGTTTGAATCGTCAAGCTGGCGGCGATGGGGCGAGGCGAGGCTGGCGGGCGGGCGTAACATTACCCGCCATGAAGCGATTGCTGCTCGCGGCCGCGCTCGTCGGGCTCACGGCGTACTCGGTTCATGGCGCTGTCAACGTCGACGCGGCGTTCCGTGCGTTCTGGGACGCGCCGACAGCCTCTGCGGCCGAAAAGGCCACGCACGGCATCGTCGAGAGCGGCGTCGATTTCGAGACTGCGTGGACGCGGCTGAAAGCCGGCCGCACCTACGCGAAAGAGAAGACCGGCCTGATTCGCATCCCGGCCAACGTCGGCGGCGAGTCGTTCGAAACGCTGCTCGAGGTTCCACCCGAATACGACCCGGCGAGGAAATGGCCCGTTCGCGTGCAGCTCCACGGTGGCGTCGGCCGCCCGCCGCAGCCGGGCCGTCAGCCGCAGTCCACGCGCATCCCCGGCGAACCGCAGATCTACATCGAGCCGCAGGCATCGGACGACAACGCCTGGTGGCACACCAGCCAGGTGGACAACATCCTCGGCCTGCTCGACATGGTGAAGCGCAAGTACAACGTTGACGAGACGCAGACGTATTTGACGGGCATCTCCGACGGCGGGACAGGAACGTATTTCTTCGCGCTGCGCGAGCCGAATCCCTGGTCGGCGTGCCTGACGCTGAACGGGCAGCCGCTGGTGCTCGCGAACCGCGACGCGCGCATCGACGGCAACCTCTACCTGGGCAATCTCGCGAATTGCCCGCTCTACATCGAGAACGGCGATCACGACCCGCTGTATCCAGCCGACACCGTGACGCCGATCGTCGATGCGATGCACCGGGCCGGCATCCAGCCGGTCTACCACATCATGCGGAACGACAAGCACGACACGCACTGGTGGCCGGAAGAGCGCGCGTTCTACGAGATGTTCGTGCACGAGCATCCGCGCGCGGCGCACCCCGAGCGCCTGTCGTGGGAAACGGACCGCGTCGATCGATTCAATCGCGTCCGCTGGCTCGTCATCGACAAGCTCGGCGTGCACAAGACGGACAACGCGCTCGAGGACGTGAACAACGTCACGTTCGAGGGTGACAAGTTCGCCGTGTTCCCGCGGCTTCGGCAGAAGCTCTCAGGGCGCGTGGACATCGAGCGCCACGGCAACGCCTTCGAGGCGAAAACGCGCGGGGTGACCGAGTTCATGCTGCTGCTGTCCCCGGATGTCGTCGATTTTGCAAAGCCCGTCCAGGTCACCGTGAACGGCGCGCAGGCGTTCGGCGGGATGGTGAAGAAAGACCTGCCGACTCTACTGAAATGGGCCGCCCGCGATAACGATCGGACAGCTTTGTATGGCGCCGAGCTGCGTATCCCCATACAGTGATCGCCATCTTCAGTCGCCGCGCATCCGACTCGGAGTCGTGAGTCGGGTCGTGTGCGAGTGGGAGTCGTGAACGGGCTGTGTCCGACTCCGACTCGACATCCGGCGCCGCCCGCCTGACGATCCGGCGGGCTATCGAGGCCGATCTCCCGGCCCTCGGCCTCCTCGGCGCCTCGCTCCTCCGCGCGCATTACGCCTTCGACCAGCAGCGATTCATGGCGCCGCGCGGCGACCCGGAAGCCGGATATGCCTGGTTTCTGGGCACCCAGCTCAAGGAAGACGACGTGACGATTTTCGTGGCGGAACTGTCCGGAGTCGTCGTCGGCTACGTCTACGCCGGGATGGAGCCGCAGTCGTGGAAGGAGCTGCGGGAGGCAGCGGGCTTCATCCATGACGTCGTCGTCACACCTGAAGCCCAGCGGCACGGTGTGGCAAGTGCCCTCATCGAGGCCGCTTGCGAGTGGTTCCGCTCGATCGGCGCGCCGCGCGTTGTCCTCTGGACGGCCGACAAAAATCAGGGCGCGCAGCGGCTTTTTACGCGTCTCGGATTTCGGCGCACGATGATTGAAATGACACGCGAGCTCGACCACCCCTAGGTTGGAACGGTTCTGGCAGGTGGCACGGCGTGCGGCGTTTCGTGGCGGCCGTTGTCGTCACCTGCGGGCTTGCAGCCATCGCGTCCCTCGCGGCCGCGCAATACCGGACGCCTGCCAGGCACTCTCAGATTGACGTCAGTACCCCGCAGGCCGCGGCCGAGGAAGGCTACGACGGCGGATTTCGCTTCTGCCGCATCCGCTTCAACACCTCGCCCGACGGCGACGGGGCCGGCTGGTTCGTCGACTACCCGCGAGCGGATGAAAACCTGTCGCTCCGCCTGTCACAGCTGACGCGCATCCCGGTGACGACAATCGGCGAGGGCGAGCCCGTGCGGCTCGTGCTGACGCTGGGCGAGACGGAGCTCTTTCAGTGCCCGTTCGTCATGATGACCGAGCCTGGCGGCGCGGATCTGTCCGCGGCGGAGGCCGAGCAGCTTGGCGCCTACCTGCGCAAGGGTGGCTTCCTGTGGGCGGACGACTTCTGGGGCAGCCGCGCGTGGGAGTGGTGGTCGATGCAGATTGCGAAGGCGCTGCCACCCGCTGAATTCCCGATCGTGGAGGTGCCGCTCGACCATCCGATGTTCCACACGATGTTCGACGTCAAGGAGATTCCGCAGATTCCGAACATCGGCCAGTGGGAGTCGTCTCATACGACCTCCGAGCGGGGGTTCGACAGCGCCGAGGCGCACGCGCGCGCGATCTTCGACAAGAAGGGCCGCTTGATGGTGTTCATGACGTTCAACACCGACTTCGGCGACTCGTTCGAGCGCGAGACGGAGAGTCCCGATTACTTCCAGCGGTTCTCGGTGCCCGCCTACGAGATAGCTTCAGACGTTCTTCTCTACGCGCTGACCCACTGACGCCAGGGCGTGCTATATAAGCGCTGCCTTGGTCCGGCTGATCGTCCTGCTGATCTCGGCGTGTCTCGTCACAGCGGTCGCCAGCGCCCAGCGCGCTGACGACATCCTCCTTCGTGCCGGCACCTTTGTCCGGGAGACCGCGCAGCGTTTGAGCGGCGTCGTTGCCGACGAACTGTACGAACAACAGCTCTTCGCGTCGTTCGTCGACAGCCGGCTCAGCCCACGCATCGCACGGCGCGCGATGCGCTCGGAAGCACTGTTCATGTGGCTTCCCGCTGCAAGCCAGTGGGTGTTCGTACGCAATGTGCTGGCGGTTGACGACCGTCCGGTGCCCGACAGCGGCGATCGCCTCGATCGGCTGTTCAACTCGGGGGTCGACGCCGCGGCATACCTGCGGCAGCTTCAGGAGGAGAACGCGCGATTCGACATCGGACCCGTGACGAGGACGTTCGGCGATCCGACGTTTGCGTTGCGCTTCCTCGATGCGCCATCGCAGGCGCGGTTCGCCTTCGATCGCGCCGGGACGGAACGCGTCGGCGGGGTCCGCGCGATGAGATTCGCTTACCACGAACGCCGGCGCCCGTTTGTGATCCACGTCGATGGGATGAATGCGCAGTCGTCTGGGACGATGTGGATCGATCCTGTGGACGGCGTGGTGCTGCGCACCACACTCCATGTGACGCGGCCATCGGGGCGCGGCACGCTCGCCTCCGTGACCGTCGACTTTCAGAAGGATCCGCGGCTCGAGGCCTGGGTGCCGAACCTGATGTCCGAGGAGTACAACGCGGGCGGAGGGCAGGTCACGAGGGCAAAGACGTCGTATGCGAACTTCCGCCGGTTCGCGACGTCCGTGCGCGTCGTCGATCCGGATGCGGTGCGCCAGGCGGAGCCTCGCTAGAGCTGCGGCGGTTCGGCGGGGAGCGGGCACCGCGGCCGGGGATCGCGGATTGGCGGCGGCTCGAGTGTTGGCCCCCTCGCGCGCAGCAGATCGAACAGGTACACGGTGCCCGGAATGCGGTAGGCCTGATAGACGAGCGCGGGTGTAAGGCGCAGGTCGCCGAGCCTGTTCTTCCCCGCGAAGCGCTTCCTGAACCCGTCCATCTCCCAGTCTTCGATCAGCAGGTACGGGTGGCGGCCGTTCGTATCTAACCAGGACGAGGCGCCGTCGAGCCAGTCCTCGGGCAGCAGGTCGAAGCGGAGCGTCGCGCGGCCGGCGTAGTAGCGCAGCGAGCCCGCGTGAATCGACGACAGGATCATCGCGCCGGGCTCGGTATTCGCCCTGACGAGCTCCGCGACGGTGGCATAACGTCGCTCACCCTCGTCGCCGGTGAACACGTGGCGCTGCGCCGTGACCGTGAGGCCATAGACGCCGAGTGCGAGGATGGCGGCGGCGGTTGCCGCGCGGCCCCACCGCCGTTGCCGGTCGAACAGCCACGCGATCGCGGCCGATGTGCCGATGAACATCGCCGGCCACGCCGGCAGGAGGAATCGAAGGAACCACCAGGCATCGAACGACGGGTATGGCGCGTAGAGCACCCACATCGTCACCAGCATCAGTCCGAGCAGCGGCGCGATGCGGAAAACGAACAGGCCGGCGAACACGAGCGGCGTTTGCGTTTCGATCAACCAGCGTGCGTACGAAGCGAGCGTGGAGGGAACGTTGTCGAGCGAGAAGAGGGAGGACAGGTTTCCGTAACCCGATGCGAGGGGTGATCCGAAGAGCGAGCTGTTGATCGTCGCAACGGCGATCGCGCCGGGAAGAACGGCTGTGGAGAACAGCGCCGCCCGCCGCCAGTTCTTCGCCAACGCCCACGCAGCCATGACGGCTGCGATCGGCACCAGGTTTGGCCGGATGAGAATCGCGACCGACGCCGCGACGCCCGCCAGCAGCGCGCTGCGACGCGTGGTGCCAAGCAGCCAGTACGTCGCGAGTGCCCAGAAGGCCGCTGCCGGGACATCGCTCATCTGCGACTTGAACATCATCAGGAAGGTGGGGCTGGTGGCGACGAGCCATGCCGCGCCGATGCCGATCCAGTTCGACGCCACGCGCCGGCCGATCAGGAAGGTCATCCAGACGAGCAATGCTCCGGTGATCGGGACGACGAGGAATGCGGCGCGGTGCCCGCAGGCGATCTTGAAGGCCGCCATGAGGAGCGGCAGGCCTGCGCCGGTGATTGGCGTGATGGCCGATTCGCCCGCCACCGGGCTGTAGCCGAATGGTGTGAACGTGGCCATCGCGTCCGGCCACGGCACCTGCCCCGCCATCGTCACCGGCACCTTCAGGTTGCCGGCGAGCCAGAGATCCATCTGCGACACGTAGGAGTAGGAGTCCGATCCGCCCGCGCCCCAGGAGTTGTTCGCGATGCCGACGATGAGGACGGCTGTCGCGAGCGCAACGGCGATGCGTGGGGGAGTGAGCGCCACACGCAGATGGGCCGCGTCCGCGCGCACGCGCGCCAGGCCCGACGTCGCGAGATAGGCGACCGCGAGTACGAGCGCGACGATCAGCGGTCGGGTGGCGTCAGACGAGGAGATACGCAGGCGGCCGAGCGAGAGGGCAAAGCCGCCCGACAGCCAGACGACGAGCGCCCAGGTGGCGGCGAGGAGGGCGATGAGGCCGAGCGCGCGTCGCACGCGCGGCCATTATGCCGTGCGCCGCTATTTTCTGGCCTTCATCTTGAGCTTGGTGATCGCTCTGTTCAGGTCCGTGTTCGCTTTTTGGAGCGCCACGATATCGGCCTCGGCGATCTGGTAGCTGCCAGGGTCGGTCACGCGCAGCCACAGTCGTTCGGATGCCCGGTGCAGGCTTCTCGCAAGTTCTGCGAGCCTTCTGTCTCTAGCCATTCAGTACCGCCACGGAAAAGGTTCACAGATTGTAGGCGACTTGGGCGACGTCTTCCCGTTGTCAGCGGTCGTATTCAGCGCAAGAATCACGTGTCGGGAGAATCTTGCTGGAAAAAGCCCTGTGCGATACTGAGGATCTTCACGGGTCGGGGCGTAGCGCAGCCTGGTAGCGCACCTGCCTTGGGCGCAGGGGGTCGCTGGTTCGAATCCAGTCGCCCCGACCACTTTTCGAGTCCCGGGGTGACACCGGGGTAACACCCCACCGGGTTTCGTACTATCGACGGTCCGATTCGGCCGGCTCTCCGCGTCTTGCCTTGCGCAAGTACTTGAGCAATTTCGCGGGGCTCGCATGGCCAGCGCGCCGTTCCAAGACCTCGCGGGCCGCCTCCATGACGCTGACCTTTTCGGCGACAGCGGCCGCGATGAACTGATGCAGCGACACGCCATCCGCCTTTGCCAATCTCGCCGCCGCCTTCTTGACCGACGTCGGGAGCTTCAATGGATACGTGCTCTTGCTCATCTTCGTAGCTCCTTGAGCGCATCACGAGGCAGTACGTCACGAACGACGATCAGGCGCTCGGCGCCTTTTGCTCATGCCGCTTGCCCCAGGATCGAAGCCACGCCACGACGACCGCGTGCGGCACGTGTTGGCCTTCATTGAGCTCGGTGAGGCCTGCGTGGATTTGCTGGAACTGCCAGCGTTGAACGTCGCGCTCACGAGCGGTTGCCCGAGCGCTGCGGGCGGGTTTCGAACAGCGTCGTTTCATTCAATACCTCCTCAGATCGTCAATGGGGCCGCACTGTCGAGATCAAGCCAGGATCCGTCTTGCCACCGTGCGATGTGAACAACGGGAAAATCCGAGCGCATGCGAATGCAAGCGGAGACGAATCGATGACGTATTCTCGTCAGCGAGCAGCCGAGGCGGTGCCGGTTTCTTCGTCACGCGCTGAGCGGATTTCTTCGGGGAAAGCCTTGGCGTACGCCAGCGCTCGCTTGACGAGCACGCGTGGCCACCGGAAGTGGCTCGCCGTCTTCTCGACCGATCTGGTTTCCTCGTGAACCGCCAGCACTTCCCATACGGCAATGCGATGGCCGGTCAGGTACGCTTCGCGGCCCGAAAGCGAATCGCGAAAGGAAATTCCCGGAAATTCGGTTTCGAGGCTCTTTTCGATAACGTATCGCGCGACGAGATCGCTCTTCGACGTCCGGGCAGCGCGCGCCTGTTTCGTCACCAATCGCTCGTAACGGGAGGGTACGCGACCGGAGACATATGCCGAGTTCATGCCTTAACGTTTGTGCACCTTGGGCACAAGAGTCAAGGATCGAGGCACTCGTTTGCCCGACACTCGTCGCCCCTACGGTCTCACGAGGACAGTCGCTCGGTGGTACCGCTTGGATGTCGCTTGCGGGCTCTGAAGCTCTGTCCTGCAACGTGCTTCGCCTGACTACCTGACCGGGCAGTGGCAGACACGGCAGTACTGCCGCACATCATCGGGCTTCCCCCACGACGACTTCATGACCGTCCCACGCTCGTACCCAGGGCAACGAGAAGCTCGTCCAGTTGCTCGAACGTCTCGACCATCGCATCCGCCGCCCCGGTGCCGGCAGCGTCGAGAGCTTCCTTCGAGGAATAGAGCTCGTGCATGACCAGCAGCGTCTTGCCACCCTTTTCCT
>Ga0134122_10001736_pt1 | contig 15829 bp, 17 predicted proteins | sample KB302_FD_96461 | JGI IMG/M metagenome (GOLD analysis project Ga0134122, IMG submission 96461) | Terrestrial soil microbial communities without Nitrogen fertilizer from Kellogg Biological Station, Michigan, USA - KB3-0-2 | ecosystem: Environmental > Terrestrial > Soil > Unclassified ... | reverse complement strand
AGGAAGGCGATCAGGATTTCCAGAGGAGTGATCCGGAGGGAAATGTATATCGCGGCGGAGCTAATGTAATCGTGAAGCAGGTACCGGGAACTGGACGCGTCATCCGAACTCTTCAAATCCGGAAAGTGCAGTTCGGCAGGACGTCCGTAGCCCTCGGGACAGTGGACTCCTTCACGGAAATACTCACCCTGGAATTGAACAAGCCCGTCGTCGATCGCACCGTACTGACCGGAGAATACAACATCGACATCGAATATCAGGAAGAAGGCATTGAACGCCCCGTCCTCACGACCGCACTGCAGGAACTCGGTTTCAAACTGGAATCGACAAAGATCATGAAGGAAGTCTGGGTGATCGATCACATCGAAAAACCATCAGAGAATTAGAAGAACCATGAGAATCCATATTGCTCAACGCATGGCCGCCGCGATCGTGCTATGGGGAGCATCCTCAGTGATCGCGTCTCAAAACCCGGCGGAGCCGCGATTGGCCTTTGAAGTCGCTTCGATCAGGGTGGTTTCCACGCTCAAGCTTCCGCAAGGTATGACAATTGTTCCGGGATGTGGGTGGGCATCCATGAAGGCGGATCTCGGTCAGATTCACGTTTCCAGTGTTGCGGTGAGTCAGCTCATTTCCTGGGCCTACCAATCCAGCTGCAACAATGTGGATCTTGTTGAGGGGTTGCCCGAGTGGGCGCGGCTTGAACGTTATGACTTCAGTGCGACCTTGCCAAAAGGGACGCCATCTTTCACTGCCGATGGGTTTTTTACGGGCAAGGATTTGCCGCTCCACAAAATGGTCCGGACGCTGCTGGCCGACCGCCTCAAGCTTGCCATGCATATGGAGACGCGGATAATGTCGGCCTATGTGCTGACCGAAGCCAAGGGAGGGCATAAACTCATGCCCTTTGTCATGGGAGGTAAGGAACCCTTTCTGGACCTGGCTCGCCTGCCACCGGACTCTACAAGAGCTTACGCGTTACGTTCCGGGATGCTGTGCGGCGCCTGGGAATTAAGAGATGGTTCCAAATACTGCAAACTTGCCAACAGCAAGAGTTCCTTGCAAGGTATCGCCGACCTGATCAGCGGATTTGCGCTGCAGTTCCAGCCAGTCGTGGATCACACGGGCATCACCGGAGAGTTCAATTTCTATCTCGAGTACGACCCCGACGGTCTTGGCCGCCCCAACCTTGCCAAAGCGCTTGAAGAACAGGCCGGGCTGCATTTGGAAAAGACCAAGGCGCCGGTGGACATTTGGGTCATCGATCACGTGGAAAAGCCATCGGACAACTAATTCTCCGTCGGCTTCTCGACATGTTCGATTACCGGGAACTCGGTTGGAATTCTCGCAGACTCCAATCGAAGCCCCAGCTGCATCTGCAGTGCGTCTCTCATGCTGAGAAATGCCGGGGAGTAACCGCCAGCACTGTCTCCTCCGCCGCCTCTTTGACCGCTGTCGCCGCCCACCGTTGCCATCGGCGGGACCGTGTATACGAGGTTGAAGGAATATAGCCCCTTGAGTTCAGTCCGATCCAGGACGGCATCGATTCTGTCGGGACCCGGTCCTCCAGCCATCAATGGGGGACGATGAGATATGAAGTCGGCAAAGGCCTTCATCGAAGCATTGCCGGTAATGACCCTCTGTACGGCTTCTCCGACGTTCCGGGTGATCTGCTTCAAAGCCTCATCGCTCGACGCCGCTGGTAATTTGGCTCCGCCGTTTCCCGGGTACAGCACATACCCTTGAAATTCTCGGGTTTGCCACGACAGTTTGAGCTTGAACCAATCTGCGAGCAAGGCCTGAAGCATCTGCTGAAGCTGTCCCCTGGTTGCGTTCTCGGGATGGTCCGCCTTTGCCTCTATTTCAAAACCATCACGCGTGTCATATGCCCACTGAGGGCCACCGGTGATCGAAGGGCGCATCAGGTTGACGTCCACATCGTAGGCAAGTCCAATAAGGTCCGCCAGTGTCGCCCGTCTTCCGATGCATCGGCCCTTTGGGGCGGCACTGGGGGGCCGTGCCGGAAGGTTGGCCATGCCTGGATCAAGTCCCCGCACCAGTTCCGCAACGGCGTCGCGTAATTCCAAAACGCCATCGACCCCTTGGCATCGCGGCAACAACATCACGCCAGATTCCGCGCCTGCCGGCGGTTCCGGCTTGATGAACGCGGCCTCGAATTCCAACCGCTTCGGAGCGGTTGCCGTTGGGGCGACGGCTTGTTGCAACAATTCGAGATGTTTCTCGGCATGAGAACTCCAGGAAACCTCGCGACTAAGGGGCTGAGGTTCCATCAGGGGGTTAGTCGCCACCTGCTGGCCAGGCAGCAATTTCGTGCTGGTCACGCCCTGTTCCACACGGACTTCGCCTTGAATGACCGCAACGCGCGAGCCGGACTCCTCCGCATTCACAACGAACACCGTACCCACAACGGATGCGGTGAGATCCCTGGTTTGTACATAGAGATGTCCATTGCCCTGCTTCGCCGCAGTGACGATGACGCTGCCGGCATTCAGACGGATCCGCACGCCGTCTTCTACCGCCTCCAACGCCAGTTCGGACTTCGAGCGCATCTCGACGTGTGAGCCGTCTTTCAAAGTAAGGACGGCGCCGCCGGCGCCGTCCGAACGCAAGAGCTCGCCGAATGGAATGTTCCGTGCGCCGTTTGCAGATTCCAGAACGGCCGGCGCGCCAGAGTTTCGGAAAAGCATCGAGGCGAACACGGCCAGAACAATAACCGCGGCAATTACGAATCGAGATGAACTCCAAAAAGGCCGGACCGAACCCGCCGCGGCCGGAGCCCATCCGGACTCGTCGTCCGGCTCTTCCCGCATGCGCTCGAGGACACGCTGCCAGGCAGGATCGACGGAGGCCGGCGGCAGATTCCGAGAACGCGCAAAGGTCCGATCCATAAATTCCCGCAAATTTTGATGATGGCGTTTCATTGTTTCTCTCCGAAAGAGTCCTGCATGAGTTTCTTGAGACGGGCTCGCGATCGAAACAACCTCGTGGCAATCACTCCGCGCGAGGTTCCCAGCAGTTTCGCGATGTCGGTGTCACTGTAGTCGTGGACGTATCGAAGGATCACAATCTGAGCCGCTTCGGGATGCAGTTCCGCGATGGCCTCGGCCAGACGCCGGTGAGCGTCTTCCGCGAAGTTGGATTCGGAAACGTCAGGAATCTCAAAGCGCTCCGCATTGCCGCGGAGTTCAACGCGCTTCCGCGACCGGATCATGTCCAGCGACAGGTTCACGGCCGCGCGGTAGAGATATCCCTTTGCGTTCTTTTTCAGATCGGGCGGCAGCCCGCGCCGGAGCAGCCGCAGGAAAATGGTTTGAGGCACGTCCTCCGCATCCGACGGGTTGTCCAGCATGCTGTAAGCCGTGCGGTACAGCATCTGGTAATGCTCCCGAAACAGCTGCTCCAGTTCCTGCTCCAATGATCTGCTTGTCACACCGGGCACCGCCAGAGTCGACATTGTGCTCCTCTGTCTATAACAACGAATGGGTATCGCGTTTGTCACGCGTCGTCATGAAATAATATTTGCCACTACCATGCTCCGATCATGTAGCACGGATGTGCTACTATGGGCGAAAGTTCAAACCAGGGGAATACTATGATTCGAGAATTGAAGTTACGACAGGCAGGCGGATCGGTAAGCGCCACTCTGCCAAAAGACATGGCGGATCGATTGCATCTGGAAGCTGGAGACCGGATCATGGCTGTCGAGACAGACCAGGGCATCCTGCTAACTCCCTACGACCCCGAAACCGAACAGGCTCTGAAAGTCGCGGCCAAGGCCGCAAAGAAGTACCGCGCTGCTCTTCACGAACTGGGGAAGTAATTCGTGGCTGCTCGCAGGAAAGAGCCCCGATGGCTAAGCCGCATGATCGTCGATTCCATCCATAGCGAACAACTCAAGGAGCATGGCGGCCTGCCCGGGACACGGGATGAAAACGCACTCGAATCGGCGTTGTCGCGTGCTCGGAACAAGTGGGTCTATGGCGAAGAGAGGGATCTCGCTGCGCTGGCCGCCGCGTACGGTTTCGGCATTGTGACGAGTCATCCTTATTGCGATGGCAACAAAAGAATCGGCTTCCTTGCCCTGGTGACGTTTCTCGGAATCAACGGCCGCGACTTTCACGCCACCGATTCAGAAGTTGTGACCGAAATACTAAAGCTAGCAGGAGGCCAGCTATCCGAAAATCAACTTGCCGATTGGATCCGAAAGCACAGTACGGAGCACTGAACACATTGGGGACAGGCGCCGAACTCGCCGAACGGTCGTTTTAAACACAAAACTTGCGATTCGATTTCAGCTCCGGCCCCCAATTCATTCTCTTCGTCCGGGAGAAGCTAATTCTCCGAAGGCTTCTCGGCGTGGTCGATAACAAGGTATTCGATGGGAACCGGATACCCGTATTCCAATCGCAGTCCCAGTTGATCTTCGATTGCTTTGGCAAGCGGTGGATCATAAGCCTTGGGAGGCTTGCCGCTTGAATTTCCCCCTGCGCCACGGACACCGTCACCGGAGTCTGTTCTAGGCAGCTCCGGCAACGCATTCAGCGTTAGCTGCAGTTCATAGATGCCGCGAAGGTCCGTTTTGTCGAGGACCGGCCCATCTCCGGTCCAGAACATCCCAAGAGTATCGGCGAACCGTTTCAATGAAAGATTCCCTTTGATAACGATGCAGCACTGCTTCGGACGGAACGACTGAGAAAACGATTCTTCATCGACCGAAGCTTCCTTAAACTTCACGCCGTTTCCGGCGAAGAGGGCATATCCCTTCACCGTTCCCTTCGTTTCGCGGTGAAACTTGAGTTTGAAGCGGTCGATCACCAGGTTCTCCAGCATCTGCCGAAGCTGCTCCTTCGTCGCGCTCGCTGGATCCTCCGCCTTGGCTTCCAACCGATAGCCCGCAAAGAGACTATCGATGTCACTGTAAACGCGATCAAACGGAACGTCGTATAGGGCTGCGATCAGCCCGACCGGCCCGCTTAGAGAGAAGACGCCACTACACCTTCCTTGCGGGACGTCCAGAGCAGGAGCGTTTCGAGCGGATGTCGACCATACGCCATCAATGCCCCTGCACTTAAGCGCGGATACTTCGACGCTCACGTTCGGATCCAGCGGCCGGATTGAAGCCGCTTCAAATTCCAGCCGTTTCGGTACTGCTGCCCTTGGAACGGCGACGGATTGCTGTAACAGCGCCAGGAGCGAGGGAGCACTGCGGCTCCAGGAGATCTGCTCACTCACGGGCCGCAATTCCATATTCGGGTTCGTCGCCATTTGTTCGCCAGCAAGCAGCCCCTTCCACGTTGCGCCCTGTTGCGCAACTTGAATTTCGGCCTCGCCCTGAATGACTGCCACGCGGGCACCGGCCGCCTCGGCATTCACGAAAAACACCGTGTCGACGACCGAAACAATGACGTCCTTCGTTCGCACATAGAGGTGCCCATTGCGGAGTTTCGCGGTGGTGACAATGATACTGCCGGAATTCAGCTGAAGCCGCACGCCGTCTTCGGCAGTTTGAAGCTCCACTTCGGAACTCGAACTCATCTCGACACGCGAGCCGTCCGCCAGGTCAAATACAAGTCCCGCTCCGTCATTCGTGCGGAGAATCTTGCCGCTATCGATCTTCTCACCGGCACTGACGGAGTGGGACTCTCCATCGGCAACCTTATCGACCGAGCCGTCCACGGTTACCACGATCGCAAATACGTTTTCCGGCGAGACGAACGTTCGGACAATCGGAATGGATAAGAGAACCAGTACTGCAAGAGTGGCAACTGCTAATCGAGGCAGTCTCCAAACCGGGTGAGCGGAATTGGCAGCGACCGGAACGAATTCGGACGCGCCTTCGACGTTCCCTCTCAATCGTTCCAACACACGGTCGCAGGCCGATTCAACTTGCTCCGGAGGCAACTTGCGAAAACGTGCAAAGGAATGATCCAGGAATTCTCGAAGGCTTTGTTCATGTCGTTTCATTATTTTTCTCCCAACGAATCGCGCATGAGTTTCCTGAGGCGAGCTCGCGATCGAAACAACCTCATGGCAATGGAGCCGCGCGACGTGCCGAGCAGTTTCGCGATGCCGGCGTCGCTGTAGTCATGCACGTACCGCAATACCAGAATCTGAGTGGCCTCTGGACTAAGTTCCGCCAAAGCCTCGGCCAGGCGTTGATGGGTGTCTTCCGCAACGTTTGAACCGGAGGTATCGGCGGGAACTTCCAGCCTCTCCGCGTCCCCGGTGAGTTCGTGGCGCTGCCTCGAACGAATCACATTCAGCGACAAGTTCACGGCCGCCCGGTAGAGGTAACCCTTTGCGTTATGTTGAAGGTCCGGGGGAAATTCACGTCGCAGTAACCGCAGAAAGATGGTTTGAAGCACGTCTTCCGCATCTGCCGGATTGTCCAGCAAACTGTATGCCGTGCGATACAGCAACTGGGAATGCTCCCGAAACATCTGCTCGAAGTCCTGCTCCAATGATTTTGCCGTCACACGGGATACCGCAAGGGTCGACATCGTGCTCCTCTACATACAAAACCAGAGGGTAGTGTGTTTGTCACGCCGCAGCCGGGGAATTTGTTTTAGGCTGTTAGGAGGAGCAGGTCATGAAAGTTCTTCTTACCGGAGCCTCGGGTTTTATCGGATCTCATCTGACCAAACGTCTCGAAAGCGCCGGCCATCGCGTGCTTCCCGTCAGCCGCCGCGCCGGCACCGGCTATGATTGGTCGGACGACAGCCTCGCGAATGGCGTACTGGACGCCGACGCCGTCATTCATCTCGCCGGCGAGAATCTCTTCGCCAAACGCTGGTCCGCCAAACAGAAACAGTTGCTTCGAACGAGCCGCACCGAACCCACTCAAAAGCTGGCTGGCCTTGTCGCAAAGCGAAAGCCCCGGTGTTTCATCAGCGCTTCGGCAGTTGGCTACTACGGACCCAGCGTGACGGCGCGGTTCGATGAAACGTCGCCGCACGGCCAGGATTTTCTCGCAGGCATTTGCGTCGACTGGGAAGCGGCAACTTCCGCGGCCTCCGATGCCGGGGTCCGAACCTCAGTCGTTCGAACCGGTGTCGTGCTTGGCCGGGGAGGTGGCGCTCTTTCGAAAATGCTGCCACCCTTCAGGCTGGGGTTGGGCGGGCCACTCGGCAGCGGCAAACAATGGATGTCGTGGATTCACATCGACGATCTCTCGTCGCTGTACCTGTTCCTGATGGAAAATCCTCAGGCGACCGGCCCATTCAATGCAACGGCACCTCAGCCGGTAACAATGAAAACTTTTGCCAGCTCACTTGGCCGCGCGCTGCACCGTCCGGCGGTCTTCCCCGTCCCCGGGCTGGCTCTGCGGCTCGCATTGGGTGAAGTTGCCGACATCCTGCTTACCGGGCAGCACGTGGAACCTCGCCGTGCGAGAGAAGCAGGATTCAAATTTCAATTTACCGATGTGGATTCCGCGCTGGCGGATATTGTGCGCCTACAGTGAAAGCCCGCGGACACGATTGATGCGTTTCACAACGTTAGCAAAAAACCGGCCGGGAAGAAGCCGGGAGGCAAGGACGAACACATGGTTGAGCATTCCGGGTATGACAACGTCCTTGCCACGGAGAGTCTCGGTATATGCAATGCGAGCTGCTGCTTCGGCCGTCATGCCGGAACTCTTGTTCTTCACTGCAATTCCGGCACGGCTTCGAAACTCCGATTGCGTGATTCCAGGGCAGAACACCGTCACCGTCACGCCTGTACCGTCCAATTCGTTGCGAAGCGATGTTGAGAATGAAAGCAGGAATGCCTTGCAGGCGCTGTAGACGGACTGGTACGGCACCGGAGCAAATCCATAAACGGACGCGACATTCAGTATCCTTCCGCTGCGATTTGCAACCATGGACGGCAGCACCGCCTTGGTCAGCTTCAGCGCTGCACCAAGCTGCACCTGAACCAGCTGCAGCTCCGCTTCAATATCCGTAGACGCGAAATCTCCATGAATGCCAAATCCGGCATTATTGACGAGAACTTCGCAGCGGCGCGGCTTCGCGGCAATAGCGAGGATCAGACGGTCGATGGAATCGAATCGGGAGAGATCCGCGGCTTCAACTTCCGTGGCTACATTAAACTGTTTCGAACACTCGGAGGCGACGGCTTCCAGGGCAACTTGATTCCGGCCGGTAAGAAAAACATTGAACCCGCCTTTTGCAAATTCAAAAGCCAGGGCTCTTCCAATTCCGGAAGACGCGCCGGTGACAATGGCCCAGCCGCCTGCATTCATCGAATATCCAGGTCCTGGTTCCCTGAGCCGAAAATGTCACGTGGGTCGAGACTCCGTTTCAGCTGCTTCTTCCATTCCAGGGCCGTCGGCGACATGATGCGCGGAAGAAACGCCCGTCGCAGTTTCCCGATTCCATGGTGATGTGAAAGGGACCCGCCGGAATTCAGGATCTCGTCGCGTGCAATGTTTTCAAGCTCCAGATAGACTTCTTGAGGGTTGGGGATGCCCTTGTAGTAGAAGCCGAAATAGAAATAAACTGCCACTCCGGTGCGATATACCTGCGTCACCCGCGCGGTCACAAACGGCTTTCCGGGCAATCCCCGCCTTGAGTATTCGTCATGCAAGCGCCGCTTCACGTTTTCGCAAAGTTTCAGCGTATCGGACCAGGCAACAGAAGTTTCAAACGATTCCGCGATGATGTAGTAGTTCATCAGAAAATCGCGGATATACGCGATGCTGTAGGTCAGTTGATATCCGCGCCGTCCGTTTTCGGCGCCGGCTTTCATTCCGTGATGCCGTGCTGCAATGCGGTAGAGATCACTCTGCTGCTGCGCCACTTCCTGACGCGTGCCTTCAAAGACAAGGGTGCAGGCCACCATCTTGAACGGCTCGAATCCCTTGATTTTCGTGACGAATAATTTTTCCAGCTTGCTCTTCCATGCACCCATACCGCTGGATGCGGGCTTCAACGCGAGGCCGAACTGGAACTGAAGATTATCGACCAGCCGCACGCTCGCAGGAGGTTCGGCCTCGCGGGTGAGTTCGTACATGAACGCGAACCCATCTTCAAATGTCGGAAACAATACCGATCCGTATTCCTGCACTTCCGGCAGCGGAAAAATCTTAACCACTGCGGATGTCACAATGCCGAGCGTCCCCTCCGAACCGAACATCAAACGCCGCAAATCCAGGCCTACGGATTCGCGCGGGGCACAGGACGCACGTTCAAGCGTTCCCGCGGCCGTGGCAACGGTCACGTCCAGGACAATGTCTTCGATGTTGCCATACCGGTTTTTCTTCATGCCGCTGGCATTGGTGGCAATCCATCCTCCCAGCGTGGAGAACTCGACGCTGTCGGGCTCGTGCCCCATCGTGACGCCGTATTTCTTAAGTTCGGCCATGATGTGACGGCCCACCGCGCCGGCTTGAATGCAGGCCATCTGGTTCTTCTTGTCGATCCACAAGACGCGATTCATCCGCCGCATGTCGACCGAAACGATCGTCCGTTTTTCGTGGGCGTGGCATCGCAGGGCGTCGGTGACATTGGTCCCGCCACCGTAGGGAATCAGGGTGACCCCATGCACCTTCGCCGATTCAATGAGGCTCGCAACCTGCTTGTCGGATTCCGGGTAGACTACCAAATCGGGAAGGCGGCCAAGCTGACCATACTTGATGGCGAACATCTCCTCCTGGGTATGGCCGTGGCCGTGCCGCATGCGAATTTCTCCGTCGCATTCGATCTGAGCCGGTGTCAGGAAGGCGTCCAGCGCGGACTTGAATTGGGCCGACACCTGGGAATCCGGAATTGTCGTGGGGTAAGACGGGCGATGGACGTCTTTGGCATCGAGCGCGATGTTCAGTGTTTCGCGAATCCAAGGCAGCAGCCGCGGCAGTTCCTTGCCGCTGAGCTCGTATCGCGTACCGCGAATGATGACGCGTTCGTTCTCGTTGATATCGAAATGAGTATCGCGAAAGCCCCAGACGTCGGGACTCTCGGTCTCGGCGGCGCCTGGAGCCGGCGGAGGTTCCGGAATGATCAATGACCCATCTGGCGCGGCTATCGGAACAGCGGGCTTCTGAAATTCGTTTGTGCCCATACAGCGGTAGCGATTTTATGTGCGATCATGACGAACTGAAAGGGAAAAGGATGCCGAAGGCACTCCAATCAGCTGTAGGCGCGGTCCATGAGCAGAGCGAATGCCAGCCCGATAGGGCGCAGCCATCTGGGAATGACCGCGCACGTTTCGGAGGGCGTGGAGATTTCGATTTGAGGATTGTGCGCGGTCACTCCCAGATGGCTGCGCCCTATCGGGCTGGCATTCGCTCTGCTCATGGACCGCGCCTACAGCAAAATTGCCTTGCTGGACTCGTCTTTGCAGTCCTCCTCGCCGGATGTGCGAACTCCGACTATCGATTCGAGCGAGTCGATGGAGATCAAGCAATTTCAATCCCGATGAAATTCGATTCGCTCTATGGCGCTCGGGATGGCGAAATCGTCACGGCCGAAGCGCGTTTCAGCAATGGCGATGACTCGGCGCAGATGAATATCCGCCTGTATCTGGCGCCTCCGGCGGAATTCGTATCCGGAACGTACCGCATTACCACGGGTGGCAAGACTGTCGAAGGCATGGTCGAGTGTCTGTCGCTGGACTATCAGGGCGGTCAGGCAGCGGTTCCAAGCGTTGGAGGCAGATTCGTTTTGAAACCCGGCTACCGGGTGACGTTCCCTTCGACCCCGATCAAGCGGCGGTAAAAAAGATTTCCTGAATATTGGCGCGGTGACGCACGATGACAATCGCCAGTGTGGCGTAGGCAAATAAACCGGCCTCCCAGCCCTTGAATACAAGCACCAGCGTGGAAAGTACGAACATCGTGGTCATCGATGAAATTGCCCCTTCCTGCTTCCATCCCATACGACGGCCGAACATGCGCAGCAAAGGATAGAGAATCAGGCACAGCATCAGGTGCCAATCGACAAGATAGAACAGCATGCCGGATGTCGTGGCAACGCCTTTGCCTCCATTCCATCCCAGAAAAGGATTCCAGCAATGGCCGGCAACGGCCGCAATACCCATCATCCACTGCACACTTGAAGGTTGGCCGGGTGCAAACAACGCAAGTGCGGCATATGCCTTCGCGATATCTCCAACCAGTGCCAGGATCGCGCGTGGATTCTTGGAACGAATCCCGAATTCGCGGCAGACGCGAAGCACATTGTTGAAGCCGGGATTCTTCGACCCTGTTTTCGTAATGTCAATTCCGGTCCCCAGCATGGCCACCTTGGCGAACGGAATAGCTCCAATCAGAAAGCACGCGAGAATCTCCAGAACCTGAACGACAACCATTTTCACTGCAATAGGCCTCACACCCCCGCGTGTTAGAATCGAACGAATGGTACGGTATTACGCTGCGAGGGGCCTTCAGTTGGCCGGCCTTATTCTAACCGGAGAAGCGATGCTGGTGTACTTTGGTGCGCCTGCGGACAAAATGGATCCGTTGTTGAGAACCGCATCGATTGGCGTGGCGCTGTTCTGCGCCGGCTATTTTCTGCAACCTCCGAAGGGAACATAAGGAGACTGGTGTCGCGTCATCACCGTTCGATCGCGTCAGGAAGTGGATACCCGCAATGGAGGGGTGCGGTCCGGACACTGATCATCATCTGCGTCGTTGTTTTTGTTCTTCAGAAGTTCGATGAAATCTCCGGGGCACAATCGTTCATCCTCAAATTTGGCCTAACGCCGTTCCTGGTCATTCACAAGTTTTACTTGTGGCAACTGGTCACCTACATTTTTCTCCACGGCGGGATGCTTCACATTCTCTTCAATATGCTTGGACTGTGGATGTTCGGCTCGGACCTGGAACTGATGTGGGGGGCTCGCAAGTTCACAACGTTTTTCTTTGTCTGTGGAATCGGCGCTGGATTGCTTACCGTGCTGTTGTCACCAACCTCGCTCATCCCCACCATTGGCGCATCCGGAGCAATTTACGGCGTTCTGCTGGCATTCGGCATGCTTTTTCCCGATCGCATTATTTACTGGATCATCTTTCCGATCCGCGCCAAATGGTTCGTGTTGATCATGGGTGGCCTGGCGTTCTTCTCGTCGCTTTCCGCAAACGGCAACGGAATCGCCAACGTCGCACACCTGGGAGGCATGATCTTTGGCTTTCTGTACCTCAAGGGAGGCGGCATAGTCCCGGGCCTTCAATGGCGATACGAAAAATGGCAGCGTCAGCGACTGCGCCGGAAATTCGATGTGTACTACAACGAAAAACAGCGCAAGGACAATGACCGCTGGCGCAATTAACGATCGCTTCGCACGATGGAAAAGAGCACCGCATCCTGCGGCTCGCCCTGTAAGTGCAGACGTCCTCTCAACACACCTTCCCAAACGGCGCCGGCCTTTGCAGCAACGCGAAGACTCGCGTGATTCCGTATGGCGACTAGTATCTCCAGCCGATTCAGGTCGGTATTCTGAAATGCCCAGTCGGCAAGAAGCCGGGTGGCCCGCGTTGCAATGCCACGTCCGGTGAAAGATGTCCGCACCCAGTAGCCTAGATTCGCCAGTCGATTGACACGGCGGACTCCATTGAGCCCGCATACGCCTGCAAACTCGCTGCCGGAGATGATCGCGAAATGATACTCATCGGAGGTGTCGAACGCCGTGCGTTGCTTGTCAATCCACTCCTCGGCTTCCGAAATTGCATATTGGGAATGGCACCACGGCATCCAGGGACGCAGTTGTTCCATCGACTCGCGAACCGATTCGTACAAGGCGAAAGCGTCCTCTCGTTGAAAAGGCCGGATCCGGATATCAGACGACATGGATCTCGCCGCGACGCTTCGGCAAGGACACTACCATCTTAATAAAGGCTTACAAAACGTCCCATCGCTCGACCGCCGGATCTCTTCAACCGCAAGAATCGCATCCCGGTTCAACGGACCGTATATATGCGGAAAGATTTCCGCCGGATCATCGTAGCGGATTGGCGATGTAACGGAATCCTTGTCGATGTGCAGCAACACAAACGGCTCGGGATTTGTTTTATAGAAGCGCGTCAGGGTCATGGAGATGCCTTCCGGCCCGTCGGTGGTGTGAATAAATCCATCCTTGGAATAGTCCGCAGGAACGTAGGGTTCGTTTGGATCGATGCTCTCCCAATAGCTCTTTGGCGTTCCGTGATAAGTAACGTTCATTTGAATGTTTATATCAGGAGGGATGCAGGGCGGAAAGTCTTACTTGAGCCGCACCACGATCGTGTTGAAGTGTTCCGCCTGCAGCCGCTTCGCAAGCTCTTCGGCGGATGCCGCGCTCGGCACACTCCCGACTCGCACGCGGTACATCGTCTGGTCGGTCACAACCGGCTGGATCGAAACGTCGGTGTATCGCATCGCAAGAACGTCGCGCAGTTTTTCCGCAGCGGACTGGCTTTGGAATGCGCCCACCTGAACTCCGTATGCAGGCTCATTGGATGGAACCGCGGTCGACGAAACTGCCTGGACTGGTTCAACGGGAGGGGGGTCTGCAGGAGCTGGGGCTGATGCAGGAGGTAACGGCGGAGGCGCTGCTGCATCAACTGGAGCGGTGACCGGAGCGGACGGCTTCGTTGTCGGCGAACCATCTTTCAAGACTTTCAGTTTCACCGGCGCGATACCCGCCCGGTCGAGCCCAATCTCCTTCGCAGCCAATAACGAAAGATCGATAACCCGGCCCTTGATGAATGGACCCCGATCGTTGATGCGTACATCCACTTCGTCGCCATTCGTGAGATTCTTCACGCGAACTACCGTATTAAACGGAAGAGTCTTGTGCGCCGCGGTCATGGCGTTGTACGTGTCGAAGATTTCACCGCTCGCTGTACGGCGGCCGTTATAGGGTTCCGCGTAGTACGACGCGATTCCCTCCAGATCCGATTTCGAGAGATTGGCGGAGGAGTTCCCTGTGGAAGGAATGCCCGCACGTGCTTTCCCGTGCCCGCAAGCGGTCAGGAGAAGGAACCCTCCAATCAAGATCATCAGGCGGTGCATGGGTTTCTAATAACATACGGCCAGAGGATACAACCACAAGATTTAGATGAATGACAGCAGCATAGGCTCAATATTTAGCGGTAATCCGGGCTGCAGGCGCGGTCGGACGCCCCTCCTTGCCCGCGGGGCCGGGGTGGTAGCAAAGCCGAAAAGTTTCCCTTTTTGAGCGGTCATGAAAGTCATGCACAGAGTTTTTCGATTAGGCTACCACCCCGGCGCTTCGCGCCACCCCTCCTGTTCCAGGAGTTCACTATGTAAAAAAAGGGCCAGTCTCGGGACTGGTTCTGTGTAAACAGAACCAAACTTGAAAGGAGACTGACCCCCATGGTTAGACACATTTTCGTTGGAATTGATCTTGGAGACAAGAATTCTGTATCACGAATCGCAGTGGATCGAGAAAAGAGTGAACGCTTGGGATTCATCAACACCCGGAGTGGGAGAGCGCGGTTGTTTCGGGAAGCAAAGCGGCGTGCGGAAAAAGCAGGAGGAGCCGAAATCGTGATGGTCTACGAGGCCTCGGCGTGTGGATTTGTGCTACGGGACGAAGCCGTGGCCCATGGCATCCGCTGCGAAGTGCTGGCTCCGACGAAAATGGAAAAATCTTCCGAACAGAAGAAACACAAAAATGATGATCGGGACGCCGATGATTTGGTGGAACGAATACGCGGTCATGTTTTGGCGGGCAATCGCTTGCCCGTGGTGTGGATTCCCGGCCCACAGATCCGCGATGACCGGGAGCTGACGCGGCTTCGAACGGATCTGACGGAAAAAACGACGCAGATCAAAGCCCAAATTCAAATGTTGTTGAAACGGTTTGGGCAGGAAAAGCCAGCGAACAGCGGGCAGAGCTGGACCGGACCATTCCGGCATTGGCTTGCGGGGTTGACCGAAACTGGTCCGTTGGGTCCGGGATCGCGTCAGGCGCTGGGAAGTTTGCTGCGCCAACTGAAATTTCATGAAGAAGAAATCGAGCGGATGGAGAAACCCATCCATCAACTTGCTGCCGAACCCCGGCACAAGGCGATTGTCGAAGAACTCACCCAGGAAAAGGGGGTGGGAGTGCTCACCGCCATGACCTTCTCCACTGAAATTGGATACGCCGGGCGGTTCGGCCGTGGACGGCAAATGGGAAAGTTTTCGGGACTGACTCCAACCAGTCATGAAAGTGGGGAGCAAAGCGATCACAAAGGCCACATCAGCCGGCAAGGACCACCGCGGTTGCGCAAGATGTTATGTCAGGCCAGTTGGATTCACATCCGGCACGACAAAGACGCCCGGGAGTTCTACATGAGGCTGGTGGATCGCAATCCCAAGAAGAAGAAAATCGCCATTGTGGCTGTCATGCGTCGACTGGCCGTGCGCTTGTGGCACCGGATGCGCAAAGCGGAAATCGCGATGGCAAAAGCAGCCTGATTTCAATTCGGAGCGAAAGGATGAACGCTTGGTAGAGACCGTAGCAACCCGACACATCAGGGACGTGACCGTTTTTCCCCTTGATGGATAACCTCCCGACCAGGAGTTTGGTCCGTCCCTTGCGAATAAATAAACTGGTACTCCGCCGAAACGAACGGAGATAACCGAATAGCAGGCTGCTTGTCGTCAACAGTGCTGATCCAAACGTTCCGGAATTGAAGCATCCGGAGACCGGGCCCTCAGGTTCAATTAGGAGGGCCGGTCTCCGGAACAATAAGGAGACCTCCGCGGGCAGGAGGGTCGCCACGGATAAAACGTCCGTGGCAACCCTCCTGCTTGCTGCGGTGAAGTTTTTAAAAACTCAATCCCCGAGATCGGGCTTGACTGATTTCACATAGCAGGGGAGT
>Ga0134122_10001735_pt1 | contig 15830 bp, 16 predicted proteins | sample KB302_FD_96461 | JGI IMG/M metagenome (GOLD analysis project Ga0134122, IMG submission 96461) | Terrestrial soil microbial communities without Nitrogen fertilizer from Kellogg Biological Station, Michigan, USA - KB3-0-2 | ecosystem: Environmental > Terrestrial > Soil > Unclassified ... | reverse complement strand
GTTCGGACTGCCGGAGCTGTCACCGACGGATCTGGCGATGCTCGGGTGGCCCTCTCCGATCCAGGTGGTGGTGGCGGTGGAGCGGGCGATCTCGGCGGCTGCGAGCGGGTCAGGAGACCTCGGGTTCTATGTGCGGGCCTGGCGTCCGGTGGCGTTCCACCGGGTTGTCCCCGAGCCCATCGAGGTGCTTCCGACACAGCACTTGACACCAGATGTGGCCGACTGATCTACTGGTGTCCATGGCGCGGCGGGATGGGGCAGCAGCCCCGACCCGTCATCCGACCCCCCGAGTGGCTCCCGCCGCGCCTGGTAACTTGACAAGTCCACAGGGTAGAGTGACATGGGGTGCCGCGCGATATGGGGAGTTCCGGGAGCGCGGAAGTCTAGTACGGGGACCAGTGCCGGGACGCAGGTGGTCCGCTAGCGCCAAACTCCAGTTGACGAGGGTCGGCTGGGGAGTGGGGAAGAGAGGGGGCGGCGGTGCCCGCTACATCGCCGCCTCTGTGAGTCGGTAGCTCAATGGCAGAGCGCGGTCCTCTAAAGACCCGTCGTTGTGGGTTCGACTCCCACCCGACTCTCGATGGGGCGGTAACTCAATGGGGTGGGCAGACCCGGACCGGTCGGGTGAGCCCAGTAGTCCCTAGGCAGAGCTGCAGGGGTGCGGGTTCGAGTCCCGTCCGCTCCACTCGGGGGTGTGCGATCAAGCTCAACACCTTGCCTCCATCGAGGGGGCCGATCTACCACGCGAGCAGCATCACACACTCCCGCCCGGGGTAGTATGCCAAGGCGAGCAGGCGACCGAGCCTTCAATGACTCCCAAAGCGCGTTGTCTCCACCCTGATCGAGGCAACCGGGAGGTGGGCCACGTAGCTGGACCGGGTTCGATACCCGGCTACCCCACGCGTCGCGCGGGGCCGGTGCACTCGCCGGCCCCAAGGCGACTGCCGCCCCTTGAGTAAGGGCGGTAGACCTGAAGTAGCTCAGCATCTCGGCGGGATAGGGTCCTGATGGGCAACCGGGATGTGGCAGAGCGACCACGATAGCCGAGTGTGAGGTGTGTGGGATGGCGGTTCGAATCCGCCCCAGGTCGCTACTCAGGTCAGGCAGAGTTGAACGTGGCATGCCTGGGCTGGGTGCGGAAAGGCTTGGAATGGTCAGCCGTGGCGCTGGTCAGGACGGGCTAGGCGAGACAAGGCCGGGTACGGCTACCCATCGGTAAGGACCGACATGGCTAGCCGAGGCAGGGCCAGGACCACGACCCCCCAGAGGAGAGCAGTGACCACCACGAGCACCACCGCAAACGGGCGTACCCAGACCAAGGGTCTGGAGACCCTGGGCGAGCCGACCAACGACGCTGAGAACGCGATCATCGCCGCCGCCCCCTACATCGCGAACATCAAGATCGAGGGGACTTCGGCGCTGTTGTTCCACCGTTGGAGCAACGAGGCGGTCGCCGAGAAGGCGGCAGCGGCCAAGGGTAGCGCGGCCAAGAAGACCGACGACATCCAGTCCTACGTGTACCGGCTGCACAGCGACAACGAGAAGATCCCCGGCAACATCGGCCTGCCGGGCGAGTACCTGCGGATGAGCCTGTGCACCGCCGCGAAATTCCGCCAGGACCCGCGCTCCCCGCGCAAGTCCGCGTTCGACCTGTTCAAGGCGGCGATCATCTCGCTGACCGAGCTGGCTGACATGGGTTCCAACGACTGGGACTACCTGGACGCCCGCCGGGTGATGGTCCAGCGAAGCGCCGTGACCCGCCAGCGTCCGGCGTTCAACGCGGGCTGGGTGGCCGAGTTCCAGCTGATGGTCAATTTGCCCGAGTACGTCTCGCCGACCCTGCTGCAGGGTGTGCTGTTCGACGCGGGTCGGCTGATCGGGTTGGGCGACTTCCGTCCGACGTTCGGGCGGTTCACCACCGTGGGTTTCTCCATCCAGGAGGGCTGACCAGGGGACTTGGCACGGCGGGCCGAGACTCGGCAAGGCGGGCCGGGGCTGGCTTCGGCCCGGCAAGGTTCGGAGATAAAGAGGGCTGGCGGGCCTCGAAACCCGCCGGCTCACCAAACGGGGCGTGCCGTGGCTCGGACCGGCTGGGTGTGAGCGTGGTAAGCCTTGCCAAGACCCGGCTCGGCCCGGCAAGGTAAGACATGGCGTGGCCGGCAAGTGGTCTGGGTTGGGTAGAGGCGAGCAGTGCCGAGGTTCGGCATGGAGCGGTGTGGGACTCGCGGGGGGTCCCACCGACGGAAGGAGAGCGACCGATGTGCAGTTCACCTCACGAGATGACCACCGAGCAGATCGAGTACGCCGTGCAGCAAATGCGCGGGTGGGTCGAGAACGGTGATGACTACTGGGCGTGGCGCCTGGAGCAGTTCGAGAAGCTGCTCAAGGAACGCGCCGAGGCGGGTACCTACTAGGCTGGGCGGGGCGCGACATGACAGGCCGCGCCACGGCTGGGCGTTGCAAGGTGTGGTAAGCAAGCGCCTGGGTAAGGTAAGACCAGGCTAGGCTCGGTGTGCCACGGTTCGGATTTGGTAAGTCATGGCGGGTCAGTCCATGGGTGGGTGTGGTCAGGTAGGGTTCCCCGGCGGGGTTGGGTGGGTGGAGTGCCGGGGTTCGGCGTGTCAAGCCAAGATATGACCTGGCCAGGTGGGGGTGGGGTTCGACGTGTCGCGGCAAGATGGGGCGAGGTTGGGTCCGGCGAGCCAGGGTGGGTAGCGGATGGGCGAGTCGTGGCAGTGCGAGGTGTGGCAAGCCATGGTCCGGTCAGGATGGGCAAGGCTCGGCTGGGGGGTACGAAGAGGTGGGAGGTTGGGTACCCCGAGGCGGGTTAAGGTAAGGTATGGCGGGGTTTGGTAAGACAGGGCCAGGCGGGATCCGGGATGGGAAGCCAAGGCGTGGCATGGTTAGGCGTGTCATGGCGAGGGACGGGGCGGGCCTTGTCGGGGCTCGGTTTGGCCCGGCTAGCTGTGGTCAGCGCTCGGCGAGACAAGGTGTGGCACGTCTTGGCTGGGCAGGGCACGCCCACCGACCAGCACAGATGGTAAGATCTCGATCTATCGATACCCCACAATAGGGAGGAACCACCGAAATGGGACCGATCAAACGGCTGGCGTCCGCGCTGGCCCTGACTCTCGGGCTGGCCGGGGCGGCTCTGGCCTGCCCGACCGTGGCCGGAGCGACCCCCCCACCCGACTGTAAGACCGTCACCAGCCACCTGGTGAACCGCCCCGACCACGGACACGGCACCCCCGACGTCTGGGCCCTGGATACCGTCACCCGCACGGTGCAGGTGTGCGCCCAACCGCCGGCTGCCCTGCAGACCGAGAAGGTCGCGATCGACACCTGGTCGTACACGGCCAAGCTGACTGACACGGGGACTTTCGTCACCCAGGCGGGTACCCAGGGGTCCCCCAACAATGGCGCGAGCCTGGCCGGCGGGGTCCACGGTGCGGTGCTCGGAGCGGCCACCTTCGCCAAGTTCACTGCCCCACACGACTGGATCGCCTGGGACTCCAGCGCGCTGGACGACAAGACCTTCAACGGGTCCGAGCCGACCAGCACCGGCGACTGGTTGAAGCTGCTGTGGAAGGATGGGTTCGGCGGTAGCTCGATCAACTCGTACTCCTGGGTCTACCAGACCTGTGTGGACAAGATCGTCAAGAGCGGCTGGGTCGAGCAGTGGATCGACGGCTCGTTCAACAACGACGGGCAGGACGCGAAGGCGGGCGACATCCGAGGCCGGGTATGTCCGACCCGCAGCCCGTCGCCGTCGCCGTCCCCCTCGACATCTCAGACCAGCACCGCCGGTGCTGTGACTACCGGCGGCACTCCGAGTCTGCCCGTTACGGGTGCTCCGGTGCCGCTGATCGCGCTCGGCGGTCTGGTCCTGATCGGGGCCGGTATCGGTGGGTTGGCGCTGGCGCGCCGTCGCCGCGACCGGGTCCAGTTCGAGAGCTGAGGTTCGGCCCGGCTCGACAAGGGCGGGTATGGTTTAGCTTCGGCAGGCCGAGGAGAGGTCTGGTACCGCAAGACATGGCGAGGCCCGGCACCGTAAGGCAAGGTGGAGGCTCGGCGGGGCAAGCGACCGCACGGTGTGGCTGGGCGTGGATGCTAGCAGCGAGGCCCCCCGTGACATCACGGGGGGCCTCGCTGTATCTGGTGGGTCAGTTGGGGGGTGGGGCCAGGGCGAACCCCAGACGGCCGTCAGCGAGCCGCACGGCGAGGACCCGGCCGGAGCGCAGCAGCGTAACCAGCCCCGCGTCCATCTGGACACTGCCCAGGACTGCCTCGGGGTGGTCGTTGGTCACGACCGCCTCGACCGCCTCGTCGGCTGTCAGGAGGGTGGCCCCCGGTGGCAGCACCAGGGGCCTGCGGGTGGTCACCGGTGGCTCGGGCGGTGCCAGCCGCCCTCGTTGGCCACTTGCTGGATCGCCTGGCCGAGCTGGCGCAGGCTCTCCGCGAACGGGACCGCCTCCCCACGCTCGTTCCGGAACGCGTCGAACAGGGTGACGGTCGCGCCGGACCACGGGTTGATCGCGGTCAGGTTCGGGCCGCCGTCGGGGCGTTCCATCTCGATGATCAGACCGGGGATCCCGGCCCAGGTGTAGCGGTCGCCCGGCTCGGGCGGGGTGGTGTCGGTTGGCGGGGTGCTGGTGAAGTGGGCATCCGGAACGGGGTTGTCCTGGGCCAGCCGGCGGTCGATCTCGGCCCGGATCGCCCGGACCTCGGAGTGCCGCGCGGCGATGTCGTCGGTCGCGGTGGACATACCCTCGGCGCAGGCGTGCCGCTCCAGGTCGTCCAACAGGGTGTCCATAGTGCGGGCCCGGATGCCGGGGATCTCGGCGGGTTGGTGGGCGGTGAGGGGCCAGCCGATGCAGCGGTGGTGCTGGGGCGTCTGGCCACCGACCAGGTTGCCATACCACTGGTGGGGGGCGTGGTCTTTCAGCGCCCGAGCGTCGCGGCAGGGGGTGTAGCCGGTGACATCCTGGATGGTCACGTTGCCTCCTGTGGTGGCGGGCCCCCCGGGGCGGGGGTGCCTGACACACCCATCGTAACATGTGAACACGTTCTGTGACAAGCTCTGTGGCACGACGTCTGCTGACCACCTTGGTGGTCCCGGCATCAGTCAGCTAAAATCGGGGCGGGCGGGATGCCCAGGTAGGCAAGGAGCCGAGATGGCGCGAAGCGAGACCACCGAGCAGGTCCTGGCGCGGGTGCGCCGGTTGGCAGACCAGGCCGAGCGGGGCGAACTACCCCCACCCGTACCCAAGGGTGCCCCGATCGACCTGCGGATCCAGGCCATCCGGATGAAGGCCGACGGCTACAGCTACGCGGGTATCGCGCGGGCCCTGGACCGGTCCGAGAACACCATCCACACCTGGGTCGATGCTGCCCTCGAAGCGATCATCGCGCCGGAGATTGGTCGGTTGCGGGCTCTGGAGTCGATCCGGCTGGACAACTACCTGGTCAAGCTGAAGCCCCGGATCGACCGGGGTGACGACAAGGCGATCAACGCGGCCATCAGGATCTCTGAGCGGCGCGCCAACCTGTATGGTCTGAACGCTCCGGTCCGGGTCGATGCCAACATCACCGAGACCGACCAGACTGACCTGGAGTTGCAGGATATGCTCAACGTCGCGCGGGCTGAGGTCGCGGCGCAGGAGGCCAAGCTGTTGCGAGGCGAAACCCCGTGACCATCGCGCCGCAGCGGCCAGCTACGGCGCAGGTCAGCCCCCTGGGGGTAGTGCAGCGGATCTGGGACCCCTACGACCCCCGAGCCAATGCCTCGAACTTCGACGTCAACCAGTGGCTGCTGATCAACGAGCAAAAGATCCGGCTGCTCAACAGCCGCCGGCAGCGGCTGTCCCGGGCCGACCGGCAGCTACTGACCCGGCTCGACCCGTTGCTGTTCGCGGTGGTTTATCTGCGGCACCACCTGGTCAGCGAGGACACCGGCGGTCGGTTGACCTTCGCCGATCCGCATTTCGAGTGGGCCCGGCTGGCCCGAGGGTGGGTCAAGGTCCGCCTCGAACCCCGCGAGTGGCGTCACTCGTTCGCCGCCCCACGGGCCTGCGGGAAATCGACCTGGTGGTTTACGATCATCCCGATCTGGGCCGGGGCGCACGGGCACGTCAAATTCGTGGCTGCTTTTGCTGACTCGGGCACCCAATCCGAGATGCACCTGCAGACCTTCCGGACCGAGGCCCAGCACAACCGGCTGCTGCGCCGGGACTTCCCCGACCTGTGTGCCCCGATCCGCAAACCGACCGGCAAGACGGTAGCCGATAACGTCGGGATGTTCCAGTCCAAGTCGGGGTTTGTGTTCGCCGCCCGGGGTGCCAATACCGCCAGCCTCGGCATGAAGGTCGGAGACCGCCGACCCGACGTGTTGATCTGCGACGACATCGAGAAAGACGAGGCCCTCTACAGCGCGGCGATGGTCGAGAAGCGCTTGCGCACCCTGATCGACGCGATCTTCCCGTTGAACGAACGGGCCCGGGTGGTGATCGTCGGGACCGTCACCCGGCCCAACAGCATCAACCACCAACTGGTCAAGAAAGCCCGGGGTGAGGAGGGGGCCGACGAGAACACCTGGATCGACGAGGAGAAGATCACCCCACACCACTACGACCCGCTGATCGAGCAGCCCGACGGGTCTCGCCGCAGCGTTTGGCCAGCAAAGTGGACGATCGGGTACCTGGAGTCGATCGAGCATACCCGTTCCTACCAGAAGAACATGGCCAACAACCCCCGAGCCGAGGGCGGGCCATACTGGAACCAAGACGACATCGTCTACGGCCGTCTGCCCAACACCACCCGGGTCTACATGGTGGTCGACCCGCCGGTCACCCAGGGGGTCAAATCCGACCCCTGCGGGATCGCGATCTTGGCCTACGCCCCCGGCACCGGCAGGCCCGGCAACAAGGACTGGGGCCCTGCCGACGAGCTGTCCCTGCGGCTATTCAAACAGGAGCTGATCGATGGTGGGGCGGAAAAACCGACCCGCCTGTCGCGGGTCGAGGTGGTTCACGCCGAGGAGGTCCGGCTTACCGGGACCCCGCTGAAGAACCATCTATTGGGGCTGTTGGCCAGATTCCCGGAGATTTACATGGTGATCCTGGAGAACAACCAGGGCGGAGACCTGTGGCTGGAGGTCATGGGCGACCTACCGGTCCCGTTCAAGATGTTCACCTCGGAAGAGCCGAAAGAGGTCCGGATGGCCCGTGCGTTGGACTACTACCAGCGCAACCGGGTGTTGCACCGCAAGCGGCTGTCGAAGCTCGAAGACCAGATGACCGGGTTCCCGAAGCTCACCCACGACGACGTGGTGGACGCGGTCGGGACTGGTGTCATCCGATTGCTGGCCCCACCGAAAAAAGACAAATCCGGCAAGATAGAGAAGATGCGATGAAGCCACGCCCCACCGTTGCGGTGGTCATCCCGGCCCACCCGGCCCGCTACTCGAACGGCCTGCTCAAACGGGCCTTGGAGTCGGTCACCCGCCAGACCCGACAGCCCGACGAGCTGCTGGTAATGAATGACCTGCAACGTCACGGTTCGGCCAAGAACCGCAACCGGGGGGTGGTGGCCGCGAACACCGAGTGGGTCGCCCTGCTCGACTCGGACGATGTCCTGCGCCCGGACCACCTCGGGCTGTTGGTTGAACATGCCACCCGGACCGGGGCGGACCTGGTCTACCCGTGGTACGACAAGATCGGGGCGTTCGACATCTGGGCCAACCGGTTTCGCCGGCCGTTCCACTCGGAAGCCCTGCGTAGGGGTAACTTCATCGCCGTGACGGTGTTGGTCAAGACCCGGTTACTGCTATCCGTCGGGGGCTTCAAGGACGACCTGGAGCTGGCCCCGGGCCGGTCGGCCTGCGACGAGTGGGGTACCTGGCTGCGACTGCTAGATGCCGGTGCGCGGTTCGAGCACCTGCCGGAGAAAACCTGGGTCTGGCACTGTCACCGGGGTAACACCCAGGGGTTGCCGACCCGGGGTGACGCCAGACAGACCATGCCTCTTGACACAGCGCGTGCCACATGATGTGATAGATGGGTGGGGGCTGGGCTGTCCGGCCCCCCTGGCCACCACGGAGGCACCCGATGCCGTACGAACCTACTAGTCCCCTGACCGTCAACCAGCTGATCGCGCGACTACAGGAGCAGGCCGAACACGGCCGGGGCGAGTACCTGGTGTCGATCCGCCCAATGGGTCGTCGGGGCTCCTGGGCCCCCCTGGTGGTCGCTGGTCTGCCCGCAGAAGCCGGCGAGAAGGTCGGGATCTTCGCCTCCGACAAGTTCTGACCTGGTGGGGCGGATGCTATACTGGCCACATGGCCAGGTTGACCGCTCGGGCGCGCAAGCGGATCAAGACCAGCAACTTCGCGATCCCGGGTAAGCGCAAGTATCCGATCAACACCCGCAAGCGGGCCGGGGTGGCGCTCGGCCTGGTGGGCATGCACGGCACCGCCGCCGAGAAGCGCAAGGTCCGGGCGGCGGTCAAGCGCAAGTACGGAATGGGTCGCAAGAAGCGGCGTTGAGGTAGGGGAAGGAGAGGGATGGCGCGGCGTACGAGTAACCGCACCAAGCAGCGAGCCACCAATATCAACAACGCGAACCTGCGCAGAGGGGCGGCGGCACGCCAGACCGCCGACATCGTGACCACTACCGGTCGACGGCGCAACGCCAGCGGTAGGTCGGCGGGTCCTTCCGCCCTGTTCACCCCCCGAGGGACCAGGGTCAAGGCGACCAGCCAGCGGGCTGCCACCCGGGGCGAGGCGACCCGGTTCCCCAACAAGGAGAGCGTGTCGCGCCGTGCGGGACAGCGAGCCCTGGGCCACGTCTCGCGCAGCCGCCAGAAGGACCTGACCACCCGGCGCAAGTCCGGGCTGCACTCCCGTTCGGTGCTCGGCGGGGTCAACACCGGTGGCGGCAGCCGCAGCAGCAAGCGGCGTGCGGTGTTCGTCTCTTCGGGAGGTAAGTCGAAGTCCGGCGCCCGCAGTGTCTTTAACCGGCTACACCCCCGGGACAAGCGCGGTCGTTTCCGCAGCAAGTGACAAGCGGTAGGTCGAGGCGGTACACTTCAAGTGGGCCGGTGGGCACAGCCCACCGGCACTACCGTACCTTGGGGGTTTAATGACCAGTCCGTTCGTACCGGACAGTCCGCTCGGACCGGTCGACCTGTTCGAATCGGATACCGCTGACCTGACCCACGGCTACGCCGAGCTGTGCGAGGCCCGGGAGATCTACCTGCAGGCCGACGCATACTACGGCGGTAGCGTCGAGGAGGTCTACGCATCCGACAAGATCCGCCGGATGTTGGCCCGCTCCAGCTCCGACGAGATCCACCAGTTCAACTACGCCAAGATTCCGGTCGACACCGTAGCCAACCGGCTGCAGATCGAAGCGGTGGTCGCCGTCCCACCCGAAGACGAACGAGACCTGCAGGACCAGCAGGGCGACGCCAACCGCGAGTCCGCCCTCAAAGCCCAGAACGTCGCTCTGCACAGGCTGTGGGAAGACAACGAACTGGACGCGGAATCCAAGGCCCTGCACAAGAACGTGTCGACCCACGGGGACGCCTACATCCTGGTCTGGCCGATCACCGAAGAACCCGACCGGGCCGAATATGACGAGGAACCCGACGACGAGGAAGACTACACCGAGCAGGACCTGGCCGACGAGGCCCAGGCACAGGCCCCGACGCTGGGCACCGTAGTCGGGGTCGATATCCGGGTCAACAACGCGTCGCAGATGCGGGCGATCTACGACGACGAGGATCCGCTCAAAATCGCCTACGTGATCAAGTCTTGGCCGGTCAAGCGGGGCGGCAAAGAGCGACACCGGGTCAACCTGTACTACGAGGACCGGATCGAGAAGTGGGTCTCCGACGGGGAGAAGGACACCAAGGACCCTGCCGCCTGGGCGTTGCTGGAAGAGATGGACAACCCGTACGGGCGGGTCCCGGTGTTCCATTTCCGCAATGACCGGCCCTACGGCAACCCGGAGCACCTCGGGGCCTACGGTCCGCAGGACATGATCAACAAGCTGGTCCAGACCCACGGGGCGGCGATCGAGTTCCAGAGCTTCCCGCAGCGTTATCTGATGGTCGACCCGACCAAGGATGACCCGACCTCCAACTCGGACGACCCGATCCACCCGGACGACGACGCGGAAGACCCCGAGAGCGAACTCGGCGACTCGGGTATGTCCGCCGAACCGGGCTCGATCTGGAAACTGTGGGGTGCCTCGACCGGGGAGTACCAGCCGGCCCAGCCCGACATCTTCCTGAGCCCGTACGACCGGTACGTCAAGGCCATGGCGGAGCTGACCGACACACCCCAACACCACTTCAGCAAAGACAGCGGCGACACCCCCGCCGGGTCCGCGCTGCGAGCCCTGGAAGCCCCCCTGATCGCCAAATGTGAGGACCGGCAGGACCGGTACGAGGCGACCTGGCGGGACGTGTTCGAGTTCGCCATGTGGCTGCTCGGTTACGAGGATGTCCGGATCGACCTGCAGTGGGCCCCACTGATGGTGGTCGACGACGCGGACGGCTGGGGTGTCGTGCAAGCCAAGATCAACACGGGTGTCCCCGCCGAGGTGGCGCTGACCGAGACCGGCTACCCGGCCGAGCAAGTCCAGGAATGGGTCAAGGACGCGAACGGGGCGGACCTGGCCCGCCGGATCATGCTGCTGAACCAGATTGGCACGGCGGTGCAGACCCTCGGGGCGGGCATCGCATTGGGCGCCGCGTCGAAGGAACAAGTCCAGGAGGTGGTGTCCCGGATGCTCGGGCTCACCCTGGAGGGCACCGAGATCAACCTACCCAAGGGCACTTTTATGGACCCGACCCAGGTCCAGCAGCAGGTGCTACAGACCCAGCAGGAGCACCAGACGGGGATGCAGCAGACCCAGCTGGACCACGCGACCCAGACCCAGCAGGCCAGCCAGGACCACCAACGCCAGATGGCCCAGGAGGCAGCCGACCGGGCCAAGGAGATGTTCGGGCAGGGCGGGCCTGCCAACCGCAACCAGCCTCCCGGTCCGAATGGTGGACCGCCGGGGCGCAACAACCCACGCGACCGCCAATCGGCTCGGAGGTAAGGGATGGCAAAAAGGATCTGGCGGGAGCGGGACCACCCCCGGGCCAACGACGGCAAGTTCGCCCGGAAGGGCGGTAGCAACTGGCTGGCCCGGGTGTCGAAGCAATTCGAGGCCAGCTTCGGGGACACTTCGGCGGGTGAGCGGACGTTCCAGGGGGAGCGCACGGACCCACGTCTGGGCGGTCGCCTCCAGACCGGTGGCGGCAGTCTACTCGACATCTCGGGGATGTCGGCCCAGGCCAAGGCGCGGTTTCCGAAGCCGGCTCCACCTCCTCCTGGGGGGGCCGCCAACCCCCGCCGGGAGATGGGTCGGGCGATCCAGGCCGCAGCGGACGCCTACCGTCCGAAGACCCGGCCCGGACCGGGGGCATCGGCCGAGGTCCGGTACAAGGACCGACTCGCGGGCAAGCTCGACAGCCTGGCCGAGCGGGTCCAGTCGGGCGACACCTCCCCCGGGGAGGCGCGGGCTGAGCTTGGACGACTGGGCCGCGACATGGCGTCGATGCCCAGCAAGAACCTGTCCACCAGCGCGTTGGTGTCCGCCCAAAAAGCTCTACGAGACGGGGAGCGCACCGATCTGGGCCTGGACCGACCGGCCCCGCCCGGGGCGAAACTGCCGGTCACCACCCGCCGACCGGCTGCCCAGCGGGTCGACCTTCGGAGCCTGGACAAGCGCACTGACCAGGAATTGCAGGACATGATTGACCAGCGTCGGGGGCAGGATTCCCTCAGCGCGCAGTCCGATATTGCCCAGATCGAGCAGGAGCAGACCCGACGCCAGGTGGCGGCCAGCAGGGCGGTCGAATCCACCGATTCATTCTTGGAGCGGATGAGCGCTAAGGCAGGTGCGAGGGTCGCACCGCCTCGGGATGCCCCGCAGTGGGGGACGTTCAAGAGCGCGGGGGTCAAGCCGGGCGACCTGGTCATGTATCACGGGGGTGACCGCAGCGGTCCGAACGCAGAAGGCCGCCTGGCCCGGGTCGAGGGGACCGGCTTCTACCGCCTGGTCGACCCGGAGACCGGGGATCGGATCACCACCTGGGGTGGCTCGGCTTCAAAAGGCTGGATCGCCAAGGCGCCTGACACAGGACTTGACACAGGACGTGCAACAGGGTTGAATGGGGGGATGGCCACCACCGTCCCCACCCGCACGGCTACCCAGCGGGTCCCGCTGAAGAATCTTGATCGGCGCACCGATCAAGAGCTGGCCGACATGATCGACCAGCGTGGCGAAGACACCCCCAACAACCGGGCCGATGTCGCGCAGATCGAAGCTGAGCAGATCCGTCGTCGCACCGCCCCACCGGACCAGGCCGACAGCGGTCGCCGGCTCGCACTCGCGGGACGCACCGAAAGTGAATCGACCGGGGATTTCCTGAGCCGTCAGACCGCGACGCCGGATCGCCCCTTCCGGGGTGGCACGATCACGGATGAGACTCCCCCGGCGCTGCGCCCCCTACGTGACCAGGTCTGGGAGGCCAACACCAAGAGGGACGCTGCGACGGTCCTGCGTAACGCGGACCCTGAACTGGTCGGGCAGCTTGCCGATCACCTCGGGGTGGCCCGCACCCGGGCCGCCGTGGTCGATGCCGTCCGCAACGGCGTGACTGCCGAGGCCAAGGTTCAGAAGCCCCAGGACCTTACCCCGGCCATGCAGAGCACACTGGACCGGATCCGCAAAAACGGGGGGCTGTCGTTCCGCCTGAACAGTAACAGCAGGCGGTTTGCGACAGTCTCCCCCCAGGAGCGGGTGGTCCTGCAGGCCCTGGAGCGGCGGGGGCTGGTCCGCAACACCGGCTCGGGGATCGACTTCAAATATGAACTGGTGGACCAGGCCACACCATCCGCCGCAGACGTCGCAGCCCACGTCCGCCCGAAGCCGTCCACCGGGGTGGTCCTGCCTGGCAAGAAGGTCACGATCAAGGGCACCCCCGAGGGGATCCAGATCCGCGACGCGGGCACGACCGACTACAAGGGTGACAAGATGTACACCCTGTTCGACGCGGACGGCAACGAGATCGGGACCCTACAGAAGGTAACCCGGACGTCGGCGGTCAAGGTCCCCGGTTCACGGATCGCATCCGGGTTCCGCCAATCCGCCGAGTGGGAGGCCACCGTCAAGGGCGGCACTACCTCCCGGGAGAGGGGCACCGGCTACACCGCCGCTCAGGCGTTGGAGAGGATGCCCTCCAAGGCCGAGGTCGATGCCGCTCGGGAGCGTCGCCGTGAGCAGAACGCCCGCTCCGCAGGGGCGGAGATCTCCGCCAACGACATGTCTGGAGCCCTTGGGAAGCTGACTCAGCAGGCGATTCAACGCGATATCGCCCAGAAGGAGTATTCCGACCTGCTGGGGCACCCCGACCCGACGGTACAGGCGCGGGCCCAGAAGCTGTTGGACAACTGGCTGAAGGGCCTGATGACCCCGGACGAGTTCCAGCGTGAGATGCGGGTCGAGAGGGACCGGGCCGAGGGAAAAGCCTGACCCCGCAGGGGGCCCCGGCAGGGGCCCCCGAGACGGCGGGGGTCAACCCGGCTAAGGCCAAGAGCGACGCCCAGGATGCGCTCACCAAGCTGTGGGTGAAACTGACTCGGGAGGGCAACAAAGACGAGGCCGACCGGATCAACATGATCGCGGGCGAGCTGACCACGGGGCTCTATTCGGCCGAAGATGCTCTCAAGCTGGCCGAGCGGGTGGTCCCTGGCGGGATCAAATCGGTCACGAAACCCAAGGCGAAGCCCAAGGGCACCGCCCCCCGGACCACACGGGCCGTCCCGACCCCGACCCAGCTACAGACGAAACTATCGCGGCAGTATCGTAGGCTGCTCCGTGAAGGTAACGAGGGGAAGGCCAACCAAGTCAACCGGATCTCGCTCGAACTGGCCCAGGCCAAGATCGACGTACCCACCGCGCTGGAGTTCCTGGCCGAACTGGAGCAGCCGGACCTGCGACCCCGCGAGTTCACCAACACCCAAGCGGCCCAGGACGCACTGGACGCGCTGCGAGCCACCAACCTGAAACCAGCCGACTACCTGCAAGTGTCGGAGCTACAGGGGAAGTTGCTGCGCGGTGAGGGGATCACCCCCGCCGAGGTGGCCAACGTGGGTTATTTCTCGGGAGCCACTGACTGGGTGGGGAAGAGAGTGGCCGACGCGCTGCCCGCAGCAGCCACCCGTGCGGTTACGAACAGCGTCGTCAGCGAGACCGACGACCTCGCCCCGACCGTGCTGGATCTATACCACGTCCCGCCCGGCAAGACACCATATGACGTGCCAAGCCTGGGTGGGAAGCTCGAAACCGAGATGGTCCGGTTCTCCACCACCCCGATCGACGGCGGTCTCACCGAGATGGCCAAGATGCGGGGTTGGAAAACCCCCCAGGTTGGTACCGCCGGACAGGTCCAGGACAAGATCGACTCGGGCTGGATCGAGATCTGGCGGGGCGTCAAAGCAAATAAGGGCTTCCGTTACGACGCGATGGGGTCCAGCCCGGCGGGGGTCGTACCCCCCAAGACCGGCGAAGAGGTCCTCGCCGAGACCCGGCACGACCCGGAGGCGGGTCTCGGGCAGGGCATCTACGGCAATGGCCTGTACTTCTCAGTCGATGAACGGGCCGCCAAGGTCTACGCCGAATCCCCTCGGGGGGGAGCCTATACCCGGGCCGCGCTCAAACCGGACGCCAAGATCATCGAATACGACGAGTTGATCCGGCAGCAGCGTGCTTGGCAGCTCGAACAGGCCCGGCTGGGTACCACCCAGGCGCTGATCTGGGGGTTTGCCGCCGACCCAGGCCGCTGGGCAGCGATGCGTGGCTATGAAGTGATCCGGGTACCTGCTGGTCGTAGTGACGGTGCGAAGGTCACCATCGACGGCAAACGCCGAGAACTGAACGCCGAACAGTACGTCATCTTGAACCGCGAGGTGATGATGATGGAAGAGGGAGATCGGAAGCCATGAAGCCGGAGCTGGAGAGACGAGCGGCTGCCGCGTTTGCTGGGGCCGCGTTGGTGATGCCCGACGAGCGTGACCAGATCGTGCAGGGGCTGCAACAGGCCGACACTTTCGACGAGCTGTCGCCGCAGACCCAGGAACTGATCATCGAACTGGAGCAGCGCACCCACGACCAGCAGTACCAGGTGGTCGGCGGAGTGGTGGTCACGGTCTGATGGATGAACAGCAGCTACAGGACTTCGAAGCTCGGGCTCGGGCCGACGCGGCGGGTGCCGCGCGGGCCGAGTCCGACTCGATCACGTCCGACGCGCTGCTGGTCTACCTGGCGGTCGCCGGGGCGCCCGGCAACCCGCTGCCCGAGTTCGCCCAGCAGACCCTGCGGACCATGCTGACCAGCCGGGTCGACCGGATGGTCCGGTTGGGGCCGCTACGGCGGGTCCTGCTGCGGGTGGTGCGGGACGGGCTGACTTTCGGTATGTGGTCCGGGTTGACCGCGATCGGACAGCCCCTGACCCGTACCCGGGTCCGGCGCAGCCCCGAGCTTCGCCGAGAGCTGAACGAGTTGGGCAGCCGGCTACGTGAGGACATCAAGGTCGCTCGGTTGCTGGTCCGGACCGCCCCCCTGCAGACCTTCGACCAGCTACAGGCTGTGCTGGCAGCAGTGAGGGCCTCGGTAACACGTGCGGAGCGCACAGCGGCCTGGGTGGCGAATCGAGCGATCGCGGAGGGGGCGGCGGCGGTCTCGGAACGTCACGGGCTGCCCCGGATCTGGATC
>Ga0134122_10001734_pt1 | contig 15830 bp, 15 predicted proteins | sample KB302_FD_96461 | JGI IMG/M metagenome (GOLD analysis project Ga0134122, IMG submission 96461) | Terrestrial soil microbial communities without Nitrogen fertilizer from Kellogg Biological Station, Michigan, USA - KB3-0-2 | ecosystem: Environmental > Terrestrial > Soil > Unclassified ... | reverse complement strand
TGGAGATCTTAAATCCACACCAATTCCTGATTCATGGCGCGACGAAGCTCAAGGGCACGGCGGTTGCCAGTCAGGATATCCGTGCCGGTGCGGCGATGCTCCTTGCGGCGCTCGCGGCGCAGGGCGAGACGGAGATTTCAAACATTCACTATATCCATCGGGGCTATGAGGATATTGAGGAGAAATTGCGGGGATTGGGAGCACATATTGAACGGCGGATTGAAGGATAAAATTTGTTAAAAATACTTTTTTAATTTTTTTCTATGAAACTTCTTTCCTATCGTTCTCTCATCACCTTCATTTTATCCTTTTTTTTAGTACTGTTTCCCGTTTCAACCACGGTGATCGCTGCTGCTCATACGAAGCTCTTTGCAATTGATCGTGAAAATCAAATTATTATCATGAAAAATACAGAAGAAATGAGACCTCCATATACCAAGGATTCAAATGGAGAAGAAATTGCCGGCTCCCCCGAAAATTGGAAAAAGGCAGAAGAAAAATCAATTCAAACCGCCTTGAGACGCGCCATAGCCCTCGCCAAGAAGAACAAATTTTCGTTTACAGACTACTCTTATTCTTCCTTACTGCTCAGGAAGGAGTATGGATCTTGCAATGACGCCGGATGTCAGATGTCTGCCACCGTGCTCGTCTCAGTTTTCTTTATTCCTTCGCTGGAGTAGCAGAACAGCAAAAAAGCTCTTTGTGTTTTTCAGAAGCCTCTTCGTATTATGCGGTGATGAGGTTTTAGAATTTTTCTATTCTTCTTAGCTCACGGTTTCCATTCCTTCCTTCGCGATATTCTTCCAGTCATACGGGAAGCGATAGTTCTCGGTAGCTCGCACCAAAGCGGCAAAGACATGCCACGGATCATAGCTCGAAAAGAGGAAGGAGTTTCCCTTCTCTTGATTCGGATTGTAGTCGTGGAGCAGATCGGGGAAGGCATTCTCTTGTGCCAGTGGCACAATGCCATAGGCGAGGGCATCACGAAGTGCTTGATTGGCATCAGTGCTACTTGTCAGGAAGAGCATGCTGTCACAAGCGGCATAGAATTTCCGCATATTCGCTTCGGTGTTTTCCAGCATCACCACCGAGCTTTCATTCTCGGCGGCAAAGTCGGTCATGATGCGCTGGTACTTCTCCGTTCCGATTGCGAGGAACGCAATTTGTACGCCCAGCGCTTCGATGCCCGGGAGAACTTCTGAGAGGAGAGCAGCACCATTTTTTTCGGTGAGCGGGAGACAGAATCCGAGGAGCAGGGTCTTCTTTTCCGGCAGCAGTCCAAACTCCTTTTGGAACTCTTCTTTGTTCACCCCTTTTTTATCGAGTGTCGTTGCGGAAAACTTCGTATAGATTTTATTGTCATAACTCGCGGACGGGAACTTCGCAGTGGTGGTTTCCATGGGAGCGGGGTAGGAAAGAGTTGCCGGATTCATATGTATTTTTAAGGGGGGCGGAAAGTTATCCCATCATGATACCAGAAAACGCGGCACAAAAAAAGATCGATACTCTTGCCAAGAGTATAAAAATCCGTCAAAAAGTGATCGAGTTATACAGCCCTCTTTATAGAGAGATTTTATGGAAAATACCACCAAGCAGATTTTACGGGAAAGAGTGAGGGCACTCCGCGATCACCTGAGCCCCAAAGCAAGAGCAGAAAAATCCAGCCAAATCTGTGCCAGAGCTTTAGCTGAAATTCACCAAGAATTCCCCAATGGCGCCAAGGTTCTCCTCTTCGCACCACAGCCGGAAGAAGTCGATATCCTGTCACTGTTTTATGAACTTGCTCAAGATCCACTCTTCCAATGTTCTTTCCCGAAAATTACCGATTTCCAGCAAAAAAGCATGGAAGCGGTATGCACTCAAAGCGAAGATAAACTTCGGGTCGGAGAGTTTTTCGGTCTGCGCGAACCGACCGGCAGCGAATTTCTCGTCCCGCAGGAGCTTGACCTCGTGCTTGTTCCCGCGCTCGCCATCGATCGCGCGGGAAATCGCTTAGGACATGGGCAGGGCTTCTACGACCGGTTTCTGCAGCGGGTCTCACCGCGTTGTCGGAAATGGGCGGTAATTTTCTCATGCCAAAAAGTTGAGCAAATTCCCGTGACCCCCTATGATATTCCTGTCGACGCTGCTCTCGACGAATGCTCTTTTGCTCCATTTTTTCCCTCCTAAACTATGGACTACTCTGCCGTAAAAGCGATCGATCCGGCTATCTATGCGCTTTTGTTGCAGGAGGCGCAGCGCCAGAAAGAAGGGCTAGAGCTTATCCCGTCGGAAAATTACACTTCAGCGGCGGTGATGCAGGCGATGGGGAGCATCTTTACCAATAAATATTCCGAAGGTTATCCACGCAAGCGCTACTACGGGGGACAGGAAAATATCGACAGCATGGAGGAACTCGCAATCGCCCGCGCGAAGCAGATTTTCCGCTGCGAACATGTGAACATCCAGCCGTATTCCGGTTCGCCGGCCAACACCGCGGTCTACTTCGGTCTCTTAAATCACGGCGACAAAATCATGGGCATGAAGCTCGACCATGGTGGGCACATCACGCACGGACTGCCGATTTCCTACTCCGGAAAAAGCTATGAGATCGTGGCGTATGGGGTGGATAAAGAAACCGAAATTATCAACATGGATGAAGTCGAGGAACTCGCGCTCAGAGAAAAACCGAAGCTCATCATCGCCGGATTTTCGGCGTATTCCCGCAGCCTCGACTGGAAGCGCTTCCGCGAAATCGCCGACAAGTGTGGTGCGATCCTGATGGCGGACATCGCGCATATCGCCGGACTCATCGCGGGAGGCGTTTTAGAAAATCCCTTTGATTATGGCTTTGATGTCGTGACGACCACGACGCACAAGACGCTCCGCGGTCCGCGCGGCGGCATGATCATGTGCAAGGAAAAGTATGCGAAGGATATCGATCGCGCGGTATTTCCCGGACTGCAAGGCGGTCCGCACGACCATGTGAATGCCGGCAAAGCGATCTGTTTCCAGGAAATTCTTACCTCCGATTTTAAAGCATATTCCAAACAAATCATTCTCAATGCCCAGAAGCTCGGCGAGACGCTCTCGGCACGCGGCTTTCGGCTCTGCTCCGGCGGCACCGATAATCATCTCTTACTCATCGATCTCACGAATAAAAACGTAACGGGCAAGCAGGCGCAAGTGGCGCTCGACGAAGCGGGCATCACGCTCAATAAAAATACGATTCCCTACGAACCACGCTCACCGATGGATCCATCGGGCATCCGTTGCGGCACGCCGGCGATCACGACTCGGGGGATGAAGGAGGCGGAAATGGTCATGATCGGCAACTGGATGGCGGATGTATTGGAGGATATCGAAAATGTGGAATTACAGAAAAAAGTGCGCGGAGAGGTAAAGACCCTCGCGCTCAAATTTCCAGTACCGGGGATTGAATAGAAAAACTATAATTATTTAATTTTACTCATTTCGTCCATCAGCTGCTGCAAATAGTTGCTCCAATAATGCTCTCCCTCCAAGTACGTTTCCGAGAAATGGAGAAGTAATTTCGTTTTCTCTATGAAGAGGAACGCCTCTCCCACCGTGCATTTCTAAATCTGCTGCACCAAGACGACGATCAGCAAGCCTTGCTAAATCAGCTTTAAATTCATTCATAAAAATAAAATAAAAATTAATAAAGTTTTTTGCGGTACAAGAGGGTACAGGCAAAATTATTTTTTGGCAATGGTTTTTAATTTTTATTTTAGGATTTCGGCACACACTTTCCAGATAATTTCTTGTGAGAATCCACGGGAAACGAGGAAGCGGAAGAGCTTTTCTTTCTGCTTTGCCTTCGTGAGACTCTCCGAAAAAGTTCTGAGTTTCTTCTCCGCAAGTTCTTGCGCTTGTGCGAGTTCATTATCCGATTCGAGATCTCCTAATACTTCAGCAATGATCTCCGGAGCGATATCTTTTTTTTGCAATTCCATTTTCAGTGCAAATTTTCCGCGCGGAGAGAATGATTGACGGTAGTGCACATACTCTTTCGCAAAATTCAGATCATCTAATATTTTAAACTCCACGAATTCTGCGAGGATACTCTCAATCTCAGTTCGCTCCTGCGGGAATTTCCGCAGCAATTTTTGGCTGAGTTCTCCGGTGGAGTGCGCGCGGAGAGCGAGCAGGCGCAATGCTTTTTCTTTGATTTCTTCAGCAGGTGACATGCGAAAACCATACGGAAACTTTGCGCTGTTGTCACCCTGAACAGTATTGTCATCCCCGCGCAGGCGGGGATCTCTATTTACGGACATGAAAAAAGCACAGCCCACGTTTTCCGGTATAACTCACTTTTACGAAACCAATTCAGTTGTATAGATCCCCGATCAGGTCGGGGATGACAATAAAGAAGCCTACTGAAACTCATGATCGCTGCCGATTTTTGATTCCTGCGGGAGGATTTGGTTTTGATATTTCGCCGAACTCTTCTCACCATACGGAGTTTCCGCCGGGGAACTCATCATTTCAAAAGCGATTTGGCAGACGCGCATGCCGGGATAGAGCGCGATTGGCATATGATTCGCATTGGAGATCTCCAGCGTGATCGTGCCCTCAAATCCGGCATCGATAAAGCCCGCGGTGGAGTGCACGAGAATCCCAAGTCGCCCGAGAGAGCTGCGCCCTTCCACCCGTGCCACGAGGTTATTCGGCAGTTTGATACTTTCCAAAGTCACTCCGAGCGCAAAGGCACCGGGCTCGACTAAAAACGGTTCCCCTTCCGGCACGGTGATGAGTTCCATCAGTTCTTCTCCTTCCTTCATGAGGCGCGGATCAAGGATTTCATTCTGCTGTTTTCTATAGACTTTAAAGTGTTTTCCCAAGCGCAGATCCAGCGAAGAAGCATGAATTTGCTCCAGATAGCCTTGCGGCGAAGTGACCACGATTTCCCCGCTCGTAATCTTCGCCCTTATGTCGCGATCGGAAAGAATCATGGAAAAATTTTGAATGTTGAATTTTAAATTCTGAATGAGAAAGCACAAACTCAAAAACTCGCTTTCCCTATAAATTTCAGTTTACAAAAGCGAAAGAGGATTCTCCGCTTCCGTGAATTCCTGATCGCGTTCGGCTTTCATGGCGTCATCACGGAGTTGTTCGATTTGTCGCAGGTAATCTTTTGTCACGTCGCCGGTGCAGTAGATGCCATCGAAACACGAGGTATCAAAATTCTTGATCTTCGGATTGCCTTCGCGCGCCGCGGCGACCAAATCTTCCAAAGTTTGATAGAAAACACCATCCGCACCGATGAATTTCCCGACTTCTTCTTCGGAGAGACCGTACGCGATCAGCTCTTTGCGCGAGGGCATGTCGATACCATAGACGTTGGGATAGCGCACCGGTGGTGCAGCTGATGCGAAATACACTTTATTGGCGCCCGCTTCGCGCGCCATCTGGATAATTTCTTTGGAAGTGTTGCCGCGGACGATCGAGTCATCGACCAATAACACATTTTTTCCCCGGAATTCGAGTTCGATCGGATTGAGTTTTTGCCGCACGGATTTCTTGCGGATCGCCTGCCCGGGCATGATGAAGGTGCGTCCGATATAGCGATTTTTGATAAAGCCCTCGCGATATTTGATATTGAGTTTCAGCGCCAGTTCCATCCCGGCGGTGCGCCCGGAATCGGGAATCGGAATGATCACGTCGATAGCGTCCTTCGGAAGTCGTTTGCTGATTTGTTTCGCGAGCGCCTCGCCCATTCTGAGCCTCGTTTTGTAGACCGAAATCCCATCGATGATCGAGTCGGGACGCGCCAGATAGACAAACTCAAAAATACAGGGGGTGTAGTCGGTTTTTTCGGCACAGACTTCGGCAAAATATTCCTGACTGTCGAGCGGGAAATAGACGCATTCTCCTGGGAGCAGATCGCGAATGATTTCAAAGCCGAGGGCATCGAGCGCCACGCTCTCGGAAGCCACCATGTATTCCGTTCCTTTCGTACTTTCGCGTTTGCCGAAGATGAGCGGTCGGATGCCGTGCGGATCGCGAAAGGCCATGAGACCATGATCACCGATCAGCGTCACGACGGCATATCCTCCGGAGCAGCGCGCATGGAGCTTCTTCATCGCCGCAAAAATATCAGCGGGTTCGAGATGCGTTCCGGGGCGTTTCTCCAGTTCGTAGGCGAGAATATTCAAAATCACCTCCGAATCCGAAGTGGTATCGAGATGCCGCCGATCATTTTGCAGCGTTCCCTGAGCGAGCTTCTCGGTATTCACCAAGTTTCCGTTATGCACTAGCGCAATGCCAAACGGCGCATTCACATAAAACGGTTGCGCCTCCGCTGGTGAGGCACAACCCGCGGTGGGATAGCGCACATGCCCGATCCCCACATTGCCCTTGAGTTCGCGCATGTGGCGCGTGCGGATGACATCGCGCGCCAGACCATTATCTTTGTGCAAATGAAATCTTGATCCTTCCAGGGTGACAATTCCCGCGGCATCTTGCCCACGATGTTGGAGCACCGTGAGGGCGTCAAATAGGTCTTGATTGACCGCAAAATCCCGATTGAGTATCCCGACGATGCCACACATTTTGCAGGGGGATAAGGGTGCAGATATTTTCGGCGAAAGTCGCGGAAATAGCAATTCTTTCATGAAAATGACGAATGACCAATTACGAATAACGAATGAAAAAAATTAATCAGTTAACGCTGACTGTTGATCGCTGATTGCCGATTGCTTTTTTCATTCAGAATTCAAAATTCAACATTCAAAATTTTCTCAAGACAAACGGTTGTAAAAATCGCTGTTTTTTGGTACAATTAGGGGATTTATTCTCTGTTTATGGAGGGCGAACCGCATTACGGCAATTGGCAGATGCGTATGAGCGCTGCGGAAAGACGCCGCATGAAAGGGAAAATCATCCGCGGCGGCAAGATCGCCGATGAAATTCACTTGATGGCGCAAGACCATCACGAACACCAAGAAATTCCCGCAGCCGAAAGAGCCCTCGCCACCGGACTCGCTAGTACCACCCCGCAAAAAATTCCTTCCCCACCGAAAACGAATATGCCCAAAAAAACTTCATTCCTACAAAAACTCTTTCTGTTCTTTCGCAAGCTCTTCTCTTTTTAACGCTCATGGCGAATGTCCTCGCTCCCAATACGGCAGAACTCCAACAGATGCGAGTCGAGATCACCCAGCTGCTCCACACTTCTGCTCTGACGGAAGAATATAAAAAGAGCCTGATGGTGATTCTCCCGTATCTCCCCTCACTTCGTCTCAAACCAATCTACGAACAGCTGCAGAAAGAGCAAGCGCTAAGAGCAAAGCCTACCGGACTTACGGTGCGCGAGGCAAAACATGCTCTGGCGCAGATCCGTCGTGAGGCATGGAAAGCAGCGGAAAAGGAAAATACGGAGAAGAGTAACGAACTCGAAACACAATTTTTACAGCAAATTTCTGATCTCTAGCATATGACCGAACCAGCACCAACGGCACCGCAGGTAACACCTCCAGCAGAGGGACATAGAGATATTCCGCAAATTAAAGACGTTTTGCCGCTTGCAGCAAATAAGTTTGAGCTCGAAAAAAATGCCGCTGGAGCAGATCAAGACGATATCATTACTCATGCAAATCTTGGAACCTTAAAAGCTCAAGCTACAGCTGACCTAGATCATTTAAAGGACAAAGGCTTACTTACTCCTGATGCTGCTGAAAAATTTCGCGATCAAATTGATAAACTGCAAGCTCAGGATAAACAAAATCCGGCAACTCCCAGTGATAAAAGTGATGATGTTCTTAAAGAAGCTCAGATGGGAGATACATTGGAAGCAGTTGTGAAAGGGATAACGAATGGCGAATTATGGCTTTTAGTAAAAACTCAAGGAGAATCACAAAAAGCAGGATTTGTTGGACTTTTAAAAAATCCTAAATGCGATTTTCTAAAAGATAAAACGGAGATCCAGATCGGAGCAAATGGAGCTGATCTTGCGGCAAAACTCGAGACTACATTATTGCTCTCAGAAGAAGCAAAAGCAGTTATTCAAGGAGTACTAACCAAGGTTACTACCGATGGTTTTTTGAAAGATATTGTTGCTATTCGTAAAAATGGAGATGAGATTGAAGTGAAGAAAGCAAATGAAGATTTTGTGCCTCTTAAGATTGCGCCTCAAGCGCCCCCAGCTCCAGAAAAACATGATATACCGCCAGATGAAAGTACAGAGCGCGGACGACTTGCGCTAAAATCATATTTGGAGGCACAAGCAGGACATACTGCAGATTTTAATATCGGAGTATTAAGCGCTGCTGCAGCAGATAAAGATGAGAACTTGCAAAAGGAAATATCAGGAATCTTAACGAGAATTCAGAAGATGTACAAAGGAGCAATTCAAGAGATTAAATACGATGCAGGGCTATACGTAAGTGTTGTAGAAAAGGCAGATACACCTGCAGTGTGGAAAGAAGTAAAATTCACACCGACAGCAGCGGAGACCTATTTGCTCGCCGAAGAAAAATTCAATCAGGCGATTGAAGATGGCAAGGAAAAAGCAAATCCAATTTTCAGAGTCATTGCTGAATTACTCGCCGGATTTCTCGGGAAAGACCTCGATGGGATCCTCAAGGACAAAACATTTATCGGTACTATTGCACGATCTCTCTTCAGTATTGATTTAGGAGCAAATGGAGCTCCCGAGATGAATCCAGGATTAAAGAAACAAATCAAAGAAATGATTGATGCAAAAGCAGGAAATGTAATTCCAAATTCCGTTCAAGGTTTAGGGGGAGGTGATACAAAGGTTAAAGCCATGCTTGATGATATTGGAACTCGCTTCAATATTCCTAATTCACTAATCTCTCTCGAAGAGGAGTCACAAACTCTTGCTGTCGCCGAAGAAAGTGACACAGAAAATGCTCATGAAACTTCTGGAGTCCTTACATTAAAAGTTCCTACTGCACTCCAAGCTGTCGGGATAGTAGTTTATGCCCAAAGGTCATCCGAAGGAATTACAGGAAAACTCACCAAAGGACTCAATAAAATGATGAATAGCGTGGATTCAAAGTATGCCAAAATTTTAACGCAAGGCTTAAAAATAAAACCTGATGAAACATATAATAAACAACGAGAAAAAGATGGCTATCCGGATAATGTCACTGCAACATATGAAGGAACTCCTGAAGGTTCTTACCGAGTCAAGATTACTTGGCTGAGTTCTGGAAATATGAAGGATCTCTCAGAAGAGGAAAAACCTGAGAAAACTGAAAAGCCAGAAAAATCAGGAACAACCATCGCACCTCCTCCTGCTCCAACTTCAGCACCACAAGCAGCTCCACAAGAACCCCCTCCCACTACACCTCCACCACCTTCTTCCTCTTCACCAGAAAAACCCGCATAATTTCTTTCATTTCTTATGTCAGTAAATACGCCACCAAAAACTCCAGAGGCAAGACCGGTAGATCCGAGAGAAAAACTTGAAGCCTTAAGGCAAGGTATTTTACCGGAACAAGAAAAAGCTCAGTTGCAGCAAGAACAAAAGACCCGGGAAGAAAATTTGCGTAGGCAGCTTGAACGAAATGAAATGGTAAAGAATATGCCCCTCGCCACTTTCTTAAGTTCTTCTCCTGAACATCGTCTTGAAAATATTACAAATCCACCATTAGCTCTTAAGAACTTAGAAAATGGGATAAAATTCCAAACTGATTTTCATGGAAATGATATTCTAGAGCACTGGATAAGTTTGGCAGATGTAATGCCCCCGGGAGTGCGTGAAGTAACTGTAACGAATGAGGAAAAGACATTGAACGGTACTCGTCGCGGAATGTCCGGTGAATTTTTTACTGAGAAGGGGCAAAGATTACTTATTTTTACCGACACAACTATTCAAATAGGGAGTTTTTCAGCTGAAGCAGCAAGGCAAAAAATACAAGACGTAGACGAGGAGGTAAAAGCTTACGATCTCCGTACTATAACTGGAGAGGAAGCCCAAGTTGTAAAGAAAGCTGTGGAGAAAGGGCTTGATCCAAAACTGGCTCTTGCTCTCTATCAAGCACAAATAGCAAATGGTCAGCAAAGCTTTGGTCTGGAGAATCAAGGATTGGAAGGGTTTGATCTCCAGCTTGAGATGGCACTCAAGATGATCGGCAGATATGAAGGAAGCTTTAGTCGAGAATATCCCGGAATACCTCTCAGAATTAAAAAAGAGGTGAATCAAAGAACCATAGAAAATTACACTCCCGAATTCGTTTCGTATTTTCTCAAAAACTTTGCTGCAGATATAGAAGTTGAGAATAAAGAAGAGTTTTATCAGCAATTTTCCAGCACCTTTGCTCCAGGAGACCCTGATTTTTTCCAAAAAGGACAACGCAGTCTTGAAGAAAAAGTAAAAAATCGTGTCAAAGCCTTTATGGCAGAATTCTTCCCACAAATGGAATCAAAGGAGACGCCGGCTGAGAAAGCCGAATTCCTTCAATCTCTGACGGCAGAACAGATATGGCATATCGAAGATGAACTGGGACCAGAAAACCTGCGATGGTTTTTAAAAGAAAATGGTCTGTACGAGCTTACTCTGACGCGCGAAAAAATTCTCGATAGCGCTCTTCAAGCAGTAGAACAATTTCCTATTACCGGAGATCGGGAAGCAGATGCTGAGACTCTTACCAAGATCCTCTGGCATGAATCCGTTCAAGGAAAGATTTTTGCTGTTTCTCCCAGTGGAGCACTCGGGATTGCGCAGATGATGGAGGTGAATTATCTTACACGCTGGAATTTCAACCCCTTTGACCCGGAGAAAGCGATTTTGCATGCTGCACAACACCTACATGAAGATTATCCCAGACTGGGGAACGACCTTGAAAAAACGATTGTTGCATATAACAGCGGTGTACAAGCAGTAATAAATGCGGTAGCAAAAGCAAATGCAGCCGGAAACCCAGCAGCTTGGGAAAGCTATTTACCTCATGCTGAAAACAGAAATTACTTGGACAATGTAAATCAAATTACCGAACTAAAAATGAAACTATTTGGAGGTAATTCTTATGAAGTAGAAGGGAACTTAGAGTCAGTGGAACTTTTTGGAAAAGAGATTAGAGTCCACAGGCTTCTGACACCCTTCATTCAAAGGGTAAATAGGAGTGTAAATGATTGGTCTCCTGATGGGGAAATACAAACTTTTAACTGGCGCAATATTCGAGGGTATGAAGTACAGGGAGATAACTACCTTTCAAATCATAGCTTTGGCATAGCCTTAGATATTGATCCTTCGGACAACGCCATGGGCCAACGGTCTACCACCATCCCACGACATGTTATCGATGCCTTTAAAGCAGCAGGATTTGATTGGGGCGGAGATTGGACGCGACGTCCTGACCCGATGCACTTTGAACTCAGTAAGGAAGCTATAATGAGTCTTGCTCCATAAAATCGTTATTTGTTGAAGCGCTTCTTAAGACATAATCATCGCCTCGCGATCCATTCCCACGCCGATAAACTTCACCGGAGTATCCGTGAGTTCTTCGATTTTCTTGATGTATTGCTGCGCCGTTTCCGGAAGCTCGGCAAAAGTGCGACACCCAGAAATATCACTCTGCCAGCCGGGCATTTCGATATATTCGCAGTCGACATGCTCTAAAGTTTCCAAATTTGCCGGAAAGCTCGAAAGTTCTTTCCCGTTAAATTTGTAATTCGTGAGGATTTTGATGGTGGCGAACTCTGAGAGCACATCGAGTTTCGTCACATTCCAATAATCAATGCCATTCACCAAGACCGCATGGCGCGCTACCGGGATGTCGAGCCAGCCGCAGCGTCGTGGACGACCGGTGGTCGCTCCATATTCACTGCCGATGGCGCGGAGTTTCTCGCCATACTCACCCGTATCCTCACTCGGAAATGGACCGCCACCGACGCGCGTGGTATAGGCTTTTAAAATTCCGATGACCGATTCTACTCTTGAAGGTGCTATGCCGGTGCCGCTGCAGGCTCCGGCCACGGTGGTGTTGGAACTCGTCACATACGGATAGGTTCCGAAATCGAGATCGAGGTGCGTGCCCTGCGCCCCTTCCACCAAAACCGTTTTTCCGGCGCGACGGGCGTCACGAATGTACTCAGTCGTGTCACACACCATGTCCTTAATCTCCGCAGCGATTTTCTTATACCGCTCCAATTCGCATTCGATATCTTCGGCGAAGCCATAGACTTCCTGATGTTTCTCGACATTATTTCGGAATTTTGCTGAGAATTCCGCAAAGCCATTTACCAGTTCTCCGGCGCGGATGCCATTGCGGCGCGCTTTGTCGGTATATGCCGGACCGATGCCGCGCTTGGTCGTCCCCACGCAATCTTTCCCTTTCCGTTCTTCTTCGATGCAATCGATCTTTTGGTGATAGTCGAAAATGAGATGGGCGCGATCGCTCAAAAAGATGCGTCCGGTCGGATCGGCACCGAGTTTTTTGATTTCGGCAATTTCTTCGAGTAAGGTCGGCAAATGTACCACACAACCATTGCCGATAATGCCAATGCTTTTCTTGTGGAGCAGTCCGGAGGGTAAGAGGTGGAAGACGAATTTCTGCCCGTTGGCATAGATCGTATGTCCGGCATTGGCACCACCCGCGGAACGCGCAACGATATCAAAGCGTTCCGAAAGAATATCCACGAGCTTCCCTTTCCCCTCATCGCCCCACTGGGCACCGACAATCGCGCAGATATTTCCGAGAAATTCGTGCATGCTTTTAGAAAAAGACCGACCGACAGGATGCCAGAGAGGGGAGGAAAAAGCAATCCGCAGCAAGCGGTAAGTTGTAGGGAGTAAGTTGTAGATGAATTAGAGAATGAAAAATGACGAATGATCAATTACGAATTACGAATGAAAGACCTGATTCATCGACTTACTACTTACAACCTACTACTTATTGCTGTTTTCCATTCAAAATTGAAAATCTTTCATTCTCCTTGTTATACTGGCAGTTAAGATTTTTCCTCTTTCCCCCCCTTCCATGAAGTTGCAAAAATACATTGCCGAATTGCTCGGCGCTTTTACACTTACTTTAGCCGTGGCACTTTCGCTCATTTCACCAGGAGCGGTACCGACTCCGGTCATCGCAGCGCTCGTGGTTGGACTCTTTGTCTATACCGTCGGGGCAATCAGCGGGGCACATTTTAACCCTGCGGTTACCATCGCCCTCGCAACGGTGAAAAAAATTTCCTGGAGCGATGCCCTCATCTACATCTTGATGCAACTCGTCGGAGCTGAACTCGCGATGACACTTCCACAGTGGCTCACCGGCAATGCCATCAGCCTCTCGCCGAATAATGACCTCATGACCGGAGCGGCGGAGGCACTCGGCGCTTTTTTCTTAGTCTTTGGGATTTCAGCAGTTATTCATGAGAATACCGAAAAAGGAACTTCTGGACTCGTCATCGGCGGCTCATTACTCCTTGGGATTCTCATCGCTTCCGGGGCTTCGCATGGCATTTTAAATCCCGCCGTTGCGGTGGGACTCGGATCAATCTCAGTTGCATATATGCTCGGACCGATCGTCGGCGGACTCCTTGCCGCTTGGGTCTATAAATACCTCGCGAGCAAACAGAAATAGATTTATTTTTTGCGGGGAAATTTTTGTAGGGCATTGCGATCGCAATGCCCTACGGTTTACGAAAATAATTTTTCTCCTGCCTGCAACGCGGTCAAAAAGGCGTCGATATCTTCCTTTTCGTTATAGAGCCAGAGGCTTAACCGCAGCGAACCAAATTCTAATCCTAAATGTCGATGTAATGGTTCCGCACAATGAAAGCCGCTCCGTACGCAAATCTGTTTGGTATCGAGAAATTGTGCGAGATCATGCGGGTGAATTTTCTGATGACTCAGCGCGATAACGCTCGAGCGCTCAGCAGCTTTTTCCGGACCGATCAATCGGAAATTCAGGAGCTTCTCCGCTATTTCCCGCAATGCGTATTCCAGCAGTTTAATCTCATGAGCGCGGATCTTAGTGCGATCGTGTTCTGCTAAAAAATCGCATGCGACCCCTAGTCCGACGATCTCGGCGATTGCCGGAGTGCCCGCTTCAAATCTCTGTGGGGCGGCGAGTGCGGTAAAGCCCTCACGAGTGACGCTCTCGACCATATCGCCGCCGACAAGAAATGGGGGCATTTTCGCAAGCAATTCCGATCGCACATAGATCCCGCCGGTGGCGCCGGGTGCGCCCATCTTGTGTCCGGTGAAGCAGGCGGCAGCGACTCCTAATTCCTGAAAATTTACCGGGAAATGCGCGGCGCTCTGACAAGCATCGAGGAAGGTCAGTGCGCCAAATTTCTCCGCGAGATTTACAATTTCCGCCACTGGAAAAATTTGGCCCGTAACATTGGAGACATGGGGAAAGGCAATGAGTTTTGTTTTCTCAGAAATATTTTCGGCGAAATCTGCGGCAGTAAAAATCATGTTTTCGTCTTTCGGTTCGATGAATTTCAGCACGATGCCAAGTTCTTCCCTGAGCTTTAGCCACGGGAGAAAATTCGCATGGTGCTCAGCAATCGTCAGCACGATTTCATCACCTTTTTGCAAAAATGTTTTCCCCCAGGAGTTCGCGAAGAGATTTATCGCCTCGGTGCCATTTTTCGTGAAGATAATTTCCTTAGATTCCACGCCGAAAAATGCTGCTATCTTTTCGCGCGCCGCGTCGAATTCTTGAGTCGCTTCCAGTGAAAGTCCGTAGAGTCCGCGATGAATATTGGCATAGCTCATTTCGTAGAATTTCCGCACGGCATCGAGCACGACCTGAGGCTTCTGCGCCGAAGCGGCGGAGTCGAGGAAGACGAGGTCAGGGTGATGGCTGAAGATGGGAAACAAATTTTTCATAGGTATATGATAGCAAAAGGACGCTTCTCGGCAGGAAATTTTTATAAAAAGGCTGCCAATAAGGCTTTACATTAAGAAAATTGCACATCTAAAGTTTGGGAATAAGTGATAAATTGTGATATAATATATTGATATTTCTGTTCTAGAGAATGTCCACATCCGCAGAATCAGCAACCCCGGGTCCGATACTACAAATTTCTAATTATGATTGCATAGCCGAAAAAGACGATGGTGCAAGAAATTGGCGCCAGGCAATCTCTCTATTTTCCAGTAGGGCAGATGCAATTAGCCCCCAGCAGTTAAAATCCGCCCTATTACGTTCTCTAGATGTAAAACCACCTCTAGTTGAAAGTGATGTTGATTGTGGAGCAGTATCCGCTAGAGATTTTGAACATGTTGCTCACATTACCGGCGAGCGTATGAGAATCCCCACTTTATCTTTTGCAAAAACTCGTGATTATGTAAGGTTTATGCAAAGGGTAGGAGTTGCTCAAATTCCTCAAGGTATGGCGTTTGCCTTAAACTCCGCAACTTTTCTTAGAGCGGTTGGTATCACTGAATTCCAAGAACCAATAAGATCACTCCGCGTGTTGGTATATTGCGAAGAAAAATTGCCTGGAGCGATGCCTCCACAACAGATATTACAACACGAAAGCGTACATGTGATTGACCCTTTGTTGGAAGCCAGACAAGACCCAGATACGCTAATTTTAACAGAGCTGATTGCAACTATTGGTGAATATGCCTCAGAAAGTTATGACCATGTGACTATAACTTCCTCTCCTGATTTTTGGGCAGATTATTTAAAGAGGATTAGCCAATTTACTCTGGAATTTTTTCGAGTTTTTCGTATTTCTCCTGGGGCACTCATTTCTGAAGGAGCAAATGCAATTGTAAGTTTCGTAAAAGAAATTACCCTAGGGCGCAATAATACGGAAATAGTTCACATGTTAATGGATTGTGAAAGTTTTGCTGATCTAGAAGCAAAACTAAAAAAACTTATGCCCCAAAAGTACCCAAATCT
>Ga0134122_10001733_pt1 | contig 15837 bp, 11 predicted proteins | sample KB302_FD_96461 | JGI IMG/M metagenome (GOLD analysis project Ga0134122, IMG submission 96461) | Terrestrial soil microbial communities without Nitrogen fertilizer from Kellogg Biological Station, Michigan, USA - KB3-0-2 | ecosystem: Environmental > Terrestrial > Soil > Unclassified ... | reverse complement strand
TGATGGCGTGGCAGGCTCTGCAGGCTCTCGACGATCTCGCCGAGGTTCCGCGGAACGCGATCCTGACGCGCAACCTGGGCCAGATCGTCGAGAGCCTGCAGAGCCTGCCACGCCATCACTACGGACTGTTCCAGATCGACTTCACCAACGCCAACTACCGGAAGAGCCCGTTCTACGAAGAGGCGGTACGCCGCTGGACGCCGTTCACGGGCACCAACTACCGGATCGGCATCGGCATCTCGGGCAAACCGGTGGAGATCTACGCGCTGTTCGGCGGCCAGTGGCCGCATTCGAGCTTCATGGTTCCGGGCGGCGTCATGTGCGCCCCGACACTCACCGACGTCACCCGCTCCTGGTCGATCCTGGAGTACTTCCGCCGCACCTGGGTCGAGCCCACCTGGCTGGGCTGTTCGATGGAGCGCTACGAGGAGATCCGCAGCTACCAGGACTTCATGGCCTGGCTCGAAGAGAGCCCCGCGCATGCCAACTCGGACCTCGGTCTGTTCTGGCGCATGGGAGTCGACGTCGGGGTCGATCGCTACGGCGGAGGGCACCGGAAGTTCTTGAGCTGGGGCTACCTGCCGCATGAGGACAAATATCAAAAACCGACCGTCGAAGGGCGCAACGACGCCCTCGTGATGAAGAACGGCATCTATGACTTTCATCTCGACCAGCATCGGGAGACCTCGCACGAGATGGTGCGGGAAAGCACCGGCCGCGCCTGGTACGACGAAGGCGACCAGCCGGTCCACCCGTTCGATCGGCTGACCCGGCCGATCAACAAAAACGATCGCGCGTTCGACGGCAAGTACTCCTGGTCCACGGCGGTAGGACATGCCGAAGAGGGCCGGCTCGAAGCGGGACCCTTGGCGCGCCAGCTCGTCGCGGGAGGGCCGCAGGAGCGCGCCTTTCAGCACCACGACCCTCTGGTGCTCGACATGATGAAAACGATGGGAGGCCCGAGTCTCCTGCTGCGCCACTTCGCGCGCATGCACGAGCTGGTCAAGCTTTACCGCCAGGCCGAGCGCTGCCTGCGCGAGTTTCGCCTCGACGAGCCGTTCTACATCAAGCCCGAAGAGCGGGACGGCCGCGGCTGGGGAGCCACCGAAGCCATCCGCGGCGCCCTGTGCCATTGGATCGACGTCAAAGACGGCAAGATCCGCAACTACCAGATCATCGCGCCGACCACCTGGAACGTCGGCCCGCGCGACGGCCAAGGCAATCGAGGACCGATCGAGCAGGCGCTCTTGGGCGTGCCGATCGCCAACCCCGCGGATCCCGTGGAAGTAGGACACGTCGCCCGTTCGTTCGACTCGTGCCTGGTGTGTACCGTACACGCCCACGACGCGAAGACGGGGAAAGAATTGGCTCGCTTTCAGACCTCCTGAGGAGGCTCGGCCATGGGTCAGTGGGAACCGCAAATTCGCACCAACCTGGACGACGAGGTCTACCAGGCACAGCTCGACGAATTTTTGAGCAGCGTTCCCGGCACGCTCGGCGCCGGCTTGGTGAATACCCGCTTTCGCGAGGGCGCCTACCGGCTCTCCGGAGGGCGCGCGGCGGCCGCCGATGAGCTGCAGGCGGTGATCGATCTGACCGCTGGATTGTTCGGCGGCCCGGAGGCCGAGAAGGATCCCCGCTTCATCCAGGCGTTCGCCGCGGTTCGACCGATCGAATCGGCCTTCTTCAATTTCCGCGAGGAGTCCCTTCTGTTGAGCCGCGTGGAAGACACGGAGAGGGTCCTCTTGATCACCGTCTCCGCGAACCTCAATCAGGCGGCGGCGCTCAATCTACGGCGCATGGTCACCGAACAGATCCAGGACTCCGGCAAGTCGGAAATCGGTCCCGTCCTGGATGCCACCAACGAGATCCTGCTCGGCGTTCTTCTCGATCTCAAAGAGGGCCAGGTCCTCGATCGGTACGAGCGTTTCGTGGAGGTCTCGGTCGTCAAAACCGACGATGACCTGATCGAATTCGTGCGCGATCTTTTCCTCGCGGACGGGCCGGCCCGCGGTCTGAACCTGCATCATCGCGACGCCAAGCCGATCGAGATTCGCCGGGCGGAAATCGTCACCCCGACGCGCAGCCTCCTCTGGGCACGGCTCAACTTCGATCCCGAACACCTGATGGTCGTTGCCGCCGACCGCCGAGTCATCCCCGGCCTGCTCTCGATCATGATGCGCGCGACCGAAGTCGAAACCGTGCGCATCTGGGTCGATGGCCTGTTGAGCTACGGCGTCAAATCAACGATGAGCCCGTTTCCCAACACCCAAGCGGAATTTCTCGACATCGTCCGCGACCTGCGCCGGCTCGACAAGAACGATCTCCTCGGCCGCCTCGACCTCGGAGGCTTCGCCAACTACACCGTGGGCGACGGCGAAGAGATGCAGCGCTGCCAGGAGTGCATCTACTACCTGCCCAACGGCAAGTGGTGCGACCTGCCCGAGCTGCCGGTACCGGTCGAACCGCATTGGTGGTGCCGGTTGTGGAAGATGTGAGGTCCGCCTTTATATCAGACCGGCAACGCCGAACAGCACGATGCCGACACCGCTCGCGACGTTGAGCCCGGCCACCCAGCGCGGATCGGTCACATAGCGGCGCAGCCGCGATCCGGCGAGGGCGAGCCCGAGCTGGATGGTCAGGCTGCCGAGGAAGAGCGCGAGCGACAGGCCGATCGCCTGGCGCCAGCTCGGATCGAGCCCGAGCTGGGCCGAAAAGCTCACGAAGGCGAGCACGGTCAGCGGATTGACGATCGTCAGCACGAACGTCGTCGCGATCTCGCGCCGGTTCGCGACCGGCTTCATCTCCCCCTCCCCTACCGCCTTTCGGGCGCGCAGGGCGCTCCAAATCATCCAGAAGCCGAACCCGACCAGCACGAGCGAGGCGACGACCTCCACCTCTCGGCGGTGCGCCACGAGCAGCCCTGAGATCGCGGGACCGACCGTGAAAGCGATCAGCGCGTAGGTGAAGTCGGCGAGCCCCGCGCCGAGACCGCAGCGCGCGGCGCTGCCGAATCCTCGCGTGAGGCCGCATTGGACGATCAGGACCGCGATCGGTCCGACTGCGACGGCGAGAGTGGCACCGAAGATCAGAGCGCGCAGGAGGGGCGGCATGTTCGCCGAGCCAATGCCAGAAGCTCACTCTCGCTCATAGAGAACTCGGCCTTCGCTCAACGCTTGGGCCAAAAGGTGCCCCGGATAGTCTTTCCAGTGGGTAGCCTCTTCTTCGCTATAGACCAAGATGTCCTTGGATACCGGAAAGCGGGCGAGGGCGCGCCAGAGGAGGGCAGCTTCGCGCTTTGCCGAATCCTTCCCGTTCGATCACGAGTAGATCGATGTCCGAACCGGGCCGAGCGTCGCCGCGGGCATGCGATCCAAAGAGGATGATTCGCTCCGGCTCGAACTCTTCGACGATCACTTGCGCCATCTGCGACAACAAGGCATCCGATACGTCGACGGTGGTCGTCTTGGCTTCCTCATCCTTCGGCACCTTGGTTCGCACCCGAGAAAGATAACAGAGCCTCACTGCTCCTTCGACGGCGCTCTGCCGCAAGAGCGACGGGTCGCCGGGCTCAAGTTTGGGGCGCTCATCGAGACTTTTCCCTGCTGGTCCTCTCAGGACGCCGTCGAAAGGCGCACAATTGACTCCGCCGGGCGCACAAAGATTCTTCGGCTTCGCACGAGCACCCGCGCCTCTTCGAGCCAGAGCTGCGCCACCCCGAGGGCGTTCCAGCCGGCCGGCGGACCGCCTTGGGGGATGCTTTCGTATTGGCCCTGCGCGTTGGTGAGCGGGACGTTCGGGTCGCGGCTCGTGAGGAAGTTGTTGGCCGTGGCGGGGTCGCTGAAGAAGAGTCCGCCGAAGTGAATGCGTGGCACGTTCAGGTAACTCAATCGATCCTCCCTTCTCTGCCGTCAGGTCGGCAGCCGCTCGGGCGCGTCCTCGGGCGCCGGTGGGGATGAAGGAGACGAGGTACGACGAAGCCGCTTGCCGGCGAACCAGACGATCGCGGCCACACCGAGGACGAGTCCGAAGGTTAAAAAGGCGTTGTCGAGCCGCGCGGCCGTGGCGCCGGTCGCGGCATAGAGCAGACAAGGCGGAAGGTTGCCGAGAAGCGACAGCGTGAGGAACCGCTTCCAGGAGAGCGTGGTCGTTCCGGCAAAGATCGAAAACGTCTCGGCGAGGATCGGCACCGGCCGGGTCGCTACGGTCGCGAGATCGCCCCACTCGACCAGCAGCCGTTCGGCCTTCGCGCGCTCCGCCGCCGGAACCATGCGTTCGAGCCATGGGCCGCCCCGCCGTCCGAGACCGAAGCCGAGCGCCGCGCAGGCCATCGATCCGGCGAGCGAGAGCAGCGCGCCGCCGAAGAAGCCGAACAGCGCCCCATGCGCCACCATCACCAGGCTCGCCGGGACCGGCAGCACCACGTCGGAAGCGAGCAGGCCGAATCCCAGCAACGCCGTGGCCCAACTCCCGTGCGACATCCAGGGCTCCGGTCGGTTGAGCAGAGGCAGATCGACCCAAGCCACCAGCAGGAACGTCCCCAAGAAGAACGTCATCGCGACCAGAGTGAGCTTCAAATAGGTCCTCACCGGCATTCCCCTCTCGCCGCTTTTTCCGTCCCTGGAGTCCTTTCCGTCCTTTTCACCGCCGCGCCTCGCCGCCGCCGAACCCGCGCGCCACGGTCAACCGCGCCGAGCGGCCCGCTCCGGGGAAACCGATCAGCGTCTCGTAGCGCTCGTCCGCCAGGTTGTCGAAGCGGAGCGCCAGACGCCAGGCGGGGGTCGCCTGCCAGGCGATGGCGCCGCCGAGCAGGGTGTAGCCCGAGACGGTGCGCCGCTCCGGCACGGGGATCTGCTCGTCGAAGCTCTTCGTCGCGAAGCGCAGGTCGAGCGCGATCTGTAGGCGCGACGCGGGCTTGCCCGTAAGCCGGAGCCCGCCGGACCAGCGCGGCCGGTGGCGCAGCGGCGCGCCGGTTCGCTCGTCCTCCACCTCCTGCCAGGTGGCGGAAGCCTGGAGCGAGACCGAACGCGGCGGCTGCCAGGCGGCGGTCAGCTCCGCGCCGCGCGCCTCCACCCGGCTGCGGTTGACGTGACGGAAGGTCTCGAAATCGAAATCGACCAGATCGCGGAAGCGGTTTCGGAACACCCCGGCGCCGAGCGCCAGGTTCGCCCGCTCGATCCGGTGCTCGATCCCGAGATCGGCGCCAAGCGCCACCTCGGGGCGCAGATCGGGATTGCCGCCCAAGGCCGGGGGGCTCGCGGTGGCGAAGAAGCCGGGCCGCTTGAACGCGCGGCCGACCGAAGCGCGCAGGCGCGTGGCTCCCGGGCCGATCCGGTACGACGCGCCGACGCGAGGGCTCTGCTCGGTCCTCTCTCCTTCCGTCCGGTCGAGGCGGTACGCCAGCTCCCAAGCCAGCCGGCCGCGCTCGCCGAGCAGCTCGACGAACGCTCCGGCCGTCGTGCGATCGAGAGAATAATCGCCCGGCACCTCGCCCTCCGGCCCGGGCGCGAACCGCAGCCGGCTCTCGTTGTTCCCCTCTTCGCGTTCGAGGTCGGACCCGGCGCTCAGGCGCAAACCGCCGCTCCGGAGCCAGCTCGAAGACCAGGAGAGGCGGCTGTGGGTGAAGCGGGTCCGCTCGCGGCTCTCCGGCACCAGCGGCTCAATCGCGGGGCTGGTGCGGTCGAGATCGTGGCGGTAGAACGAGGCGCCGAATTTGTGGAAGGTGGCGGCCGTCTCGCGCGCGAAATCGAGCGTCAGGCCCGTCTCGTCGTTGTCCGCCCGTCGCAACTCGCCGTCACCATAGACCGGTCCGCCGGAAGCGTCGGGGTAGTCGTCGCCCTGCCACGAAGCGAGGCGGCCGGCGAGGCGCAGGCTGGTGCCTTCGTTCCAGCTCCAATGCCCTTGGCCGCTCAGTTGGGAAAGCTCGAAGCGCTCGCTCGCGATCCGCTCGCGCTCCCCCTCGCGCAGCGCGGAAAGGAAGCCGTCGGCGTGCGCGTTGCCTCCACCCAGCCAGGCCGCGAGCCGATGCTCGCGCGCTTGACCGGCGGTCGCCGCCACCTCGCCATGAAGCGGACCCTCCCCGCGGCGGGTAACGATCTGCACCGCCCCGGCCAAGCCGGTCGAGCCGTACACCGCAGAGAGCGGCCCCCGCACCACCTCGATGCGCTCCACCCCCGCGGCCGGCAGGCCTTCGAGGTTGAAAACCTCCCCCACCTGCGTCGTGCCGTCGTTGACCGGCACGCCGTCGATCAGAACGCGAGTGAAATTGGGATCGCCGCCGCGCAGCTGGACGGCGGTCAACCCGCCGCGGGTGCCGCCGGAGAGCATCGACACGCCGGGCAGAAACGGCAACAGTTCGGCCACCGTGGCGGCGCCCGAGCTTTCGATCGATTCCCTGCCGACGACCGCCACGGCGACCGCCGTCGAATCGACCGGACGGGCAACCACCGTGGCCGTTTCGTAGACCACCTCCGTCGTCGGCGGCGTAGGTGTCGCAGCCGCCAGCACCCACGGCAGCGCGAGGCCGATTCCCCAGAGACTCACCATGCGCTTGCACTCCGCTCCCGAAAGATTGGGCAGTCGCCAAGAGAATACAAGGAATCCTAAAGCAGGGGTGCGCGACCCGGGGGTTCGCGTGACAGCTTGAGGCAAGGCCTGGTCAAAAGTCGTCGGCTACACTTCCCGCCGCCATGGACCGCGCGCAGACGTTTCTGTTTCTCTCGGGCGGAACCTTGTTCTTAGGGATCTTCCTGGTTCTGTTCCTGATGACGCAGGAGGGTCGGGATCAACGGTCTCGGCAGATCCTGGGGTTGCTCATCCTCGCCTGCGCGCTCAATTCGGCGCATCCGGTGCTGGTGAGGGCGCTCGGGTTGCCGCGGGGGGGCTCCCACCAGTTCTTCGAGCCGCTGCAGTTTCTCCTGGCGCCGTTGATGACGGCCTATGCCGCCTCGCTGCTCCAAGGCGGGTTTCCGCTCCGGGCACGCCATGCGCTTCATTTTCTTCCGGCCGCGTTTGCCGGTACGGTCGCGGCGGTGTTCTCTCTCCACGGGGGCGGGTCGCCCTGGATCAGCCTCGGCCTCTGGGGTCTCCTGTCGATCCAGATGCTTGCCTATCTGGTCCCCACGAAGCGCATCCTGCGGCGCTATCAGGACTCTCTCAAGGCGCGGGTCTCGAACCTCGATCGGGTCGATCTCGATTGGCTTCGCTGGTTCTATTACGTGGTCTTCTCTCTCTGCGTGGTGGCCTGGGCGGTGCCCCTTCTGCTGCTGCATCACCTGCCACGCTCGGTCCTGAGCCACGGGCTCTCCCTGGCGACGGCGGCCGCGGTCTGGGTGCTGGGCTATCGCGGATTGAGGCAGAAGATCCCCGAGACCCCCGAAATCCCCGAGACTCCGGAAACAACGGCGGTCTCTGCGATTGGCGAGCCGGACCTCAAGCCTCGGTCGTCTTCCCCGAATCCCGAAGCGCTGCGCTTGAAGAGCGCGCTGCTCGAAACCCTGGAGAAGAAGAAGCCCTACCTCGAACCGGAGCTGGGCCTGGCCGACCTCGCCCGGCTGTTGGAGGTTCCCCGCAATCAACTTTCGGCGGTGATCAACCAGGAGCTGGGGGTGAACTTCTACGATCTGGTGAACGGCTACCGGGTCCGGGAGTTCCGCGCCCTGCTGGCGGACCCCAGGCTTCGGGAGGAGAAAATCCTCACCCTCGCCTTCGACGCGGGCTTCAACTCGAAGCCGACGTTCAACAAAGTCGTGCTCAAACACACGGGGAAGACCCCCAGCCAGCTCCGGGAGGAAGAAATCGAGTCTCGACCGTCCCTTTGAGACGACGCGAGCGGTACCGAGCCGCCAAAGTCGGGCCTCGTTGGACTTAACCCTACGGAGCCAGACGCGAATGCGAACGTCGAATCTCATCCAGCTCAAATCGGTCTCTCTCAATTACGGCCCCGCCGCCAGCCCCTACCCGGCGCTCCAGGACGTCAACCTCAACGTCGCCAGCGGGGAGCACCTGGCCATCGTCGGCTCCTCGGGCAGCGGCAAATCGTCGCTCCTGAACATGATCACCGGCATCGACCATCCCACCCGGGGCGAGGTCGAGGTCGGCGGCACGAAGGTCCACACCCTTGCCGAAGGTCCCTTGGCGCTCTGGCGCGGGCGGACGGTGGGGATCGTCTTCCAGTTCTTCCAGCTGATTCCGAACCTCACGATCCTCGAAAACCTGCTGCTGCCGATGGAGTTCGTGAACGTCATCCCCAAAGCGGAACGCCGAGGCCGGGCTCTTTCTCTGCTCGCGCAGACGGGGATCGAGGCACAAGCCCACAAGCTCCCGGCCGAGCTGTCGGGCGGCGAGCAGCAGAGGGCGGCGATCGCCCGGGCCTTGGCGAACGATCCGCCCCTCCTGGTGGCGGACGAGCCGACCGGTAACCTGGACAGCCGGAACGCCGAAAAGGTGCTCGCCATCTTTCGCGCCCAAGTCGCGGCCGGCAAGACCGTCGTCGTGGTGACCCACGAACGGAACGTCGGCGCGGAGTTCGGCCGCGTCGTGACGCTTCGCGACGGGATGGTCGTTGCCGACGAACGGAGCCGCCCATGAGAATCCAGATCCTCAAAGCGTGGCGTGACGTACGGGCCGGCGGCGGCAAGTCGCTGCTGGTGGTGTTCGCCCTGGCCCTCGGGCTCTGGGGAGTCGGGTCGGTAGGCGTCGCCTATCGCGTCCTCTCCCGCGACCTGCGGCAGAACTTCTTGGGCACCGTCCCGCCCCATGCGGTCGTCACCTTCAAGGAAGCCGGGCAGATCGACCTCGCGGCGCTCCGCGCCCGGCCGGAGATCGAGGCGGTCGCTTGGCGCGACCACGCCCTGCTGCGGATCGAGGTGCGCCCCGACGTCTGGGTGCCGCTGTCGCTCTACGGCGCCGACGACTTCGCCCACGCCTCGATCGCCAAAGTGCGCCTCGAATCGGGCACCGCGCAACCCGCCGCCGGTGCGATCCGGATCGAACGCAACGGCCGGCACATCTCCAACCTCGACACCGGATCGGTCGCCCGCGTCCGGATCGGCGAACGGAATCTCGATGTTCCGATCGACGGCGTGGTGTTCGATCCGGCCCAGGCTCCGGCCACCCAGGACCACGTCATCTACGCCTACACCGATCCGCGGACGTTCGCCGCGCTCAGCGGCGAGACCCCGGGACGACGGCTCCTGATTCGCTGGAAGAACGTCCATTCCAAAGCGGAGGTCGAAAAGGCGCTTATGACTCTCCGCGCCTCCTGGGAGGGCACGGGGTCTGCAGTCGCCTCGGTCAACGTTCCCGCCTTTCTCGAACACCCTCACCAGTGGCAGCTCAACCTGCTGATCGCGATCATCGGCACGATCGGTCTTCTCGCCTTCTTGCTCAGCTCCGTCTTGGTGAGTCAGGTCGTAGCCGCCCTCCTGGCGAAACAGACCCGGCAAGTGGGTATCCTGAAGGCGGTGGGCGCCACCCGCTCGCGGATCATGCGCATCTACGCGCTCTATCTCGCCCTCTTCGCCGTCGCCTCCGGCCTGGTGGCGATCCCCTTGGCGGTGGCCACGGGCTATCGCTTCTCGACGTTCTGCGCCGGCCTCCTGAATTTCGAGATCCTCACCACCCGGCTGCCGGGAGAGGTTCTCGCCGCCCTGATCGTCGCCGCCCTCGTTCTCCCCTTCCTGTTCGCCGGGCCGACGCTTCTTCGGGCCGGGCGAATCAGCGTCCGCGAAGCACTCGCCGAACCGCGGATTCAGCTGCGCAGGCGGCTCTCGCAGCGCACGGCCATCACCATCCTCGCCACCGCCCTCGGCGTGGCGATCTTTTCGACCGGATTCAACATCCGCCAGAGCCTGTTCGAATTCCTCGCGTCCACCCGCGATTCGATGCGCTTCGACCTTCAGGTGGCGACCACGCGCCCGGTGCCGCGCGAAGCGTTCTCCCGCGCGCTCGCCGGGCTTTCCGGCATCGACCGAACGGAAACCTGGACCGGCGGCAAGGGCGAGCTGCAAACCGAGGTGGCGGGTACCTCCGACGGCATCGGCATCGTCGCCCTCCCCCTCCGTTCGCAGATGGTTGCGCTACGCCTGGTCGAAGGGCGCTGGCTTGAGTCGCCGTCGGAACCCGAGGCGGTGTTGAACCAAGCCGCCCTCCAGCTCTTCCATCAACCGAAGATCGGCCAGGTTCTCTCCCTGCGCATCGAAGGAAAAGAACGCCAGGCGCGCTTGGTGGGCGTCGCCGAAGAGATCGACAAGCCGAAGATCTATCTCGCCCAAACGTTCTACGACCGCTGGGCAAACCCCGAGCACCAGGTGAATTCGCTCCTACTCACCGCCAAGGACCAGAGCTTCCGCGGCGTGATGGCGCTCAAAAAAGAGATCGAGCGCTCGGTCGCCGTTTCCGACCTCCCCATCCTCTTCGTCATGTCGCGCGCCGAACGGACGAAGATCATCGCCGACCACCTGAACATCATCCTAATGACCCTTCTGATCCTCGCCTTCCTCGTCCTCTGGGTGGCAGCTCTCGGAATGGCGTCGGCCACCTCGATTACCGTGATGGAACGCACACGAGAGATCGGAGTCCTCCGCGCGATCGGCGCCACGCCCGGCCGGATCATCTCTCGATTCGTCACCGAAGGAATGACTACGAACCTCGCGGGAGTGGCCCTCGGGCTGATTCTCTCCTGGCCGCTCAGCCAAGTCGCCTCCGCCTTCTTCGGCAAGCTGATGCTCGGCGAAGGCGCCGCCTTGCGCTACGCGTGGAGCCCCGTCGGCTTCGTCATCACGGTGGCGACGTCGATCGTCTTCGGGCTGCTGGCGACACGGCTGCCGGCCGGGGCGGCGGTGAAGCTTTCGACGCGGGAGGCGTTGGCTTACGAATAGGGAGCTTAGTCCCCAGCGACAGGGATCGACTCGGCCTCGGCGGTGGGCGCCGCCCGATTTGACTCGCCGACTTCTATCGGCCGGCCGGGGTGTTGGTCTAGACTCGTCCGAGACTCGAGAATCACCAGGAAAAGCATGAAGCCTTCGCCGTAACAGTGCCGCGGGAACGGGTGGCGGAACGCCCCCGGTTCGCGCTTCAGCGTTTCCACGTCCGAGGACGAAAGGGGAACTCCGATGGCGGAGCAGCGGAAGAGTCGCGAAGAGCTGATCCAGCAGGACATGAAGGATCTCCATCGCCTGGGCTACGCCCAGCAGCTGTTCCGCGAGATGGGCGGGTTTTCGAACTTCGCGATCTCGTTCTCGATCATCTCGATTCTGACCGGCGCGATCTTGCTGTTCGGCTTCGGACTGCGATTCGCCGGGCCGATCATCAACACCGTCGGCTGGCCGGTGGTCAGCCTGTTCGTGATGATCATCGCGGCCTCGATGGCAGAGCTGGCCTCCGCCTACCCGACTGCCGGCGGCCTCTACTTCTGGGCGCACCGGCTGGGCGGCCGGAAATGGGCGTGGACGACCGCCTGGTTCAACATGATCGGCCAGATCACCATCACTTCCGGCATCAACATCGCGGCGTCGATCTACATCGTCGGCGCGCTTTCCAAGATTACCGGCCATACGTTCTCGACCAACTGGTACTTCTACGTCTTCGTCATGGTGCTGATCATGATCCCGCAGATGCTGATCAACATCTTCGGCATCCGCTGGACCGCGCGGCTGAACGACATCAGCGTCTGGTGGCACATCGGCGGCGTGCTCTTGATCGCCCTGCTGCTGACCGTCTGGGGGAAGACCCACAATCCCCTGTCGTTCGCGATGCAGTACGTGAACACCACCAACCCGTACGACTTCTCGTCGGCGGCGCTCCCTAACGGCCAGACCGCCCCCGCCCTTTACCTCGGCAACCCGATTACCCTCCAGCCACTCTGGGTCATTCCCTCTCCCCTGTTCGCGCTCTTCCCGTTCCTCACCGGGCTTTACAAGGCGGCTCCGCTCTGGCTCGCGTTCGCGATCGGCCTCTTGCAGGCGCAATGGACGTACACCGGCTACGACGCCTCGGCCCACGTCGCCGAAGAAACGGTCATGGCGCGGTTGAATTCCGCGTGGGGGGTGTTCCTCTCGGTCGCCGTCTCGGCCGTCGTCGGCTACATCGTGCTGATGGTGCTGACGCTGTCGATCACCGACATCCCGTCCACCGCGACCGACCCCTATCCCGTGCTCAAGATCGCGTCCGACAACCTGACGCCGTTCCTCGCCAACCTGGTGGCGGTGATCATCGCGGGGGCGATGTGGCTCTGCGGCCTGGCGTCGATCACCAGCATGAGCCGCATGTGGTTCGCCTTCGCGCGTGACGGCGGCATGCCCGGCCACACGTTGATTCGCAAGATCCACCCAAAGTGGCGGACGCCGGTCAACTCGATCCTGATCACCTGCACGCTCGCGGTCGTGATGCTGCTTTGGGCGGGCGCCTTCTTCGTCGTCACCGCGATCTCGGTGATCTTCCTCTACTGGGCGTACGGCATCCCGATCCTGCTCAATCTGCGCAACCGGTGGCGGAAGAGCGGCGAGTACACGACGCCGGAGACCGCGCCTTGGAACCTGAAGCGGTGGAGCCCCCTGTTCAACGTCATCTCGATCCTCTGGATCGGGTTGATCTCGATCTTCCTGGTCATCCCGCCGAACGAGCTGGTGCTTTGGACCACGGTACTGATCTGCGCGTTCATGCTCATCTATTGGTGGGTCGATGCGCGGAAGCGCTTCCGCGGCCCGCAGCCGTCGAGCGAGGAAGCGCTCCAACAGATCGAAGCGGCGATGGCGAAATAAGAAATAATCGGCAAGGGAGAAAGAACCCGCGCCGGAGGGCTCTTTCGTAGGGGCGGAGCTTGCCTCCGCCCGCGGTGGCCGCAGATCTCGGGCGGAGGCAAGCTCCGCCCCTACGCCGCTCGTTGCTGTTCCTGCGAGCTCACGAGGGAGACGGTCGAAATGGCGAAGGGCACAAATCCCGGCATGCTCACGCTGGAAGATCTCGGGCGAAAGGTGGGCACGGGCGAGATCGACACCGTGCTCGTGGTCTTCCCCGATCTCTATGGGCGCTTCATGGGCAAGCGGATCCCCGGGCGCTTCTTCCTCGACAGCGTGGCGAAGCACGGCATGCACGCCTGCGACTACCTGCTCACCGTCGATATGGAAATGGACGTCGTCGCGGGCTACAAGTTCGCGAACTGGGAGAAGGGGTACGGCGATTTCCACTGCGTGCCCGACTTCGCCACGCTCCGCCAGCTCTCCTGGCTCGACCGCTCGGCGCTGGTGATCGCGGACCTCCAGACCGTTTCCGGCGACCGGCCGGTCGAGATCGCGCCGCGCACGATCCTCAAGCGCCAGATCGAGCGCCTCGGGAAAGCCGGTTATACGGCGATGGGCGCCACCGAGCTGGAGTACTACCTTTTCAAGGAGACCTACGACTCGGCGCGGGCGAAGGGATTTCAGAACCTGGAGACCTTCGGCTGGTACATCGAGGACTACCACATGCTCCAGGGCACCAAGGAGGAGCCCTACAACGCCGCCCTACGGCGTCACCTCGAAGCGAGCGGCGTGCCGGTCGAGTCGAGCAAGGGCGAGTGGGGTCCCGGCCAGCACGAGCTGAACGTCCGCTATTCCGAGACGCTCGAAATGGCCGACCGGCACTCGATCTACAAGCAGGCGGCCAAGGAGATCGCGATGCAGGTGGGTGTGGCGGTCACCTTCATGGCCAAATGGCGCTCCGATCTCGCCGGATCGAGCATGCACCTGCACCTTTCGCTCTGGGACAAGGCGGGGAAAAAGCCGCTTTTCCCCGGCAAGAAGAAGCTCGGCCCGCTCGAATGCTCGGATCTGTTCCGCTGGTTCCTCGGCGGCTGGATGCACCACGCCCGCGAGATCACGGCGTTTTACGCGCCCTACCCCACCTCGTACAAACGCTACGTCTTCCAGTCGTGGGCGCCGACCAATATCGCCTGGTGCCACGACAACCGGACCGCCGGCTTCCGCGTCCTCGGCCACGGCGGCTCGATGCGCATCGAGTGCCGCATCCCGGGAGCGGACGCCAATCCCTACCTCGCGTTCGCCGCGAGCCTCGCCGCGGGGCTCGCCGGTATCGAGGGGAAGATCGAGCCGCCGCCGCTGTTCGAAGGGGACGTCTACGTCGCCCGCGATCTCCCGAAAGTGCCGGCGTCGCTGCGCGAAGCGACCGAACTGGCGGAACAGAGCGAGATGCTCCGTGCGGCCTTCGGCCCGGAGGTGATCGAGCACTACGTCCACTTCTTCCGCACCGAGCAGGAGAAGTTCGACCGCGTCGTCACCAGCTGGGAGCGCGAACGGTATTTCGAGCGGGCGTGAGGTTTTGATGCGACCGCTGATCGGCATCACCACCTATCCGAAGAACGCCGCCGGGCGGTACGACCTGCCGGTCGAGTACGTCCAAGCGGTTCGCCGGGCGGGAGGGCTTCCCGTCCTCTTGCCGCCGGGCGAAGAGGCGACCGCCGAGCTGCTCGCGCGGCTCGATGGCCTGATCCTCGCGGGGGGTGGCGACGTCGATCCCGTCCTCTACGGCGGCACGCCTCATTCGGAAATCGAGCGGGTGGATGCCGAGCGCGACGCGACGGAGATCGACTACGCGCGGCGATTGGTGGCGGAAGGCGTGCCCGCCCTCTGCATCTGCCGCGGCGCGCAGGTGTTGAACGTGGCGCTCGGCGGTTCGCTGATCGAGCACCTGCCGGACGAGGTGGGCGGGGCGATTCCCCACCGCCTGGCGCAGGGAGAGGCACCGCCGCGCCACGAGGTCGAAGTCGAGCCCGGCTCGCATCTCGCCGAGGTGATGAGGACGACGCGGCCAGTGCCCGAGTCGCGCCACCACCAGGCTCCCCGCGCGGTCGCCGAGCCGCTGCGGCCGGTCGCCTGGGCGGCGGACGGCACGATCGAGGCGTTGGAACCGCGGGAGACGGCAACGCCTGGTGGTCATCCGTGGCTGCTCGCCGTGCAGTGGCATCCGGAAGCGACCGCCGAGGAAGATGCGAGCCAACAGCGCCTGTTCGATGCGCTGGTCCGGGCGGCGGCGGATCGGCGCACGGGAGCCCTCGACGAGGGTTCGCCTTCTGGCTCAGATCACTACTGTTCCGGTCCAGATCACCACTGATCTGGCCCAGATCACCACTGTTCTGGCCCAGATCACCACTGTTCCGGTCCAGATCACCACTGTTCTGGTCCAGATCACCACTGTTCTGGCCCAGATCACCACTGTTCTGGCCCAGATCACCACTGTTCTGGTCCAGATCACCACTGTTCTGGTCCAGATCACCACTGTTCTGGACCAGATCACCACTGTTCTGGTCCAGATCACCACTGTTCTGCCCCAGCCCACCACTGTTCTGGCTCAGATCACCACTGAGCTGGCCCAGATCACCAGTGAGCTGGATCGTCTCAGCGCCGGTGGCTTCGAGAGCCGAGCTGGAGCTCGGCGCTCCCAGAGAAAGCGAAGCACCTGATCTCGGAATCGGCGATGATTCCCCTTCCAACCCGTTCCCTTCGGAGAGCATGATGCGACTGCAAGACAAAGTAGCCCTGATCACCGGCGGAGGAAGCGGCATCGGCCGGGAGACCGCTTTGCTGTTTGCGCGGGAAGGCGCGGCGGTGGCGGTGATCGACGTGAACGACGAAGCCGGCGCGGAGACGGTCGCGAAGATTGAAAGCAACGGCGGCCGGGCGATCTACCGGCGGGCCGACGTGGCGAAGGCCGCCGATTGCGAGGGGATGGTGCGCACTGCGGAGGAGGCGTTCGGCCGGCTCGACGTGCTGTTCAACAACGCCGGGATCATGCTCTCCGAGGACGACCGGGCCGAGACGACCGAAGAGAGCATCTGGGACC
>Ga0134122_10001732_pt1 | contig 15840 bp, 15 predicted proteins | sample KB302_FD_96461 | JGI IMG/M metagenome (GOLD analysis project Ga0134122, IMG submission 96461) | Terrestrial soil microbial communities without Nitrogen fertilizer from Kellogg Biological Station, Michigan, USA - KB3-0-2 | ecosystem: Environmental > Terrestrial > Soil > Unclassified ... | reverse complement strand
GTGGCGACGCATTCAGTCCGCCGTTGATGATCTCGCCGTTTCTGGTTTCGACCCAAACCTGGCTCCCGTCCGCGTTGGTGCGGGCAGACCATACGTTGCCGAATCGGTCGGTGCCGGCGCACGACGGGGGTCGCCGTCTCCGCGCCGGGAGGGACGGCAAGCTGAGCGTCGATGTCGGACACGAGCCCTACACGGTTGCGTCCGGTGCACCAACTTCGATCTGGCAGACCGCGACCCGTACCTAAATCCAAGCGTGATGGCCTGGGCGGCCTTCCAGCCCACGGTTGTTCTCCGGTCCCCAGCTTGACCGTGTTTCTTGAATTGAAATTGCGAGGGTGGAATGGCGCCGTTCACAAACCAGCGACCACCTGCACCCCAAGCGGCGAGGGGGAGTTGGTGGGCGGGCGGAGGACGCACTCGGGGGCCAGCGCGCGGGCGACAACTGGTCGGCGCGCCTGGAAGGGCAGCCTTCTGAAGGAGCGAGGGGCCCACATCGGTCGGGGTCGTACGTCGGGGAGGTCGCCTCTTGCTCGTGGGGGAGTTACGCTTCGTCCCAGATGGACTCCCTCGACCGGATCACCATGGTTCCAGGTGTCTGCGGTGGGCAGCCCACGATCCGGGGGCTCCGGATTCCCGTGTCCCTGATCGTACGCCACGTCGCGGACGGGCAGACGAGCGCCCAGGTGATCGCCGAATACCCGGAGCTCGAGCCTGAGGACGTTCGTCAGGCCCTCCTCTATGCCGCGTGGGCCGCCGCGGGACGAACCGTCGCGATCGCGAGCTCGTGAAGGTCATCGCGGACATCAACATCTCGGTACGAATCGTGGCTGCCCTTCAGGCGCATGGGCATGACGTCGTACGGGCGGACGCGTACGTTCCGGCCACCGCGCCGGATGCCGAGATCGCCGAGTTGGCGGCGAGCCTCGGGGCGTTGGTCCTGACGCGCGATCAGGATTTCGCTGCGCTGCTCGCGATGACCAGAGCGCGCGCACCATCCCTCTACAAACTCTGCGAGCGCGGCGACCTGCCGCACATGCGGGTCTCCAACGCGATCCGGTTCGAGCGCCGCTCGGTGGAAGCGTTGATCGCTGCCCGGTCGATCACAGATGAAGAAGCATAGGAAGCGGGCAACGACAGGGGGCGAACATCGGCTGGGTAGCCGCGACGCCGGCCCTCTGCACATTGGACCTGCTACCTCTGCCCTCATGGCGTAGGATGCCCACATGCACGCCGCAGAGCCGTCCATGCGAACTCAGACGGTTCGCCACCTCGTCGTATGCATGCTGCTGGCGTGTTCCCTAGTTGCGCGCGCCGCAGGGCCTGGTCCGGGTTGTAGCAACACTGTCGAGTGCGGCTGTTTGCGAGGCAGTCCTTCAGCCTGTGAAGCGCTAGCGGCTCAGAACCCAGCACTTGCCCAGGAGATGCAGGCGGCAAGGGCCGCTTACGACACAGCCGCGAGCGGCGGAAGAAATGCCGGCTTTCTTCGCAACGTGCTCAAGCAGAAATGGGGACCGAGACAACTTCAGAAGAGCATCAAGAGCCTCGGCGAACACATCGTGCGGCACGAAGGCTATCTCAAAGACCCCGTTAGCAAGGTTCCTGACTGGGCCAAGCTGTCACTGGAGCACCAGCAGAACCTACTGCTGGGCTGGCAAACCGAAATCGCTGTCGCAACGGAACAGATCGGCATCTTACGAGTTGTTTGGGTGAATTTGTAATGACAATGCACGACAACAACCCATTTCAGCTATACCTCTGGGACCTAGCAACTCTTCTCAAAGAACGCGCACGGCGGGCCAAGGTCGATGCCCTACACAAAAGCGGAGAGACCGCTGCCTTCGAGAATGGCTTGGTGATGGGGTACTATCATGTACTCACCACCATGCGGAGTCAGGCATTGGCGTTCGATATCCCCTTAGAAGACCTGAATTTGCACGACATGGATCCAGACAGTGAGTTGCTCCAACCTTGACCGCCCCACACGAGAAGTGTGTCTCCCTCGATCTCGGCTGCGAGCCGTCCTCGTGGATGTGTAACTGCGTGGCGATGGTGCCGATCGGCCAGTGCTCGGCGTAGTGGAGCCGGCGGATGTCCGCTTCGACTTCCGGAGGCACGCTCACGTCAGCCTCCGTGGACGGGCCAGCAGCGCCAGCTGGTGCACCTCCCGGAAGTCACCGAGGCCGCGGAGGCGGGTGCCGCGGCGCCGACGGCGGCGCTCGACCACCTCCACGGCGTAGTACACTTTGCGCGCGCCGACGCCGAGCTCGTCGGTCTACCGGGCTCCTGCACCGCCCTGCCCGTCCGGGTGCATCATGCCCGCGCTACTGCGTTCACAGCCCCAACCCCTCCATCGCAAGACCCGAGCGTCCATACGTGGCCGGATCGTCCCCATCTCCGCTATGGGCGCGCTCGTGGCGGGGCCTACGGCGGCGACGTGGCGCCCATGGACGCTGATCCGGGTGGACATCAGTTTGAGTTATCCCGGCGCGCACTGGAGCGGACAAGGAATTCTCCGACCAATTCCCCCTGGAGCATCCCGAGGATCGCCCCAACGCGACGCTGCTCGAGTCCGTCGTGAGCCAGGATGAAGACTGGATACCGACTCCCATCCGCTCCGACGATCCACGGCTCCCACTGACCGTACGCCAGTTCCATCTTCCAGGTCCCGCCGCCAATGTATTGCCGGAGCACTTCTCCGGTGTACGCAACGACTTCGGGGAAGCGTTCGGGGGTGAGGAAGGCGCGGCGGCCTCCCCTCCGACTGAACGCGCGCTCGACGCGAAGAAGGCTTTCCTCCGTTCCGTCCAGATCTGAGCGGGCGATGCCTGTGTCAACAGCGAGTTGATCGATCAACTTCGAGATTTCAGCCGGGAAGGACTCGCCGCAGGGGAAGAGTCCCTCCAGCATGTGCTCGGGCGGCCGGGCCCGTTCCGCCAGCGAGTAGCGCAGGAGCGCTGCCCGGTCCTCGCAAAGGTTCGCCCCGGACCGCTTCCCAGGCATCAAGATCATCGCCTGGCCGCGGTCACTCTGGAAGCACTCCAATCCGATCACCTTCGACAACTCCGGGTCGGGGCGCCAGCCTCCGGCCGCCAGCATTGCCTTCGCCTCGCGCCGCGCGATGCGCACCTCCGGCGGGGCACCAGGGAGCGGCTTCATCATGGTACCTCCGGAGGAGCCGGATCGAAGGGCACCGGCGGCGGCTGCACTTCTCGAAGTGGGAAGGGCACGTCCGTCGGTCCGGACATGAGCGGCTGGGCACGCTCGGACCGTAGATCTCCTGGTTGAGCGGCACGACCTGGCCGAGGCCCAGCTTGGGGTTTGCGGTCGTGCTCTCCCCGGCGAGAAGGGCTGTGACGATCCTCGCCCAGCTCTACATCCGACGCGCCATGTCCGCTCCCCTCCCCAAAGACGAAGGCCCTGACCCTCGTCGCTGCGAGAGTCAGGGCCTTCGAATGGTCGGGGCGACTGGATTTGAACCAGCGACCACCTGCACCCCAAGCGGTTCCAGTGAATTTTCCCCTCTTGGCAGCGAGACCCCAGGAGTGGCTTCCCCTCTCCAACCAAGCGTCATCACAGGTGAATGCTCGCAGACCGATCCACTGCCTGCCAAGGTAGGTGAAGCGGTGCCAGGGACTGATTTTGAATTTCTTGTCCCCGTGGTGTCCCCGGGTCCGGGGCCCCGAGCGCCACCGCTTCCCGAGCGCCTGCTGACCGTGGCTCAGGTGGCCGACACGCTCGGCGTGTGCCGGGCCACCATCTACAAGCTGTGCGAGCGCGGCGACTTGGCGCACGTCCGGATCTCGAACTCGATTCGCTTCGAGCCTGGACAGGTGGAGGCGTTCATCGCAGCCACCCGCCGCACCTAGCCGCACTCCGCCTTCGCGGACCCAGCGAGCAGATCGGCGAAGCCGCAAGGCCCGAGCTTCGCCTAGCATGGCCGCCACGAGGCGCGGGCTCCGGTCCGTTGGAGGATCCACGCCGGGAGGGGTGCATGAGCCGAGGCTTCGCCATCGTCGTGTTCACGCTCGCTGCGTTCGCTGCCCAGGCCCAGGAGACCAAAGGCGCGGAACCCGCTGCGAGCACCGTCGCCGGCGTCCAGCAGGAGAAAGTCGAGCAACCTCTTCTGCTTGCGTCGAGAACTGCCCCGGCCACGCTCACCGGGCCCTCGGGGACAGCCTCTCCCGCTGGCGGCGCCAATGCTGGGGCGAAACCTGCTGAAGGCACCGCGGTGGAGCCCACGGATTGTAGGATCGCTGAGACCTACCTGGTGCTCGAGAAGTTGGTCACTCGCGATTACGAGGCGCCGATCAGGTCCCAGGCCACCAGCTCCAACGGCTGGCAACAGACTCCGTATGTGGCATCGGTGACCCGCTGCGGCCACCTGTTCGTCCTCCAGGTGGTGAGTCTGTCCCGTGACGTGTGGGTTGTCCGGCAGGCGCGATTGGAGGGGCCGGGGCGAGAGGTGCTCCAGACTAGGGCGCTCCGCTCGAATGCCGTCAATACCCTGAAGGGCCCAATCGCCGTAAATGTCATCACGGCGAAGGCGCCCCCGGGCGCGAAGCTCTCACGGCTGAAGCTCGACCTCTCCGGAGAGGATGGGCGCGTGGCGCAGGTTGAGGTGGGGGACCTCCCGTGAGTTCTTCCCCTCCCCCGCTGGTGGTGCCCCCTCGCTTCCGCCCCTTCTATGTCCTGCCCGGCACACGCGTAGGCACCTACGTCGTTCAGGGAGCCCTCGGCCAAGGCAGCGGCCAGATGGCGTACCTGGCCGAAGCCTCGGATGGGCGACACGTAGCGCTGAAAATGTCGCTCTACCCGCGAGGCCCCGAGTGGAGCGCAGCCCGCCAGCAGCACGAGCGCTTCTTGCGCCAGGTCGCCGTCCTGCTCCAGCTCCGAGGTGTCCCGGGCATCGCGCACGTCTATGCGCACGATATGTATCCGGACGCCTCCGAGTCCGGCTACGCGTACATGGTCCAGGAGTGGGTGAAGGACAGCATCGACGTTCTGGACTGGTTCCGCGCCGAGCCACGGCCACTGAAAGCCCTCGTCGGCGGGTGGATGCTCCTGGCCAACGCCTGCGCGGAGATGCATGCCCGAGGCATCTGCCACCGGGACTTGAAGCCCGAGAACATCCTCGTGAAGCCGGTCGGCCACGGGGCCCCGAAGATCGTCGATCTCGACAGCGCCTTCAGCGTCGGAGCTGAACCGCTCACGACGACAGGAGCTGGCCACTGGCCGGGAACGCGGCGCTACTACAGTCCGGAGGTGGTCAAGGCCATCCTGAATGACTGGAACAGTGGGGAGTCTCCCCAGCCATACCAGTACAGGCCGCCCTCGGACATCTGGGCGCTCGGCGTCATCCTCTATGAAGTCCTCACGGGCAAGTACCCGTTCGAGGAAAGTGACGATCCCGACGAGCTCTTCGAGTCCATCGTCCACGACCTCCCAGAGCGGCCGAGGGCGCTGAATCCGGCGGTCCCCTTCGGGCTGGACAAGGTGACGATGCGGTTGCTTCGCAAGGACCCGACGAAGCGGCCGGACGGGGACGAGTTGACGGCCGAGCTCGAGTCGCTCTTTGAAACCAAGGACGACTGGGAGAGGCCGTTCCAGACACCTGCCCGGACCAGGCACGCCTCCGGGACGAGTCGCACCGAGTCCACGCCTCGGCCGCCAACGCCGAGGCTCAGCTACTGGGGCGGATTCCGGGACTCAACGGCCTGGCAGCCGGCACCCACGGCCATCGTGCTCGCGGGGCCGCGCCCTCTAGCCGTCAGGGGGCCGTGTGCCCTCGTGCGGCTGGAACCGGTGCCGGTCGCGCTCGCGGCCGTGCCCCGCATCGAGGAGAACCACCAGCCAGCGCCGCGGCGACGGACCTGGCCGGGGCGTCGCGCCTTGCTGCTCGCTTCGGTCCTGGCGCTTGCGTTCGCCGGTTCAGTCCGGCAGGGAGGAACGATGTTGTTTGGTCGGGCGAAGGTGGCGGTCGTCGCGGGGGCTTCCGCGCTACTCACGGCGTGCCCACTCCTCACCGGCAGGGTGCGAGCAGGCGACAAGGAATGGCTCAACACGAAGTGCTCGGCCGAGGCCCGGAAGACGGCCCAAGACCTGGACCTGGATAACCACGGCCCGGTCGCGTTCGTAGAAGGGCCCAACGTCATTGAACACGACTATGGTACTGAGGTTAGGAACGGACCGGTCGTCATGGCCGGAGTGATCCCGGCGAGCCCTAAGGGAGTTTCAGTCGTCCTCTTCGGCGAGATCCGCACCGGCACGGACGGCGCCTCCATTCAAATCACACGGCTCCAGGTCTATCCGGACGGGCCTGAGCGTCCGATCTGCGGCATCATTTACGTCCGGGGTTCCCGTGGTTCCCCGGGCATTCCGAAGAGAGAAGTCGGCCCCTTCCCGCCGGCCTCCGAACTTCATCCCGGGTACGTGCTGGTGGACCCTCTCGCCGCCCTCCAGGTGGAGATCGCCCTCTAACGCTTCCAGTAGAGGCGAGAGGATTGCGCACGCTCACAAGTGGCGTTCATCGGGAGCGGCTGGGACGACTGTGGCGAGACCGAAAACTTCAGTACTTGCGGTCGTAGCTCATTGTCTCCGGATCCCAGTAGAACTCAGTCCGCGCGTCGCCGAAGCCGTCGATAGAACTCTCGAGGCGCACGTGCATTGAATCGGGCCGAACGCCCTGCTCGCGACGGCCCACTCGTTCAACTGCGAAGGTGTAATCGCACTTGCCGACGAGGAGTTGGAAGAAAAGGTGCTCGGAGCCGCCGATGACGTTGCTAAGCCCCTCCCCTCGGTCTATGTGGAGGGTACCGTCCAGCGATGATTCGACATGCGGCGCAGATGGCCGGCCAACGCTGAAGAACGTGAACGTAGTGATCGTATCGATTCCCTCGACGCGCAGAAGCCGGAAAAGCGTTGGCCACAGCAACGGTTCGCGCTCAAGCAGGGGGAACTGCAACAGGAGGTTGTGCACACCATCGATGACGACAGCGGTGTATGGCCTTCCGGAGATCCGCCCTCCCCAGAGCTCCGTGTGGACGCGGCGCACAAGGGTCTCTGCATCGATGAAGCCAGGATAGAAGTCGAGCGTCGTGATGTAGTCGCCGAGATCGGCTGGGCGCTGGTGGAAGCGCTTCGTGAGTAATTGCTCGACAAGGCGCGCGTAGTAGTCGCGTCCGTAGAGGAAGCTGACCACCATTACGCGCGTCTCTCTGAGGGCCCGCTCGGAAATCCGATGTGACTCCACTCCTTGCAGAGCGTGGCTCTCAAGGTACTGCTCCCAGCGTTCCTTGTCGGCCTTGTTCCCCTGTTTTCCCTGCGGTACACGGGGCTCAAACGCCAGCGCGAGGGCCAGCGCCGCCTTACCTGCAGGGCCCTTGCCATACACTAACGATTGCGATTGGGCCCCAATGGTGAGAGGTGAGTCGTTACTGAAACCGAAGGCGAGTTGCTGACGGCCTGTCGTGGCCGAGCGTGACCAGATAACGGCGCGGCTGGACGGATCGCTGTCGAGCACGTGGCGCCCCTTGAGTCCGCGCAGCACCGCATGAAGCGATGGGCTAACGGTGACGCCCTCGTTACGCGAGAGATGCAATACATGGACGCCGCGATTGCTTGCCTGGAGCCGTGTCTTGCTGATACAGACCGTTCGTACAGGGTGGCGTTGGTGTGTTACTGCGTCCGTGCCGAGTAAAAGGACATTGTCGACGAGATACTCTAGACCCTCATCGTCGGGATCCGCCCGTCCACCCACCAGGAAGACGCACACCCCAAGGCTCCGAAGCTTGTTGAGCACCAGGACGAGCTCCGAACGCGCCAACTCCGAGCCCGCGGTACTCTCAGGCTGTTCGCCTCTGTGACCTGGGGGCCGCTTTCCGTGGAGAAGCGCCGTAAGGCTGTCGATGACGACGACTCGCGGAAGCGGGAGATACAGCGGCCGCCCGCGCTCTTTGGCCGTGGTTGTGTTGGAAGGACCCGTGTGGACCGCGGACTCCCTCTCGAGTTGATCCACTAAACTACGGAGGTCGGTGAACGACGTACCTGGCACGATCTTGAAGTCGCCGAGCGAGGAGCCTTCGCTCGTCTCGGTGTCTACATCCAGTTCGACAGCGAGACTGCTCGCGAAGGACACCTGCTTGTTTTCCAGTCCGTGCGGTTCCTCTTCCGTGGCAACGTACCGTACGATCGATCCCAACTCTGCCATCCGCGCCGTAATCGACAGCGTCAGCGTAGTTTTGCCCGATCCAGGGGGGCCCGCGATGAGCGTGACGAGCCCGCCGGAGCGCGGATGGGTTGGCTGCGGGATCGTCGGGCTGAGCCCACCCATCACTTCGTCGAGTCCAGCGAGCGCGAGCGGTTGGTTGAATGCCATGTTCACGAGTGTCGCGAAGTCGGGCAGGCTGCCCGTCAGTTCGGGCCAATCGTCCTTGCCGAACTCGCGCTTCGCCTTGTGAACGCCGAAAGGGTACTTCTCGAAAGACTCGTACCAAGACTGCAGGTGTGGCTCGCGCAGGCGACGCTGGATCCATCCATCAAGCGCGAGCAGGTCGAGCATGAAGTTCTGGTGCCCGCCGACACTGTGGAGTTGACGCCGACGTTTCTGCTTCTCTAACCGCCAATGCAGATGCTCGTAGGCGGCGCGCAGGGTTTCCAGCGATGCTTGATTGAACTTCACTTCATACAGCGAGCGCAGCGCCAGGATGACGACGAAGCGCACAACACCAACGAGGTGCGGCCTGTTAGGGCTGGCAAGCCAATCGCACGTCAGCGAGAGCACATCGGGTCTGACTGCTTTCCCATGTCGCACGTGCTTAGCCCACGCCCGTAACACGAGGGCCATTACGCGCCGCTCGTCCGCACTCGCTATTTCGGGGTTGATGGGCTCACCCAGGGTCCGGTGGTACCGCAATACCGGGCTCTCGGTTCCGCTGGGTCGCCGCTTGGAGAGTTCTGCCATTAACTCGTCCACGTCGAAGGCACGAGCATTGGGATCGTCGTGATCGTCTCCCAGCACCTCCTCGCATTCGAAGAGCAACGAGGCGATGGTCGCCGCAGCCTGCCGCGCGCGGTGCGTCAACTGGTCGATGAGTGAGGATCGCCCCCCCATCGGTCATGCAGCCCTTTCGTACTCGTCGTCCTCGACGTATGCGACAGGCTTGTCGCTCTCGCCGAGCCGCGAACCGAAGAGTTCCTGCTTCGAGGAGGGTCCGACAGCAGGATGATCCCGCAGGGGCATCTCCTCGTGCAGAGAAGGGAACAACTCGGAAGGAGGTCGCGGAGGGCCAAAGATCGGAGGCCGCCCTAGCTGCGCCGCGGCTGCGTCCAGCGCTTCGCAGAGGCCAGAAGATGCCGCGAGACGATCCCTATGCTTGCGCAATAGATCGATGACGGCATCATGGTGGCGAAGCAACAAATCGCGCAGCACCTCGCCGGTAAAGAACTCCCGATCCCCTGCCGGCACCCAGCGCAGGAAATCAGGCAGGCAGTACGCAGCGAGGTCGGGATGCTGCTGGAGTGCCGAATATGCGATGCGCGCGTACCGCGGCTGGGCTAGCAGCTGTTGCCACGGCCGTACGTCCGCATCGAGTGGCTGGGCTGCAGCCGCCTCGAGCCATTGCTGATCGATCCCGCTGCTCACCGCTTCGGCGGAGAAGCGCGGCGAAGACAGCACGGCCGCTAGGCGGGCCCGCAGCTCTGGGGCCGCAGTTTCGGCAGCGAGCCAGAGCACACCGGAAAGCCAGGCCGGAACCCGATCTGGATCGGACCAAGCGTCATCGACGAGCTCGGCGAGCGCTCGGCCGATCGCCCCCCGTAGGGGGCCATCGGGCCGGGCGCGCCGCCACAAGTCGGCGAAGAGCTGATCGGGCCTTTCGAGCGCGTCGTCGTCGAGCGGCACAAGCCCGTCAGCACCCGTGAAACGCGTGAGGATCCAAGCTTTCATCGCGACGGCATCGACGCTCGCCTCTAGCGCCGCGACGTCGATGTGCCCCCAGGGATCGCGCCGGACGACAAGCCGCTCCATCGCCGTAATCTCCACCTGATTCCCCAGCGGGGCTTGGACCGGAGTCCTGCTGTGGGTAGTCACCATGATGATATTAGCCCACTATCGAAGGAGCACGAGATCTTCGCGATCGATACGTTCAAGGGTAGGAGTAGGCATGACCGCCTCTGGCTGCCGCGGGAGGCGAGGGTTGTGCGGCGCGGTCCAACCGTGCGGCTCACCATGCGGTGAGCTCACAAACCAACGGAACCAACCGGCCTCGGCGACCGTAGGGAAGCGCAGTTCGTCGTCGCTTCGCCGATCGAAGGCGAGCGCCAGAAAACACTGCTTGCGCGGGAAGTGGAGCGCAAGCGCGCCGTGCATGACCGCTGGTGAGCGCCGGTTGATGCCGGGGGCTCCACCATCAAATGTCACGAACGCCGCGCGACGTGGAGCCAGCAAGACGTTGCCCCGAGGCACCTTCGACCACGCCCGCGGATGCGTGACGTACCGGATCGCTCCGTCGTAATCTTCGCCGCGGAGCAGACGGCCGACGTCTTGCGCTAGGTAATCGGTGTCGATCGACCCGAGGCGGCGCAGTTGCTCGACGATCGACCGCAGGAGCCCGGGCCCATTGATGTAGCGGTAGAGCCGGAAGGGCGTCGAGTTGATGATCGGCGCCTGCAAGGCGTGGTCGTCGCAGAGCTTGTCGTAGCGGGCGCTCGCCTCTTTGGAGGTGGACCAATCCTCCTCAGTGAGACGGCCGAGGAACCGCGCGTAGAGCTTCCCGTCTGGCGCGCCCGGGTTGGGCGAGAGCTGATGTTCACGCTCTAAGTTGGCCACGATGTGGGCCCCCGTGGTGTTGCGCGGGTCGCCACCTGGTTGGGCCGGGATGCCGGCAAGGCGAACTCGGCTGGACTCCCAGCGGTCGACTTCCACTCCGAGGAGGCTGAGGGCGTGGTTGTACAGGGGAGAGCGCATGGCCCAAGGGGCATTGACTCTATGGCTGACTTCTTCCCTGCTCAAGCTAACGCGTGCGCCACAAGAGGAGGCGGTTCAACCGAGATGCAACCGAGCAACCCCGGCGAGGTCCCCATAGGAGAGCGATGAGGAACCGTCGGAGTTGACCTGGTAGAGCGCGCCCTCCTACTCGTGAGAGCCCTGTTGCCGGTCACCCTGCCTTGCCGGAGTCAGCTTGCACAACTCCGCTGGCGAAAGGGCCGGACTTCCCGGTAGGGCGACGCCGGAGGCGCCGGTGCCACGCGCCGACAGGCGAGGACTCCTCCTCGGGCATCGGAGTTGCTCTGTACATGAGGGGTGATCTTCCCCTCGCTGGCGTCGGGCGCGGCCCTGCTTCGCTCCTCGCCGCGGGTCCGCTCTGCGGCCCCTGCGTCGCGCCTTCGGCGCCCTTCGGGAGTCGCTGGCCGCGCGGCGGGTGCCAATTCCGACCTCCGCGGCGCTGGGCTTCTGGGGAAGGAAGTAGCCCAGAGAGCGCTGTCACGCTTCCTGCAATCGAGCGTGGGTGAAGCACCAACGAAAGGACACGCGCACGATGAGCACCTTGCCTGAAGCCGCCGACCCCGCCGCGCCCCCGCCGACCTGGAGTGTCCCGCTCGACCGGTTAGACCCGAACCCCTTCCAGCCCCGTACCGAGATGGACGAGGCCAAGCTCGCGGAACTGGTGGAGGGCATCCGCGAGCACGGCCTTCTCCAGCCGATCACTGTCCGCCGCATCCCTGGCGGGCGCTTCCAGGTGATCGGCGGTCACCGCCGGCTGGAGTCGTATCGCCGCCTCCTCGGCGAGGCCCAGCGCCAGAACGACGCCGAGGGGATCCGACGGTTCGGCTGCATCCCGGCCCACGAGAAGCTCGACGTCACCGACGAGTTGATGGCGCTGCTCGGCCTGGTGGAGAACCTCCAGCGAGACGACCTCTCGCCGCTGGACGCCGCGCTGGGCCTGCTCCGCTTCCAGGAGGAGCATCAACTCTCCGCGGAGGCCCTCGCCAAGCGCACCGGCCTGGAGCAGGACCGCGTCAAGCGGCTGTTGCGCCTGGCCCGCGCGCCGAAGGTGGTCCAGGACGCCTGCCACGTGGGTGTCATGGTGGACGCCGGCTCCGCGGAGGCGCCGAAGCGCGAGCGCGCACGGCTGGAGCTGATGGCCGCACTGGAGTTCGTGAAGCTGCACGCGCACGTCATGAAGGCGGCACCGAAGAAGGCGGACGAGCGGACGGTGCGCGCGATCGAGCGGGCGCTCACCGAGCGCTGGGCGTTCCGGCGCATCCAGTCGTTCTGCCGCGCCATAGTCTCCGGCACCGACCTGGAGCCGGACGCCGGCACCGCGGCGGCTCCGGCGAAGCCGCCGCCGCTCTACACGGATGGCGCCGAACTCCGCATCCGCAAGGACCAGGTAGAGGCCGCCAGCACCGACGAGCGCGCGGCCCTGGCCGGCGTGCTCCGGGCGTTGCTGGAGAAGCTGGCCGCGTAGAGGCGGGGCAACGTTGCTCGGCGTGCCCACTCGCGTGCCGCGGGCGCCGCCAAGCCCAGTGACGAACCGGATTCGACATCTCCGCGCCGGCCCACTTCGGCGGCGCGTTCGGCACCGGCGACGCGAAAACCGTAGCCATCCCGCGCCCCTCGCCCCTCCACCGGAAGCGGCCCCCACAGCGGACCAGGCCGGTCGCCCGAACCGACCTCCCTGTACCAACAACTAGAAACAGTACAGGGAGGTCGGTTCGGTCTCCAGACCAAGTCAGGGGGTCAAAGGTGGAGGGGCAAGGGGCAGGGAAAGCAATCAGTAAGTGCAAACCAAGAGGACAACTCAGAAGACAAGGACAATGGGGAACCAAAACATTCAAGAAGTGAAAAACAGCGGGGCGGCGGCGCAGGGCGGGCGGGAAGTGGCGGAGAGCGAGGCAGCGCGGGCGGATGACGGCGAGGAGGTGACGGAGCCGGGGGCAGGAAAGAGGGGCGGCGCGGTGAAACTGACGGACCGGGACAAGGAGATGCTCGGGCTGCTGGTGCTCGCGAGGTATATGACGGTGCAGCAAGTCCACCGTCTGTGCTTCGAGGGCCGTCACGAGTCTCTGGCCTACCGGCGCTTGCAGAAGCTCACCCGCGGAGACAGCGGCCCGCCCTTCCTCCGGCAACGCTTCTTCCGCACCTACGACGGCAACCGTGTGGCCGTCTGGGCGCCGACACCGCACGGCCTGGCCGCGGCAGCGCTTCGGGTTGGCGGCCTACCTGAGTTGCCAAAGCATGACGTGGGCGCCCAGTTCCTGGAGCACACCATCCAGCTCAATGAGCTCCTCGTCGCGCTCTGGCGGACGGGCGACGGGCGACCCGCGCGAGTCGCACACCCGTTCTGCCGCTGGATGCCCTCGGACGCCGTCCGCCTCAACTACAGCCTGTACGAGATGCGCGGCGAGTATGAACGGCGAGGGGACGCTCGCGCCCCTCGCGTCATTCAACCGGACGCCGTGCTGGAGCTACCCTCCCAACGACGTCGTTACTTTCTGGAGTGCGAGATGGGTGGTCACACCATCTCGCCTAGGTTGCGTAAGCCGCCGGGGGCGACGCTCTCCAAGGTGGAGCGCTACGAGGAGTACCTCACCGGCCTGGCCGATCTGCGCGGAGAGGGTACCTTTTACCTGGCCCAGTACCACGACGGGTTCGCCGCTGAGGTGCTCTTCCTCGTCCGCTCCGCGGGCCGCGCCAACTCCATCAACTCCGCGCTCGCGAAGTGGAGGGGCTCGACGGTGGGTCGACACGCAGCTTTCCGAGCGGTGACGTTCGACGAGGCCGCCATGGAGTTGCGGCGCCTGGGCGGACTCTCGGAGCGGGCGAGTCCTTCATCCCCAAGCCCGCGCGCGCCCGGCCCGGTGGGTGCCTACGCCCTCACGCGCGAGGAGTTGTTGGTCATCGCGCGCTTCTTTCGCGAGGCGATCGCCTCCATCCACAAGGCGCGTGATGCCTTCCGCGCCATGCGGCGGCCGGACCTTCCCGAGTACCCGGCGAGCGCCAGCCCCACCGTCGCGTTGATGGAGCGGCTGATACCAGGCTCCGTCCAGCCTACAGCCCCAGCTCCTCCATCTTCTTCCGCAGCGTGTTGATGGACACCCCGAGCGCGGCGGCGGCTCGTGTCTTGTTGCCGCCCGCCGCGCGCAGCGCCCCTTCCAGGTCCTCGCGGGTGAAGTCGGCCGGGCGCTTCCTGGCTGCCGCGCTCGGGGCCGGGGGGCGTGGTACCGCCGCGTCGAACTTCCCCGTGGGCGAAACCTCTGGTGCGGCGCCGAACGCCTTGCTCCGGTCCCGGAGGTACTCGGCGAAGTCGCTGACGGCCAGCTCGACACGGGTGACCGGGCGACCCTCCACCTGGAGATCGGCCCAGCGCCGGAGCGCCACTGTCCGGACGGTCGCCTGGAGCTCCCGGACCTGGCCGGGCCACTCCCGCTCCGCGAGGAACTCGTCGACCGCTGGCGCGAGGCGCACTTCGAGCTGCGCCTCGCGGGCGAGGTCGTCGACGAACCTGGCCACGAAGAGCGGGACGTCCTCGCGGCGCTGCTCCAGGGTCGGCAATAGGAGGATGTCGCCCGCCGCTAGGCGCTGCGCCAAGTCCTTCCGAAGCGGCGACTCGTCCAAGCGCTGCTTCGAGGCAGAGATGAGCCGGAAGCTCGGGCGCGGGAACGCCTTCGACGGAGGGGCGCCGAGCGGCGTCAAGTCCCCCTTCCCCTCCAGGAGGTCCAGCAGGAAGACCTGCGCCTCGGGCCGGAGCGCCTCCACCTCGTCGAGAAACAGCGTTCCTCCATCCGCGTGCTTCAGCTTCCCGATGCGGTCCCCCAGCGCACCCGTGAAGGCGCCGCGGACGTGGCCGAGCAGCTCGCTCGCGAGGTTGCCGGGGTCGTTCGAGAGCTGGCCGCAGTTGATGCTCACGAACGCCTTGGCGCGGCTCAGCTCGTGGATCCGCTCCGCCGCGTACGTCTTTCCGGCGCCCGACGGCCCGAGCAGGAACATCGGTAGCCGGTGGCGGCTGGCGCGAAGGACGGCCTGCTCCAGGCTCCGCGCCGCCGTGGACCTCCAGCCGGGCGCCGCCGCGGTGCTCTCAGCGTCCTCGATGATGAGCTCCGCCCGCTGCCCCGGCTCACCCGCAAGCTGCACGATGGAGCCGGCAACGACGGGGACCGGTTCATGGTGTTCGAGGTTCCGGCGGCGGCTCCCCCTTTCGTCGAGCAGCACGCTCCCGTACCGGCTACCGAGGTCGCAGAACGCCCAGGCGCCGATCTCCGGGCAGAAGTACAGCACCGCGTGTAGCCGCGAGATCTGCTCCGCGTCGAAGCGGAGGTCCGAGTCGAGGTCGCGGCCGACGTGGTACGTGCGCATCGGATCGAGCCTGACAACGGCTGCGGAACCCTCGCCGCGCACCAGGCGGACGGCGTTCGGGATGATGGCATCTGGCTTGACCTGCTCGCGCGGGATCCACCACGGCAGCCGCCCCCCGTCCGGGTCGGCGGTCGGGTTCACCTGGCTGGACGGGAACCGGAATCGTGGAGCGGACATCGGGCGGCGCTGCGGCCCATCCTAGATGATGAGCCCCGACGCCGGCCTCTCCCGACCCGCTGATCACTCCTGCGATCGCCCCTTGCGTGCATCGGTAACGGCTAGAATCAGCGCGGAGGCGCACCAGAGGCTCAAGCCAGGTCAACCGCCCTGGCCCCGCCGCGATCACCCAGCGCACCATCAGGTGGGCGAGACCATGACCGCAACGCGTACGAGCCGCTGGCTGAGAGCCTGGTGACGAGCGCGTCGGCGCCGTTGGTGCCTTAGTGCGGAAGCACCGGGGGCAGCCGAAATGCCCGGAGCGGCTC
>Ga0134122_10001731_pt1 | contig 15846 bp, 14 predicted proteins | sample KB302_FD_96461 | JGI IMG/M metagenome (GOLD analysis project Ga0134122, IMG submission 96461) | Terrestrial soil microbial communities without Nitrogen fertilizer from Kellogg Biological Station, Michigan, USA - KB3-0-2 | ecosystem: Environmental > Terrestrial > Soil > Unclassified ... | reverse complement strand
GCACCATGACACTGCAACGACGGCAATTCCTGCAATGTACGGCTGCCGCAGCAGCTGGCTATGCTTTGCCCACCGTCGCAACCGCAGAAGCCTATCCAGCAAGACCGGTGCGCCTCATCGTGCCCTTCGCGGCGGGTGGGCCAAACGACATTCTTGCCCGCATCACCGCGGAAAAGCTGTCCGAGCGGCTAGGAAAGCAGTTCTACGTGGAGAATATCGGTGGCGCCGGTGGCAGCATTGGCATGGGGCAGGGAGCGAAGGCGCCAGCCGACGGATACACCGTGCTGGTCGTGCCGCCCAACCTTGTCGTCAATCCGATTTTGTACGCGAGCGTCCCCTACGATCCGTTTCGGGATTTCGATCCGGTGACGCTGGCCGTATCCGCGAAGATCGCGCTGGCGGTGCATCCGTCCGTGGCCGCGACCACGGTTGCCGAGCTGGTCGCCCTGATCAAGTCCAGTCCTTCCAAGTACAGCTTCGCTTCGCCTGGAACAGGCACGCCGCCGCACCTCGTCGGCGAGCAGTTCCGCCTGTCGCTGGGCCTTGACCTTGCCCACGTTCCATTCAGTGGCGGTGGACCGGCGGTCACCTCGACCCTGGGCGGTCACACGCCCATCCTGTTCTGCTCGCTTCCGCCGGTCGTCGAACACGTCAAGAACGGCGGCCTTCGGGCTCTGGCGGTGACGAGTAACGCACGGGCGGAGGCGCTGCCGGACGTGCCGAGCATGCGCGATGCGGGCTATCCCCAGATCGAGGGCGATGGATGGTTTGCCTTCATCGTACCGGCCGGAACGCCGGTGTCGGTTACGGCTCTGCTCCACCGCGAGATAGTCGCGGTTCTGGCTGTTCCGGACGTCACAAGGCGGACCGCCGCGCTCGGCTTCGAGCTGATTGGCAGCACGCCGGATGCATGCGCGGCCTTGTTCAGGACGGAGAGCGCGAAATGGACACAAGTCATCCGAGCAGCCGGCATCAAGGCGGCCAATTGAACAACGGCTTCAAACAGGAGACGTCGGTGAGCAATCGCACGTGTAGCGAGACGGGCGCACCAGCAGCAGCCGCAGCCATACGGCTTGCGCTAGCCTATCAGGTTTCCCATGCGCTTTATGTCGCGACACGACTGGGGGTGTGGGACCTGCTGGCGGCCGGAATCTGCACCGTTCCGGAGATCGCCAGCAGGACCAGCACACGACCGGTCTCGATGCAGCGGCTGTTGCGCGCTCTCGCGGCGTTCGAACTCGTACGGGATATCGGCGCTACTAGGTTTGAATTGACCTCGGTTGGGCAATGTTTGACCGCTAGTGCACCTTGCTCCGCGCGGCCACTGATCCTGATGTATGGAAGCGAACATGCGCGACAGATGTTTGGCCATTTGGAAGAATGCGTCGCCACGGGTAGGAGCGCTTTTGATATCGCTTTCGGGTCAGAAAGCGGTTTTGATTACCTGCAAGGGCGCCCCGATCTGGCGCAGATCTTCAACGACGGCATGAGCGCAGCGTCCAAATTTACGGGCGCTGCGATCACCAAGAACTACGACTTTGCCGGCATACGTCACATGGTAGACGTAGGTGGTGGCCACGGTGAAGTCCTCGCAACGATCCTTTCCGTTCAGGCACACATGCGCGGCACCCTTTTCGAACTGCCGTCGGTCGTTGAGGGCGCATCCAAGAAGCTTACCGGAGTAGATCTGATGGGGCGTTGCGACATCGTTTCTGGCGACATGTTTAGCGCCGTGCCGGAAGGCGATCTACATCTGCTGGTGCACATTCTGCACAACTGGGATGATGAGGCGGCGACGGCGGTCTTGCGATCTTGCCGCCGAGCGATGCAGGGCGGAGGCAAACTCCTCATCCTTGATCGCGTGATGCCCGAGCGCATCGAACCAGACGAGGCGGCTCGAGGCAATGCGCTCATTGACTTGATGATGTTGGTGCGCACGCCGGGCGGGCGCGAGCGCACTGCCGCAGAGTTCGCCGGCCTGCTTGCGGGCGCCGGTTTGCAAATGCAGCGGATCATGCCTTTGGACATTTCCGAGGCACTCGTGGAGGCGACGCCGGTCTAGGTGCCACGTTCCTCGCTATCGGCCGCACGCAAGGAGTGATTTGGTCGACCAAGACAGGCAAGCGGCGGGTTACGTCGATCGCGTCCTCAAAGGGCGAGAAGCCGGCCGATCTGCCGGTTCAGGCAGCAACCAAATATGAACTGGTCATCAACCCTAAGACCGCGAAAGCACTGGCCTCAGAGTGCCATCTTCGCGGCTTGCTCGCGCTGACGAAGTGTATCGATCCAACGGGCCGAAATTTGGGTATGCATTGAGCCGTGTCAATGGCGAGGACTGACGGCGGCAAAGCAAGGCGTGCAGTCCCTTGGCCCTCGCAGATACTAGGGCCACTACTCAATTCGGCGCACGTCAGAAGTTCCGCTCAAAGCTGACGGACCCGCTGCAGTGCAGCGAACGGTGAGTTCGTTCCAAACGGAGTGGCTCCCGCAACGGAGAACTGCTAGCCATCAGGAACCTCGCAAACGGCTAGGGGTCTTGCAGTATGCGTTGCCGTATCTTTTGGGTGCTCATCGTACTACCGCTGGCTTTGATTGTCGTCGGTGCGGTGACGGTACGCCACATCGTCTCGGCGTTGTGGAATCTACCCAAGCGGATTTCGCGTGCCGATGTACGGAGACTTGACAGGGCGCTCAGAGCCATTTGCTCTCTCCTTCTAGGCATGCTGTTTCTTGCGACCGCAATCGCCTCCGCGGCTCCTGCCAAGACGTGGATCATAGGCGCGACGGTGATTTCGGCGGAGCGGCCGGATTCCGGACTGGTGCTGCATGTTCTGATCGACGGCGACCGGATCGCGGCTGTGACCCCCACTGTGCCCGCCGATATCGCGGACGCCGCTGTCGTTCATGCGGAGGGGCAGTACCTGATTCCCGGGTTGATGGATTCCCACGTCCATCTGACGGGCATCCCTGCGATCCCCTACCCGATGCGGGCCCAGCACCCGGAACTTGTGGAGGCTTACCTGCGGCAGGTACCACGCTCCTTCCTGCGGTACGGGTACACGACAGTCGTGGACCTGATCGTCACCGACCCGAGGCCGCTGCAGACGATGCGCGCTGCGCCCGCTCATCCTGACATCTACGATTGCGGGGGCGCTCTTCCGGTACCTAACGGCTACCCCAGCCAAAACGTCCCGGCCGAGTATCGCTTCCGGACCTTCCCCAACACCGTCATCGATCCAGTCCACACGGAGAACTTTCCCCCAAGCGAGGATTCGACTGCGCATACTCCGCGTGCGGCGGTGGAAAGAATCCTTAAGGGCGGAGGAATCTGCGTCAAGACATTCTTCGAACGCGGATTCGGCCGCGACCGCAACTTGCCAGTACCGAGCGCGGACCTGATGAGGGAGATCGTGGCCGCTGCGGCAGCAGCGCGTGTGCCCGTGCTGCTGCACGCCACCAGCATCGAAGCCCAGACTTTCGGTGTGGAAAGCGGGATTTCCATCTTTGCTCACGGCCTATGGAATTGGGCGCCTTACGCGGCGAGCGAGGCAGTGCCGTCGGAGGTCCAGGTCCTCCTGGATCGGGTCGTGGAGCGCTCCATCGGCTACCAGGCGACCCTACAGGTGGTCGCTGGGTTGCAACTCCTTTACGACCCTGGATATCTGGACCGCCCCGACATCCGGCGAGTCATTCCTCCGGCGCTGCTGACTTGGTACCGCAGCGACGAAGCCCAGTGGTACAAGCGCGATCTGGCCCAGGGGGCACCGGATGCCGCCATGCGGGAGCGCTACGGAGCCACGCTGCAGCGCGGAAGTCGGGTGGTGAAATATCTGGCCCAACGCCAGGCGCGATTTCTGTTCGGCACCGACACGCCTTCCGGCCCGACGATCGGCAATCTACCCGGACTGAATGGCTACCTGGAGATGCAGCGCCTTGTCGATGCGGGCTTGAGCCTGCGCCAGCTCTTGGAATCCGCCACGCTCGCCAATGCCAAAGCCTTCGGACTCGACGGCCAGATTGGCTCCATCCAACCCGGCAAGCGGGCCAACCTGGTCCTGCTTGGCAGCTCCCCGCTGGAGTCGGTGCAGGCTTATGACTCGATCCAAGGAATTTGGGTCGGAGGGCAACATCTCCTGCCTGGCGACCTGGAGGCGGATCGGCAGCGATAAGAGATCAGAAAACTCACGCTTCAGGCGGCTTGGGTGACGTCCCCCGGTGTCGGCTGGGGCAGCTCTGGCTCACTCTCTGATAAGGAACTCGCTGAGCACAAAGCGTCTGTTCAGCACCCCTGAACCCGGACACGCATTCAATTGAGTACACGCCCTAGCTCTTCGTGGGTGAGCTGATTGAGCCGTCGAGCGCGTGGCGCCGCTGATGCCGGCGTCGGGGTAGACCTCAACAATGCGTTCGACCAATGCTCACGGCCGTTTGTGCGGCTCGATTTGGGGCGCAGTCGTCGCGCAAGCGTCCGGATAGTTGGCTGGAAATATTTTAGTTGAATAATCTTTTCGGCCATCGCCAAGTTTTTCGGATGCGTCGATACTATCCTTCTTCAAATTGAATTGAATCTGCTCCAAACGCCGCGAGGGAACCATATGGACCTTCAGGAACAGCGAATCACGTGCCTGCAAATGGCAGTCGACATGGGGTGCAAAGCCGACTCCGTCTTTGGATTGGCCAGCGAATTGATGGGCTTCGTAACGAGCGGGGCCGCGCCGTCGGTTGTTAAGCCTTCGCCAGCAGAGGTGGCCGCACACGGTTTAGGCGTTACTGGCACAGTGGAGTCGACATCAGCCTCATCAACCCTCCAGCCCCTAACAGAAGCATGCGAGACCGCCCAGGCCGCCGAGGAGATTTTGAGCGCACCGGCGCCGGAACCCGCGCCGTCACTTGCTGACGCCATCGCGCCCGCCGAAGGTCAGGCCATTGCATCCGCAAGTGCGGGGACAACGGAGTCGCCAGCCCCAGTCGCTGATGTTGCAGAGGTGCACGGGTCGGAGGCCCCGACGGTCGAGGTCGCGCCGGTGGATATGCGAGCGGCGGCACCGGAAGCCGAGATCCCAACACTTGAAAGCCCGGCGAGCGAAGCGGCCGTTCAATCGACCGCCGTTGAGGCGCGACCCGAAATGAGCACTGATGAAGCAGCCACAGTGTCGTCGGCACCTGCGGCCGAGGCAACTCAAGCCGAGTCCGGTGCGTCGGCGGCTGAGGCTGAGGACGCTCGTGAGAGTGGTGAAGGGTCAACCTCGGCTGCACCCGCGGAACCAACAGTAATGACCAACGGCGCCGGCAAAAGTGATGTCGGAGTAGGTTCTCCAACGCCCACTTGATCTTGCCACCCCATACTTTGCCCGATTGCGGTGGCTGCTCTCTCTAAGCCGCCAGGGTCCGATAATGTCGGCCTCATGGACGGCCAGAGGGAGGGCAGCCAAAAGTCGCAACTGTGAAAGCATCGACTCTCGCCTCGCGCGCCAGATGGATTCGAAAACACACCTACTTGCCGCACCGGGTCACCCTTCCGGCGCACTGCATCATTTATCCTTTCGAAGTATACGGTTCGGTCCTCGTCGCCCAAGCGAGTAGACCCATTAATCGCTAGGAGTGCGATCTCATAAGGCCCATTCCAAGCGTCGATCCAATCGAGAAATGCATTGAATCGGCCGAGATGCCGCAAGGCGTGGCCGAATAGTCCCGCCACAATTCGGAACACCTGCAACTTCTCATAAGTTGTTCCGGAACTACCCACGCTCACCAGAGGAGTCAGCGGCTCTAGCTGCGCCACGTTGATCAGAGGAGATTGTGATGCTCAAGCCAACACTGGCCTCCTTAACACTGGCCTCCTTAACACTGGCCTCCTTAAGTCTCGCCATAGTGCTTGCCGGGCTCCCCGCATCGGCACAACAAAGCCTACCCCCGACCACACAGCCGGAGGCTGCGCTTGTTGGCCTGCCAGTCTATAGCTCAGACGGTCAAAAACTTGGTGAAGTTACTGGCACGTCAGGCAGCGGCAGCAGGCCCGCACTACGCGCCGAAATGGGCACTTTTCTGGGCCTCAGCCCAAGCATCGTTCTGATCGATGCCGAGGTGTTCCAGAAGAAAGCTGATCGCATCGAACTCACAATGACTGCGGCAGAGGTTAAGGAGAGGATATCGACACAGGGCGGACAACCAAAATAATAGCGTCCGCTAACAAAACGTGCTGCGAAAGGAATTGGTAGATGAGACTGACATCTGAACAGATCGACGGCGTTACGAGCCAGTTCGAAGCTCAACCCGTTCCGCAAGACAATCGCTTACTCGCGGAGTTGAATCGTATATTCGGGGAGCACACCTTCTTTCTCGACAATAGCGGACTTCACATTGTGGAGAAACTGGACGAACCTGAAGAGCCGGTCGCTCGCAAAGTAAGAGTTGTGAAGATCGCAAGCTGGACGGATCCAGATCACAGGACATTGGCGGCACATCGGCCGGAACCGACTGATGTCGTGATCAATCTTGATAAGGCAGCCTAGCCGCGGTTCGGCGATAGCCAGTTTTGAGGGTGCACGCGGCCCTCCACGTGCACTCTCATTCGTTCAGCGCGCGTTCCTGGAAGACAGCAAGCTGGCTGCGGCCGGGAATCTTACAAACAATTAATTCCATACCTCTTAGCCGATCCTCCGACGCAACCGTATCTTCGTCGAGCCGGTGGCGTGCAGCCGACGTCCCCGCCGCCGCCCACGTCTGGCTTTGGAACAACACATCGGCGACAGTGTAGCTGTGTCTGGGCACACCTGTCCCGACATGGGCGACCTACACGCTCGCTTTTGGAGGGCGTTGTGGAAACCACGCTGCTAGCGAATCGATGCATCCTCGTGGTCGAAGATGAGCCATTGCTCTCGCTCGACATTACGGCTCGCTTGCATGACGCGGGCGCAAGAGTGTTGGCGGCTTCCCATCTCGAGGAAGCACTCGGATTAGCCGAATGCCCTGAGGTTGCGGCGGGGGTGTTAGATTTTGATTTGGGCAAAGAGGACAGCACCCTGGTGTGCTGGAAGCTCACCGATCGCGGGATACCCTTCGTCTTTCATAGTGGGCGCATCTACAGCGCATTTCGGCAATGGCCTAGCGCTCCCGTCATTCTCAAGCCAACGACCCAGAGCCTTATTGGCGCGGTCGCCGGCCTGTTTCCGTCCGCTGTGATGAACTGTCCAGGCTGCGGGGGCCTCGGCTAAATCTTCGGCCGCGGTTACCGTAGCTTCGACGGTGGTTTTTATTCCCATCGACATACCTGCCTGGCGCAACGTTTCGCCCCTCCAACCCCGACATGGCCCGACATGGGCGGATCGCCTGACAGAGGCGGCGGCCGCGGGATGCGCGGTGCGGGCGGCGGTCGCATGAACGGCGGCATGGGGCGGCGATAACGCACAAGGGGAAGCTCAGGAGATTATGCAGGACATCCATCGCACTCGGCACGGCCATCGGGGCACGAGCGGGAGCATCACTCCGCGACAGTGCGTCGGTCCACAATCCCGGCTTCGGTGGGGGTTCGATCTACTACGCCGCCCCGAAGGAGGCTTCCTCCATAGCGCCCCGCAGCCGAACCAGAGCCTGCCGGGCGCAACGTCTCGTCCCGCCAACCGTGATCTGCGCGGGGCGCCTCCCATGGGCGGCCGAATTAAAGACAACCAGCCCACGCGATGGGGGCCACGCAGGAGAGCAGCGGCTCGCCGCTGGGGTCACGCTCACGGAGGCATCCTCTCCGTGACGATGGCGGACGACTTTCGGCGCCGAAACTCCACTTGAGCAACCGCGCGCCCTGAGCGCATATCGCAGATGCGAAGAGGCTCCTCACAGAGGCGTGAGGACATCTGATCTGGAGCAACGGGTGCTCCAGTGATAGGACAAGCGGCCGCGCACAGTGGCCGGCGCGAACGAGAAGCTTCACGGGAGGATTTCGATGTCGAGGAAAATCACAGTTCAGGTGTTCGCTGTCGCCGCGCTGGGAGCCGTCAGTTTGACCGCTGCGGTACAGGCGCAGCAAGCGGCGATGTCCTTCTTCGTCACGAGCGCTGGCAAGGGCGACGGAGCAAACCTTGGTGGCCTCGAGGGCGCCGATGCGCATTGCGCGGCGCTCGCCAAGGCCGCGGGGTCTACCAAGACCAGTTGGAAGGCCTACCTCAGCACCACGGCACCGGGTGGCGACGCGGGCGTGAATGCACGCGAACGCGTTGGCAAAGGGCCATGGCAGAATGCCAAGGGGATTGTGGTGGCCAAGAGCGTCGACGAGCTGCATTCGGATGCGACCAATGTGACCAAGGACACGGCTCTCACCGAAAAAGGCGAGGTTGTTAGCGGGCGCGGTGACGCGGTGAATATGCACGATATCCTCACGGGTTCGGACCCGAGCGGCTTGTATTCGACGGCCGGCGGTGACACGAATTGTGGAAATTGGACAAAGAACGGCGAAGGCTCGGCGATCGTCGGCCATCACGACCGTGCCGGTCTCAAAGACACGCGGCACATGAAGTCGTGGAACTCATCGCACGGTTCGCGGGGATGCGGCCAGGACGCCCTGAAAGGCACGGGCGGAGCGGGGCTGTTCTATTGCTTTGCGACCGACTGATCTAGACCCAGGCCGTGATCGCGCCGGCGGGTTTTGGCGCCGTTAAAGCTCGCCCGCGCGATTTGTCATGCCGTCCGCCCAACCGTTGTCAAGGGAATGGGCAGCGTCAAGCCTTTAGCGCCTCACGTTTTGTGCCATCGAATTGCAGAATGAAATCGGAACCGAACATGAGGCTTGGGGTCTGGAAGCCGGGCGTGGCCTCACCGGCGACAACCCGCCGAACGATCTCCGTGCCCGTCTGCGCGGTCAGCAGATAACCCTGGCTTGTTGTCAGGCGTGCGCGCGCGGTTTGACCGTTTGCGTTGGTGACAACGCCGACCAGGCTACTCTGTCCGGTGCGCAGGACTTCCGCATCGGGCCCCTCGGGCATGCGATCGATGCGCGCCTTAAGCAGAGATTGCACGAAGGAAGTGCCGACAATCTTGCGCACGAAGCCGGGCATGCGCGCACCGGCTCTGAGCGGTGGTGTGGCCGCCATGCGGACTTCGATATTCGGGATTTTGGTGGAGTAGTAGGCGGTCGAAACATCTCCCCAGGGAATAACAATCGTTGGCACTGGCCCGGCGCCGAAGTCGCAGGCTGTCTCTCTGGGCGGCGGTGACAACCTGATGATGCGCCCGTCCCGGCGCACACGGGTCCCGAGCGCCACAGCTTCTAGCATTGACTTCGCTGTTCCACGCGACAACGCATTCGAGCCGGCAAGATAGAGCTTCAAGTCTATCGCATCGGGCAGTTGATGCTTCAGATGCAAAGCTAGGCAGTCTGACGGGACGACATCGAAGCCGACGCCCGGCAATAGCATGATGCCCGCCGTTCTTGCCTCTGCGTCACGCCGCGCCAGCGTCTCGAAAACGTCGATCTCGCCGGTGATGTCGAGGTAGTGCGTACCGGTACGCAAACACGCATCGGCCATTGGTCTCGAGGTCGCGGAAAAGGGTCCGGCAATGTGCAGCACGGCATCGACCTCGGCGAGCGCCGCGTCGATTGCCGCCGACTGAGAGAGGGCAAAGACCCGGTATCGAAGGCCAAGCGCATTGGCAATCGCCTCGAGCTTAGCTTCGTTGCGGCCTGCGAGAATGGGCTTGAGGCCGCGGTCGCGTGCTATCCGCGACGTCAACTTCCCGGTGAATCCCGTCGCACCATAGATCAGGAATTGCCCCGTCCGTTTCATGACTGCACTCCTGGCTTGCCGCACGTTCTATTTAGTTCCCCCGGTCGTCCACTTGGGGTCCAAAATTGGTCCAGTGCGTGCCCGTACCCCAGGGCTGATCATCGTCGCTACCTCGGCAGTTGAGTGCGATAGCAGCGGACATGCCGCTCGCTTCTGGCTCTCAGGCTGCGTCTACCCTTGCGTAGCGACCCGGCGGCTGGCCGACGTAGCGCCTGAAAGCAATGCTGAAGGTGCTCGCCGAGCTGTAGCCGACGCGTTCGGCGACTGCGGCAAGCCCGAGCTCTTCGCGGCGGAGCAGGTCCTTGGCGACGGCCATGCGCCAGGCGAGCAGATATTCCATCGGCGGCATGCCCACGGCGCGTGTAAAGCGATCGAAAAACGCGGAACGAGACAGCGAGGCTTCCTTTGCAAGCTGCGGTACGGTCCAAGAGCGCGCAGGGTTGCCGTGCATCTGCCGTATTGCCGCCGCGACTCGTGTATCGCTCAGCCCGCGAAGCAGCCCCGCGGGAGCTTGATCGCCCTGTGTTGACCGCAGCGCCTCGATAAGAAGCACTTCCACCAGGCGCGAGAGAATGAGATCGCGGCCTGACCTCGACTCGCTGGATTCTTCGCCGACGAGACGCACCAGCACGGAAAGGCGCTCGACGCCGCGCACATGCACCAGCTCTGGCAAGAGCGATACCAGCAGCCCCGCATCGGGTGACTCGAAGACGAAGTAGCCGCCGAACAAACGAACATCGGGTCGGCCGCCGCGCCTGCCGTGGCGAATGTCAGCGGTCGACGAGGGCAACGTCTTCGGGTTGATACGCGTGAGGGTCACTGGCTCGAAGCCGGATAGTGTGAAGCCCGGTGTCGTGGGCAAAAGCACGAAGTCGCCCGCCTGAAGGGTGATGGCATCCTGGCCGTCCACGGCGAGCCGACAGCGCCCCTCGATCACGGTGCAGAAGCTCGGCTGGCCAAAGTCGGAGTAGCGCACGCCCCAGCGTCCCGCGCCGCTGATGCCTTTTGCGAATACGGCACGTGGCCGGAGCAGGGCGATGACTTCCGAGAGTGGATCGATCATAACTGGACTCTAACAAAAGAAATACGGACTTCCAATTGTAGAGCGTCCGGCCGGCAATGGGTATCCCTGCACCATTCCAACCGCAAGGGAGACCGCAATGATGACCGCAATGAAGACCGTACTCATCACGGGTTGCTCATCGGGCTACGGCCTGGAGACCGCACGCCACTTCCACACGCAGGGCTGGAACGTTGTCGCCACAATGCGAACGCCGCATGACCGCATCTTGCCGCAATCGGAGCGCCTGCGCGTGCTGCCGCTCGACGTGACCAAGCCTGAAAGCATCTCGATGGCGCTTGAGGTGAGCGGTCCCATCGATGTGCTCGTCAACAACGCGGGCATCGGCGTGATCGGCGCCTTTGAAGCCACGCCGATGAGCCACGCCCGCAAGGTGTTCGAGACCAATACGTTCGGCGTGATGGCGATGACGCAGGCTGTGCTGCCCCAGTTCCGCAGGCAGGGATCAGGTGTGGTTGTGAACGTGACCTCCAGCGTTGCTCTTGCGCCGATGCCGCTGGTGGCGGTCTACACCGCCAGCAAGATGGCAATCGAAGGCTTCACCGCATCGCTGGCTCACGAGCTTCGGGCTTTCAACGTGCACGTCAAGCTGGTTGAGCCGGGCTACGCGCCAACCACGCGCTTTGCGCAGAACGCGGAGCTGCGCATTGAGGAACTGATACCCGAAGCCTACGCGCCGTTCGCTCAACCTATCTTTGCTGCATTTGCGCAGCCGGCCGTGGTGACGACCGAGCCCGATGTGGCCGAGGCCGTGTGGCGTGCTGCAAACGACATATCCGGCCAGCTTCGATTCCCGGCGGGGCCCGACGCACTGGCGCTGGCCCAATGCAAGTGAAAGCAGAAGGCGCCGCGATCCGATGCCGATCCTGCCAGCTCTGCTGCCTGGTCCCGCGCCGTAGAAGCTCATCACGACGGGGGTGCCGGCGGCGTCGGCGGCACAAAAAAGCAGACCGGGCGCATGTCATCGAGGTGCGAGTAGCGGACCATGCAGATATGCAGGTTCTGGTCGGGGCTTTCCTGACGCGGAAAGCTGGCGGGAACGATGGTTGTGCCGACCCGCGACGTCACGCGCAGGGCGCCTTCGGGTAGCTCTTCGACGCGCTCGACCGGGGCACAATCCATCTCCCCGCAACACTCGCGGGAATACCACTGGTGCGCGGAGGCCGGCGCCACCAGTACGAGCAGCGCTACGACGGCGCCCTTGAGCGCGGCGTGGCTCAGCCTCATAACGTCGCGGCCCTTATCCCATCGGCATCTCCAATGCCAGGAAGCCAGTGTAGGGCAGGGACGCAAACGAGGCCAGGCTGGGCGACGCTGGGCCGGTGCCGGGTCAGGGGATGACCAAGGTTGCTGACCGGCGGCAGCGCCGCGTCAAGCGATGTCGAGAAAGAGGTCGCTGGAAAAATAGCGCTCCGCGCTCGACGGCGCGAAGGTGACGACGGTTTTGCCCGCCATCTCCGCGCGGGCGGCAACGGTCAAGGCCGCGGCGACGTTGGCCCCGGTGGAAATGCCGGCGGGAATGCCCTCGATCTTGGCGAGCGCCCGCGCGGTATCGAAGGCGGCCTCGTTGGAGATGGTGAGCACCTCGTCGATGAATTTGGTGTCGAGCACGGCCGGCACAAAGCCGGCGCCGATGCCCTGGATCTTGTGTGGCCCGCGCAGGCCGCCGGACAAGACGGGGCTCGCCGTGGGCTCCACGGCCATGATCTTGAGGTCGGGGCGGCGCGGCTTCAGGGTGCGGCCGCAGCCCGTGAGTGTGCCGCCGGTGCCGACGCCAATAACGAGGGCGTCGACCTCGCCCTTGGTGTCGGCCCAGATTTCTTCGGCCGTCGTCAGCGCGTGCACCAGCGGGTTGGCCGGGTTCTCGAATTGGCTCGGCTGCACGGCGTCGGGCAGGCTCGCGAGCAGGGCGCCGGCGCGCTCGATGGCCGCGGGCATACCACCGGCGGCGGGCGTGAGCTCGAGCTCGGCGCCGAGCAGGGCCAGGATTTTGCGGCGCTCCACCGACATCGATTCCGGCATCACCAGAATGAGACGATAGCCCCGCGCCGCGGCAACGAAGGCAAGCCCAATCCCGGTGTTGCCCGAGGTCGGCTCGACCAGCGGCGTGACGCCGGGCTTGATGAGGCCGCGCGCCTCCAGGGCATCGATCATGGAGACGCCGATGCGATCCTTGACCGAGGAGAGCGGATTGAAGAATTCGAGTTTTAGGAGGACGCGCGCCTTGGCCTGACTCGTCTCAGCCAGTCGGTTCAAGCGCACCAGCGGCGTGTGGCCGATGGTCTCGGTGATGCTGTCGTAGATGCGGCCACGGCCCCAGCTCTGGGTGGCGGCGAGCGTCCTGATGTCGTCGGCGGCCGTCATTGATCCTTCTCCGGCAATGGGTCGCGGCACGGTGGCTCAAATCTGGAAATCGTGCAGCGGTTGGTTCAGCGCCCGGCGATGGAGCAGCGTCGAATCAAACAGCCGCAGCACGCGGCGTTTCTGCTCTTCGAAGGCGGGGGAGAGGCGGTCGCGCGGGCGCGGCAGCGGTACGTCGAGAATGCCGGCGATGCGGCCGGGTTGCGCGCGCATGACGACGACGCGCGTCGCCAGCACCAGGGCCTCCTCGATGTCGTGGGTAACGAGGACCAGAATGGGGCGCCCCTCCTCCCAGAGGTCCAAGAGGTGGTCCTGCAACTCGGCGCGGGTGAAGGCGTCGAGCGCAGAAAATGGCTCATCGAGCAGCAGCACCGATGGCCGGGTGATGAGGGCGCGGGCGATGGCGACGCGCTGGGCCTGCCCGCCGGAGAGCTCGCGCGGCCACACGCCGGCCTTATCGGTGAGGCCAACGCGCTCCAAGGCGGCCGCGATGCGCTTGGCGCGCTCGGGCTTGGACAGGTGGGACAGTCCGAAGCCGACGTTGTTGGCGACGCTGAGCCAGGGCAACAGCCGCGGCTCTTGAAAGATGAGGCCGATTTTTTCGTGTGGGGCCTCGATCGTTGTCCCGTCGAGGGCGACCCTGCCCTGGGTTGCAATATCGAGGCCGCTGGCGGCCCGGAGCAAGGTGGACTTGCCGCAGCCGGAGCCGCCGATGATGACGAGGATTTCGCCGGGGGCGACCTCGAGGGAGACGCCGTCGAGCGCGCGTACGCCGTTGGGGTAGGTTTTGCCGACGTGGTCGAACACGAGCATGGATCTTGACTCACCGCGACGCGAAGGCGTCTTCCCAGCGCAGGAAGGGCGCTGCGATGCTGGCAACGATCCAGTCCGTCAACTTGCCGAGCAGGGCAAAGGCGACGATGGCGGCGACGATCTGGGCGGGTTTGCCCAGTTGCTGGCCGTCGATCAGCAAAAAGCCGAGCCCCTCGGAGGCCCCCATGAACTCGGCCGCCACCACGAACATCCAGCCGAGCCCGAGCCCGGCTCTCAGCGCGATGACGTAGGCGGGCGCGATCGCCGGCAGCAGGATGCGCCAGACCATGGCCGCGCCCGATAGGCGAAAGACGCGACCGACCTCGACGATCTTGCGATCGACGGAGCGCACCGCACCCATCACCCCGAGGTAGACGGGAAAGAAGACGCCCACGGCAATTAAGATGATCTTGGAGGCCTCGAAGATGCCAAACCACAAGATGAACAGCGGCACCCAGGCAATCGAGGGGATGGCGCGCAGCCCCTGCAGACTGGGATCGAGCAAACGGTGGTTGAGCGCCGAATAGCCGGTGATGGCGCCGGCGAGCGTGCCCAGCACGACGCCGCTGGCAAAGCCGGCGAGGACGCGCAAGAGGGTGACGGTGGCATGCCGTTGCAGTTCGCCGGTGGCGGCGAGGTCGGCAAAGGTCGACAAGATCACCGAGGGTGGCGGCACCAGGCGGCCGCTCGAGAGGCCGGTGCGGACGATGATTTCCCAGCCGACGGCGAGCACAACCGGCACGAGCAGCCCCAAGGCCGGGCGCAGGAGGCGCATGCCCCCGGCCCGCTGTCGTGCGCGTTGCGGCTTGACCAACCCGTCGGAACTCAACATTTCGACTGTAGACATAGTCCAGGGTCGCGTGACTTGGAAGGGCAGCCGCTCATGGCAAAAACGACCGAGCGCGAGGCTCGATCGCTATTTTGCGGTCAGTTGCTGGCGGTGATGAAGTGATCGTCGATCAAGGCGTCGACGGTGGCGGCGACGTCGACGTTGGCCGGCACCACGCCCGCCTGCTGCAGGGCGAGGCCCGCCGCCAGGATCGACTCGCGCTGCGGGGCACCGATGCGGCTGTGCGTCAGCTCCGTGCGCTCCTTCAGCTGCTTGTCGACGACGGCCTCGGGGAGCTTGGTGGCGGCGATGAAGATGCGCTTTAGTTCGTCGTAGTTTGCCAGCGCGTCTTTGCGGGCTTCCTCGTAGACGGCGAGCACGCGGCTCACCACGTCCGGGTGGTCCTTGGCAAAGGCCTCACGCACGTTGAGGATGCCCCAGGTATTGGCCTCGGCCTTGCGGTAAAAGAGCTTGGCGCCATCCAGGACCTCGGCCTGGGCCATCATGGGATCGAGGCCGGCCCAGGCGTCGACGTCGCCGCGAATGAGCGCGGTCTTGCCGTCGGGATGCTGCAGCAGGACGGGGATGATGTCCTTTTCGCTGAGCCCCGCCGATTGCAGCGCGCGCACCAGGAAGATGTGGGGGTCGGTGCCGCGCGTGACGGCGACGCGTTTGCCCTTCAAGTCGGCGATGGTGTTAATTTTGCTGTCTTTGCCTGTCACCAGGGCGGTCCATTCGGGTCGCGAGTAGACGTAGATCGACTTGATGGGATTGCCGTTGATTTTGGCGACGAGGGCGGCGGAGCCCGCGGTCGAGCCGAAGTCGATGGACCCGGCGTTCAGAAACTCCAGCGCCTTGTTGGAGCCGAGCGTCTGCACCCAGACGATGGTAATGCCGTCCTTGGCAAAGGCCTTTTCGAGCAGGCCCTTGTTTTTGAGCAGCATGGAGACGGGATTGTAGGTGGCCCAGTCGATCCGGATTTCCTT
>Ga0134122_10001729_pt1 | contig 15851 bp, 16 predicted proteins | sample KB302_FD_96461 | JGI IMG/M metagenome (GOLD analysis project Ga0134122, IMG submission 96461) | Terrestrial soil microbial communities without Nitrogen fertilizer from Kellogg Biological Station, Michigan, USA - KB3-0-2 | ecosystem: Environmental > Terrestrial > Soil > Unclassified ... | reverse complement strand
GAAGAACGCCATCGACCACGCCTCGCGCCCGTATGGCCAGAGCGCCTGGGCCGGAAAACCGGCCGGCATCATCGGCGCGTCCATCGGCGCGATCGGCACCGCCGTCGCCCAGGCGCACTTGCGCACCATCCTGGCCTATCTCGATATGCCGACCCTGGGACAGCCCGAGAGCTACATCCATGTCCGGGATGGATTCTTCGACGAGGCGGGAAACATCGCCAAACCGGAAACGCGGAAGTTCCTGCACGGCTGGATGGACAAGTACGCCGCCTGGGTCAAACGACTGACCGGCTGATCCGGGCCTGCCTGCCAAATCTGTGCGATCAGCACAGATATAAAGGTATGGCCGCCCGAGCGCTGGTGGCACAAAGTCGCGATGGCGTCGGCCCGCCCGCTCGAACAAGCGCTCCACGAACTGCGTCGCCTGGCGCGCGTGGCACGACGCCGCCCGCCGCGAGTCGGTGAAGCCGCGCCGCACATCGCGCGAATCGTCGGCAGCTCCCGGACCACCGCCATCGAGCAGCGCGCCGGCGGTCTCGCATTTCGACTCGAGACCGCAGACTCCGCAGGCGAGAGATGCTCCATCACCTGCGTCCTGCACGACGCCGCCGGCGCCACGTTGCTCACTTCGTGCGAGCGCGAAGTGGCCATGCAGCTCTGTGATGGACGGACGCTCGCGCAGATCGCCCATCTGCGCGGCGTCACCATCAATACCGTCAAGTCGCAGGTTCGCCAGATCTTCCGCAAGCTCGACGTGGATACGCGCGTCGCGCTCGTCCGCCGATTTTGCCCCTAGCTACGGCGCACTGCGCGGCAACATCCGGAAGTACACGTCCACCATGAGCGTGCGCCCCGGTTTCGCGCGCTGCATGGCCCAGGCCCAATACGGGATGAGATTGCCGGCGGCGTCGTAGTAGCGGCGCATCTTCGGGATGGTCTCGAGCGCCGTGATGCCATAACTCTTGAGCGTACGCATCTCCTCGAGCGTGGCGACACCGTCGGCATCGAGATCCACCCAGACGCGCAACTGCGGCCAGATCGCGTCTGCCGGGTTGATCAGTCCGTCGTCGTTGCCGCCGAGCTCGGTCGAATCGTACTGGGCCAGCCCGACGAAACCATTCGGCGCATTGCGTCCTTCGAGGACCATCGGCGTGCCCACGCCGAACAACTCCGAGCCGTCGTCGACGAGACCGTTGCCGCTGCGATCCATGGCGAGGAAACCCTCGTCGCCCCCGGGCCGCACCCACTGCATGCGGTCGCGCACACCATCGGCGTCGATGTCGAAATAGACTCCGACGCCTTTCTCGCCGAGATTGATGCCGTTGTTGCCGAGGTCGATGACGAGGGGGCTGCAACGCACTTCAGCGTGGGCCGCATTGATTACGCACAGCACTGCCCCTGCCTGTAGCAGGCGTTTGAGGATCTTCATGATGACCGTCCTTGGTTGATGAAGAAGTTAGACGCGGAATATCAGTGAAGGCAGCCGTGGCTGGGCAGGCCGTCACCGCCGCTCTTGTACATGTAGAAGCCGATCGACCCGCCGTCGCGGACCTCCTGTCCGCCGATCGTGACGCTGAATCCGGGTATGCCGATCGTGTACGCTGACTCCTGCGCGCGGGATGTCCACGCGTAGGTGCAAGAAAGCTCGGTGCCGGCCGGCGCGTTTTCGAATCCGGGCATGTTTCTTGTCGCGGGGAGCCATTCAGGGATGGTCACATTGAGCACGTTGCCGGAAGCGATCGATTCCGATGTCAGCGTGCGCTCCCCGGGGATGCTGCCGGTGTAGGTACTGGCGCAACTGGCGTTGAAGGTCCCGCCCGCAACCAGGCGGTTCATGCTGGTTCGGGCGTTCACGATGTGGCCAAGCGAAACAGCCGTCGATCCATCGCCGATTTGGTAGATGGACATGGGGGTTGTCGACATTGTCAGCGCGTGAGCGGCAGGGAGTGTGAGCAGTCCGCACCCAAGAACCAGCACAGTGGACACGACCAGGACACGCAAATTCATGGGGCAACTCCTTTTGCTTCGGCGGTGATCCTTTGTTCGTAATCCGCCCGCCGCACTTGCGAGAGCAAATCCGCGATTCCGGCGGCGACATCGTCAGGCGCCCAGATGGCAGTCGTCTTCTGCTCCATGACGATGGACATCAGGATGCGCTGCCGCTGTGCATCGAAGCTCGTCAGCAGACCTGCTGCCCAATTGCGCTCCGCTTCACTGCGAATGCGCATGCGCTGATACCAATACGAGTAAACCAGCGAATCGGGAATCGACTGTTTGAGCTTGTCGTAATTGCGCACGGATCTGCCGAATCCCAGCGAAACGGGCAGGGTTCCCTTGATCCCCGCGTCATTGAAGTTGTTTGTGGCCAGGTATTCGCGCAGCTTCGCGACGTCTTCGGGACGAAATCCGCGCTGGGTCAGCCCGGCCACCGTGTTGTCCAGAAAGTCCGGGAGGGTGACGCCGATCAGGGTGCTGGACATCTCGAGCCATTCCGGATGCGCGACCATGTCGACGTCGTAGCTGCCGTCGCCTCGGCTCACGAAGCCGAGCTCCGCGAGATCGTCCAGCGGCTTTCCCAGGTTGATCGCATGCTGCACCTGCCAGTTCAAATCGAACTGCTGCTTCGCCAGCGACGCGTTCGTGATGAGCTGCGCCGGCGTGGCCGCGCGGATCTCGGCGTACTTCTTCGAAAACGCCTGCGTTTGGGTCTTGAAGTCGGCGGTGGACTTCATAATCGGCGCCGTGAGCTTCTCGTCGAACTCGGCGGCATGCGCGATGCCGGCGAGGCCCGCGAGCGCGAGCATCCACGTCACCACGAGCGATGGGCGCCGCGACCGGCGTTGCCTCCCCGGGTGGTTGCTAGAGACATGCATGTGACCTCTCCTTGATGATTGAATTGCCGGGGACTCCTTTCCCCACCCGGCAGCATATGCGTGGGCCTCGCAACCGCATCACCCGAACGGGTGACGAGGGCGCATATGCGACGCGTTCGCGGAAGTTTGCCGCGCGGAAATTCTTGTTAAGCTTCGCCGCGTGAGTACCACACCGAAGATTGCGCTGGTTGCCGGCGGCAGCGGCCTGGTAGGCGGCTACCTGATCCAGGCACTACTCGAAGCTCCCGAATATGGACGCGTATTCGCGCTCACGCGGCGGCCGCTCGGTCGCGAACACCCCAAGCTCGCCAACCGCATCGTGGTGTGGCCGCGCATGGCGGAACAGCTCAAGGGCATGACGGCCCACGAGGCGTTTTGCTGCATCGGCACGACGCGCGCCGCGGCCGGTTCGGACGAAGCTTTCCGCGAGACCGACCTCGACGCGGTGCTGCTGTTCGCGCAGGCATCGCGGGCGGTGGGTGTCACCCGCTTCGTGGTGGTTTCCTCGGTCGGCGCGAAGTCGGACTCGAAGAAGCTCTACCTGCGTACCAAGGGTGAGATGGAAGAGGCCCTCGCCATGGTGGGATTCAACTCGCTCGATATCCTGCAGCCCAGCCTCTTGTTAGGGTCGCGCAAGGAGATGCGCCCGCTGGAACTGGCCGGCCAGATACTGGCGCCGCTCGTCAATCCCATGCTCACGGGCAGCCGCGAATCCCTGCGCGCCATCCCGGCGGAGACCGTCGCCCGGGGCATGTTGGGTGCAGCGCGGCGCGGCGGACGGGGCGTCTACCGCTATACCTATGCGGCCATCCGCCAGCTTTCGGAATTGAAGCCCCACCAGGCGATTCCCATCGAGAAACCGCCCCGAAAATAGCCCCGCCTGAATACGGTGCAGCGGCAATCGTGACGCGGCGCGCATTTGCCGCGGTTGGCATTCCGTAAAGTCCGCTCGCAACAGGGAGGAGGCGACGCCAGACGGGCCATGAGCGGCAATCCGTACAACTCGGTCTTGCGCAGCGGTCTCACGCGGCGGCTGTGGCTCATCATATTCATGGCCATGCTGGTGCCGGTGGCCCTGGCATTGTTCACGCGCTGGTTCGAGGCGGAAGAACGGCGCGCATCGCTGCAGAACCAGGAACTCACCACACTGTCCCGCGACCGCGCCTCGGCGCTGCTCTTCAATGGTCGCGCCATCCCGGAAAATTTCGCGCGCAACCTCGCCGGACGTTACCTGGTCGTGCTCGACGGCCTCGGCGGCGCGCGTTATAGCAGCGCGCCGGTGCCGGACGAGCTGGTGCAACTATTCGCGCATCGCGCCACGCACGCGGTGGACGCGCCGGGCGGCACCACCATCCTTGCGTGGTTCGCGTCGGGTCGCGAGTGGCGTGGTGCGATGACCTACGTTCCGCCGGTGGATGGCGCGGACACAGTATCCGGACATACCGTCGTGGTGTTCGCGCCGGAAGCCACCTTTGGCAGCACTTTCACCGAGCTCGTGCCCACCGCGCTCGGCCTGTTCGCGCTGGTCCTCCTCATGGCCTTCGCGGTCGCGGCACTGATCGCCGAGCGCTACCTGCCGCCGCTCAGTGCGCTGCATCGTGGCCTGGCGCGTCTGCGCGAGCGCCGCTTCGAAACCCTGCCGCGCGTCGCGGTCGGCGAGTTCAGGCCGCTGGAGCGTGAATTCAACCTGGCCTCCATGTCCCTGCAGCGCGACTGGCGGGCATTCGAAGTGCTGGGCGAGGTGGATCGTGCGCTGCTCGCCGCGAGCGAGATCGATCGCGCGCTCGACGTCGTGCTGCCGAAGTTCCGTGAGCTCACGCGCAGCGAGTGCGTGGGCGTCGTGTTGCTGGACCCCACCGCCCATTCGCACGGTCGGCTGTTCACCGCGGCGCTGGGAGCGGACGAGATGCCGGTACAACGCGTGACCTTCGACGGCGCGATGATCTCCACGGTGCGCGAATCTTCCGAGGGTCTCACCATCGCGCGCGCCGAAGAAAGCCGGCACGCATTCCTCGGCACGCTGCGCGACTGCGGCGCGGAATTCTTCTGGCTTTGGCCGGTGGTCGACGACGACCGCCTGGCGGCGCTGCTCATCGTCGGCTATCACGCCGAGCCGGCGCGCGACCCGGCGGTGGCCGACTACGGCGCGGCATTCGCGGAGCGCCTGCGCGCCGCATTGTCGAACAGCGCCCGCGACGAGCGCCTGTATCGCCAGGCGCACTACGATCCACTCACGCAGTTGCCGAACCGCGCGCTGTTCCGCGACCGGCTGGCGCAGGAGCTCGCCGCCGCCTCCTCGGGACTCACGCGCGGCGCGCTCATGTACGTCGACCTCGATCACTTCAAGCGTGTCAACGACACGCTCGGTCACTCGGCCGGCGACCAGCTGCTGTCCGTCGTGGCCCACCGTCTCAAAGCCTGTACCAAGGAAGGCGACACCGTCACGCGCCTGGGCGGCGACGAATTCACCGTGCTGTTGCGCAACGTGGGCGACGGCGAGACCGCGCGCCAGATCGCGGATCGCGTGATCCGATCGCTGGCCTTGCCGGCGAATCTCGGCGGCCGCGACTACCAGATGCGCGCCAGTGTCGGCGTCACGCTGTTCCCGGACGACGGCACTGAGCTCGAGGAAGTGATCCGCCAGGCGGATCTCGCAATGTATCGCGCCAAGGCGCAGGGCCGCGGCCGCGCGATCTTCTTCGAGCGCGAAATGAAAGAGCGGCGCGCGAGTTTCACCGACAGCGGCCTGCACCGCGCATTGCGGCGGCGCGAATTCGCGCTCTATTACCAGCCGCAGTTCTCGCTGGCCGACAACCGGCTGTGCGGCGTCGAGGCGCTGTTGCGCTGGCAGACGCGTTACGACGGCATCAAGCTGCCCGGTGAATTCATTCCCGCGGCGGAGCATTCCGGACTGATCACCGACATCGGCGGCTTCGTGCTCGATTCCGCCTGCGCGCAATACGCCGAGTGGGTGCGCGCCGGCATTGCGCCCCGCGCCTTCGCGGTCAACGTGTCCGTGCATCAGCTCAAGGATCAGAACTTCGTGCCAATGGTGCAGAAAGCCCTGCATCGCTACGGCATCAATCCGGCCTCGCTCGAGCTCGAGCTGGTCGAGTCCGTGCTCGCCGACTCCGAGGTGGTGGAACCGCTGGGCGCCATCGCGGCGCTGGGCGTGCGGCTGGCGCTGGACGATTTCGGCACGGGGTATTCATCGCTGAATTATCTTCGCCGGTATCCTGTGCATACCGTAAAACTGGATCGCAGCTTCCTGGATGAAGTCCCACAGAACGATTCGGCCGGTGCGCTGGTCGAATCGGTCATCACCATGGCGCATACGCTCGGAAAACGCGTGACGGCCGAAGGCGTGGAATCCGCCGCGCAGCTCGAGTTCCTGCGCAAACGCGGCTGCGAATCGGCGCAGGGTTTCTACCTCGCGCGCCCGATGTCGGCGGCGTCGCTCAGCGAAATACTCGAATCGCGCCGACCGGGGTCCGAGATCGGCGATGAGCGCGCCGCGAGTTAGGGGACATCTAAAATGGGGACATTCCTCATTTTGCTGTCACATTTCACTGAAGACACCTCGCTCCGCCACGACGCGATGAAATGTGACAACAAAATGAGGAATGTCCCCATTTTGAGTGTCCCCATTCTTCTCGTCCTGCTCGCGGGGTGCCACTCGGCGCCGGAGCCGCGCGCTGTGCCGGCGCCGCCGGTCGCCGTACAGCCAGAGGCGGAATGGGATGGCAGCGGTGGCGCGGCATCGGCGCGCAACCGCGGTGATGCGCTCGCGAACTTCGCGATGTCGCTGCGCGGTGTGCGCTATCGATTCGGTGGTGCGACACCCGATGGTTTCGATTGCAGCGGGCTCGTCTACTACGCGCACCGGCATTTCGGCGTCGACGTGCCGCGTACCTCGCGCAGCCAGGCCGAAGAGGCCGAAGCCGTGAAGCCGCGCAAGCTGCAACCCGGCGACCTGGTGTTCTTCAAGATCGACAGCGGCAAGGTCAACCACGTCGGGATCTACATCGGCAAGCAGCGTTTCGTGCACGCGCCGGGCGCCGGGAAACCGGTGACGGTGGATTCACTGGACGAAGAGTTCTACGCGGAAACCTTTTTTTCAGCGGGGCGGTTCTGGGACCGATTGCCCCGCTGAAACCGCACTGCACGATATTCCGCGCGGTTATGTCGCATTTCTCCTAGTGCAATGAATATTTCGGTCTGCGTTCTGCGACAGCGTGCTCAGTTCGCCGGTTGACCGTATATGCATCGCTTCGCACACTCCAAAGTGAGTGAAAAGGGCTGCGTTTCGGGAAGGGAACGCGGCTCCTCTGGGCTTCCGGGGAAATATTTGCAATGAGCGCAAAGCCAGATTACGTCGTGAACACACTGACGCGACCCACCGGTGCAACCGCCACGGGCGGTTATGTCATCAATTTGACGTCGTCCACGACGCCGATGGCGCTGTCGCAGCCCAAAGATCCGACGCTCGCGCAATACACCTTCTTCGTGAGCCGCCGTCGCGAAGACGGCCGTGAAAGATTCCGCCTGCACATGGGCTACTTCGAGTCCATGGAGGCCGCCGAGGAAATGCTCGCCGTCGTGCGCGACGTTTATCCGAGCGCCTGGGCGGGCGAGGCCCCTGGCAAGAAGCTGCGCGCCGGCAGTCCGGCTGCCGCCGCTCCGCAGGTGCCGGCCGCGCCCCCGCCGCGTGCCGCTGCACCAGCGCCGCAGGCAAGGGCGCAAACTCCCCCGGCTCCGCCTGCACCGGCTCGTCCGGCCGCGCGGGCGCCGGCAGCTCCTGTCCCCGTGGCCGCTGCTCCGGCGGCGCCCAAGCCCGCTGCGCCCCCGGAACCGCATCCTTTTGCCTCGACGCCACCGCCGGCGCCGAAGCCCGAATTCGAAGAACCGTTCACGCTCGCCGACGGCGATACGGACTTCAAGCCGATCGACGTGCCCGTCGTGCATCCGCCGGCGAAACCGGTAGTTAGCCCGCCAGCGGCTGCCGCAAAGGCCGCGCCGGCCCCCAAGGCGGCGGCGAAGCCGGCCGCGCGCCCGGCGCAGCAGAAAGCTGCCGCCAGGCCGGCTGCGCAACCGAAGCCCGCCGCACCCGTTGCCGCGAAACCCGCCGCCACGCGCGCTGCCCCGGCCAAACCGCCAGCAGTGGCGCCGAAGATCGCCGCACAGGTGAGCGCGCCAGCGCTCTCGGCCACGCTCCAGGCCCGGGCACCGGCCCCGAAGCCGGCCGCGCCGCCCGTGCAGCCCGCCGCAGCGGCGACCGTCAAGGCGCCACCGCCCGAGCCCACCGTGCAGATGCCGTCGATGTCCGCCGCCGCGGCGGTCAACAACGTGCGCCAGGTCATCGATGAGCTGGACGATCTTTCGGACACTCAGACCATCCGCCTGCTCGAGCGCCACTCTCCCTACCGGGAAGGCTCGCGCGAAGCCGACGTCGATGAAGCCATTCGCGTCGTCAAGCCGGAAGACACGCAGGCGATGCTCGCGATCAAGGCCGACGTCAAGCGCAACGCGCCGGTGTTGTTCGCCGTGCAGCTCGACTGGTCGGTGACGCCGTTCGACATGGCGAAGGTTCCACCACTCGCCATCTTCAACGCCTACACGCTCTACACCACCGAGGCGAATCGCGAGGGCCGCACCTGGTATGGCCTGCGTCTCGGGTTCTTCAGTGATGCGGTCTCGGCGAAGCAGGTCGCCTACTACGTGCGTTCGGACTTCAAGACCGTCTCCGTCGTGCCAGTCACGACCATCGAGAAGGAACGCGCCACCGATCTGAACGCGGCGCGCAGCGGCATCTACAAGGCGGCGAACATCAAGGACGTCGCGGCGCCGACCCCGCAGTCGATCGCCGCTTCCAACAGCGGTGTCTTCAAGCTGCTCGAGGACGACACACCCGAGCACATCGCACAGGATGTCGACGGCGAGATGTCGCCGCGATTCAGCAAGCCCGCCCCGAACGCGCCGGCCGCGCCGGCCGCCCCGGTTGCCAAGGCCGCCGCGTCCGCTGCGCCCACGCCGGAAGCCCGCAAGCCCGCTTCGAAAACGCGCAAACCCCCATCCAAGGGCAACAAGCGCGAAGCCCATGCCAAGGTCGACGAGGAAACCCTCGACCAGACCCTGGAAATCCTGGGCGCCAACTCGCTGGAGATCACCAACGACAGCGCCGGCGACACCGGCGTACGCCACCTGCGCGTGAAGATCGACAAGAAGGGCTCGAAGTTCGCTTCGCTGATCGAGCGCCTTTCAGGCAAGAAATAACGCCCGGCTGCTGGCATGCTCTCCCGCCACGGGGGATGCATGCGCACAAACTATCTGGTTTTCTGCTTGTGGTTCGCGTCTTTGGCGGCGTTGGCCGCCGATCAGCGCGGGGTCGTGATCGAAAAGCCGGTCGACGTGGTGGCGCGAACGCTGCTCGCAAAACTTCCGCCACTGGCGTCGGACGGAATGTGCGAGGTCGAACGCGAGACCAACGGCTGGAATTTCCAGTTTCGCGTCAAGGCCGACAAGACCAGCGCTGAAGAGGTTCAGGTCATCATTCGCAGGGCCGAGGCCATGACGACTGAACTGCGGATCCAGGGCGTGCGCATCGAAAGCGCCATGATCACCTCGAAGCGCAGCGCCGATCCCGAACTCTCGAAGGCATGGTCCGAGCGGATCCGCAAGCTGATCGAAGAGCCGGGCTAATACCGGTCGCGCGTGAACCATTCCCGCGCGAGGCTCGTGTGCAGCAAAACGAGCGCCACGGTGAACATCAGGAATTGCACCGCCTCGAGCAGCAAGACGATCGGGGCGATCATCCCCTGATTGATGAGCTCGACGTAAGTTGACCAGGCGATCGCAATCAGCGCCACGCCCAGGGCCCACAGGATGGTCAGCAGCCAGCGCATCCAGTTGCGACCGCCGCGAATGGCCCAGGTGAACCAGTACATGATCCCGATTCCGATGACCAGGCCGATCACGGTGCTGACCAACAAGTACCCGTGCAGCAGGACGCTTGGCTGCAGATAGTTGAAGGTCACCGTCCTGATCAGGCCCACGACAAGACTGAGCCACAACAGCCAGCACGAGATGTTGATGGCGCGGGGCATGGGCATGTCCGGCTCAGCATCGATGTCGGTGACGGACGCCGCGGGCGGCGCGTAGCGATTGGCCTCGTTCATCTGTTTTTCTCCGGAATCAGGGCGTCGTGGATCGGTTCGATCCATTGATCTTTGTCGATGTCGTAAAGAATGAAATCGCTGTCGAATTGCCAGTAGGCCCAGGCCCAGCCGCGTTTCTCGGCGGCGCGCGCCACCGCCGCGGTGTACTTCGTGCGGGATTCCATCGGTCCCTTGTCATAGGCGCCGAACTCTCCCAGCAGGATCGGCCTGTCGTTGTTCTTTGCCCAAGCCTGCACGGCATCGAAGTCCTTGTCGAGTGTGGCGTAGTCCCCGGGCGTACCCCACGTGATGCCGGTCAGGTTCTGGTACTCGGGGGTCCAGCGCGCACCCTGGTGCGTGAAGTTCATCGGCAGGTAGTAGTGCACGGTGACGATGATGTGACGATCGTCGGCGGGTAGTTTGAGCCGGTCGAGCCAGCCGACGTTGTTCCAGAACGCCGGACCGATGATCACATTGCGCGTCGGATTGGTCTTGCGGATCACGGCCAGCCCTTCCGCCAGCAGGTCGTTCCACACCGCGTCCGCCGCCTGGTTGGGCTCGTTGAGGATTTCGAACACGACCTTGCCAGAGGCGTTCTTGTAGTGTTCGCTGACCTGGGTCCAGAAGGCCATGAGTCGCGGGCGGCAGGCCGCGACATCCTTGCCGCACAGCCAGAAGTCGTGTTCGTCGAGGATGACGGTGAGATCCTGCGCGAGCGCATCCTTGACCAGCCCGTCGAGCGTCGCAAACCAGCTCGGCGGCAGTTCGTACTTGTCGTTCATGAAGCGGAACGCGCCGAGCACGATACGCACCGAGTTGAACCCGCCGTCGTGCAGGATCTTGAAATGCCGGGGCTTGAAGCGCGCCTGCGAAGCGTCGCGCCACAGTGGGTCATAGCCGACGATGTTGACCCCGCGGGTCATGTGCCCGACCTGCTGGGCGGCGGATATGGAATCGCCGGCTTGCGCCGAGACGGCTGCCAGCACCAGACATAAACTCAGTCCGAACACTTTCACAACGGGTCTCCCCCGGCCAGATCACGAGACCGGGCAAGTGTAGCCTCCTCGCTTTATTCTCGACGCGTGAAAACGGCTGAAGTATTCCTCGCCTGCATCCTGCCGGCAGTTAGCCTGGGCGCGTTCGCGGCGCCGCCGCCGTACCGCGTGGCGCCGGCGCCGGCGTGGGTGATGCGCGCACCGGATTCCCTGGTCACCGACCATTCGAAGCAGCTCGAGGCGGGTGAGTCGGACTTCCCGATCGTCGATCACCAGGTGCGCGTCGCGGCCGCCACGGCGCACTACGAACGTTATGTCGAGCGTGTCCTGAACCAGGAAGGCGTCGAGTCCGCGGCGCAGGTGTCGATCGAGATCGATCCGGAGCGCGAGCAGGTGCTGTTGCACCAGATCCGCGTGTATCGCGGTGGGCGCTTCATCGACAAGCTCGCGAGCTCGCGCCGCACCCTGCTGAACCGTGAATCGGAGCTCGAGGACGGCCTGATCAACGGGCGCGTCACGCTGCACGTGTTGCTGAAGGACATCCGCGTCGGCGACGTGCTCGACTATTCGTACACCACCGAGCGTACCGATCCGGTGGCCGAACGCGGCTACTACGAAGCCTTCAGCACACAATGGGCCGCCGCGGTGCGCTATTTCAGGTTGCGGGTGCTGCGGCCGAACGACCGTGTCCTGCACATACGCGATCACGGCTCGGTCGGGACGCCATCGACTACCACCAGGGACAGCTGGACCGAAACCCGCTGGGAGGCGCACGACCTTCCCACGCTGAGCAATGACTCCGCGCGGCCCGCCTGGCATTTTCGTTACCCGCGCATCGAGATCAGCGAGTTCGGCAGTTGGGCGGCGGTGCGCGACTGGGCGTTGCCGATGTACGTGGTCACGGCGCCGCCCGACGCGGAGCTCGCGTCGCTGATCACCGAGGTGCGCAAGGAACCGGACGAGGCGAGCCGTATCCTGCACGCGCTGCGCTTCGTGCAGGACGACATCCGCTACACCGGCATCGAGGTGGGTGCGGGCGCGTGGCGCCCGTCGCAGCCCGCGGCGGTGCTGGAGCGCCGCTACGGCGACTGCAAGGACAAGGCGCTGTTGCTGGTGACGGTGCTGCGTGCGCTCGGCGTGCAGGCCTGGCCGGCGCTGGTGCACTCGAGCATGGGACGCGGCGTGATGGAACGTCAGCCCAGCCCCGGCGCTTTCGATCACGTCATCACCAAGGTGCGCTCGCAAGGGCGCGATTACTGGCTGGACGCCACCGTGAGTGGGCAGGGCGGCCGGCTCGACAGCCTGGTGCAGGCCGACTTCGGGCCCGCGCTGGTGATCGCGCCCGAAACCACGGACCTGGAGCAGATGCCGCCGCGTACCGGCGTGAAACCCACCCGCGACGTGGTCGAGACCTTCGACTTCCGCAACGGCACCACCAAGACCGCGCGTTTCACGGTGCGCACGTCGTATCGCGACGAGGATGCCGATGACATGCGCGTGCGCATGCGCAGCCAGACCGTGGCGCAGCTCGGCCAGGACTATCTCGACTACTACCGCAAGAGTTACAGCGGGATCCGTGCCACGAAGCCGGTGAAATTCACCGACGACCGCGAGGGCAACCTGTTCACGCTCGAGGAGAGCTACGAGATCGACGATCCGTTCGAGAAGGACGACGACGGCGAGCGCACCTTCAGCTTCGAGGCGTATCTCATCACCGAGCAGACGCGCACCCCGGACCAGACCGTGCGCACCTCGCCGCTGGCGCGCAGCTTTCCCAAACACGTGCACCACGAGATCGTTGCCTGGCTACCAGGCGAGTGGAGCATCGACGGCGACGGCGTCAACGTGTCCGACCCGGCGTTCGAATATCACTCGAAGGTGCGCTACACCGGCGGCAAGCTGCAGCTCGACTACGACCTGCGCAACACGCGCGACCACGTGCCGGTGGCGGGGCTGAAGCGTTTCCTGGCGAAGCTCGACAAGGCGCACGACGACGCGTTCTATACGCTCACCGACGCCGACGTGACCGCCACGAGCGCCAGGTCCGCCGTCGTAGAGAAGCCCGCGCCATTCAACGGCGCGAGCATCGAGATGCTGGTCACGCTGGGCATGGGCCTGGCGTTCGGCCTGCTCGCGGTGTTCGAGATCCGCCGCATGCAATGGCGCCTGCCGGACGCACGGCCCGGCGCGCCCGTCGGCATCGCGGGCTGGCTCATCCTGCCGCTGATCGGGGTATGTTTGTCGCCGATCGTGTCCATCTACTATGTGTGGAAATTCTTCGGTGAGATCGGCAGCGCCGTCGCGTTCGCAAAGCTCGCACGGAATCTGCAGTACCTGTTGATGCTGGAGTTCCTGTTGATCTGCGTGCGGCTGGTGCTGTCGGGATATTGCGTGTGGGCGTTCTTCAGGCAGGACCGCAAGTTCCCGCACACCTTCATCGCCATGAGCATCGTCATGATGGCGACGGTGCTGGTGGACGCCATCGTGCTGCAATACGCGGCGGCCAGGGACGGAATCCCGACCGGGGATCAGAATCTCGTCGTGGTGCTCGTGGCCGGCGCGCTGTGGATTGCCTACATGCTCATTTCGCAGCGCGTGCGCGCCACGTTCGTGGGAGATGACGGCGAGGATTACCGCTCGAGGCGCGTGCCGCGCGAGCTGGTGGTGCCGCCATGATGGAGTTTCCCAAGCAGGTATTCGTCTCGGTGCTCAAGGCAAAGGCGGCCGATCTGATGCATCGGTTCCTGAGTGCGGTTCCGCATGAGGTATTCGCCAAGCGCGGATTCGTCGGTCGAATCAGTTGAAGAGCGCCTCTTGGCGCTGATTCAGTCCGCCTGCGCCACCGGTTCCGCGCGACTCGAACGCCGCCATGCAATCAGTGCGGCCAGCAACACGGCGGCGATGCAGTGCGCCACGGTATGAGTCAGCGAGTCGTGACGCAGGCCCGCGCCAATGCTGAGGATCAGTAGTTCGACCAGCAACGCGGCGACGATCGCGGTGGGCACCGGGTGTTGTTTGTCGAACCGTGCCCCCAGGAATCCCGCGACCATGCCGATGTACACGGTTGCGATGTAGTTGATCCACAGAATCCCGAAAACCACGACCTGGGTGAGATCGCTTACGAAGGCGAACGCCCAGAAGCTCACGACGAGCTTGATGGTGATATACGCGGCGAGCAGCGTGACCGCCGTGGTTTTCGCGCAGGCGATGAAGCTGTTCATTTCTTGCCAAACAATGCGTCGAGTGCCGCCTTCGCCGCATCCGCCTCACCCGTCGGCGCCACGTAAGCGCCGGTCTTCGGCTTGAAGTGATCGCAGAAATTCGCCTTGATCTTTTCGCGCACTTCCTCTGCCGTGGGCTCGCGGCAGTGCTTGGCGACGCGCGTGTCGTACTCGACGCACATCCTGCACACATGCAGCTCCGACCGGCAGGCCGGGCACTCCTCGAGGCGGCGTAGAGGCAGGGTCAGCGCCTCCAGCGAGGCGCCGCATTTCCAGCAGCTGAGGCCATGTGGGGACATTCCTCATTTCCTTGTAACAATCGATCTGGAACTGACGGTGGGCGCGAGCTTAAGCGATTGTTACAGGGAAATGAGGAATGTCCCCATTTCCGGTTGACCCGGACCTTGCGTCATACCCTACGCTGCGTCCCATCATGGTGAAGACCCGAAAACCCGAGACCCGGATGATCGCCGCCGAATGCGCCCGGCGCACAGGACTCACCGTGCGCGCGTTGCGGCTGTATGAGCGGCTGAAGTTGATAAAGCCGTCCCGGTCGGCCAAGGGCTGGCGGCTGTATGGCCCCGAGGAGCTGATCCGCCTCAACACCATCGTCGCGCTCAAGAATTTCGGCCTGTCGCTGAAACAGATCCGAAAAGTGTTCAGCGAGTCTCAGCCCGAACTGTCCCAGGTGCTCGACATGCAGATCAAGGTGTGGGCCTCGCGCAAGCTGGCCGCGGATCGCGCCATTGGCCAGATCCGCTCCGCGCTCGCACACATGGCCACCCGCGCGCCGCTTTCCATTGACGAACTGTGCGAACTATTGAGGAGTTCCGACATGAGTAACGTACAGACCATCACTCGCGAGCTGATCAATCAATACATCACGCCCGAACAGGAGCGCGAATGGCTCAGCTACTGGGCGCAGCGGCCGGAAGAGGCCGCCGACAGCCAGGCGCGCTTCAGGGAATGGCGCGCCATCGCCCAGGAGTTCCTCGCCGTGATGAGAAACGGCGCGCCACCGGACTCGCCCAAGGCGCAGGCACTGGTGGAGTGTTCGCAGAAGCACTGGCTGAAGGATGGCATGCGCGAGCGTCACCTCGAGCAATACGCCTGGAATCCGCAGCTGGCACGCGCCTGGTCCACGATCGGAAGAAAGCTCATGTCGCGCAGCGTGGTGCCGGACGATCCGGAGGAAGCGGAGAGGCTGAGCGACTACATGATGGCGGCACGGCGAGTGTCCCCGGCCGCGATGGCGTTCAGACCGTTGGCGGCTGAGGCGGCCATGCTGCGTGCGAATGGGGTCGCCGTGACTTCAGCCGAGGCGCGCAAGCTGGCCAGGCGATTCGCGGAACTGTGCCGCGAATTCCAGCTCGGCGATCCGGAAGTGCACGCGCGTTGGGTGGCGGCGTTCGCCGAATTCGACCCCGAAACACGCGAGATCCATGAATACATGGCGAGGGTGGTCGCGGCCTGAACGAAATGGGGACATTCCTGATTTTCGCCGTCACATGACAGCCAAAATGAGGAATGTCCCCATTACGCCGAGCGTTCTGCGAGGAATTCCCCGAGCACCCGCCCGGTGTGTGACTGCGCGGCGCGCGCGATGAT
>Ga0134122_10001728_pt1 | contig 15853 bp, 26 predicted proteins | sample KB302_FD_96461 | JGI IMG/M metagenome (GOLD analysis project Ga0134122, IMG submission 96461) | Terrestrial soil microbial communities without Nitrogen fertilizer from Kellogg Biological Station, Michigan, USA - KB3-0-2 | ecosystem: Environmental > Terrestrial > Soil > Unclassified ... | reverse complement strand
CGGGCGATGAAGCAGCATCTTGCGACCTTCGACGAGAATGTGGAGCCAATCCCGATCGCAAGCCGCCACCAGATCCGTCATCGGCCAGGTCGACAAGGGCCAACAACGCGTGCCAAACCCGCTGCCCCGACAAACAAAATCAGCGACTTATGCCAATTGCGAGTTCCACAGAAAATCGACGTGCTGAACCTCAGCGCAACCCATGTCGTATGTCTGTATCTTGAGCGATCTATAGGGGCTCGTCATGTCCCCGCGTGTCCAGCAGCCGGCCCCTGCCAGGGTCGCGCAACACTGCCGCGGTGTCGTTATTGTGTTGCGCGGCCCGCCTGCCTCAACACCCTCAGCTGATGCGGAGAGGCCGGTATACCATCCAGCGTGAACGTCGAAGTTGGTGCAGACTCTTGAACTCCGTCCGAACCCAAGACCTGGACTTGGTGCGGCGTGATCGGAAAGCCGTTGCGCTCGAATGTAGGAGACTCTTCGGCAAGCACACTAGCGCCACCCAGCACAAGGGCAGCAACCGCTGTAGTTGAGAACAGAACTCTCATGATGATCTCCAGTTGGCCAAGGCGCCACGTCGCAGTGGGCCACGATGTTAGGCGGTTCACTGCAACCCAATTTGAGCATTCTGGGGTGCCAGCTTTATGTGCGTTCCCAGATGATCATCTGCAAAGCAATAGCCTGTGAGAGCGCAGTGAACTTGCGTGACAAATGAGGCGTGGCTCTCAAGCGCGCGCGGCATAAACCAGATGCTCAGTACCGGCACATTCTTTAGTGCCGTCATCGTCTTCATCGACATGGCGACACCCGAGCTTCATTGGATCGAAGAGGCGACACGGCGCTTTGGGTTGCAGGTCAGAAATAGCCCGGGACTCGCAGGTCACCTTTGCTACGAAGCAGCCACCGCAGATATGTGGGCGCGCTGAGCCAAACCGCGGCCGAAAGAAATGTTCTCGCCGGGGACCTCATAGAGCGTGATCACGAGATCATTGGCTGAGATCCCGACATCCGCCACCAAAGCATCACTCAAGGCCTTCAATAAGCCGAGGCGCTTCTCTTTGGGGCGGCCAGAGATAAACGTAATTTCGAGCAAGATCAGACCATCCGAATAGTTGAGGCCAAGGAACGACGGCGTGTGTCGGAATTGGTTTTTTGGCAGGACGTGAAAGATTTGCAAGAAGTCTTCCGATGCAATGCCTAGCGCGCTAATGAGCGCGTTTTGGACCGCGTTCGATACGTTGCCTAGACGAGTTTCATCGTATTGCCCTTTCCAGCACGTGAATCTTCGCGACCGGCATGCGTAATCTCCTTTGGTCACATGTATTTGTGCTTGCAGTCAGCGCGGTCGCATCCTTGCCGGCCTTCCGCGCTTGTCTTGCTCGGGCACCCCCAATTCACTCGCCACGACGGCACGCAGCAATGCACGGAGGGTCGCTGCACGCTTGGATCCGAAGATGTTGTCAAAATCTGCTTGCGCCTTCGACCAGCCATGCCCTCCCGCCTGGTACCGTTTGACGCCGGCGGCGGTGAGATGAAGCTCCCTAGCGCGACGGTCGGTCGCGCCCGGTTCTATTCTGATCAACCCATCCCGCTCGAGCGGCCGGATGTGTCGACCCAGCGTAGTGCGATCCATTACCATCGCTTCGGCTAGCGCATTGATCGTCAACGGCCCCAGTCGTTTGAGCTTTGCGAGAATGGAATATTGGGTGGTGCGCAAACCGGTCGGCGCCAGTAGGCGATCGTAGAATTGCGTGACATGCCTGGCTGCCGAACGGACGGCGAAACAATTGCACTCCTCGGACCTTAGGGTGGCATCGAACGGCATCCTCACATCCTCGTTTCTTGACAAAGGCGCATGTGCACATATATGGGAGCATATGCACGTATGTCAATCGAGCGGAAGGTTTCTGTATGTCTGCAAGCGACCAGGCATGCGGTGACCGCGCTCGCCCTGCGGGCGAAGGCGCGGCCAGATTGGCAACCAAGGGGCGACATGACCCACGCACCCGCCTGCTGCTCGAAGCGCCGATCACCACCACGCTCGTGAAACTCGCAGTGCCAAACCTCGTTGTGATGGTGGCGCAGGCTTCGGTCGGGTTGATCGAGACCTATTTCATCGGCAAACTCGGCACCGAGGCGCTGGCCGGCGTCGCGCTCGTCTTTCCCATGGTGATGCTGATGCAGATGATGTCCGCAGGCGCCATGGGCGGCGGCATATCGTCGGCCATTGCCCGCGCGCTCGGCGCCGGACGTCGGAACGACGCTGATGCCTTGAGCTTTCATGCGCTGGCCATCGGCATGATCTTCGGCGGGGTCTTCATGGTTAGCGCGCTCTTGGGCGGTCCAGCGCTGTACGCGGCGATGGGCGGGAGTGGGCCTTCTCTCGTGGCGGCGCTGACCTATTCCAAGGTAATCTTTTCGTGCGCGATCCTCGTTTGGGTCTTCAATTCCCTCGCCAATGTGATCCGCGGCACCGGCAACATGGCATTCCCGGCCATCGTGACGTGTGCAGGCGCGGCGGCGCTAGTCCCGCTGTCACCGCTCCTAATCTTCGGCTGGGGTCCGTTTCCACAGCTTGGGGTTGCCGGCGGTGCCGTTGCCGTGGTTGCGTTCTACGCTGTCGGAAGCCTGGTTTTGGCGGCCTATCTGTGGTCCGGACGCGGTGTCGTGGGCTTCTCCCTGCGGGGTAGCGGATTCCGCCGGGCGCTGTTTTGGGACATCCTGCGCGTCGGTGCGGTGGCTGCGCTGGTTACTGTCGGGACCAACCTGACCATCGCCATCGCGACCGGCCTCGTTGGACGGTTCGGGTCCGCCGCGATCGCAGGCTACGGCACTGGCTCGCGGCTCGAATACCTCCTCATCCCGCTCGTGTTTGGATTGGGTGGTCCGCTGGTCACAATCGTCGGAACAAATATCGGCGCCGGTCAGCGCGAGCGCGCCGTACGGGCGGCCTGGATTGGCGCGGCAATTGCCGCCGGTTTGTGCGAGACGATCGGCCTGAGCGCGGCCCTCGCCCCCCGCGCATGGCTATCTCTTTTCGACAGCGATCCCATCATGCTCGACGCCGGAACGCGTTACCTCCAGACGGTGGGGCCATTCTACGGCCTGTTCGGCCTTGGCATGGCCCTTTACTTCGCATCGCAAGGTGCCGGGCGGCTGTTGTGGCCGCTGCTCGCAAACATCGTGCGACTCCTGGTAGCGGCGGGCGGTGGCTGGTTGGTGTTGCGGTGGGGCGGCAACCTCAGCCAGGTCCTGGTGGCGCAGGGCGTGGCGCTTGCAGCTTTTGGTTTGATCAATGCGGCAGCCGTCGCCGGCGGCGCCTGGTTCAGTGATGCCGGCTCCGCGCCGTGGTGGCGCCCTGCGGCAGAGCCTGTCGGAGTGCCGAGATGACGGGACGATATCTGGAAGACTTCGCGGTTGGACAGACTTATGGCTCCGGCCGGCTGCGTGTCGCGGAGGAGCGGATCAAGAGCTTTGCCGCCGAGTTCGATCCACAACCGTTCCATCTGGATGCCGATGCCGCACGTACATCGATCCTCGGCGGCTTGGCGGCCAGTGGCTGGCACACAGCGGCACTCACCATGCGTCTGCTTGTTGAGAGCGAACTTAGGCCGGCGGGCGGCATCGTCGGGGTGGGCTTCGACGAATTGCGCTGGCCCCGACCGCTGCGGCCCGGAGACGAACTGCGGGTTGAGAGCGAGGTTCTCGAGGTGCGGTCGTCAAAATCGCGTCCCGAACAAGGACTGATCAAGGTGCGCACGACCACCCTCAACCAAAACGGCGAGGCGGTGCAGGTGCTCACCTCGAACCTGATCGTGCCGCGCCGTTCGAGTAATGCAGCCACAGAAAACTCAGCGCGTTCCTGAGAAAGGGCAATCAAATGAACACACGTGAAGTCGTTCTTTGCAAACCCGTCCGAACCGCCATCGGCAGTTTCAACGGGTCGCTCAAGGGGGTGCCCGCGACGGACCTCGGCGCCACGGTCGTGCGCGAGACGCTAAGGCGATCGAAACTCGACGCCGATGTGATCGGCAGCGTCGTGTTGGGCAACGTCATCCAAGCCGGCAACAAGATGAACCCGGCGCGGCAAGCCTCGATCGGTGGCGGCCTGCCGGTATCCGTTCCGGCCATGACGGTAAACCGCGTCTGCGGCTCGGGGGCTCAGGCCATTGTCACGGCCGCGCAGCAGATCGCGATGCGCGAGGTCGACGCCGCCATCGCCGGTGGCATGGAGAACATGGATCGCGCCCCGTACCTAATGGATGAGGGCCGTTGGGGCTATCGCATGGGTCCTGCAGTGATCCACGACAGCATGCTTCGCGATGGCCTCGATGATGCTTTCTCCGACAAACACTCGGGCTGGCACACGGAGGACCTCGTCACCCTGGCGCAGCTCACCCGCGAGGCGCAGGATCGCTTCGCTGCGCGCTCGCAGCAGCGCTTTAGCGCTGCCCAGAAGGCAGGCAAGTTCGCCAACGAGATCGTTGCGGTTGAAGTTTGCGGCAAGAAGGGCATTGAGGCGTTTGCTGTGGATGAGGCGCCGAGGGCCGACACGACGGTCGAAGTGCTGGCGAAGCTGCGTCCGGCCTTCCGCGAAGGCGGAACCATCACCGCCGGCAACGCGCCCGGTCTGAACAGCGCCGCAGCCGCGATGATTGTCGCCGATCGGGCCTTCGCGGAGTCCAAATCCGTTGAACCGATGGCTCGGCTTGTTTCGTATGGCGTCGCCGCCGTCGAGCCCGGGATGTTTGGCCTGGGCCCGGTTCCAGCCGTCCGGAAGGCGCTGGAACGCGCCGGATGGAAGCTCGGCGATGTGGAGCGCATCGAGATCAACGAGGCCTTCGCGGCCGTGCCGCTCGCGGTCGCGCGCGAGCTAGGTCTGCCCGAAGACGTCATCAATGTGGAGGGTGGTGCCATCGCGCATGGTCATCCGATCGGTGCGACCGGCGCCGTGCTCACGGCGCGGCTTTTGCACGCGATGCGGCGCGATGGCATCCGCCGCGGCATGGTCACGCTCTGCATCGGCGGAGGTCAGGGTATCGCGTTGGCGCTGGAAGCCGTTTGATCGGGCCGCAGGGCGGTGCTCAGGATCGCATTTGGGAGTGCCGTCGGGGGGACCGACCCCTGGCCATGTTCAAGCACAGCGGCCGCATTTGTAGGTCGCTGATGCCATGCCGGGCGAGTTCGGCAAGACCAATCTGTAACAAGGACAAGGGAACATTAGTGCGCGGCTAGGTATCGGTAATGGGTACTTCAGTTGCTGGTGGGCAAGTGGCTTTCTCACACCTAGTGAACCCAATCAAAGGCTGATTGTGACGCTCGCAACAATGCATAGCTCTCAGCTACGATGGTCGCGGCAGCGCGTGCTGGTGCGGGGGGATCGGGTGGTCCGCGTCGTCTGCGCTCCAGACCAGAGTGCGGCAATGATAGATCTAGAGAGCGTGGAGAACCGCGATCTTCCGCCGATAGCATCCTTCGCAGCATTGGTGCCCCGACCTCCAGACCATCTGAGCTCAACTCGACCAATGCGGTCCGTTCGAAGGCGCCGATCCATACGAGACGGTTCGCGACCGCACGATCCGTTGCCTAGCTCGCCGATCACCCGAACTTGATGAGCTGAGCTCGAGGTTGTTGTCGCAGCGGCGCAGGTGCACGCCCTCCTGCACCGTCGTCCGCCGAACACCCGCGCCGCTTCGTCGCATCGCACCGACGCGGTTGAACACGGCGCCACCCTGCCGGGCGATGGCTCAAGCGAAATTGAATGCAGACTCGTAGATCATGCCGCAGGACGCGCCCTTGCAGCGTCGAGTGGGTACGACCAGTTCACGATCAGAGAGGCTGCGCAAGGGTCGCCTGACCTACCTCATGGACGCTGGCCTGCTTCAAGGTGGCGCCACGCACTCGTTGAGCGGCCTTGATGCCCACACCTACGAATGGAGTGCAATCATGACGCACAGTTTAGTGATGTCCAGTCTTCTTGGCGCTGTTGCGCTTGCTATTTCCGCCCCTGCCGCACTCGCACAGTCGAGCAATCTCGGCGGCTCTCAATGGGAGCCTCCACTGAGTGGAGTAGGCAGCCCATTGGTCCTGGTCCGCGGCGGTGGTGGCGGTCACGGCTTTGGCGGCGGCCACGGGGGTGGTTTTGGCGGCGGTCATGGTTTTCATGGCGGCCATTTCCGGGGCGGCTTGGGCGCTTTTGGCGGTCCCTACTACGACGACGATTATGGTGACTCAGGGTGCTCGTGGAGCCCACGCTATCACCGATGGGTCTGCTATTGACGAACACTCGGCTGCGCCCCCAAGGGCGCAGCCGGTCCTCAAGAACCCTTCGCAAGCTGTTAAACTGGGTTACGAATTTTTGAGGCCGTACAGTCCTCTCTTGAGGTCTCAAAACCATCGTGGCGGTGATCCAGTCGATGTGCCCGGACGGCTCGAAGGAAACGACATTCGCTTCGCCTTTATTCGCCCATGCACACCAGGGCTCGAATCAAAGCTCAGTCCCGATCATTATTGATCTCAACGTCGAGCCTGAACATTAACTCCAGCTTCCATAAATTCGGGCTAAGGAGGGCGAGGATTATTATCCAAATCATCGGCAACGGTCGTCCGGCAGAACTTTGGTTCAGCCGAAGTCGTGAGCTCAAGAGAAGCGTCGCCGTTGAACACGAAGATGCCGTTCGCGAAATGATACGTCTCGGCATGATGCTCACTCGTGTAGTCATCTGCCGCGTCCCCACCTGCAACCTCCCGATGCCAGATCCCTGGCGGCCCGGCTCCGTGCAATACACATCAGGAACCAGGTCGCGGCCAAAGGGAGTGCTGTGGACGCACGGCTATGCGTTTTGGGGTGCACGCGCCAGCGCAATGCACGAGACTCTCAATGAGGACGACATCCACTGTGGGTCGGGGGCACGGTTGTTTTGATGCGGAAGTTCTCTGCGTCGCGCTTTTGGGATGTCGCCGTCCGGATCCGCTGCACATGGGCGTCGGTGATCCCATTTCTCCCGAAGGCGCTCGTCCAACAGCCGATACCAAAGCATTATTTCCGCATGTTCGACGCGGCCATCAACGAGTCGCCGTTCGATCAGATATTCGGTGTCCGCTCGGTTGGTTGCTGGGGCATGACGGAAACCGCAAGCCAGGGAATTGTGGGCGACGCTCTGGTTCGTAACCGCTCCATGACAATTGGGCGGCCGGTCCCAGCTATGGGATGCGGATCCTGAGAGAGGACCGAACACCCGTCGAGCCGGGCGAGACAGGCCACCTTGAGTGCTGGGGTGGCAGGGGGTCCAACTGTTCCTCGGAGGCGACCGGGAGAAGACTTCACACCGGACGATTGGTGACGCTGGAGCAGGAAGGCTACATCACGTTTGCTGATCGTAGCAAAGATATGTTGAAGTTTTTTTTGCAGGCAGTATGCGGCATACGAGATCGAGCGAATTTCGCCTCAGTACCCGGCGTGTATGAGGTTGCGGTCGTTGGGCAAAAGCACCGAATGCTGGACGAGGTGCCGGCAGCGTTCGTGATAGCGGTTCCCAGCCAGCCGGAGACAGCGCGGGCTGGACTCTCCAGGTGCATTATCGCCGAATGCTGGTCCAAACGTGCCGACTTCAAGGTGCCGCACAAGGTGTTCGTCGTGGAAGACATGCCGCGCGTTAGCCTGGAAAAAATCAACAAAGCGGCACTGCGCAAGCGTCTGCCCATGTTGGGTTAGTCAGCTGCAAACTGATTCCTGACGTTGGCGCAATTCGGAAAGCAGGTTGTCGCGTATTCAAATCTAGTCGCTGGTAAAATATCTCCATGCAGCCGTCTCGATACCACCGCTGCCTGATCTTTCCCTCGGGGGCGCGTGGGGGGAGTTTTGCTCTTTGAGGAAGCGCACGGAGCCCAGCCACCCCCATAACAAATTTTTCGCGGGCTCCGATTGCTCTTACGCCACTTGGCTACGCGGCACTAATGCGGATTGTGAAGGCCCGACTGCAAGAGAACTCTCTCTGCGCGAAGCAAGTCGTCTACGAAGTCTTGGAGTTCAGCGTGGGTCATAAGGCGAACGTCGTACCAATCACAGTCATTGTGCGACACCACAACGTTAGCGTTGAGCGATGAAGTGGAGGCGTCAATAAGCAGCTCGGCATCCGCCGCACTGATCTTTTTCGCTTTATGAAAGCGCATGACGGCCACTCACGTTAAGCGCGCGCGGCGTACCCTCGTGAGCTCTGGGTGAATGCCTAGTCGTTCGATCCGCAAGAAGGTCGAGAGGATCAGCCGATCGAGCTCTTCCACGCGTTCTGATACTTGCATGCCGTGAGCCTCACTTGCCTGCTGGTTGCGCGCCCGCCGGGGCATCACGACCAGTCACCGGGTGGGCGTCCCTGTTCTCCCCGATGGAGAGCCAGATCCCGAAAATGATCACCACCGCGGCTCCCAGAAGAATAGGCACGGTGCCAAAACGATCCTGCAAACGGCTCTGGCGTTGCCGAGGTTTATTCACGTCATTGTCTTGGGGATTGTCTTGGGGCGTCATCACTCTCTCCGTTGCGCGACAACGGCCTCGTCGCCTGTCAGGTGGCGCTCGATCGGCCAAGAATTGGTCGTAGCGCTCGCTTTGCCGACATCGAAGGGCTGATTTTCGGCGAGCCGAAACCAAATATTGTGTTGAGAGTGCCAGAGGGAGGCCGTGCCGACAGCGCCCGCAACAATTTATATTGGCAATAGGAAATAGGCACTCCGCTGATCAAATACAAGTTTTACGCGTGGAACACCTCCGGGGGCCCCGGCGGTCGCCCACTGCCACTGGCCCTTGTCGAGGGCCCACGGACGCAATTCGCGGGCCGGGCCTTTCCCGCGGCTGTCCCATTGGTGCGCGGGGACGTTGGTTACTTGCCGGCATTACCGGGCGGCATTACCGGTAAGCAAGACCGAGGCGCCAATTCACACCTGTTGGCTTGGGAACTCTAGCGGCCAACTTGGAGTACGAGTGCCGAGGTGGAAGCAATAGCTGCTATTCGTGCCCATTTTGCCGCCGCTTGTCGCGTGTCGGGGCGGGTTCCAGCGTCTAGATGCGCGATGATTTGGTTGAGCAAACGCTGCGTCTCTGCAATGCTTTCATTCATCTGGTTTTCCCGTCTTTCAGCGTGGCTTCGCAGATTTGCGGCCCGGAAAAAGTGCCGGCTTCAAACTTCTTGCCCTTGTATCACTCTGAAGAAACGCCAAGCCGGCGCGGCCACACTCGAAGCAAAAGTCCCGCGGTGCTGACCGCAAACATGGTGCCCATCATAGTTATTACAATGCCATGCTGGTCAGAGCCGCGGCCAGAAAGCCCGATATAACGCTGATTATCAGCATTGTCGCGACAATGCGCGCCGCATCAACAAAGACGCACCATCTCTTCGAAATTGAGGTTCTCAGATTGGCGTTGGTCTCAATCTCAAAGCGATGAGGAGGCTGATGGTCCCGGTGCTCGCCTTCTTTGTTTTCTCACTGCCAAATTGGTGGTCGTCTGCGATCGCGCCCAACACCGCGGAATGCTTGGTGTCGCCTAGGCGCGGCGAGGCGCACTCGGGTGGTGCTGAAGCATCCAAAACAGAGTTGTTGCAGCTGGGCTAGGACGCCGGTTACCGCCAGGGTAACCTTGGCCTTCCAAATCACAACCAAGCCGACGCTCGCCGGCCATTCACACCGATGCCCTGGAACATCCCGGTTCAACCGCGTCGGACGGGAGAAAGCGCATGCTCCTGGATCCGCGCAACGAGGCTGCCATGCTCTCGATTGCGATTGTCCAGCTTGTACTTGTGTTTTGATTGTTCAGCCACGCTCCCAAGACTCCGCCAGCGTAGTTACATCTTCTTAAGCTTTGCCTGCGAGTTGGGGTTTTTTCTTGAGACGCGAGAACGACGGTCGCGTCAGCGAGGGCTTCAGCTTGTCCGCCGGTCGCTCACCATGCGCGACTTTCATTGCGTCGGATCATCGAGACCGTATCGATCGCTGGACCGCGTTTAAATTAGGTGTTCTCTGACATTCATGTTAGAAAAAAACATGTCAAATCCAACGGTCTACGTATTTACCTGCAGCAATCCTGAATTCAACGGATTTTCCCTCAAAGAGGATGGGACCAATCTCCCCACATTGGCCAGCACTTCGGATTGTAGGTGGACGTTGGTCAGGGAAGTTCCGATGTCCAGGATCCACCTTCAGCCCTTTGCGCGAGACGCGCAAGTCGCGGTCGTGAACTTGAAAAGCCGTGGGTATCACATCGCGCGCAATACGGCAGTTGTGTTGAATCTACTGAGGTTTCGGCCCAGCACTTAGGGTGCCTCCTCGGTGGTCGCGCCCTCACGATTGTGGAGACTTGGGGCTTCGTCGGACTGCACTGATGCGGTCGCACCGCACAGGCCGAGGCCCGCTAGCAGCGCGGTTCGGTGTTCAGGGTATGCTTAGCGGTTAAACCTGAAAGATCGCCCGCCTCGGTCAGAGCCCGATGGTCCTGGGTCGCTCCCTCTCACCACCAGGGTGCTGCGTTTACCCCTGGCGCGCAGCTCCCCACGAAGCCTTTTCACACCCTCGAGGGCCTGCCGCTGAGTTGTGAACAAACCCACCCGCCTGGTTCCGGCACACACGGACCAGCCATATTTCGTGGGTTCGACAAGAAAGCTGGTTGAAATCTGAGGGGTGACCATCAATGACCTCTGCAGGGCCTTCGTCGGCGACGAATAGCTCGCTTAGCGGTGCCGGATGCCATACTGCGGCACGCCTGCGCACCGAACGGCGAGGCTAAGCGCCTCAGTTTTTGACCGCGGCCGACTGCATCCGCGCCTCAATGGTCTTGCCGCAATCCCGCCTGAACGCAAAGCTCAAGTCACCGCGGCCAGCGATCATTTTCAGATGGTCGCGCACCACGTCATCGTAGTCGGTCGTGCGCTTAGTCTTCAGTTCAGCAAGCGCTGCCGGATTTGCCAGGATCGCATCTGCGCAAACTGGGAGGAGTGCGGTCCACCCCGCGGCGTCTGCCTGCATCTTGGCGGTATTCCCGGTGACCCAACCACCCCACGTAAATCCAACGATGGCAAGCGCGATGGCTCCAGCGGCCGCGCCCCAAAGGCTATATTTGTATTTCTCTTGCATTTTGCGCGCCTTTAAGATCGTAAATGGACGGGAAATTATTTCCCAACCGTTTGGTACCGTATCGGATTTTTCGCAGGAAAGATATGGAAACGACGAGTGTTTTCGGGTTAATAAAAAATAAATATGGCGGTTTCCCTGTGAATAAATCTGGTCGTCTGGCGCTCTTGCGGTGGAAGGGAAAGGTGCGTGCTGCCCAGGAGCGGATTGTGCAACCGTTTGTGCAGCACTCTGCGCGGCTCGCAATCCTGCCCGTGTCGGACCTGCCGCGTCACGCGAGCGGTGCCGTTAGGTCGTGAGCCGGACCTACCGTGTGAGCCGGTCGCGTCGGGGCGACGTGCACCCTGTTTGCGTTGGAAAGCGTGGTAAGATGAAATGCGGCGCCCGATTTCCGGGTCATTTTCATCCTGGATATTGCCGCCCAAGCCGCAATCGCGTGCCAATCCTCGACCGTTGCTCCAAGAACGAGGCGTTGTGCGAGGCGTCTTGAAATGATCGAGTGACCAACACAACTCCAAAACGGTTCGCGATCGGTCGGGTCGGTGCTAACGAGGGGCTTGTGACCGCCGGATCCTCAAGCTGGACTTGGGCCGGGCCTATCTTTTCCATTGCATTGCATCGCATTGGCTGCGGATGCGTCTGCCAGGGGCCGCCCCGATGAGTGCGATGGGAAGCGAAATGGCACAGGCAGCACCGCCATTAACCGTCAAGTTGAACGGCGGCGCGCATAAGTTTGTGCACTTCCCAGGAGGGCGCGAGCCCGGGAGACGGCATGCTCCCTCAAGACGATCGGATCGCGATGACCCGCTCGGGCCATGGCTAAAATAGCGTCCGCCAGGTTTTTGCGAACCGCGGTTTCGTTCGCGGCGCCAAGTCCCGTGCCAATCGACGCCCAGCCCTGGTCCAGAACACGACAGAGCATGTGAACGGTGGGACGATCAAAAGGTGCCTGTTGCAGAAGTCGTCTGGCCTGCATTGGGCTCCCTTTCTGTGACTGGCGGGAGCGAATCGTGGGCTCTCATAGTCGGTGACTGCCATTGCAAGCAGACGAAATGCTCGCCGGTGCTATCTTATAGCCTATTTTGGACCCGCGAAGATAGTGACATGTGCGTGGTCGAGTGTTGGCAGAGGCTATGGCGCGACAGAAAAGGCTGCCGGCTACGCCTGCTGCTTGATCTTGGCGACGGAAACCAGCTGGCCGCTTTCCCAAGCTTAAAGCCACACTCCAGAGCGGTAAGCAGCATGGCATGGCGTGTAGTTAAGACCCGGCACGTCAGCGTCTCTCAGGACTCGGCCGGTCGGATGAACCGCTCCAGCCCCGCCATACGTAGTAACCGTAGTTTGCAATACCCTTCATGATTGGCTCGGCCATTATTGGGGCTGGAACGCGCGCCCTGGGTCCAAGCTCAAACTGCTCGCAAAAGACCCATCCCTGCGTGCATGGCGAGCGAGGGATGTTGGCACCGGTAATGTCATGCGAGATGGCGAATAGATCTTCGCCCTGGCATTGGAAAAGATAGACCGTGTTGGACGCATCAGCCATGGTAATCCTCCTTTTTAGCAGGATGTGCTCAGGCAATGACTGAGCAGAAGTAAACCGGCCGAAAATCACCGTGTTGGGGCATCAATGCGGCCGACGCTTCGCTAAGCCCTACTTGCACGTGCAGGTGCGTCATAAACCGAACGCATGTCGTGCCGGCTCGCACGCTTCATCGCCAGGGGGCACACGCAGGGCAAACGTCAGGTCTGACTTCGTAGATGGCGCAGGTGGGTCAAAATCCCGACCTCGCCTAGCAAGGCGGAACGACGTTGTCCGTAGCAACGCATGCGATCGAGACGCTCGCCCAGGAACTCATGCGGGATGTCGAGCTCGGCTTCGTTCTCCGTCGTGAACCGTGGCCAAGGCGCGGGAGAACGAGCGACAGGCGCCGCAGGTCCCGCATGGCGAAGATTAGATCGATAGCTGCTTTTTCGTCCTCGCCGCGGAGCGCATGGATATCCAATGGGCGCGGCCTTGGTTGTGTTGGGTTCCTCTGCCGTCAACGGCAGCGCGGCACCAAACCTTGCCTTCCTTTGCGACGCGCTGGCGAATGACCGGCGTGGCGAAGATGGCGGTTTTGCCTGTTCCTGTCTGGGCGATGTCAACCAATCTCGTTCGACAAGCCCGAGCTGTGAAAACAGCGTCAATTCGCATCCTTCCTTCGGCCGCGGCACTTTCGCCCGAGCGGAAATGCGGATCGGTGCGTAGCGTGCCTCGCGGCAGCTTCGTTGGAAGACGCCCCGCGCATCCTGGGTTGTGGGGTGCAGTGTTCGGAGCGCTCAACAGGAGGACGTGGGGACTGAAAAGCCGACCCGTATCCATCACGCGGCTGCAGCGCCGCACAAATCGCTCATTGAGCGGTTCAGCCCTTCTCTCATGCTACCACGGACGAGTCAACCGCAGGTGCGGTTGCTAGGCTGCGGCCTCTATCCTCAACAGAGTTGGGTCTTGGCTGAGGTGCAAAGTATTCACGCAATTTTGCGCCCGTCATCACCTTCAATCGCATCGCGCTATCGCACTGGCCAACCAGCGGACGCTACCTTGTGAAGCGGCGACTGTGAATCCTTTGGACGGGGTTGTTCGGGGTAGCAGAGCTTCTCCGTGCTCGAAATAAGATCTCGCGTGCCGCCTGATCGCGTTGCTCGATGATGCGCAGGTCGCGGCAGAAGGCTGCCGCATCTGCTTTGACGGTGACATTAGGGAGAAGCGGGCAGGTCTGCGCCTCTATGTGACCAGTTCTATCTGATTGCCCACATCAGAAAATGGGGTTGGCCGGAATGGCGGCTTGGAGACGTCCTCGCCGACACGCCTCAAAGACGATATGTTCACCAAGATGTTCATCAAGGGAAATTCGCGTGCGCGCTTGCCGGTCTGGGATCGGCGCGGCGGGGTTACGAAGCGCCGCCGGTCCAATCGCTGCAAATAGTCCCGCACAAACACCGTTGCGGGCCGCCGCCGCGGCCGTTCACGCCAAAAAATTAGGCCGTCGGGGCTAGGCGCGCCGTCTCAAGTTTCCCCACCATCCTCTCGACTAGTTCGCAAAAATCAACCAAGATCGACCTGCCGCGCGCAAGATGATGAGACTCAGCCCTATGGACGATGAGCATCCCCTAGAACAACTGCTTCGCGAAGCGAAGAAGATGGACGATCTCAAAGCTGCCGCCGCAGCCGCGGAACAACGCAAAGCATCCGATCTCCGAGATAAAGTAAGGCTGCAATGGGAGCAGACAAAAGTTGGACTGATTGAAGAAATTGCCCGCGCGAACGCCGTTCTGGAAAGGCATGGTCTCTCCGAGCACTATACGTTGCGTGACCTGTCTGAATCTGGGACTGATCACATTGCACGCTGCAATCTGGCGTTAGCCTATCCATCCAAGTCTCCGCGTAGCGAGTACGACCTCTCAGTAATGGCTGCCGACGGGCAAATCTTCCTCCTGCACCGTGCTACCGGCCAGCGGCACCAAAAGCTGACAGTCTTCACCGCGACTAAGCGCAATTGGGAGAATATCCTGGTCGGTCTTTACGAAGATCATTTGAAAAAGGGGCGCGACGCCGTGGCGAACATAGAGCCAGCGACCAGCATCACCCGTCCATCCGCGCCTCGCCGCAAATCGCAGTAATGCCCGACCCCAGTTGAAGGATGCGCGTGTCGCGGACTTGGTCCACGACATCCTCTCGCACCTCATAGAGCCTGGGCGGCTTGGGCATACCTCCTCCCCGACATCTCGATTGCTTGCACGTACTGATCGCGCACGCCACAGCGTGCTCCGCTTCGGCCGAAGCAGGGCGGGTGGATTGTGGGCCAGCGAGAGAAAGACTGTACGCTAGGCGATCTTAGCCTTGGCCCCTCGACCAGGGCTCCTGTCGTGTGAAGCGCGATAGTCACACGCGCAACGGCACGTCTAATGACGATGACGGACCCGGCGGTGACAGCCTCGCGAAGGGGCGAAAATCATTCGTCCAGCTGCACTGGTGAGAGGGGCACTTCGTCACCATGTTAGGCAACGAGCACACGACAGGCGCGCGGCGACATTCACCCTGCGGTTGGCGTCGGCATGGATTTGCCTCCCGAAAGGAATGGAACCGAGATGGCTCGCCCGCGTACATCTTCCAGCGCCAAGCCTGCCCAATACCGCAACAGTGCGCGTGACAAGATGCGAATGGGTTATGATCGCATGCGGCGGGACATTAAGCGCACCGAGGTCGAACAAACGAAAGCAGCGGCGGCGCAGACGGCCAAACGTGGGCGCAAGTAACGGCTTTCCCATCCGTGAGCTCTCGGCAGTGCCGGTTAGTCAGCTCGCACCACTCGAACTTGCACGCGATCGTTCGAACGGGTCGAGTGGCCTATTCCCGGGTTATTCTGGCCGCCGTCGAGCAGGCGAGCTGGGGCCGCGGCAGGCGGCATCGCATTTCGATCAACTCGGTGCCCACCAAGGGCAGGATAAATGGGGGACCACGAACGGCGCTTAGGTCTGGCCGGCGTTGATAAAAAAAAGCAAGGGATGCGGAGATCGGTAAGCCGAATTGGCAAAGTCGGCTGTTTATAGGGCTTCCCTTGTAGTCCAGGACCCCGACCACAGCGCTGCAAGCGGGCCGGTTGCCTTCAAGGTTCGGCTTGCAATCGTCGGCCCGGCGGGCCATATGCCGTTTGCCGGTGCGATCCATGGTGGGCCGCGCCTCTCTATTTTGGTT
>Ga0134122_10001725_pt1 | contig 15886 bp, 17 predicted proteins | sample KB302_FD_96461 | JGI IMG/M metagenome (GOLD analysis project Ga0134122, IMG submission 96461) | Terrestrial soil microbial communities without Nitrogen fertilizer from Kellogg Biological Station, Michigan, USA - KB3-0-2 | ecosystem: Environmental > Terrestrial > Soil > Unclassified ... | reverse complement strand
GGCCGCGGCAAGTCGAGCGCCGGCGGCGGCGCGCGCATTTCGAGGTAGGTGACGACCGCGGCGAGCTCGGCGGAGGGGAGCGGGGTGTAGGTCATGGGTCCTCCCCGTTCCGGTGAGGAACCCTCATTTCCATTTCGCCAGCGGCGGCAGGCTCATCAGGATCGCGTCGACGTTGCCGCCGGTCTTGAGGCCGAACAGGGTGCCGCGGTCGTAGAGCAGGTTGAACTCGACGTAGCGGCCGCGGAACTCGAGCAGCCGGTTCATGTCCTCGGCCGTGAAGGGCGTCGCCATGCGCTTGCGGATGAGCCGGGGGACGACGTCTAGGAACGCCTCGCCGACGTCGCGGGTGAAGGCGAAGTGGGCGTCGAAATGGTCTTCGAGATAATCGTAGAAGATGCCGCCGACGCCGCGCGCGACGCCGCGGTGGGGGAGCCAGAAATAGTCCTCGGCCCATTTCGAGAAGCGCGGATAGAAGGTCGGGTTGTGGGCGGCGCAGGCGGCGCGGAAGGCCGCGTGGAAGGCCGCCGTGTCCTCGTCGTAGGGAATCGCCGGGTTGAGGTCGGCGCCGCCCCCGAACCAGCGCTTGGTGGTGGTGAGGAAGCGCGCGTTCATGTGCACCGCCGCGACGTGCGGGTTGGCCATGTGCGCGACGAGGCTGATCCCGGTGGCGAAGAAGCTCGGGTCGTCACTCGCGCCGGGGATGCTCTGCGCAAACTCGCGATTGAACTCGCCGCCGACGGTCGAGACGTTGACCCCGACCTTCTCGAACACGGCGCCGGCCAGCTGGCCGCGCACCCCGCCGCCGCCAGGCTCGCCCGACGGATCGATTCGCTCCCACGGCGTGAAGACGAAGGACGCATCGGACCCGGCTTCGCGCTCGATCGCCTCGAACGCCGCGCAGATCCGGTCGCGCAGGGCTTCGAACCAGTCGCGCGCCGCCTGTTGCTGGTCGTCGAGGGCGTTCATTCCCGCCCGTCATTGCGAGGAGCGAAGCGACGAAGCAATCCAGTTTCTTGCTGGATTGCCGCGCCCGCTAGCGCGGGCTCGCAATGACGGTACAAGATGACCAGGGGAGTTCCGCCGATGTCGTCCATGCTGATCGCGCTTCTGGTTCCGATCGTCCTTGCGACGCTGGTCTTCGCGGTCGTGCTGGTGAGGGCGGCGATTGCCCGGCGCGCATGGCCCGCCGTCGAAACTCTGGTCCTCGGAGCGATCGTCAATTTCTTCGACACGCTCGGCATCGGCTCCTTCGCTCCGACCACCGCCTGGCTCAAGTTTCGCAAGCTCACCCCCGACCGGCTGATCCCGCCCACGATCCTCGTCGGCCTGACCATGGGAGCGGTCGTCGAATCGATCATCTTCCTGCTGCAGCTCGGTGTGCAGGTCGATCCAGTGCTCCTGGTCGGCTGCATCGTCGCGTGCACGACGGGCGGGTTGATCGGCGCGCCAATGGTCCACAAGACGCGCGTCTGGATCGTCCAGCTCACCGTCGCGATCGGGCTGACCCTCGCGGCGATCGCCTATGCGCTGACGAACCTCCACATGATGCCCGGCGGCGGCATGGCAACGTCCCTGCCGGTGGCGCTGACAATCCTCGCCATTGCCGCCAATTTCGTTTTCGGAATCCTGCTGAACTATGGCGTCGGCAATTACGCGCCGACCCTGGTGATCCTGAGCCTGATGGGCATGAACCCACGGCTGTCGTTCCCGATCATGGCCGGAGCCGCGGCGCTGATGGGAGCGACCGCGAGCATTCGCCACATCAACACGGGCAACCTCGATCTGCGGGTGGTGATGGGCCTGACGATCGGCGGTATTCCCGCCGTATTCGTCGCTGCCTACCTCGTCGTCAGCATGCCGCTGGAGCTGCTCCGCTGGATGGTCCTCGTGGTCGTGCTCTACGCCGCCGCGATCATGCTCATCGCGGCCCTGCGCGGCCGGCGCGAGCATAAGGCCGAGCCGGGGACGGCCGCGGTGGCCGACTGACGGAACCGCCGACCGGCAGAGTCATTGTTGCGCGGGCGGGGCCTGTGAGGAGGCGGAAGTCATGCGCTCCATCCTGCTGTACCTGATCGGAATTCCGATCCCGATCATCCTGCTGCTGGTGCTCTGCACCCATCACTTCTAGGAGCGCGCCCACTCCTTGGTCTTGTCGGCGATGGTCAGCTCGCGCAGCAGCGCGTCGACGCCGCGCGTCAGCTCGGGGAGGAAGCTCACCTGGTGGCGGGCGCCGCGGTAGCTCTCGGCCATCAGGATCGCGTCGATCAGGATCGGCACGACCAGGCTCTCGGGGTCGTCGAGCTCGGCGAGGCCGCGCAGCCGCTCGAGCGCCTTGCGCCGCGCGCGCTCCGGGTCGGACAAAGCTTCGGTACGGCCGATGAACCAGGGCATGACGGTGGGCACTCCTCATCAAAGCGTCAAGGATAGAGGGCGGCCCGGCGATGGGAAGTTCGAGCGGGCGCGGGCGAAGGGCGCTTGGGCGCGTCGCTCAGCCCGAGGTCGAGCCGCCGTCCGTATCGAGCGGCATCAGCGGGGCGGCTTCCCAGCGCTTGAGCTTGCGGCCGGCGAGCCACAGCTCCATCGGATTGCCGTCGTACCAGCCGTCGGCGATGGCGATGGCCGCAGCCTCGCTGTCCGCGAGGAAATCGCGGCGATGATCGATGTGACCGCTGAAGCGGTCCATCCAGTAGAGGCGATACCCGTCCATCACCCCCGACCCCCGATGTCGAGTCGGCATGATAGCATTTATCCACAGGCGAAACGATTCCGCCGCCGAAACCCGCCGAATTCCAGCCTTGGCAGGGGGGTTATGCCTCGCTATCAGCGCGCCAATCGCGCCGGCTCCCTGCCGGAGCGGCGTCGCTCATAAGCCTCACCGGCACCGACAAGCATAAGCGTCAAAAGGGGAAGCATGGCCACCAAGTCTGCTGAGGTCTCGGATCAGACAGGCGAAGGCGGAATCCGCCGCCGCGATTTCCTCAATATCGCTCCGGTCGCGTTCGCCGGCGTCGGCACCATCGCCGCGCTGGCGCCGCTGATCGTGCAGATGAGCCCGTCGGCCGACGTGCTCGCGCTGGCCACGATCGAGGTCGACATTTCCAAGGTCCAGCCGGGGCAGGGGATCAAGGTCAGCTGGCGCAAGCAGCCGGTGTTCGTCCGCAACCTGACGCCGAAAGAAATCGCCGCCGCGAACGCGGTCCCGCTCGACTCGCTGCGCGACCCGCAGAGCCTCGCCCAGCGGACCAAGCCGGGCAAGATGAACTGGCTGATCACGCTCGGCGTCTGCACCCATCTCGGCTGCGTTCCACTCGGCATTACCGAGGGCGAGAACCGGGGGCCGTACGGCGGCTATTTCTGCCCGTGCCACGGCTCGGCCTACGACACCGCCGCCCGGATCCGGCAAGGCCCGGCGCCGCTCAACCTGCAGGTTCCGGACTACGAATTCAAATCGCCGACCATTGTCGAGATCGGGGCAGCGAAGAAATGAGCTTTTCCTGGGCCAAGCCCTACGAACCCAAGCATCCGGTCATGCGCTGGCTCGACGACCGGCTGCCGCTGCCGCGCATCGTCTACCATGCCACCGGGCCCGGCTATCCGGTGCCGCGCAACCTCAACCTGTGGTGGAACTTCGGGGTCCTCGCCGGCATCTTCCTGACCATCCAGATCATCACCGGCATCGTCCTGGCGATGCATTTCTATGCGACCGCCGACGGCGCGTTCAACTCGGTCAACCAGCTGATCATGCGCGACGTCAACGCCGGCTGGCTGCTGCGCTACGCCCACATGAACGGCGCCAGCTTCTTCTTCATCGTGGTCTACATCCACATCTTCCGGGGCCTGTTCTACGGTTCGTACAAGGCGCCGCGCGAGCTGGTGTGGATGCTCGGGCTCGTCATCTATTTGTTGATGATGGCCACGGCCTTCATGGGCTACGTCCTGCCGTGGGGGCAGATGAGCTATTGGGGGGCGCAGGTCATCACCGGCTTCTTCTCGGCCTTTCCCCTGGTCGGCGAGCCGATCCGGGTGTGGCTGCTCGGCGGCTATGCGCCTGACCAGGCGGCACTGACCCGCTTCTTCTCGCTCCACTATTTGCTGCCGTTCGTGATCGCCGCGGTGGTCATCCTCCACATCTGGGCGCTGCACATCCCGGGATCGGGCAACCCGACCGGGGTCGACGTCAAGGAGGAGAAGGACACGCTGCCGTTCCACCCGTTCTACACGGCCAAGGACGGCTGGTTCGCCGCGGCGTTCCTGACGCTCTACGCGATCGTCACCTTCTACGCCCCCGACTATCTCGGGCATGCCGACAATTACATTCCGGCGAATGCGCTCTCGACCCCGGCGCACATCGTCCCCGAATGGTATTTCTGGCCGTTCTACGCGATCCTGCGCTCGTTCACCGCCGACTTCATCCTGCCCGCCAAATTGTGGGGCGTGCTGGCGATGTTCACCTCGATCCTGCTGCTGTTCTTCCTGCCGTGGCTCGACAAGTCGCCGGTCCGCTCGGGCAGCTACCGGCCGGTGTTCAAGCGCTTCTTCTGGCTGCTGGTCGCCGACGTCATCGTCCTCGGCTACGTCGGCGGCGCCGAAATCAACCCGTTCAACATCGCGCTCGGCCAGATCGCGGCGGCCTACTATTTCCTCCACTTCCTGGTGATCCTGCCGATCGTATCGGCGTTCGAGACGCCCGATCCCCTGCCCAATTCGATCAGCGAATCGGTGCTTCACGGCGAGGCTTCGGAAGCGGCACCGGCAGGTCAGGGCAAGCCGCGCCGCGGATCCGTGGCGACGGCTGGTTAAAGGGGCAGGCGCAGACATGATCCGGGTCATCAGTTTCGTTGTCGGAGTCGTCTTCGCGGGCGTCCTGCTGATCGCCATGATCGGCAACCTTTCGACCTATTTCACCAGCCCGCCGGCGCCGCTCCCGGCGGAGGAGTTCCACAAGGAGCCGAAGAATCTCGCGCTGGCCAGCGATGGGCCTTTCGGCAGCTTCAAGCATAACCAGGCGCAGCTGCAGCGCGGCTTCCAGGTCTATTCAGAGGTCTGTTCGGCCTGCCACAGCCTGAAGCTCGCCTCGTTCCGCGAGCTCAAGGGGCTCGGCTACAACGAGGCCGAGATCAAGAAGATCGCGTCCGACTGGAAGACCGAGGTCCCGTCGATCAACTCCGACACGGGCGAGCCGGCGACGCGCAAGGCGCTGCCGTCCGACACCTTCCCGGCGCCGTTCCCGAACGAGACCGCGGCACGGGCCGCGAACAACAATGCGCTGCCGCCCGACCTGACGCTGATCACCAAGGCGCGCGAGGGCGGGGCCGCTTATGTCTATTCGCTCCTCACCGGCTACCAGAACCAGCCGGCCGAGCTCCTGCATGAATTCCCGGACGCCAAGACCCCGCCGGGGCTGCACTACAACCCCTATTTCGCGAACCTCAACATCGCCATGCCGCCGCCGCTGACCAGCGACGGGCAGGTGACCTACGCCGATGGCACCAAGCCGACCGTCGACCAGATGGCGCAGGACGTCGCCGCTTTCCTCGTCTGGGCGGGCGAGCCAAACCTCGGCAACCGTCACGCCGCCGGGCTCGCGGTGGTCGTATTCCTGCTGTTCGCGTCGGTGCTGGCCTATCTCGCCTACCGCCAGATCTGGCACGAGGCGAAGCGCGTGGTGCGGGTGACCGGGCCGCTCGACCCCGAGAACCAGGCCAAGACCGCCCGCGCCAAGGCCAAGGCGAAGATCGCCGGCTAGGTTCAGCCGCGGTTCACGCGGCCGGGCGTCATCGCAGATGAGTTCCCTCCGGTGTTTTGGAGACTCGACATGCGCGTCCTTAATCTGCGCCTCGCCGCTGTGGCGTTAATCAGCGGCATCAGCCTCGCCGGCTGCGGCTACAACGGCCTCTACGGCGGCCTCGGCACCGGCTACGGCAATTACGGCTACGGCAGCTACGGCTACGGCTCGCCCTACGGCGGTTACGGCTACGGCTCGCCCTACGGCGGTTATGGCTACGGCTATGGGTCGCCCTATGGCGGCTACGGCTACGGCAATCCCTACGGCGGGTTCGGCGATTACCTCGGCTATGGCTACGGCGGCTATCCGTACGGCTGGTACAACGGTTATTATTATCCGGGCAGCGGCTATTACGTGTACGACCGCAACCACCATCGCCGCCAGATTACCGACGCCGAGCGGCAATATTGGCGGGACAAGTTCAACCGCATGACCAACGGCACAAACTCCACGACGGGCGTCCGTACGTCGAGCATGACGCCGCGCGAGAATTGGAGCGGCTTCAAGCGGATCCGCACGCGCAGCGTCGACTCGACCAGCTCGTCGACGACGTCGCGCGGCTCGGACCGCGGTTACTGGCGTCACGGCGGCAACTCGTCGTCCTCGTCGCAGAGTTCGTCGAGCTCGAACGATTCGAGCAGCCGATCGAACGACTTCTGGCGCCGGCACGCGCCGAAGAACAAAGACTAAGGGTCCTTAGGCGGCGGTCGGCTCCGTCGGCCGCCGCCGGATCAACACGATCGAAGTGAAGCGCATCACCGGGGCGCCGTCCTGGTTGGTGACGGTCGTCTCGGTGCGGAACGAGCCGAGCTCGGGCTTCGAGCGCGACGGCGTCTTGTCGATGATCTTGCCGCGGACGCGCAGCGTGTCGCCGGGATAGACCGGTTTCAGCCAGCGCAATTCGTCGATCCCGGGCGAGCCGAGGCCCGCCTGCTCCTCGCCGACGACCTTGCGGGCGATCACCGCCATGGTCATCGCCGCGGTGTGCCACCCGCTCGCGCAGAGCCGGCCGAAGTGGGTGTTGGCGGCACCCTCGTCGGACAGGTGGAACGGCTGCGGGTCGTACTTGCGGGCGAACTCGAGCACTTCCTCGCGGGTCACCGCATAGGAACCGAAGTCGGTCTCGGCGCCGACTTCCAGATCTTCGAAATATCTCATGCGCCGTCATTGCGAGGAGCAGGGCGACGAAGCAATCCAGTTGTGCGCGCCGCGACATTGCTTCCCCGGGGCTCAAGGGCGGGGTCGCAATGACGGAATCGAGACGCTAGGCTCTTCCCGTGGCGACGCAGGCACCCGTGACCGGCCGATGGCATCCGCGCCTGATCGAGGCGGCGATGGCGATGAACGAGAACCGGCTCGACGTCGCCGAGCGGCTGCTGAAGCCGCACCTCAAGGAAGACCCGTTCGACGTCTCGGCGATCCGCATGCTGGGCGAGCTCGCCGCGCGGATCGGGCGCTGGCGCGACAGCGAGCACCTGCTGCGCCGGGCGATCGAGCTGGCGCCGGGCTGGACCGCGCCCAAGGCCAACCTCGCCCTGATCCTGGGGCGGACGGGCCGCCCGGCGGAAGCCATGGAATTGCTCGAGGACGTGTTCGCGCTCGAGCCGGACGAGATCGGCCACTGGAACCTCAAGGCAGCGACCCTCGGCCGCCTCGGCGACTTCGACCAGGCGATCGGACTCTACGAGGAGGTGCTGGAGCGGACCCCGAGGCAGGCGCGGGTGTGGCTTAGCTACGGCCACATGCTGAAGACCGTCGGCCGGCTGGACGAAGGCATCGACGCCTATCGCAAGGCGATCGAGGTCAAGCCGACGCTGGGCGAAGCCTGGTGGAGCCTCGCGAATTTGAAGACGGTGAAGTTCACCGACGCCGACGTGGCGGCGATGAAACAGGCGGTGCAGGCGCCCGACCTTGGCGACGAGGACCGCTTCCATCTCGATTTCGCGCTCGGCAAGGCAATGCACGACGCCGGGCGGATCGACGACGCCTTCCGTCATTATTCGGAGGCCAACGCGCTGCGCCTCAAGAGCCAGCCGTACGACCGCGACAAGATCAGCCAGACGGTCGACCGGTGCATCGCGCTGTTCACCGCGGACGCGTTCGCCGAGCGGGCAGGTGGCTGCGACGCGCCGGACCCGATCTTCATCGTCGGCATGCCGCGCGCCGGATCGACCTTGATCGAGCAGATCCTAGCCTCCCACAGCCTGGTCGAGGGCACGTCGGAGCTGCCCGACATTCCCGCGCTGGCGCGGACCGTCGGGCCCTATCCCAAGGGGATGCTCGACCTCACGGAAGAGCGGCGGCGCGAGCTTGGCGAGGACTATCTCAAGCGCGCCGGGGTGCAGCGCCGCACCGACCGGCCCTATTTTATCGACAAGCTGCCCAACAACTGGCTGTTTGTGCCATTCATCCGGCTGATCCTGCCCCGAGCCAAGATCGTCGACGCCCGCCGCCACCCGCTCGCCTGCTGCCTGTCCAATTTCCGCCAGCATTTCGCGCGCGGCCAGCCGTTCACTTACGGCCTCGACTATGTCGGCCATTATTATGCCGATTACGTGCGGCTGATGGCCCACGTCGACGCGGTCCTGCCAAACTATGTCCATCGCGTGATCTACGAGCGAATGGTCGACGACACCGAGGCCCAGGTCCGCGCGCTGCTCGACCATGTCGGGCTCGAGTTCGAGCCGGCCTGCCTCGAATTCTACAAGACCGACCGCGCGGTGCGCACCGCGAGCTCGGAGCAGGTGCGCCAGCCGATCTATCGCGACGCGACCGACGAATGGCGGCCGTACGAGTCGCATCTCGGCCCGCTCAAGGCCGCGCTGGGCGAGGTCCTCGACGCCTATCCCGAGGCGCCCGCGTCATTCACGCAACGCTAGGTCGATAATCGTCACGCGTCCGTCATAGTTGCCGTTGACAAGCGCGCTGCGCTCTGTCGCTATGTGCCCACATAGCGAATGGGGGCATTCGATGAACGACCGCACGTTCCGCTCAGCTCTGCTCGGGCTACTCGCATCCACAGCGCTCGCGACGCCGGCCTTCGCACAAACTCCGCCAGTGACCGGAACGGCGCCCGCGCCCGCGCCTGCCGCCGAGGGCGCCGACCAGAGCGAAATCATCATCACCGCGACCAAGCGCGAGGAGAATCTCCAGAACGTCCCGATCAGCGTCCAGGCGATCGGCACCAAGCGGCTCGACCAGCTCAACATCTCCAACTTCGAGCAGTACACGAAGCAGCTGCCGTCGGTCAGCTTCCAGTCGGCCCAGCCGGGCGTCACCGTGGTCTACATGCGCGGCGTCGCGACCGGCGGCGACGGCAACCACTCGGGCTCGTTGCCGTCGGTCGGCTCGTACCTCGACGAGCAGCCGGTGACGACGATCGGCGGCACGCTCGACGTCCACATCTACGACATCGCCCGGATCGAGAGCCTCGCCGGGCCGCAGGGCACGCTCTACGGCGCCTCGAGCGAAGCGGGCACCATCCGGATCATCACCAACAAGCCCGAGCTTGGGGTCACCACCGGCCGCGTCGACGCCGAGGTCAACCGCGTCGGCCACGGCGGCGACATCGGCGGCAAGCTCGAGGGCATGATCAACGTGCCCGTCGCCGACCGCATCGCGCTCCGCGGAGTCGCCTTCTGGCAGCATGACGCCGGGTTCATCGACAACATCCACGGCGAGCGGACTTATTACATCTTCAACGACAGCGTACCGGACGTCACCGTGACCAACACCGGGCTCGAGAAGAAGAATTTCAACGACCTGACGACCTACGGCGGCCGCGCCGCGCTGAAAGTCGACCTCAACGACAATTGGACCGCCACTCCAACCTTCATGTACCAGCACATGAAGGCCAACGGAGTCTTCTTCTTCGATCCCAAACTCGACAACGGCGCGTACAAGATCGACCGCTTCCGCGACGACGTGCGCAAGGACAAGTTCTGGCAGGCGGCGCTGACCATCCAGGGCAAGATCGCCAATTTCGACGTGACCTATGCCGGCGCCTACATGGACCGGAAGACCTTCACGCTTAGCGATTACGCCGATTATGCCGACGCCTACGACCAGCTGTACGCGGCCTACGGCGGCCTCGCTTATTTCTACTACCAGGACAGCGCGGGCAATTTCATCAACCCGCAGCAGTTCATCATCGGCACCGACCATTTCAAGAAGATGAGCCAGGAGCTGCGCTTCGCCTCGCCGGCCGACAAGCCCTTCCGGGTGATCGCCGGCCTGTTCTACCAGCGCCAGTCGAACCTCATCCACCAGGACTATAAGATCGACAACCTCGATCCGCTGCTGTCGGTCAACGGCTTGCCCGGGACCTTGTGGCTGACCCAGCAGAAGCGCGTCGACAAGGACTATGCCGCGTTCGGCGAGGCGAGCTTCGACGTCACTCCGCAGATCACGCTGACCGCGGGCGGGCGATGGTACAAGTTCGACAACAGCCTGATCGGCTTCTTCGGCTTCGGGCGGAACCCCGGCGACGGCGGCGACGGACCCTTCTCGGCCTTCCCGCGCAACGCGGCGGGCAGCAACCGGACCGGAGTCGCGGCCTGCTGGACGGCGAGCGGCGAGCGGCTCTACGACCGCGACACGGATACCTATGCGAGCGACCGGACGCTCTTGCCGCCGGTGGTGGCCGGCGGTCCCTGCACCAACCTGGGCGATTTCGTGAACGGCAAGGTGGTGCCCAAGCGGGTCAAGGACACCGGCTTCATCCACCGCCTCAACGCGACCTGGAAGCCGCATGACGGGCTGATGTTCTACGCGACCTGGTCGCGCGGCTTCCGGCCGGGCGGAATCAACCGCCGCGGCGACGTCCCGCCCTACGATGCCGACTTCCTCAGCAACTGGGAGCTGGGATGGAAGACGACCTTCGGGCCGTTCCGCTGGAACGGCGCGCTCTATCACCAGAAGTGGAAGAAGTTCCAGTTCAGCTTCCTCGGCCAGAACAGCTTCACCGAGATCCACAACGGCAAGGACGCCAAGATCAACGGCGTTGAAACCGACGTCAACTATGCCAGCGGCGGACTGACCCTGAATGCGGCGCTCGCCTACACCGACGCCAAGACCAAGGGGAACGTCTGCGGCACGGTCGACGACGACACGGCCGACTGCAGCTTGAGCTTCGTCTCGGTGCCGAGCGGGAGCCGACTGCCGGTCACCCCAAAGTTCAAGGGCTCGGCGACGGCGCGGTACAGCTTCCCGGCGTGGGGCGACGCCAAGGCGCACGTCCAGGGCGGGATCGCCTATAAGGGCTCGGCGCGCTCGTCCCTGCGCAGCCTGACCCCGCTTTCGGGAGTCGGCTTCGACTGCACGTTGGTCGAACCCCCGGTTGGCGGATTTGCCACCTGCGACCCGAACCTGTGGCAGGGCAAGATCCGCTCCTCGACCGTGGTCGACTTCTTCGCCGGGCTCGACTGGCCGAAGTGGAACATCGAGGCGTTCGTCACCAACATCTTCGACAGCCGCGACGAGTTGTCGCGCGGGGTCAACTGCGGCAGCTGCACGCGCACGCTGGTCGTGCCGGGTCGGCCGCGGACGATCGGCATCCGGACGGGCGTTAAGTTCTAGCGATCCGCCCGGCGGAGCTGCGCTTCGGCGCGGCGATCGTCGCGCTCGCGGCGCTGTGGCTGGCAATGCTGACGCTCGGCGGCGGGCCGCTCGACCGCGCGATCTACGAGGCGCTCTATGCCGGGCACCGCCCCATGCTGGCGGTGCTCGCGCACGCTTTGACTGCGCTCGGCGACCCGACCGTGCTGATCGCCGGGGGCATCGTCTGCGCGGCGGCGCTGTGGATCGCGGGACATCGTCATTTGCCGCTGGTACTGGTCGCGATCATCGGGCTCGGGCGAGTCCTTGGCGAGCTTCAGAAATATTGGGTCGCGCGGGTCCGGCCGGACCTCGAGCCGCATCTCGTGGTGGTCAAGACCTCGTCCTTTCCGAGCGGGCATGCGGCGAGCTCGATGATCTTCTATCTGGCGGTGGCACTGGCGCTGACGGCCAGGACGCGCTGGCAGCGCCCAGCGGCGGCGGGCGCGATCCTGCTGTCGCTGGCGATCGGCGCCAGCCGGGTGATGCTCGGCGTGCACTGGCCGAGCGACGTGATCGGCGGGTGGGCGTTCGGGATGCTGTGGGTGCTAATGACGCTGCGGCTCGCCGAACGCCTGTTTCCGGCCTAATGTGCCGCGCCTGATGAGGGGAGCAGCAATGGGAAAACGACCGATCACGCTGATCGCCGCGATCATTTTCGCGGTGATGACCCTGGCGCACATCTACCGGCTCATGACTCACTTCCAGATCGTTGTCGGGAGCCACGTCATTCCGGAATCGGCAAGCTATGCGGCGATCGTCGTTACCGGCGCCCTGGCGATCGGCCTGTTCCGCGAAGCTAGACGTTGAAGCGGAACAGCAGGACGTCGCCGTCCTGCACGACATAGTCCTTGCCTTCGGAGCGCATCCGGCCGGCGTCCCTGGCGCCGGCCTCGCCGCCGAACTTGACGAAATCGTCGTAGGCGATGGTCTCGGCGCGGATGAAGCCGCGCTCGAAGTCGGTGTGGATCTCGCCGGCGGCCTCCGGAGCCTTCGCCCCTTTGTGCACTGTCCAGGCGCGCGCTTCTTTTGGTCCGGCTGTGTAGAACGTGATGAGCCCAAGCAGCTTGTACGCCGCGTGGATCATCCGGTTGAGGCCGGTCTCGTGCAGGCCGAGGTCGGACAGGAAATGCTCGCGATCTTCCGGCGGCAAGGTGGCGATTTCGGCCTCGATCGCAGCGGAGATGACAACGGCTTCGGCGCCCTCGCTGCGGGCACGGTCGAAGACGCGCGCGCTGTGCTCGTTGCCGTCGGCGGCATCGCCTTCGTCGACGTTGCACACGTAGAGCACCGGCTTGGCGGTCAGCAGCTGCGCGCGCCGCAGCGCTTTTTCCTCCTCATGGTCCTTGGGTTTGACCAGCCGCGCCGGCTTCGACGCCTGGAGCAGGTCGAGCGCCTGGCCGAGCACGCTCGCCTCGATCTTCGCCTCCTTGTCGCCCTGCTGGGCCTTTTTGACCAGGTTGGGGACGCGCCGCTCGAGCGATTCCAAATCGGCGAGCATCAGCTCGGTCTCGACGACTTCCGCGTCGGCGATCGGGTCGACCCGGCCCTCGACATGGGTGACGTCGCCGCCCTCGAAGCACCGCAGCACGTGGACGATCGCGTCGACCTCGCGGATGTTGGCGAGGAACTGGTTGCCGAGACCTTCGCCCTTGGACGCGCCGCGGACGAGGCCGGCGATGTCGACGAACTCGATCTGGGTCTCGATCTCCTGCGCCGACCTGGCGATCTCGCGGATCCGGTCGAGGCGCGGGTCGGGGACCGCGACGCGGCCGACGTTGGGCTCGATCGTGCAGAACGGATAATTCGCCGCCTGCGCCGCGGCGGTCTCGGTCAAGGCATTGAAAAGCGTCGATTTGCCGACGTTCGGCAGGCCGACGATGCCGCAGCGGAAGCCCATGTGATCTCCAATTGGGAAAGCGTCGTCCCGGCCTCGAGCCGGGATCCGCCTGTTCTTTCAAACGCCGCTAGAAGGAAGGCAGGCCCCGGATCAAGTCCGGGGTGACGAAATCAGGCAAAGTTGAAGCTGATGCTCAACCGCTCGCCCTTGCCTGTGCCGGCGAGCACTTCGTGGCGCAGCCAGCTTTCCCACAGCAGCAGCAGGCCGGGGCGGGGCTCGACGGTGACGAAACTGTCGTCGCGCGGCGGGGCGGCCATCATCAGCGGGAGGCGCGGGTCCTCGAAGCGGATGGCGCCCGAGCCCTTCGGAACTTCGACGTAGAAAGTGCCGGAAATCATGCTGTGCGGGTGGATGTGTCCACTGTGCTGCCCACCGGATTTCAACAGGTTCGCCCACAGGCTGTCGAGCTTGGGCTTGCGAGCGAGGTCGAAGCCGCATTCCTTCGCGAAGGTCGCGGCGTGGCGGGTCAGCAGCTTGGCGAGATCGGCGAAGGCGGGGTCGCGCTTCGGCAGATCGTTGAGCGAGGCGTAGCTGGTGTAGCCGGCGTAGCGATGGTCCTTCGACCAGCGGCGTCCGGCGTCGTCGTCCTCTGCCAGGCTGCGGATCGAGTGCGCCAGCTCGGTAAGCAGGCGCTCGTCCGCGATCTCGGCTTCGTACAGCTCGGTGGCGAAGAGCGAGCGGGTCATTCGCTTTGCTGCAGCCGCAGCGCGACTTCGCTCATGAAGCGGGCGTCGTCGCCGTCGGCGAGCCAGTCGGCCTCGGCGGCGATCGCGGCGAGGACGTCGGACAAAGGCTCCATCTCGGCCTTGGAGTAGTTGCCGAGGACGTGGGGGGTGACGAGGTGCTTGAGGCCGGGACCGGGGTGGCCGATGCCGATGCGCACGCGGCGAAAGTCAGGGCCGAACACGGCGTCGATCGAGCGCAGGCCGTTGTGGCCGGCGAGCCCGCCGCCGACCCGGACCTTGACCTTGAACGGGGCGAGGTCGAGCTCGTCGTGGAACACGGTCAAAGCGTCGAGGTCGAGCTTGTAGAAATTGAGCGCCTGCTGAACCGCGTCGCCGCTGTCGTTCATATAGGTCTGGGGCTTCAGCAGCAGTACGCGCTGGCGGCCGACGCGCCCTTCGGCGACGAGGCTGCGGAATTTCTTGGTCCAGGGCGAAAAATCGTGGACCTCGGCGATGATGTCGGCCGCCATGAAGCCGACATTGTGCCGGTGCAGGGCGTATTTGGTGCCCGGATTGCCGAGGCCGACCCAGAGTTGCATCGAGGACGTTCCTCCCAATCGCCGATGGGGAGGGGACCCATGCGGAGCATGGGGGAGGGGTAACTGGCGCGGCGCCTTCTATCCCTCCACCATCCGCTGTGCGGCGGATGGTTCCCCTCCCCACGAGCTTTGCTCGCAGGGAGGAACCTATTCCTCCGTCTTCTCGCCCTCGGCGGCAGCTTCGCCCCCTTCGCCCTCGGCAGCTTCCTCGCCCTCGGCAAGTTCGCCTTCGGCGGCGGCAGCCGCGGCCTCTTCCTCTTCCTCGGCCTTCATCGCCGACGGGGAGACGATCGTCGCGACGGTGAAGTCCTCGTCCTTGTTCGACGGAACGACGCCGTCGGGGAGCTTCACTTCGCTGATGTGGATCGAATCGCCGATCTCGAGCCCGGTCAGGTCGATGTGGATCTCGTTCGGGATGTGCGCCGCGTCGCACACGATCTCGAGCTCGTGCTGGACGACGTTGAGCACGCCGCCGCGCTTGAGGCCCGGCGATTCCTCGTCATTGTCGAAGCGCACCGGCACCGCGACGGTGACCTTGGTGTGCTCGCCGATGCGCAGGAAATCGACGTGGATCGGCCGGCTCGACACCGGGTGGAAATCGACCGCCTTGGGCAGGGTGCGGTGGGGCTTGCCCTCGAAATCGATCATCACGACCGTGTTCATGAAGTGACCGGTCGAAAGCATTTTCGACAGGAGCTTCTCCTCCACGTGGATGGACAAAGGCTCCTTCTTTTCGCCGTAGACCACGGCGGGCACCCGGCCGTCGCGGCGCAATGCCCGGGAGGCTCCCTTGCCAGCCCGGTCGCGCGCTTCGGCGGGCAGCGTCAGCTGTTCGCTCATTTCTTGCGTCTCCAATAAAAAAGGCCCCGCCACGCCTCCAGGGATGACCATGGCCGGGGAAGGGCGCGCCTATAGTGGAGGGAAGGAGGATTGGCAATTCCTCCCCGGGACGGGGAGGGGACCATGCAAAGCATGGTGGAGGGGGCGTGGTGCAGGTCTCCAGCCCCCCTCCGTCAGCGCTTTGCGCTGCCACCTCCCCGTTCCGGGGAGGATCCGCTTAGTTGAGGCGGGCGGACGGAATGCCGAGCTCGGCGAGGCGGACGAGGAGGCTGTCCTTGCCGGCGAGATGGCCGGCGCCGACCGCCACAAACACAACGCCGGGCGTTTGCATGCGCCCGGCGATCCAGTCGGCCCACCGTGCATTGCGCTCGGTAAACATCATCCGGTAGGTGTCGGGCGAACTCTTCTCGAGCTGGCCGAGCATGGCGGTGAACACGCTCTGGTCGCCGCGCTTCCACGCCGCCTGCATGTCAGCCATCACCCGCGTCAGGCCGTCGACCGG
>Ga0134122_10001723_pt1 | contig 15888 bp, 9 predicted proteins | sample KB302_FD_96461 | JGI IMG/M metagenome (GOLD analysis project Ga0134122, IMG submission 96461) | Terrestrial soil microbial communities without Nitrogen fertilizer from Kellogg Biological Station, Michigan, USA - KB3-0-2 | ecosystem: Environmental > Terrestrial > Soil > Unclassified ... | reverse complement strand
TTACCGGAGAAGTGGTGAACCTGGTGCGGTCAGGACGCCTCAGCACGCCTGGAGAATTACACCTGAACTTGCGGACCATCCGGACTGGTGGCCGTACCTATCCCGTGTCGGTGCAAACCGTGGTCATCAAGGGTGAGTCACACACTAAGTCAAATGTAACCAAGATCGGTGGCGGTACTGCATTCGGTGCCCTGATCGGCGCCATCGCGGGAGGCGGCAAAGGAGCGGCCATCGGCGCCGGGGTTGGAGCCGCGGCTGGGACAGGAGTGGCTGCGGGCACGGGCAAGAAGCCTGCGGAAGTACAATCGGAAATGGTCCTAGCGTTCGTAGCACAGGGGACTCCAGCGGTAGTATCCACGCCGGGGCAAGATTCGCGGCAGTACAGAGGCGAATCTCAAACCGAAGCAGAAGAGCATCAGGGCAATAGGCGATATTCCCGAGATGACGATCGAGATGAAGATTATGACGGTCGAGAACCGAGCGGGTTTTCAGATCATGATCGGCAGATCATCGGCGACTGTTTTGTGAATGATCGCGCCGGCCTGCCACCCGGTCTGGCGAAGAAGGAGCATCTGCCTCCCGGGCTGGAACGACAGTTACAGCGCAACGGAACCCTGCCTCCGGGATTGCAGAAGCGGGTGCAGCCCTTGCCCGGGTCGTGCGTTGCTCGGTTGCCGCGACTGCCCCCGTACTGGGCACGAGTGGCGCTGAACGGTCGGATCATTCTGCTCGATCCGGAACAGAGAATCGTGGACTTATTCTGGTTGGAAAGAGACTAGCTGATAAGACCCGTGTCTTCCGCGCCGCGGCCTGCTCATTTTGGGCTTTCTGAAGGCGCTATCCGAACCTGAATGGCGTGGATGTTGTCGGATCTTGTGGTGTCCACTGAGGCTAGTCCAAAACTGCCGTTGGCGTCGCGAACTTGGATCGTTCGGGTGGCCTGTGCTCCGGACGGACTTGGGCGTACCGTGTCGGTGGTTAGCGTGATCACGTGCAGACCGGAGCCCGGATCGCCGAGGTTAGGCTGCTCCACTTGCTGTTCCGTGGTTTGCTGACCGGTTGATTTCGTGCTCTGAGAGGTAGTCGAGCGCTCAACCAGGTGAAGCTTGCCGTCCCGGGCAGATCCTGGGAGATCCAGGGAATAGGTTTCCACCGTGTTGCGCTTTTCTCCGGAAGCGCTTTCAGATTCCTTGCTCACGGTACGAGAGATTTCGCCTAGCTTACCGTCAGAGTCCGGACGGGAGACCCGCTCCTCGGTGCGGCGGTTCTTGCCTTCTTGCCTGGTGGTGGCTTGCCATATCTCGTCCACTTGCCAATTTCCTGCGCCATCGGGAAGCAGCGTGGTTTTTTGAGATTCAACCTTGTTGTTCGCACCCAGTGTGCGAAGCTCTTCCACTTTCATAGCTGGAGCCAGACCGCCAGTAACGCTGGGAAGCATTACCGTGGTTTTCGTCTCTTCCACATCCTTACTGATTCTTTTCGTCTCCTCGATTTGGCGCTGAACGAGCTGAAGCTTGCCGTAGGCATCGGGATCCGACATGGAACGTACAACGTACGAGTCCCCTCCGGGCAGAGTGTGCTTTTCTTCTTCTGTTATCTTCATCAGTACTTTAGCCCCGTCGGCATCGCGGGCGAATGCGCGGGTGATGGTTCGCTCAGTGGCACCGTCGACCTTTACGGTTTCCTTTTCGATATCCTGGTAAGGCTCGAAATGTCCGTCAAGCCCTCGGCGCCGGACCGATTGGCTGTCCACAGTGCGATTACCGATCCGGGTGTGGCTTTCAGTGGTGCGCGTGGGATTGACGCTATCGCCTTGCGACTCGGTTGTAGCCGTCCAAGACTTGTCTGCGTCGCCGGTTTCAGAATTGGACGTTTGCGCCCAAAGCGCGGAATAAGAAAAGAAGTATGCCGCAACTGCGAGCAGCAAGAGTTTGCTTAAACGCGCGGCGCATGACGGGCGAGGACGGCCCTCGGTACCATCCCGTTCGAAAACATTTGCCGTTGCCATGGCTGTTATTCTCTCGCTGCGGACATTCGGTGTCCAGCGAAACAGGGCAATCATGCCAGGGGACTCCGGGCATAGTCGGGGGCCAAGCGGAAATTCCGGTGAGAATCAAAATGTTGCCTTTGGAGACTCCGGGGACGGGGACAACATAAGGGACCCGACACCTTCCGGCCGTCGGAAAATGAATTGGACCTCTGACACGACGCGAGTTTTGCTGTCGGCTGGGGGCACTGTAGCGGAAAATGTAGCGGGTGCCTGCTTAGTTGGGTTTGTGGGCGTTGTACAGGCTGGACTCTAAGTTCGTGAATTTATGAGCAGGTCGAATCGTGCACAAACCAGTCCAAACCCGCCCGAGAGGTGTGCAAAAGCTTTATACGTCGGTTCGATTCCGACCCGCGCCTCCAATTGTTATCCCGTCTGATTTGAACGACCCTCAATTCCGTGTTGTTGACCGGCGCGCGGACTGTTTTCGTGCGCAAGACTTTGCGCACTGAAACCGTCTGCGCAGTTTGTAAATCGCCTTGATTTTCGAGTCTCGTGTGCTAGAGTGTTGCTCCCTCCCCCCGGTACGATTTCTGCAATTTTTCCCAGAGCGTGGACCTGGCGATATCTGTGTGCCCAGGCTGATGTGAGGACCCAAAGGAGCAGGTTGCAATGAGTCGAAACCGGGTTTTGCTGGTTGTTGGCGGATTGTTGTTGGCGGGATTTACGCTGAGTGCTTTCGCGGGGTTTCGTCTTCCGAACCTGATGCCATTCCGTGATCCCAGCGGCATTTTTCGGACGCTCGCATTGGGGCCGGTTGATCTCGGGAATCCGTTTTTCAAGAAGTTGGGAACCAACGACCGGAGTTGCGCCACCTGTCATGATGCCAGCGAAGGCTGGAGCATCAGTCCGCCGCAACTTCAGCAGCGCTTCGATATCAGCCAGGGCATGGATGCCGTGTTTCGTCCGGTCGACGGCGCGAATTGTCCCAGCGCCGACGTGTCCTCGCTGAAAGCCCGCTTCATCAATTACCGCCTGCTGCTGAACAAGGGACTGATTCGCATATCGTTGCCGCTGCCGACCCACGCCGATTTCAGCATCGTAGCCATCAACGATCCGTACAACTGCCCGGAAACTACCACCACCCGGCCCGCGCTCTACCGGCGTCCGCTGCCTTCCACCAACCTGCGTTTTCTTAACGGGATCATGTGGGACGGCCGCGAGCCCAACTTGAAAAGCCAGGCCAACAATGCGACGCTGGTGCATGCTCAGCCCAAACATCCGCCGATGAATTCGGAACTGCGGCAGATTGTGGACCTCGAGACGTCGCTCTTCACCGCACAGTCGGAAGACAATCAGGCGGGAAGCCTGATTGCGCAGGGCGCGCGCGGCGGTCCGCTGTTCCTCGCGTTGCAGCCCTTTCGTCCCGGAATCAACTCGGGGTCGGAGTTCAATCCCAACGTCTTCTCTCTCTTTTCCAGATGGACCAACGCGGGCGGACCGAACGCCGCGGCGCGACAATCCGTCGCGCGCGGAGAAATGTTGTTCAACAATCGCCCCATGAACATCTCCGTCGTGCCCGGGTTCAACGATGTTCGGGGCCAGGACCTGATCACGGGCACATGCACCAGTTGCCACAATACGCCGAACGTGGGCAGCGACTCGTCGTTCGCCATGATGAACATCGGAACCGTCTCTCCCAGCGATGACCTGCCTTCCTATACGGTTCAATGCAACGATGGTTCGGGAGTGACAGTCAGTGATCCGGGACGGGCGCTGGTCACCGGTAAATGCGCCGATATCGGCAAGTTCAAAGTCCCGGGCATGCGAGATTTGGCGGCGCGGGCGCCGTACTTCCACAATGGCTCGGCCGCGAGCTTGCTGGACGTGGTCAACTTCTACGATCAGCGCTTCAACATGGGGCTAACTGAGCAGGAGAAAGCTGACCTGGTGGCCTTCATGAACACGCTGTAGGCCGCATAGAAGAAGGAGGATGGGCGGGCATCCTTGCCCGTCATGCGATGGCCTGTGCTCGACAGGCGATGATGCCCGGCCTGCATTGTTGTCTTTGGGTGCGCCGCTCGGTATAGTGTTGGCCTCGGCGCGACCTGCGCCTCCACTCTTCACTATGAAAAACTCACTCTCTTAACTGACCATTCTGCTGGTACTCCTGATCTCGGGCCGCGCGCAACAGCCGGCTACCATGACACCGCATGCCGCGCACGCCCCAGCCACACCCGCGCTATCTCCGGACGCAATCTGGGCCAATCTCATGGCGGGCAATCAGCGCTTCGTTGCCGGCAAACCTCAGTCGCGCGCTTTGCTCGCGCTTCGCAAAAGACTCGCTTCGGGACAGCAGCCCCACGCCATCGTCTTAGCGTGCTCCGACAGCCGGGTTTCTCCCGAGCTGGTCTTTGACCAGAGCCTCGGCGATCTCTTCGTAATACGCTCGGCGGGAAACATTGCTGACCCCGTAGGTCTTGGAAGCATCGAGTATGCCGTGGACCATCTTCACAGCACAATGCTGGTTGTGCTCGGGCATCAGAAGTGTGGCGCCGTGGCCGCCGCCTGTTCGGGCGACAAGATGCCCAGCCGCAACCTGGACGCGATCGTGGACAAGATCAACCCCGCCGTCATTCAGGCCAAGACCTACGCCAAGCCTGATGATCTGCTCGAATCCGCAATAAAAGAGAATGTGCACCAAAGCGCGAAAGACGTGCTCGCCAACAGCGAAATCCTGCGCGACGCGGTGAATGCCGGCAAGCTTACGGTCATCGAGGCCGAATATCAGTTCGATAGCGGTGCCGTGGTTCGCCTCAACCCGCCCGCGAGCGGTCAGAACTAGCAAGCCAACTCCTGAAAAAGCCGCGGACAAAAAATTTGGGCCGACCGAAGTCAGCCCCTCTTCGTTTTTGGACTAGACCTCGGCCTTAGTCTTCGTCCGAAGGCATGGGCTCCCCCACAATGTTGTAGTAGACGTTTTTCGCCTTTTTCGGCTTTGCCGGCTCGGCCTTTGCCGCGGGTGCGGGTTTCGAGAGCACCGGTTTCGGGGTGGGCGGCATAACTGGAGCAATGGCTGCCGGCGTTGCCTCCGGCACTGCCGCAACCGGGGCCGCTGGCTCAGCAGAAGCAGCGGGGATAAGAATGGAGGGAATCACCGGATACATTCTTACATCCTGCGCTGAGGCAGCCATCCCCGACTCGGCTGCAGTGATTCCAAATTGCGGCGGAGCCGCATCGTCTTGCGCGGATGACGGCGCGGCTTGAGAAATCACTCGTAGGGGCCCGGGGGCCGAAGTCGGAACACTCTTCACCGTCTTGACTCTTCTCGGAGCCGGCCGCTGAAAGGAGTAATTGATGACCGCCGCCACCAGCCCCGCGATACAAAACTCGAATACGGAAACGAACAGTTCTGGATAGTTATAGGGCCGCTGGGTGAAAGAGGTTGGCAATCCCGAAGACGGGCCCATAACATCTCCCAGCCAGGGCACGAACACATTGTTCATGACCGAGACAATCAGGCCCCAGAGAGCCTCTCCGAGGATGACTGCAATAATGATCCGTCCAAACCACCGGCGGGTATCTCCGCCATCGGAGGTAAAGGGTTTCGCTGGTTGGTCCATAGTTTCTTCCGCCTAAGGAGATTGTTACACACCCACGAGTGGCGCGAAAACCAGGCGGGGGCCGCACCTCAGTTCGCACTTCGCTGGGGAGACTGCCTACGTGGGGTTTGTTGCTCGAAGCATCGCCAACCTCGAAGCTATCGCAAAATTCCGCTGAAGGTTCCGCGACAGCGAGCCCGCCAGTCTGGCCGCGATCTTCTGCGGCCGGGAAAAGGCGAACAGGTCATACCATCACACTGCTCGTCGTAAAGCACGGTGTATACGGAGGTAGCGCTGCTCTTCCCTTCAGACCTTACCGCAATTCCGGCGTTTGTCTGGCGCATGGATGGTAAACACGTCTGTTGCTGCCGCCATGTTAGGACATATTTGCGTCCGGCAAGATAAAAAAAGGGCTGACCGAGTCAGCCCTATGTTGTTTCAATCATGGTGGGAGTCTTAGTCCTGCGCGCTGACCAGCGGCATATTCACCAAATGCTCGCTCAGGAACCACACCTGCAACTCGTTGAGCCGCAGGGCGTCGCTGACGGCCAGGTCGTTGGTCCCGTCGTCGCCTAACTTATCGGCTCGCTCAGCTAGCTCGCGGCACTCGCCGATGATGATCTTGTGGGCGTCTAGCAGGCGCGAGAGCTGTACCGGCACTTCTTCCCGTCCGCGCGGGGGACGCTCGATCCGTGTGGTCTCGGCGATGTCGGCTGCCATGGCGAGGCTCACGCCTCCCAGCAACTGTATGCGCTCGGCGATGGTGTCAACCAGTTCGGACTGCTCGCCGTAATGCTTATCGAACAGAAGATGAAGCTGGTAAAAGGTGGGTCCGGCGACCTGCCAATGCGACTTCTTGTAAAGATCGCGCAGGGTCATGGTATCGGCCAGAAGCTGGTTGAGTTGCTCGGTCATTTCCAGGCGGACTGGTTCTTCCAGTTCCAACGGCAAGGCGTGGCTTACAGTGCCGTACTTCTGGATTTCAGGAGCTCGTTGGCTAAAGTGGGGCTGGGCGGTTATGCCACCGTTGTGGCCGGCGGTTTTCTTCGACATCGGGATTCTCCTCTTCAAGATTCCTGGTACGTCTTTAGATGGTCTGACGGACGAAAGGGTCTCGGTTGCTGGTAAGATTTATCCAACAGAGAGTGCAGCGATTCCTTATTATAGTCCCCGCCAAATCGGTACGGCCGCTCAAAATATCCGCTTCGATTTTGCGCTGGCCCCCTGGTCCAGCAAAATTCCGCACAATTGTCTATCATGAAGGGTTAAGCATTTATTGATGGAGAAAACCAGACGTGGCTGAGACGCAGACCAACGGTGTGGAAGTTCTTGAGACCCGCGAGTGGCTGGATTCGCTGGACTATGTGCTGTCCCAGGGTGGCCCGGAGCGGGCCGGACGTTTGCTACAGCAACTCTCGCTGCACGCCCGGCGCGCCGCCGGCGTAAACCTTCCCTTTACCGCTACAACTCCCTATCAGAACACCATCGCCTCCCGGCAGCAGCCGCCTTTTCCCGGCAGCCAGGAAATGGAGCGTCGCATCAAGAGCCTGGTGCGCTGGAATGCCCTGGCCATGGTAGTGCGGGCCAACAAGATCGAGAGCGGCATTGGCGGACACATTTCCACGTTTGCCTCCGCGGCCACGCTGTATGAAGTTGCGTTCAACCATTTCCTGCAGGCCCAAACCGAGTCCGGAGACCGAGATCTGGTTTACTTTCAGGGTCACGCCGCGCCCGGCATGTATGCGCGCGCCTATCTTGAGGGCCGCATACCGAAAGAGAAACTGCAGAACTTCCGGCGCGAGCTCAAAGCCGGTGGTGGCCTTTCCTCTTATCCCCATCCCTGGCTGATGCCGGACTTCTGGGAATTTCCCACGGTCTCGATGGGACTGGGCCCGATTCAGGCGATCTACCAGGCGCGTTTTATTCGCTATCTGGAAAATCGCGGTTTGAAGAAAGCCAGGGGCGGCAGGGTCTGGGCTTTCATGGGCGACGGCGAGATGGACGAACCAGAATCTCTGGGATCCATCACTCTGGCTTCACGCGAGCGTCTCGACAACCTGATTTTTGTGGTGAACTGCAACCTGCAGCGTCTGGACGGACCGGTGCGCGGCAACGGCAAGATCATCCAGGAACTGGAAGCGATCTTCCGCGGCGCCGGCTGGAACGTCATCAAGGTCATTTGGGGAACCGATTGGGACAACCTGATGATCAATGATCGTGATGGAATCCTGGTCAAGCGCATGGGCGAGATCACCGACGGCCAGTATCAGAAATATTTTGTCGAGAGCGGGGCCTACTTCCGCCACAACCTCTTTGGCAGCGATCCGCGCCTGCTGAAGATGGTCGAGCATCTCTCCGACGAACAGCTCTCCCGCATGCGGTTGGGTGGCCATGACCCCATCAAAGTGCACGCCGCCTTCAAGGCTGCCACCGAGCATGAGGGAGCGCCCACCGTGGTCCTCGCCAAGACCATCAAGGGTTACGGATTGGGCGAGGCCGGCGAAGGCAAGAACATTACGCACCAGCAGAAAAAGCTGAATGAAGACGAGTTGCGCGTGTTCCGCTCGCGCTTCGGGATCCCCATTGCCGACGAGGAACTGCACGACGCTCCTTTCCATCGTCCCGCGGATGACAGTCCGGAGATTCGCTACATGCAGGAACGCCGCAAGCAGCTGGGCGGCTACCTGCCGGAGCGCAAAGTGCGTTCGAAGCCCATTCCCCCAGTTTCAGGGTTGCACTTCGAAGAATTTCACAAAGGCACGGACGCCCGCGAAGTTTCGACCACCATGGTCTTCGTACGGCTGCTGGGAAAATTGTTGCGTGATCCGGAAATCGGCAAGCTTATCGTGCCGATCATTCCGGACGAAGCCCGAACCTTCGGCATGGAAGCACTCTTCCGCCAGGTGGGAATCTACTCCAGCGTGGGCCAGCTCTACGAGCCGGTGGACATGGATACGCTTCTTTATTACAAGGAAGCCAAAGACGGGCAGATTCTTGAGGAAGGCATCACCGAAGCCGGCTCGATCTGCTCCTTTATCGCCGCCGGAACTGCCTACGCTAATCACGGGATCAACACGATCCCGTTTTTTATTTATTACTCGATGTTTGGCTTCCAGCGGATTGGAGATCTCATCTGGGCCGCGGCCGACATGCGCACTCGCGGCTTCCTGATTGGCGGCACGGCCGGCCGCACCACTCTTGCCGGCGAGGGGCTGCAGCATCAGGACGGTCACAGCCACCTGCTGGCTCTGCCCGTTCCCAACTTGCTCGCGTATGACCCGGCGTTCGCCTACGAAATCGGAGTCATTATTCAGGACGGCATCAAACGCATGTATGTGGATCAGGAATCGATCTTCTATTACCTGACCGTCACCAACGAGCCCTTGCCCATGCCGGCAATGCCGGAAGGGAAGGATGTTGCCGAGGGCATTCTGAAAGGTATCTACCGCTTCCGGACTTCGACCAAGAAGGATGCGAAACTGCGCGCGCAGCTCTTCGGCAGCGGCACCATCATGTACGAAGTTCTCAAGGCCCAGCAGGTTTTGGAAGAAAAATACGGCGTTGCGGCGGATGTCTGGAGCGTGACCAGCTACAAGCAACTCTATCGCGATGGCAACGATTGCGATCGTTGGAACATGTTGCACCCCGGCGAGACTCCGCGCGTTCCGTTTGTCAGTCAGGCGCTCAAAGACGCACCGGGAGTGCTGGTGGCGGCATCGGACTACATGAAAGTGCTGCCGGAATCGATTGCCCAATGGCTGCCGCGGCCGCTGGTGGCGTTGGGCACGGATGGTTTCGGCCGGAGCGAAAGCCGGACGTCGCTGCGCGACTTCTTTGAGGTGGACGCAAAGCATATCGTGCTGGCCACGCTGACAGCGCTGCTGCGCGACAAGCAGATCAAGCTGGATGTCCTGCAGAAGGCTGTGAAAGATTTGGGAATCAATCCGGAAAAAGCGAATCCGGCAAATACTTAAGATGGAATGTAGGCGCGAGCCCACGTTGAAGTGCCAGGAGTAGATACTTAGTGACAGAATTCAAGCTTCCGGAACTCGGCGAAAACATTGACCAGGGTGACTTGGTCCGGCTGATGGTCTCGCTCGGCGCGAGCGTCGCCGAAGGCCAGCCTGTCATGGAATTGGAAACCGACAAGGCGGTCGTCGAAGTTCCATCTTCAGTGAGCGGCACGGTCAATGAGATTCGCGTCAAGGAAGGCCAAAAGGTAAAAGTCGGCCAAGTGATCTTCACTGTCGAAAATGGTGCGGGCGCAAAAGTAAAGACAGTCGAGTCCCAAGTGCCGGCCGCAAAAGCGTCGGTTGAACCGCCAGCCCCGGTTTCAAAGCCTGCTGCCCAGAGGGAAGCCCCGCCGGCGGCTCCCGCTCCGCCTGCTCCGGCCGGAAAGGGCGCGACTGAGTTCAAGCTGCCCGAACTGGGAGAGAACATCGATCAGGGAGACCTGGTAAGGCTGATGATTTCCCCCGGCTCCAAAGTTTCCGAAGGCCAGCCCGTCCTGGAACTGGAGACCGATAAGGCCGTCGTAGAAGTGCCGTCTTCGGTGAGCGGCACAGTCAAAGAGATTCAGGTCAAGGAAGGCCAGAAAGTAAAAGTTGGCCAGGTGATCTTCACCCTCGAGGGCGGCGCGTCGGCGCAGCCCGAGAAGGCGAAGCATGCTCCGGTCGAGCACATTTCCGAACAGCACGAAGCCCGGCTGTCGGTTCAAGCGGCCATTCAGGCCGAGGGCAAGACTCCCGCCCAGGTTTTTCTGCCGGATCAGCCTCAGCCTTCAGCGCCCAAAGTCTTTGCGATGCCGGAGCAGCTGGGCAAGGTGGCGGGAACCGAGCATCGCGCGCCGGCGCCGGCTGCGCCTCATGTCCGTCGCCTGGCGCGTGAAGTTGGGGTAGATATCTATGAAGTAAAAGGCAGTGGTCCGGGCGGGCGCATCAGCGAAGATGACGTAAAAGCGCACGCCAAGGCGTTGCTGATTTCGGTTGCTGCTGCTCAATCGTCGCAAGGGCGCCAATTTGCGCAGCCCGAGTTGCCTGACTTTACCAAGTTTGGGAAAGTCGAGCGCGTCTCCATGCGCGGAGTGCGGCGCAAGACGGCGCAACATCTGTGGGAAGCCTGGACTATCATTCCCCACGTAACGCAACAGGACAAAGCCGACATCACGGAGCTCGAACATTTGCGCGCCCGCTTCGCGCCCAAAGCGCAGGAAGCCGGCGGCAAGATGACGGTGACGGCCATCGCCTTGAAAGTCTGCGCCTCGGCGTTGAAAGTTTTTCCTCAGTTCAATGCCAGCATCGACATGGCGAAGGAAGAGATCATTTACAAACAGTACGTCAATATTGGCGTGGCGGTGGACACTGATCGCGGCCTGCTGGTCCCGGTAATACACGACGTGGACAAGAAAAACATCGTCGAACTGGCCGCCGAATTGACCCAGCTTTCGAAGAAGGCCCGCGACAAGAAGCTCACTCCCGCAGAGATGGAGGGCGGAACTTTCACGATTACCAATCTCGGTGGGGTGGGTGGCACGGGATTTTCACCCATCGTGAATTATCCCGAAGTCGCGATTCTCGGCTTGTCGCGCGCCAGTATGGAGCCGGTCTGGATGAATGCCAAATTCGAACCCCGGCAAGTGCTGCCGCTTTCACTCTCCTACGACCATCGATTGATTGACGGCGCCGACGCAGCACGATTCCTGCGCTGGATTGCGGAAGCCTTTGAGCAGCCTTTCCTGCTGTCGGTGCAGGGGTAGAATCTGAAAAAACTTAGACCACAAAGGACACAAGGTACAGGAAGGAATTCCCTTGGTTTTTCTTCGTGTCCCTTGGTGTCTTTCGTGGTCGAAGCCCTTTCGACGCAATGACTGAAACTTCAAATTTGCACATTGCAGTGGTGGGCGGCGGGCCGGGTGGCTATGCCGCCGCATTTCTCGCCGCTGATCTCGGACTGAAGGTCACGCTGATCGACCCGGAAGCCAATCCGGGCGGTGTCTGTCTCTATCGCGGCTGCATTCCTTCGAAAGCTTTGCTACACGTGGCCAAGCTCATTGACGAATCGCGGCACGCCAAAAATTGGGGAATCGAGTACGCCGATCCCAAGATCGATCTGGCTCGCCTGCGCTCGTGGAAAGAGGGCGTGGTCAAGAAGTTGACCGGCGGCCTGGGGCTGCTTTCGAAGCAACGCAAGGTCGAATACGTTCAAGGTCGCGCCGCCTTCGAAAATTCGAACACCTTGCGAGTTTCGAAGGCCGGCGGCAGTGCTGAGAGTCTGACGTTCGACCGCATCATCCTCGCGACGGGATCCCGTCCCGCGATTGTTCCCAGTCTCAAACTCGACACGCCGCGCGTCATGGACTCCACCTCCGCGCTGGATTTGAGCGAGGTGCCAGGAACGCTGCTGGTTGTGGGTGGCGGCTACATCGGCCTCGAGTTGGGCACGGTATACGCCGCACTGGGCTCCAAAGTGTCTGTGGTCGAGATGCTGTCCGGACTGCTTCCCGGCGCCGATCGAGACCTGGTGCTTCCTCTGCACAAGCGCCTCGAAAAAAGCTTCGCTTCCATTCTCTTGAATACGACGGTTGCCGCCGTGAAAGCGGAATCCAGCGGCATCCGCGTGACCTTCGCAGACCCTGCGGTAAAGGAGCGTGAGCAAGTTTTCGACCAACTTCTAGTGTCGGTCGGGCGCAAGCCGAATTCCGAGATACCCGGCCTGGACAAAACACAGGTTCAACTTGGCGCGCGCGGATTCATTCAGGTGAACCAGCAGTTGCAGACCAACGACCCCTCAATTTATGCCATCGGCGACGTGGTTGGCGAACCCATGCTTGCCCACAAGGCCTCGCACGAGGGACGCACCGCGGTCGAAGCCATCGCCGGACATAAAGTAGCCTTCGAGCCCGCCGCCATTCCCGCTGTGGTATTCACTGATCCCGAGATCGCATGGTGCGGTCTCACTGAAACCCAGGCACAGAAAGAAAATCGCGACATCAAAGTTGCGAAGTTTCCCTGGGCCGCATCGGGCCGCGCCATGACCGTGGACCGTACGGAGGGTATGACCAAGCTGATCCTCGATCCTCAGACTGAACGTGTTCTGGGCGTCGGCATTGTGGGCGCCGGCGCCGGAGAGCTCATCGCAGAGGGCGTGCTGGCGGTGGAAATGGCGGCTCTTGCCAAGGACATCGCCATGACGATTCATCCGCATCCCACGCTCTCTGAAACCGTGATGCAGGCGGCCGAAGTTTTCTTCGGCACCAGCACCGATCTGTACCGGCCAAAAAAGAATTGATCGCTCACCAGCGATAGAAGTCTTCGGTTTTTCGTAGCGCCGCCGGCGCTGCAAGTTTCGGCGCCTACATTACAATCCTTGAAGGAATCATGTACTGGTCACTGAAACTAACGCGATGGCTGCTTTTCTGCCTGGCCATCGCCACGCCGACGCTGGCTTATCAACTGCTGCCCGGGCAGCCGGCCAAGACCGCAGCCACCACGAATGGCGCTACCGCCGATCCCCTCGGCCGCGATACTCCAAGTGGCACGCTCTATGGATTTCTTCAAGCCGCGCAGTCGGGCAATTATTCCACCGCCGCCCAGTATCTGCAGATGTCAGCCGCCCGGCGGCAGTCCCAGGGAGAAGATTTCGCCAGCAAGCTGAAAGTCGTCATTGACCGCTGCTTCAACGGCGACTTGCGACGCATCAGCAATCAGCCCGAGGGGACGCCGCAGGAGGGGGTGCCGCTCGACAAGCAGCGAGTCGGTAGCCTGACCGCCGGGGACCTTGAGGCCGATCTGGTCCTCGTCCGCGTCTCCGACGCCGGCAGCGGACGCATTTGGCTCATCTCCGCCGACACTCTGGCCCGGCTCGCTGATCTCTATGACCAGGCCGCCGTGCATCAGGTGGAAACTCATCTACCGCATTTTCTGGTGAGCCACGAGTTTCTCGGCATGCCGCTGTGGCAGTGGCTGGCGATTCTGATTGCGGTTCCCGTCGCTGCGGGCCTGGGATGGCTGGCGGTCCAGTTTCTCCGATTGCCCTGGTATCTGTGGGCGCGTTATCGCAAGCATGAGGTCGCCGCCGCGTGGAGTTCATTCGTGCGGCCGCTGTGGCTGGTGCTCGGAGTGCTCGCGCACGGGGTCCTGGTGTCTTACCTGCGCATTCCCGTTCTGCAAAGACACCACTACCAGCAGGTGGCCGGGGTGGTGGCGGTCATCGGTTCCAACTGGCTGCTATGGCGGATCCTTCGACGAGTTCTCGGGAGCGTGAGGCAGCGGGCTTTGCTCTCCGGACGCATGGGCACGGAATCGCTTATCATCCTGGGCGAGCGCATGCTCAAGGTCGCGATCGTCGTTCTGGCGATTTTCACCGTGATGGGCACGCTCGGCTTCAACCTGAGCGCGCCGCTCGCCGGACTGGGCATCGGCGGTATCGCCATCGCGTTCGCCGCGCAGAAGACGCTGGAGAATCTCTTCGGCGGCGTTTCGATTCTCGGCGACGAAGTCATCCGCATCGGAGACACCTGCCGCTTCGGCGACCGGGTGGGAACCGTTTCGGACATCAGCCTGCGCTCCACCCGGATCCGCACTCCGGAACGGACCGAGCTTTCCATCCCCAATGGCGCTCTGGCCACGATGAATGTGGAGAACCTGAGCCGACGCGACAAAATATTGTTCAACGCCAAGATCGGGCTGCGCTACGAGACCTCGCCCGACCAGATGCGCTATGTGCTGGTGCAGGTCCGTCGTCTGCTGTACGAACACCCGAAGGTGGAAACTGAAGGCGCCCGCAGCCGCTTCGTTTCTTTCGACATGAGCGCGCTCACCATCGAAATCTTTTGTTACATTCTCACCTACGACGACAGGGAGTTCCTGGCAATCCGCGAGGACATTCTGCTGCGCATCATGGATATTGTCGATGCAGCCGGCAGCGGTTTTGCTTTCCCGTCGCAGACCGTCTACCTGGGTCGCGATAGAGGAATCAACAAGCAGAAAGCGGAAGAGGCCGCGCGCGAGGTGCAGAATTGGCGCGACGAACACCAGTTGCCCTTCCCCGACTTCACGCCCGACGATATTTCCGAGATCAGCAATTCGCTGCCCTATCCCCAGCCGGGTTCGGCGGTCGGAAGAAAGCAGTCAACGCGTGAGCAGGACTGACCGGCCGGCGGTCTCGACGCCGCGGAGGCATTTCATGCGATCAGCAATTTATCCGGCTCTACTCATGGCGGCGGTTGCAGTCTTCGTGCCGCAAGTTCATTCCCTGGAGGTTCCCATGCCGAGTTCGACGGCGACGCCGACGCCCGCCGCGGAAGCCACTCCTTCGTGGGTGAAGGATTCCGCTGCAAAACTGGAAAGGGAGCTGGTTACGAAGTATGGCGAATCGCAGCGTGCCCGGGTGCAACGCGGCTTGCAGCAGGTGGCTGAATTCTGGCGCGCCGAAGATGGCGACGCTGCGACCATCGAGGATTTTGTCCGCACCAACTTCGCCGGAGGCCAGGCCACGCTGGATACGATGTTCAACCGCCTGGAAAGTTTGCTGGAACAACTTGGCGGCCACATGCACGAGATCAACCGGGAGTTCCGCCAGCAATCAGACCTCGATCTCGGCCCCGTGCTTCCATTCGACGAAATTATTGGCGGCTACGATCCTTCCGCCCACATTCTCGACGATTTCTTTCGGAACAGGCTCGCCTTCGTGGTGCTGCTCAATTTTCCTCTTACTACGCTCGAACAGCGTCTCAAAGAAGGCCCGTCGTGGACGCGCCGGCAGTGGGCCGAAGCGCGCCTGGCGGAAGGCTTCTCCAAAAGAATTCCAGCAGATGTCAATCTGAGTATCGCGCAGGCGGGAGCGCAAGCCAGCCAGTACATCGCGGATTACAACATCTGGATGTACCACCTGGTGGATGCCCAGGGACAGCGCCTGTTTCCGCCGAAGATGCGGCTGCTCAGTCACTGGAACCTGCGTGATGAAATCAAAGCGGACTACGCCGACTCTTCCAGTGGTCTGGCCAAGCAGCGCATGATCCAGCAGGTGATGGAGCGCATCGTCACCCAAACGATTCCCGCCGTCGTCGTTAACAACCCCGCATTCGATTGGAATCCGCTCAGCAACGACGTGACCACGGCCGCTGTAAAGGATTCGGAGGATGCGACTGCGCCGCCCGCGAAGCCCAGCAGCGCGCGCGAACCCGATACCCGTTACTCGACCCTGCAAAATATATTCTTCGCGTCGAAAAAAGCCGACCGGTACTCTCCGACCGCGCCCACACTGATGGCGCGCCGCTTTGACGAAGATCGCGAAATTCCC
>Ga0134122_10001722_pt1 | contig 15889 bp, 12 predicted proteins | sample KB302_FD_96461 | JGI IMG/M metagenome (GOLD analysis project Ga0134122, IMG submission 96461) | Terrestrial soil microbial communities without Nitrogen fertilizer from Kellogg Biological Station, Michigan, USA - KB3-0-2 | ecosystem: Environmental > Terrestrial > Soil > Unclassified ... | reverse complement strand
CCTCCGTCAACGGCGGCCGGACCAAAGGTCGGACCAATAATCAATTGATCGATGCCCGGTTGACTTGCCCGGGCAAACGCGGGACGCTTGCAGCCACGGCCCTGCGGCCGTCGCGGAAAGGGGCTTCAACATGCATCGCAGATGGCTGGTGAGCGGAATGGCGGCGCTGGCGCTGACGGCGGCCGGGGCCGGCGTGTCGGCGCGGCAGCTCGCCTCGAGGCCGGTGGACGACTGGAGCGCGCGGCTCGAGCGGCCGGATCGCATCGCCGCTCTCAAGATCGACTACATCATCTCGTCGCTGGGGCTCAAACCCGGCGTCGTGGTGGCGGATATCGGCGCCGGGCCCGGCGTGCTGACGGTGCCCATGGCGAAGGCGGTTGCGCCGGCCAGGGTCTACGCCGTCGAGATCGACAAGGGCTTCTTCGATCGCATCAACGCCAAGGCGAAGGACGCCTCGCTCACCAACATCGTGACGGTGCTCGGCGAGTTCACCGATCCGAAGCTGCCGGCGCGCGACGCCGACGTGGTGCTGTTCCACGACGTGCTGCACCACATCAAGGACCGCGCCGGGTACCTCAAGGCCACCGCGCGCTACGTCAAGCCGGGCGGGCGGATCGCCGTCGTCGAGCTGCCGCCGGACGGGTCGCACAAGGACGAACCGGAGCTGGTAGTGACCAAGGATCAAGTCAAGCAGTGGATGGCCGACGCCGGGTTCAAGCCGGTGCAGGAATTCGACGGCATCACCGGCAAGTGGTTCGTGGTCTACGGCCGGTCGTAAGCGGATCGCCCCGGGCCCCTCGACGCATGCACCGCCGCCGGTTCCTGTTCTCGCTCCTCGCTCCACTCGCGTTCACGCGCAGCGCCCGCGCGGCGCAGGCGCGAAGTCCCGCCGCAGCGCGCGGAAGCGGACCCGGAGGCGGACCACCACTGCCGCCGTTGTCGTACAGCTGTCCGATGCACCCGGAAGTGGTGGACAACGAGCCGGGCAAGTGCCCGCTGTGCGGGATGACGCTCGAGAAGGTGCGTCTTGCGCTCGTCTGGAGCTGCCCCGTGCACAGCGAGGTGACCGAGTTCCAGGCCGGACGGTGCCGGAAGTGCGGCCGCGATCTGATCCGGGTCACCAAGGCGGTGTCGTTCACCTGCCCGGTGCACACCACGGTGAACGTGCTCGAGCCCGGGAAGTGCCCCCGCTGCGCGCGCACGCTGGTGACGAAGTACACGGTACGCCCGCACGGCGATCACAATCCCAAGCACGGCGGCACCTTCTTCATGGTGTCCAACAACTGGCACCTGGAGGTGACCCATCCGTCGGCCGCGGTGTTCCGGCTCTACATCTACGACAACTATTCGAAGCCGTTCTCGCCGCCGGGACTGGCCGGACGGATCGTGGAGGTCGTGGACGCCGCCGGGAAACGCGCCGACGTCGCCGTGCCCTTCACCAGGACCTCGCGCGGCTATTACGAGGCGCGCGTCCCCGGCCTGGCCGTCCCCGCCACGATTGCCGCGAAGGTGCGGTTCGAAGAGCACGACAAGGAATACCGCTTCGACTTCATCTTCCAGGACTACTCGAAAGAGCCCACGGTCCGGCTGCCCCGCTGACGCACACGTCACGGCTCTCGATATGGCACGGGTTTGGACTTGACTCGCTCGACCCGGTCATTGCAGTGTAGGGCGTTCGGGAAAGGTAATACCAAAGCCTGGCGCCGCCGGCGGCCCTGGCCAGGCGGGTTGTTTGATGCGAGGGATGCACACCATGAAGCGATCGATCACGTGTCTGTGTCTGCTCGGCGTCTTGATCCTGCTGCCCGCGCTCGCTGCCGCACAAGGCACGACCGGCAGCATCTCCGGAACGGTCACCGACGCCCAGAAGGCGGTGGTGCCGGGAGTCACCATCCTCGTCAAACAGATCGAAACGGGCACGCAACGGACCCTCGTCTCGGACGAGCACGGTCGCTACACCGTGCTGAACCTGAGTCCCGGTCCCTACAAGATCACCGCTGAACTGAGCGGGTTCAACACGGTCGTGCGCGATCAGCTGACCGTCGCGATCGGCAAGGACCTGCTCGTCGACATCGAGATGACCGTCGGCGGCCTGACCGAGCAGGTGACCGTCGCCGGCGAGACCAGCAACGTCTCGCTCGGCTCGACGACGAGCGGCGGCGTGGTCACGACGCACCAGATCGCGGAGCTGCCGCTGAACGGCCGCAGCTTCATGCAGCTGGCGACGCTGCAGCCGGGCGTGATCACCAGCCGCGGCACCGCCAAGGACTTCACCGGCGGGTTCGGATCGACGCAGCTGGCGATCGGCGGCGCGCGGCCCGAGCAGACCGGCTTCCTGATGGACGGGACCAACATCGCCGACATCTCCGACAAGGCCCCCTCGAGCCTCTCGGGCGTGCTGCTCGGCGTCGACACGATCCAGGAATTCAGCGTCCAGACGCACGGCTACAGCGCCGAGTTCGGCCGCGCCGCCGGCGGCGTCATGAGCTCGGTCACCAAGTCCGGCACGAACCAGATCCACGGCTCGGTGTTCGAGTTCCACCGCGATGACGCGCTCGACTCGAGGAACTTCTTCGCGCAGGGGGACCTGCCGCCCTTCCAGCGCGATCAATTCGGCGGCACCTTCGGCGGCCCGATCGTGCAGAACCGGCTGTTCTACTTCGGGTCCTACGAGCAGCTCCGCGAGCGGAACGCCGTCACGCAGCACGCGCGGCTGCCCAACGCGCTCGCCCACCAGGGCATCGTCCCGAACGCGAACGGACAGCTGGTCAACGTCGGCGTCCATCCGACGACGCGGCCGTACCTGGATCTGCTCTTCCCGATCCCCGACGGCCAGGACTTCGGCGACGGCACCGCGGAGCTGGTGCACTCGCACCAGGATCCGACCGACGAGCACTTCGGCGTGCTGAAGTTCGACTACAACCTGGGCCGCAAGGACTCGTTGCTCGTCCGCTGGTCGCAGGACAACTCGAAGACCGCCCTGTCGCAGCCGCACCCGGACTTCAACGAGCACATCACGACGCACACGCGCTATTTCACGGTGCAGGACCAGCACCTGTTCAACGCCGGTCTGCTCAACGTGCTGCGCTTCGCCGCCAACCGCACCGCGCGCACCGACGACCTGCTGCCCGACGGCATCTCCGGGGGCATCCCGCAGTCGCTCTACTTCTCGACCGATCCGCACTTCGGCGCGATCGACATCGTCAACGTGTCCACTGCGGGGTCGATCGCCACGACGCCGGTCGATTACAAGCAGGACCTCTACCAGGTCTCCGACACCATGACCTGGAACAAGAACTCCCACGTGGTGAAGTCCGGCTTCGACTTTCAGAACTACCGCTTCGACGGGTTCTCGTTCTCGCGCTACGGCGGCACGTTCCGCTTCAGGAACGTGCAGGAGTTCCTGACCCTGCAGCGCAGCGCGACGGCGCAGGCCGACCGCTTCACCGGCAACCTGCCCAACACCGATACGTTCCGCAACATGCGGCAAAGCTACGCCGCCTTCTTCGTCCAGGACGACTGGCGCGCGTCGGATCACATCAGCCTGCAGGCCGGCCTGCGCTACGACTTCGTGACCGATCCGAAGGAAGAGAACGGCAAGGTCGCGGGCCTGCTCAGCCTCGACGACCTGAACACCAAGCCTGACGGCATCACGCCGGGCACGCCGATGTTCAAGAACCCGTCGAAGAAGAGCTTCGCGCCGCGCCTCGGTGTCGCCTGGAACCCGTGGGGCGACAAGAAGTCGACGATCAAAGGCGGCTACGGCCTCTTCTACCAGCCGCTGACGACGTCGTTCTACCGCGGCACCACGTTCCGCATCTATCCGTACTTCACGGGCGTCGACATCCGCACCCCGCCGGTGTTCGGCCCCGGCATGATCGACGTGCTCAACGCCGGCGTGAACCCGGCCACCGTGCAGAAGCGCTCCGAGTTCATCAACTACGAGGAGAAGCAGCCGTTCATGGAGCAGTGGCACGCCAACATCGATCGCGACCTCGGCCACCGCATGGTCGCGGAGATTGGCTACCTCGGCTCGAAGGGACACAACCTGCCGTTCTATGGGGACCCGAACACGACGCCGTCGCAGTACGTCAACGGCGTGAAGATGCTCGTGCCCGGCGCGACGCTCCGCTATCCGAGCTGGGGCCGTATCCGCACGCGCATCAACGAAGCGCGCTCCATCTACCACGGCCTGACCGCGAGCTGGAACAAGCGCTATGCGAGCAACTGGCAGGCGCAGGCGTCCTACACCTACGGCAACGCCCACGACACCTGGTCGGGCGGGCAGATCGGCGGCTCCGACTTCGACAACGGCGCCGGCAGCGCCACCGACTGGTTCGATCCCGAGTACGAGTACGGGCCGTCGAGCTACGACATCCGCCACACGATGGTCCTCAACGGCGTCTACGTGCTGCCGTGGGGACAGGACAAGACCGGGTTCGTCGGCGTGCTGGCCAAGGGCTGGCAGGTCGGCGGCGTCGCCCAGTTCTCGAGCGGGATCCCGTTCACGCCGTTCGAGTCGTACGATCAGGTGGGTGACGGACAGAGCGACACCGGGTTGCAGAAGCCGAACGTCAACGGACCGATCGTCTACACGGGCACCGCGGATCAGTGGTTCGATCCCTCCGTGTTTTCGGTTCCGGCGGCCGGCGTCTACGGCAACGCGCGACGCAACTCGATGCGCGCGCCGGGCCTCAAGGTCGCGGACCTCTCGCTCTTCAAGAACCAGAAGGTCGGGCGCGTCATGACCCAGTTCCGGCTGGAGGCGTTCAACGCCATGAACTGGGTGAACCTCGGGTTGCCCGACGCGACGATCTTCAACTCGGGAGGTGTGCGCAATCCGACAGCCGGGCGCATCACCAGGACATCGACACCGGCGCGCCAGATCCAGCTGGGGCTCAAGGTGTCGTTCTGAGGTGCCATGTTCTCTAGTCCAGGACGCAGTCACCGGGTCTCCGACGTCATCGCCCGGCGGATCAAGAAGCAGATCTCGGATGGCCGGCTGACCGCCGGCCACAAGCTCCCGGCCGAACGCGACATGGCGCGTCAGTTCAAGACGAGCCGCGTCTCGGTACGCGAAGCGTATCGATCGCTCGAGGAGCTGGGGCTGCTGCGCATCCGCCGCGGCGCGGAGGGGGGAGCGTTCATCGCCAAGTTCGATCACGAGCCGGTGCGCCGGTCGCTCTCGCTCGTGTTCGGACTGGGCAAGACCTCGCACAACGAAGTGACCGAGGCCCGCATGCTCCTCGAGCCGACCATCGCCAGGCTGGCCGCTCTGCGCGCCCGCCCCGAGGACGTCGCCAAGCTCGAACAGGTCCTGCACCAGGAGGAAGAGGAAGTCCGCGGCTCCGCCGATTCCGGCAGCACCGCCGGACAGTTCCATCGCGCCATCGCCGACTGCGCGCGCAACGTGCCGCTGGTCGTGCTGATGAACGCGCTGGCCGATCTCACCGCCGAGTCGGTGTCGGTGCTGGACGTCAAGGTCCGCGCCAAGCACCGGCGCAAGAACTGCGAGTACCACCGGGAGATCTTCGAGGCCATCCGTGCGCACGACGGCGAGGCGGCCCATACGTTGATGCTGCAGCACGTCGGCGACATCCAGGATCGCGTCGGCCGCACCATGAAACAGGCGGCGCGCAGCGCCGTCGGCACCATGTGCGGCCCGGTCGCGCCCAAGGCGCCCGCCGCGCGCGCGGCGGGCGGCCGCCGCCGCTAGCCGCGGTGCACGCGGCGTCTTTCCCATGCTCCGCCGGGACTCTTCGCCGCTGCTGGTCGTTGTCAGCATGCTCAGCATGGCCGGAACGGCGCTGGTCGCCGGCGGCTGCGGCAAGGCCGAGGACCGCGGGCGGCAGCTCTACGCCGAGCGCGGCTGCGCCGTCTGCCACGGCGCCGGCGGACGTGGCGACGGACCGTCCGCCGGAAGGCTCGACATCCCGCCACGCGATTTCGCCAACGTTCGCGCCTATCGCCACGGCTCGAGCCAGCACGACATCGCCGCGTCGATCCGCGAGGGCTCTGGCCCCCGCGGCGCGATGCCGCCATTCCGCGACCTCACCGACGAGCAGGCCAGCGACATCGCCGCGTGGATCGTGTCGCTGCAGCGGCCGCCCGCGGGTGGACCGCCATGAGGATTGTCCTGACCTTCGTTCTCGCTCTGCTCAGCGCCTGTCAGCGCGCGCCGGCCCCCGCCATGAGCGAAGCCGACCGCCCCGGCTTCGGCGGCGACTTCACGCTGACGACGCAGGACAACCAGCCTTTTCATCTCGCCGACGTCCGCGGCCGCCCCGTCGTGCTGTTTTTCGGCTACACGTCGTGCCCCGACATGTGCCCGATGACGATGTCGCGCATCACGGGAGCCATCAGCCGCGCCGGCGCGAAGCCGTCGGACGTCGTCACGCTGTTCGTGTCGGTCGATCCGAAGCGCGACACCCCGGCGGTGCTCAAGCAGTACGTGGCCAGCTTCAAGACGCCGCCGATCGCGCTGACCGGGACGGACGAGGAGATCCGTCGCGTCGCCGCCGAGTATCACGCCTCCTATGAGCTCGTCCCGTCCGCCACGCCGAACTACCTGGTGAATCACACCACCGCCATCTTCCTGATCGATCGCCGCGGCCGGCTGCGGCAGTACTTCGCGTTCGACGAGAAGCCCGAGTCGCTGGCCGACGCGCTGCGGTCGCTGCTCGACGAGAAAGGGTGAGACAATGACGGCCATGCCGCACGCACGAACCGCCGGCACCCTGCTCGTCCTGTCGCTGCTGGCGCCCGCCGCGGCGTGTCATCGCCACGCACCCGAATCGCGGGTGAAATCGGTCGAGGCCCGCATCGACGGCATCACCTGCCCGACGTGCGTGCCGCCGCTCACCGCCTCGCTCAAGCGGCATTACCAGCAGTCGGCGGTCGAGGTCAGCGACGAGAAGGACACGGCGACGATTCAGTTCGCCGACAACGAGAACTTTTCCCCGGCCGAGTTCCGCGCCGCGGTGGAGCGCGTGCGCATGCACGTGATCAGGGTGCGCATGCAGGCGTGCGGCACGGTCCAGACCGCGGACGGCAAGACGTGGCTGACCGCGGGCGACAACCGTTTCCTGCTGCAGAGCGACGGGGACCTGCCGCCGAACGAGCCGGTCTGCGCCGACGGCACGCTCGACAGCCAGGGCGATCCCGCGACCTTCCATGTCTCGGCCTTCCGGGTTCAAGGCGCATCGGGACACTGACGCACTCACTCGAACGGAGCAGAGCAATGATCGGCGCAAAGCGAGTCGCCAACCGGGCACGGTATCTTCTCGGCGCGGCGGTCGGCGCCAGCCTGATGGTGTCGCAGGTGCATCCCGACGCGATCGGTGCGGCGGCGATCCACGGGCGGCTGGTGCGGATGGATCCGCTGCCGCCCGACGTCTGCGTGTGGCCGGCCGCGGTCCAGTGGGCCGAGCAGGCGGCGACGCGCCAGGGACGCCGCGCCGCGGCGCTGCCGCTGGACGAGCGGACGAAGACGTTCCCGGGACCGCCGACGCGCAAGGTGCAGGACAAGTACCCCGCCTTCGCGGCGGTCTCGGTCGACGCCGCGCGCGACGAGGTGATCCTCACCGACGAGAACCTGTTCCAGGTGCTGGCCTACGACCGGCTCGACAACACGCCGCCCGACGGCATCACCGCCCCGAAGCGCGTGCTGTCGGGTGACAACACGCTGATCGAGTTCGAGTCGGGCCTTCACGTCGACGCCGCGACGGGCGACATCTTCGCGCCCAACAACGACACGGTCGACACGCTGGTCGTCTTCAAGCACGGCAGCCGCGGCGACACCGCGCCGATCCGCGCGCTGAAGACGCCGCACGGCACGTTCGGCATCGCCGTCGACGATCGCCGCAACGAGATGTTCCTCACCACGCAGCACGACGCCACCGTCGTCGTCTTCCACAAGGACGCCAACGGCGACGACCACCCGGTGCGGCTGCTGCAGGGGGACGACACCGGCCTCGGCGATCCGCACGGCATCGCGATCGATGCGAAGAAGGACGTCTTCTACGTGGCCAACTACGGCTCGCACGCGCTGCGCCGCGCCGACCAGGAGATCCGCACCGGAGTGCCCGGCTCGGGCAAGGGGCGCGACAAGGCCAACTGGCCCTACGGCCGCGAATACGCCGTGCCCGGCAGCGGCAGGCACGACGGCCCGTCGATCTCGGTGCACGCGATCACCGCGAAAGGCAACGACCGGCCGCTTCGCACGATCAAGGGATCGAAGACGCAGCTGAACTGGCCGACCGGCCTGGCCTTCGACGCGGAGCGCCGCGAGCTGTTCGTGGCCAACGACATGGGGCCGTCGATCCTCGTCTTCGACGCCGACGCCGTGGGCAACGCCGCGCCCAAGCGCGTGCTGAAAGGCCCGCGCACCGGCCTGGCTCACCCGACCTCGGTGTCGCTCGACACGAAGAACGGCGAGCTCTGGGTCGCCAACTTCGGCGGCCACTCCGCGACCGCCTACGCCATCGACGCGTCGGGCGACGCGCCGCCGCTGCGCACGCTGCGCGGCGCGCCGGCCTCGGAGCCGTCATTGATGATCGGCAACCCCGGCGCCCTCACCTACGACTCGAAGCGCGAAGAGATCCTCGTCCCCAACTGCGTCGCGCACCCGCAGATCGCCGTCTTCGCGCGCAGCGCCGACGGCAATGCCCCGCGCACGCGCGCGATTGAGGGGCAGGACACGATGCTCGGCCGGACGATGCACGGCATCGACTACGACGAAGGGCGCGACGAGATCGTCGTCCCGCAGCAGTTCGGCCAGGCCATCCTCGTCTTCAAGGGGTCGGCCGCCGGAGAAACGCGACCCATCCGCGTGATCCAGGGATCGAAGACGATGCTGACCGCGCTCGATCGCCTTGCGGTCGACTCGGTGAATCACGAGATCTACGTGCCTGAAGGGGATCGCGTGCTGGTGTTCGATCTGATGGCCAACGGCAACGTCGCACCGAAGCGCGTCCTCGGCGGCCCCGACACCGGCTTCACCGCCGCCGGCGCCGTCGCCATCGATCCCACCCGCAACCTGATCGTCGTCGGCGCCGAGGCGCGCAGCGCCGACGGACGCGGCCTGCCCGAGCTCGCCATCTTCGATCGCACGGCGTCGGGGAACGCGAAGCCGAAGCGGGTGATCACCGGCGTCAAGTCGCGGCTGAACGACACCGGCAACCTGCGCGTCTATCCCGAGGGCGGCCTCGTCTTCACGACGCAGCAGACCGGCTACGTGGCCGTGTGGAGCATCGACGACAACGGCGACGTGCCGCCGCGCTACACGGTGGGCGGCCCCAACGGCCTGCTGGTCAAGCCGCGCGGCCTGGATCTGGATCCCAAGCACAACGCGGTGATCGTGTCGGACAAGCAGCTCAACGCGGTGCTGACCTACGAGATGCCGCAGCTGTTCCAGACGACTACCACGCAGCAGTCGCGGTAAGGCGGTCGTCAGACCCCCGCGCCTCCTCATGAGATTCGCGGCAGCCCGCACCACCGGCGCGCTTTTCCTGTTGCTGTGCGTCGCCGTGCCGAGTCGGGCGCAGGAGTCGTTTCCAACAGACGTCGCATGTGACACGGCTCCGGCCGTCCTGCGCAACAGCGCCTTCAAGCTCGTGCCCGGCGCGGTGGAACTGCGCGAGGGCAAGGGATGCCTGAAAGAGACCGCAGCATCTCCGCGCTGCGATTGGACAGTCGACATGACACGGGCGGAGTGGTGGGGGGCCACGCCTCGCTTCTTGCTCGTCGTCCTGAACTCGAGTCACGAATCCGGAAGCGGCGAGTGGGACTCTGTCTTCCTGGCCAGGTGTCAGGGCAGTCGCCTCGTCCCCGCTTTCTCGAAGCGCTACTTGTACGGTGCGAAGATTGACGTCGGCAAGAGCGCGGATTTCAGGATCACCAGTCATGTCTGGAGAAAGGGCGATTCGGAATGTTGCCCGTCGACCCAGCGCGTGGAGCATTACATCTGGGATGAACGGCGCAGGCTGTTCGTGACGATGCGGCAGTAGGGCGCCACCATGGCCGACACGCTTGACTCGCAGGCCGCCGCATTCGCGCAGCTGCTCAAGCTGTCCGGCGATCCTGACGCGGCCTTCAGAAGCGCGGTCGCGCTCGCCGATGGACTCTTCCCCCACCAGATCGAGGGTGTCGCGTTCCTGCTCGGCAGGCGGCGCGCCATCCTCGCCGACGACATGGGCCTGGGCAAGACCCGCCAGGCGATCGTCTCCCTGCGGCACCTGACGCCGGGCGGCCCTCGGCTGGTCGTCTGTCCGGCATCGGTCAAACGAAACTGGGCGCGCGAGATTGCGGTCGTCGTGCCGGACGCCTCGATTCTGGTGATCGAGGGAACGGCGCCGATATCGCCGACGGCCGAGTGGGTCATCATCAACTACGACATCCTCGGACGGCATCTCGACGCTCTGCTGCCCGTGCGGTGGGCAGCGTTCGTGTTCGACGAAGCGCACTACCTGAAGAACCACACCAGCGCGCGGAGCAAGCTGTCACGCCAGTTGACGGCCGCCGCTGCCGCGGCAACCCCGGCGCTCGCCGTCCAGCTCCTCACCGGCACACCGCTCACCAGCCGGCCTCGGGATCTCTTCGTGCTGTTGCAGCTGGCGGCCCATCCGCTCGGCCGCAGCTTTCTCTCGTTCGCGAAACGGTATTGCGCGGCCGAGAAGGGGGAGTACGGCTGGAAGACCGGCGGCGCCTCGAACATCGAGGAGCTGACCGTTCAACTGCACGGCGTCATGCTGCGGCGCTCGAAGGACGACGTGCTCGCGCTGCCGCCGAAACTGCGGACGTGGCTGCCGGTCGACGTGCCGTCGGGCACCGGAGCGCGGGCGATCATGAAGGTCTTCGAACTCCTCGCCGGGAAGGACGCCAGGCCCGTGGCGTCGCGGGATGTCGAGTTTCGGCGCCGCGGCAAGCTCCTCGCTTTCCTGGTCGAGGCACGCCAGGCGCTCGCTGTCGCCAAGACCACGGCCACTCTCGACCTCGTCAGGGGTGCGATCGATCAGGGTGAAAAGGTGATCGTCTTTTCGTGCTTCGACGATCCGATTCGAAGGCTCGCCAGAGAGCTCGGCGACACCGCGGTCGTCCTGACCGGCAAGACGGCGGCCGCGGCGCGGCAGCCGCTGGTCGACCGTTTCCAGAACGACGCCGATGCCCGTGTCTTCGTCGCGAACATCATCGCTGGCGGAACGGGATTCAACCTGACCGCGGCCACCCAGGTGGTGTTCAACGATCTCGACTGGGTGCCGACCAATCACTGGCAGGCCGAAGACCGCGCCTACCGGATCGGTCAGACGCGGACGGTCAACGTCACCTACGTCGTCGCGCGGGACACCATCGACGACTTCGTCCAGGCCGTCCTCCAGACGAAGGCGGCGCTCGTCAACGCGATCGTCGAAGGCGGCGCGCTTGTCCCCGAGTCGGGTGGCGACGTGCTCGACGAGCTGCAGCGCGTGCTTCACTCGATCTCGGCCGGCATCGGCGTCGCGGCAGGACACAACGATGACGAAGCGCTGATCGCAGAGCTGCTGCGCCGCGCCTCTGACGAGTTCCGGGCCGCGCACCGCGCCGATCCGCATCGTCCGCCAGCCATACGCGGCGCGCGGGAGGTTCAGGCGCTCGCGCGCGCGCTCGAAGCGCTGGTCAAGGTGCTCTCGGGCCCGTCGGCCCGCCGTTTTCGCATCTCGAGCGCATCTCATGACGGCGTCGACTACGAGATCGCGGTCGTCGACGCGGACGTGACGTGCAGCTGTCCGGGGTTCGAGTACCGCGGCCAGTGCCGCCACGCGCGTGAGGTCAAGGCCGCGCTTGCGGCGGGCGAGCCCGTACCGGGGCAGTACACGGAGGTGAGCGACGTGGGAACGACCGGTGCGTAGCAGCGCGTTGCCGGGTGCACTACAATTGCGCACCCTTCTGATTGGAGGTCCCTGATGCCGCGCGTAGACCACCACCGTCGGGCGAGGCACACCTTCGGGCGGCTCGTCGCCATCGTCCTTCTCACCACGGTTCAGACGCTTTCGGCCACCACCCATATGTCGGTCGAGCCGATTCCCAACCGGGATGTCATCGGCGCGGACAATCTCGCGCTGCTGCGCAGCATCGGCTATAGCCGGCTGGCACGATGGAGCGAGCGTCTTCTCTCGGAATGCCGCATCGTCGACGGCGTGATCGATACCCTGACGGCGCATGGCGCCATCACATCGGTGAGAACCCAGACCAACACCCGTTTCGTGGTCGCGGCCGGCGGATTCGAGGGAGAGACCAATCCATCGTACGTCTTCACGGTCCAGGATTCCGGGCCGGGCGCCGTCAGCGCTGCCGACGTCAACGTACTCGACAATGCGCTGGGCTATGTGCTGAATCAGGGCGGCACCGTCCATTTCAGCCCCGACAACCCCAAGGCCTATGCGTTTGCGCTCGACTACGCGGTCGTCACCTTTTCGGGAACGCTGAGCGGCGATGAAGCCCGCCAGTTCTTCGAACGGCTCGGGACGATCGACACCGCGCTGTTCAGCGGGCAGTTCGCCGGATTCACGCAAATCGATTTCGCCATGTCGCCAACGAATAATTCGATGCTGTTTCTGCAACCTGCCGTGTCCAAGAACCGCTTCATCAATGGCCTGGCTGCGGCGGCGGCGACCGAACCGCGGGCGTCGTACTTTCCACTCAAGAACAACGCGACTCCCACCACGGCACGGGCTGGCATCGCTTTTCCGGGGAACGACTGGCTGGCGTTTCCTGCCGGCGATCAGTATCTGGGGAACGTCGGTGGGACACCTCAGTTGGTGGATGCGCTGAGAGCACTTCGGCAACAGCACCTGACCGCTGTCAACGATCTGCTCGCGGCGATCGCCAGGAACCGCGTCGACGCGTATCTCGATCGCGGATTCACCTGCCCGAACTGAAGGCCCGCGAAAAAAAGGGCGCGTCGACCGTTCGACGCGCCCGTCACTTGCCGGATTTAAGAATCCGTCCTACTGGCCGCCCTGCTGCGTCGAGCGCGGCGGCTTCACGAAGAACTTCGGCACGAGGTAGGTCATCACGGCATTGCTGCCGACGCCGTAGACCTCGCCGTCCTTCGGGTTGATCGCCACGCCGCCGAAGCCGCCGGCGCGGGTCGCGGGCCCGCGAATCATCATCCGCGGCGGCACGTTGCCGTCGTCGTTCACCGACCAGACGCCGATGAAGCCGGCGGTATCGCCGCCCCCCTCCGAATCGACGTCGTCATCGTCCTTCTCTTCCTTCTTCGCCTGCTCGCGCAGCGCGGCCAGCGCCTTTTCGTTGGTGTAGAGGTCAGCTTCCTTCTGCGGCGTCGCCTGCTGACGGCGGAAGGCCTGCACCGCGACGTAGATCATGCCGCGCTCGGGGTCGACCTTGAGCTGGCGGAAGCGGCCGAGGACGCCGCTGTTGATGCCGCCGATGTGGCGCAGCGGCGCCACGTCGCCATCGGCGAGGCGGTCGAAGATATAGAGGCCGTTGGGACCGCCGGCCGAGCGGTTGGCGGCGACGATGACGTTGGCCACCGGATCCACCGCGATGCCGACGAGATCGCGGAAGTCGGTCTTCAGGCCGCCGATCTTGCGCTTGGGCGTGGCGTCGCCGTTGGCCAGGCGATCGAAGACGAGAATCGCGCGCGAGCTCGAGTCGGCGGCGACGATCTCGCCGTTGACCGGATCCACTTCGACCGTCTGCGGCCGGATCAGCCCGGTGTGCGTGCCCTGGATGATGCGGACCGGCATCTGGTTGCCGCGCGCGTCTCCCTTGAACACCAGGATCGCCCCCGACAGCGCCACCGGCACGATGATCTCGTCGTGGATCGGATCGAAGGCCAGGCCGTGCATCGTGCGGCTCAGGTGCGTCTGCTGCCCTTCGATCGTGCGATCCGGCGCGACGTTGCCGCTGGCATAGCGCGCGAAGGTCGAGATGCGCGGCACGCTGACGCAGTTGGGCACGAGCACTTCTTCACGCTTCGGATCGTAGGCGGCCGACGCGGCGTTGGTGAAGCCGGTGGTCGGCGTCCCTTCCGGCGCGTTGCGGATGACGCGCTTCGGCTTGACGTCGCCGGAGGCCATCCGGTCGAACACGACCGCGCTGTGGTCGCCGTAGTTGGCGACCCAGATCTCGTTGTTCTTCGTGTCCACCGCGACGCCGACGGGTCCGACGATCCCGGTGTGCGGACCCCCGATGTAGCGCGCCGGCGCGACGTCGCCGCTCGCCGTCACCGGGAAGAACAGGATCGAGTTGCTGGCGTAGTTGGCCACCAGCAGCTCGTTGCGCGGCTTGTCGACGGTGATCCCCATCGGCCACGCCAGCTGCGTCTTGTTCCCCTGCAGCGTGCGGACCGGCGGCACGTCGCCGCTGGCCGACGCCTTGTAGACCCGGATCGACGAGGGCTGGAAACGGCCCGGGATGTACTTGCCGGGAAACGCGGGCTCGTCGCCCGCGTACGAGCGCATCTCGGTCCAGTTGCCATGGTTGGCGGCGAAGACCTCGTCACGCCCGCTGTGCAGGAAGACGCCATGCGGATCCTCGAGGAGCGTCGCCATGCCGCGGATGGTGCGCCGCGGGCGGACCACGCCCGAGTCGTCAGCGGAATAGATCGAGATGCCCTGATACTGCTGGCTGGTCACCGCCAGCTCGTTGCTGTCCGGATCGAGCGACAGCCCCCAGGACTGGTGCGGCACCGTCAGCGAGCGGATCGGCCTGGTGTCGCCGTTGGCGTCGTAGGAGAACACCTCCACGCCGCCGCCGTCGTTGTTGGTGACGATGACCTCGCGCTTCTTCGGGTTGACCGTCACGCCGGCGACGAACCCGAGCTTCACGCTCGGTCCGATCACCCAGCCGCGCGGCGCCGTGACCTTGGGCGAGGCGCCGCCCGACGACGTGTTGTAGATCAGCAGGCCGTGGCGGTTCTCGTCGCTCATCGCGACGATGCCGTTCTCGCCGTCGACGGCGATGCCGTCGAAGGTCGGCCAGGGATCCGCCACCGCGGCGGTCGGCGGGATGTTGCCGCCGATGGTGTTCTTGCCGGGCCAGCCCGGAGGCGCGCCGCGCGACTCGTCCTTGTTGGTGGCGGCGGCCGCCGCGGCCCCCTGCCGCGTCTGGTAGGCGGCCAGCATCTCCCGGTATTCCGCCTTCTGCTCGAGCGTCGGCGGCATCAGGCAGAAGTCGTCGGTTTCCATCGATTCGAGGAGCGGCATCGCCACGTCCGCCGACACCGCCGTTTTGCCAGTGGAAGCCCCCAGGGTCAGGGTGAAGACCGCGATCGGTATGGCCAGAGCACGCTTGTACATGCCGTCGACTCCGTTTCCAGACAGTAGCTCGTCGCGGGCAGTTTACCCGAAACCTGGCGGGAATTCTCGGGAAATGGTCCGACCAAAGGTCACAGGCTGTCTGTGGGTCAGGGCTTTATGCCCTGACCGTCGAGCTTTACCCGGTAATGATCCCAGGCCTTCCGGAACAGCGCGGGAGTACCGAGCCGGGCCCGGCAGGCCTCCCGCTCGGCGTCGCTGAAGACGTAGGGGGACCCGATCTGCATGGCCATGTACTGGCGGCAGGCGTTCTCCTCGAGGTAGATGGCGAGCGCGAAGCACTCGACGACGTCGCCGCCGGCCACGACGGCGCCGTGCGACTTCAGGAGCAGGGCCGGCCCGGATCCGAGGGCGGCCGCGACCCGCTCGCCCATCGCCGGCGTGTTGATCGACAGCGGCGAATCCAGCACCGGCACGTCGCCGAGCAGAGCGCCCTGGGGAAAGACGGGGCGGAACGGCGCGCCGACCATGGACAGCAGCGTCGACCATCGCGGGTGCGTGTGCAGCACCACGCGCACGTCGGGGCGCGCGCGGTAGATCTCGGCGTGCAGGGGGAATTCGAGCGGCGG